>JACCDQ010558958.1_pt1 | contig 37655 bp, 11 predicted proteins | sample 7446031 | NCBI WGS metagenome assembly JACCDQ01 (sample SAMN15323442, study PRJNA562643) | freshwater metagenome | isolation source: river surface water | place: USA:Blue River Watershed | collected 2017-08-17 | reverse complement strand
GTCAAATCTAAGCTCTGCTGCATTCCGAACTCTGAATTCAGAATTCAAAAGATTCTGGATCCGACACAGGCAACCAGCCCGGACCGACGAGAATGTCCTCACCAGCGACCATGATGCCGATACTGCGCCCCCAGCAAACGCTGGTGGAGCAGGTCTATGAGGCCATCCTGTCGCGGATCAGCTCCGGTGCCTACGGGATGGATTCGCGTCTGATTCAGGAAGAAGTCGCCGAATCCCTGGGTGTGTCGCGTCAGCCGGTGCAGCAGGCGCTGCTCCTGTTGCGCAACGAAGGCATCCTGACCAGCGCGCCGGGCCGCGGCCTGATGATTGCGCCGCTGGGCGCCGCCAAGGCGCGCGACCTGTACGAAATCCGTGAAATCCTCGACCGGCTGGCCTGCATGAAAGCGGCCGAGCGCGGAAGCGAGCGCGCCCGCGCCGAAGGCCAGGCCTACATCGACCGTGGTTGGCAAGCCGTCAGGAACAACTCCATTCAGGAGCTGGTCAAGGCCGACATCGATTTCCATCATTTCATCTATGAACTGTCCGGCAACCCGATGATTGCCGAGACCAGTTCGCCGCACTGGGCCTACCTGCGCTGCGTGATGGGCGCGGTGCTGATGAGCGGCGGCACGCCGTCCAGCATCTGGGAACAGCACGAAACGATCATGCAGGCCGTGAAGGATGGCGACGCCGAGCGCGCCGGCCAGCTCGCCAGCACGCACATCAGTTACGCGTCCTTCGCAGTGCAGCGCAAGATCGCGGATGAAGAAAACAACGCCCTGCAAGCGCAAACGCAAACGCCAGGGCAAGCAGCACCGCAGATAAAGCGGGCTTAAGACAGGATCCGCACGAAGACGTGGAGAGAGACCAGCTGCACACAGAGCCCACAAGGCCGGCAGCTGACAAAAGCAACAAGGCGCGCCAGACAACAATACCCCATGGCGCGCATGCAAGGAGACAAGAAGATGGCGACCAGCCTGAGTGCCGGCGTGCAGGACGCAATTGCGCCCGAAGCAATCTATAAGAAAGTAGCGCTCAGGCTGGTGCCTTTCCTGTGCATCTGCTATCTCGCGGCCTACCTCGACCGCGTGAACGTCGGCTTCGCAAAGCTGCAGATGCTCAACGACCTGTCGTACAGCAATACCATTTACGGCATCGGCGCCGGCATCTTCTTCCTCGGCTATGTGCTGTTCGAAGTGCCGAGCAATATCCTGATGCACAAGGTTGGCGCCAAGCTGTGGATCGCTCGCATCATGATCAGCTGGGGCGTTATCGGCGCGGCGATGGCTTTCGTCAAGACGCCGACCCAGTTCTACATCCTGCGCTTCCTGCTCGGTGTGGCCGAGGCCGGCTTCATCCCGGGCGTGCTGCTGTACCTGACCTACTGGTTCCCGGCGGCCTGGCGCGGCCGCATTATCGCGCTCTTCCTCGCCGCCATCCCGATGTCGAACATCATCGGCGGTCCGCTGTCGGGCTGGATCCTGTCCACTTTCGCCGATGCCGGCGGCCTGCGCGGCTGGCAGTGGCTGTTCATCGTCGAAACTGTGCCGTCCATCCTGCTCGGCTTCCTGGTGCTGATGTTCCTCGACAACCGCGTTGCCGACGCGCGCTGGCTGGATGAGCATGAAAAGCAGTTCATTGAAGCGCAGGTCAAGGCCGAGGCCGAACAAAGCGCCGAGCACTCGGGTGCCATGGATGCCCTGAAAAACGGCCGCGTCTGGTGGCTGGGTATCGCCTACTTCGGCATCGCCAGCTCGATCTACGTGACCAGCTTCTGGATGCCAACCCTGATCAAGCAGCTCGGCGTGACCGATACGCTGCAGATCGGCTGGCTGGTCACCATTCCGTATTCGGTGGCCATCATCGCCATGATCTGGTGCAACGTCAGTGCCGACCGTCACGGCGAGCGCCGCTGGCACACCGCGATTCCCTGCCTGCTGACGGCCGCCGGCCTGGCCTTCAGCGCCGTGCCGCAGCTCGGCCTGGTACCGGCCATGATCGGTCTGACCCTGGCCGCTGCCGGCGCATCGACCACGCAAGCCTCGTTCTGGAGCCTGCCGCCATCCTTCCTGACTGGCGCGGCGGCTGCCGCCGGCATCGCGCTGATCAACTCGCTGGGCAACATCGCCGGCATGGCATCGACCTCGCTGGTCGGCTGGATGACCGACGTGACGGGCAGCCCCAACAGCAGCCTGTACTTGTTTGCAGGCCTGGCCGTGGCTGCAGCGCTCATGGTGCTGAAGCTGCCCAAGCAGGTCGTCAACAAATAAGCATTACCAAGTTCAATCAACAAAGCAGCCATCAGAACCAAGAAGAGATCGTCAGCATCATGGACGCCAGCCACTACGGAACCCTGTACCAATCCCTGCTGAAAGCCGTCAAGCGCTTTCCAGACAATGCCGCTTACTCGGTGCCACCCTCGGCGGGCCGCAGCTACCATCCCGATGGATGGGAAGTGACCTGGAGCCAGACCCTCGCCGAAGTCAATCGCTTGCAGCTCGTCTACGCGAAAGCCGGCTATGGCCTCGGCCATCGCGTGTCCATCCTGTTCGAGCAGCGTCCGGAGTTCGTTTTCCATTATTACGCGCTCAACGCACTGGGCGTGTCGGTCGTGCCGATCAACCCGGATTACCGCCGCGAAGAAATCCACTATGTGGTCGAGCATTCGGAATCGAGCCTGCTGGTCGGCGTTGATCGTCGTGCCGATGACCTGAAGGCGATCGAAGCCGACTTGGGCGGCGCCTGCCGCCATGTGTCCTTCGACAGGTTCCCCGAGGTGCTGCCGCAGGCACAGCAACCGGCACAGGCCGGTACGCCCGACCATGAAACCGAGGCGGCGCTGCTGTACACATCCGGCACTACCGGCAAGCCCAAGGGCTGCATCCTCACCAACGAATACTTCCACACCTTCGGCGAGTGCTACCTGCAGGTCGGCGGCGCGCTGACCATGCATGAAGGCGTCGAGCGCCTGTTCAACCCGCTGCCGCTGCACCATGCGAACTGCCTGTCGATCTCGATGCCGGCCATGCTGATGTCGGGCGGCTGCCTGATCTTCCCGGACCGCTTCCACGCCAGCACCTGGTGGAAAGACCTGGTCGCCTCGCGCGCCACGGTTGCGCAGTTCCAGGGCGTGATCCCGAATATCCTGCTCAAGCTCGCCGAGTGCCCGGAAGAAAAGCAGCACAAGGTGCGCTTCGCGCTGTGCGCCGGCGTCGAGCCCAGCCTGCACGAAGTTTTCGAGAAGCGTTTCAACCTGCCCGTGGTCGAGATGTGGTCGATGACGGAAGCAGGGCGCATCATCACCGACAACATCGAGCCGCGTTCCATCCACACCCGCGCCTTCGGCCGCTCGAACCACTGGGTCGAGGCCCGCGTGATCGATGACAACGGCAACGAGCAAGCCGCCAATGTGCCGGGCGAACTGGTGGTGCGCCACAGCGCCGCGACACCGCGCAAGGGCTTCTTCTCCGGCTATCTGAAGAACGAGCGTGCGACCGAAGAAGCCTGGCAGGGCGGCTGGTTCCACACCGGCGATGCAGCAGTGTGCGACGAGACCGGCATGCTGTTCTTCATGGATCGCAAGAAGAACATCATCCGCCGCGCCGGCGAGAACATCGCCGCTGCGGAGATCGAGGCCTGCCTGAACGCGCACGAGAAGTGCAAGCAAGTCGCCGTGCTGGCCGCGCCCGATGAAGTGCGCGAGGAGGAAGTGATGGCCTGCGTCGTTGCGCGCCATCCGGAAGACATCGCCGACGAAGGCAAGCGCGCCGCGCTGGCGCAGGAACTGTTCGACTGGTGCTACGAGCGCATGGCCTATTTCAAGGCGCCGGGCTGGGTGCTGTTCGTTGACAGCCTGCCGATGGGCACCTCGGCCAAGGTGCAGAAGATCCACATCTTCCCCGCGGGCGTCGATCCGCGTGCCCAGCCGGGCACCATCGACCTGCGCGCGCAGAAGAAGCAAAAGAAAGTGACTCACTGAGATGCTGCAACCCCCTGAACTTCATCCCGACATGGCCGCCGGCCTGATCGCGCGCTTCCTGAAGGAGCGTGGCGTCGACCGCGTGTTCGCACTGTGCGGCGGCCACATCATGCCGATCTGGATGCGCTGCGATGCCGAAGGCATCCGCATCATCGACGTGCGCGACGAGCGCGCCGCTGTCTACATGGCGCATGCGCACAGCGAGCTGACCGGCCAGCTGGGCGTGGCGCTGGTCACCGCCGGCCCCGGCATGACCAATGCCATGACCGGCATCGCCAACGCGCACACCTCGCGCGCCTCGGTGCTGGTGCTGTCGGGCGGCCCGCCGCGCCCGCAAGAAAATCGCGGCGCGCTGCAAGACATGCCGCACATCGACATGGTCAAGCCGATCACGCGTTATGCGCGTACCGTGCGCGAGCCGTCGCTGGTGCTGCAGGAACTGGATGAAGCCGTGTCGCGCGCACTGGGCGAGGGCGGCGATCCGGGCCCGGTGTACATCGATTTTCCGGTCGACACCCAGCGCGGCATGGTGCCCAAGGCCCTGCAGCTGAGCGAGCATTTCCGTCCCAAGGTCGCACCGGCGACCGTGCCAGACGAAGCCAGCATCGCCGCTGCAGTGGACCTGCTGTGGAGCGCAAAGCGGCCCCTGGTGATCACCGGCCGCGGCGCGCGCAGCGCGCAGGGCTCGCTGGTAGATCTGCTGGACAAGACCGGCGCCGTGTACCTCGATACCGGCGAGAGCCGTGGCCTGGTGCCGGACAATCATCCGTCCGTCGTTGGCGCGATGCGCGGCAGCGTGCTGACGCAGGCCGACGTGGTGGTGACGATCGGCCGCAAGCTGGACTTCCAGCTGGCCTATGGTTCGCCGGCCGTATTCGGCAATGCGCGCTTCCTGCGCATCTCCGATACTGCGACCGAAATTCGCGACAACCGCCGCGGCGATGTCGAGTTGCTGGCGCCGACCGCAGCCACGCTGAACGCGATGCTGCGCCATGCGAATGGCCGCAAGCCAGCGGTGGATACCGCGTGGTCGCAAGGCCTGCGCAAGCAGCATGAAGAGCGCGCCGCCAAGCTGAAGGCATCGATGGCGACTGCGCAATCGGCCACCGAAGGCTGCATTCATCCGAACCGCGTGCTGCACGAACTGCAGCAGCGCATGAACCCCGATGCGGTGCTGGTCGCCGATGGCGGCGACTTCCTCAGCTTCGCCCGGGTGGGCTTGTCATCCGGCCGTTACCTCGATCCGGGTTCGCTCGGTTGTATCGGCATCGGTACGGCCTTCGGCAATGCCGCCAGCCTCGCCTACCCGGGCCGGCAGGTGGTGGTGGCCACCGGCGATGGCGCCTTCGGCTTCAATGCGATGGAAATCGACACCGCGGTGCGTCATGGCGCAACGCCCTTGATCGTGGTGGCCAACAACGGCGCATGGCAAATCGAAGTGCATGACCAGCAGGACACGCACGGCAAGGTGGTGGGCACGAAGCTGCAGAAGTCTGATTACGCGGCGATGGCACGCGCCTTTGGCATGCACGGCGAGCGCGTCGAACGCGCCGAAGACCTCGGTCCGGCGATCGAGCGCGCAATGAAGAACCTGCCGGCGCTGCTGGATGTGCTGGTCGACCCGGCCGCAAAGTCGTCCGATGGCAAATCGGGACTGGCCTGGGTGCCGGACCTGCAGCCGCTGGGCGCTTGGGAAGAGGCCGAGCGCAAGTGGCGCGACGGCGTTTGAAGAATGATGGAGCAACAATGAGCAAGCAAGACAAGACCATGGACAAAGCAGCAGGCATGAACGCCGTTGATCTCAAGCGCCGCCAGATCCTGAAGGCCACCGGCGCTGCCGCCGTGGCCGGCTGCGCGCTGAATGCCGCGCCCGTGCAGGCAGACGATGTCGAGGGCATGGTCAAGGGTGACCTGCTGGTGCCGTCCAAGGGTGATGCGACTGCGCCGCTGAAGGCTGATGACATCAAGGTTGGTGCCAAGCCGGTGCTGGTGTGGCCGTTCGACCTGAAGGAAAAGAAGGCCAAGAGCGATTCGCGCCTGAACAAGCTGATGCTGGTGCGCGTCGATCCGGCTGAACTGAGCGCGGAGATGAAACCGCATGCGGTCAATGGCGTGATCGCGTATTCGGCCATCTGCACGCACCAGGGTTGCGACGTGACCGAATTCGTCGCGGCAGACAAGCTGCTGATGTGCTTCTGCCATTTCTCGAAATTCAACCCGGGCGACGGTTCTGTCGCCAAAGGCCCGGCCGCCAAGAGCCTGCCTTATGTGCCGCTGGCGGAGAAGGATGGCCTGCTGGTCGTCGCCGGTGGCTTCTCGAACAAGCCGGGCGTGTAAACGGCCGGCGAAGGCATGGCTGCTGCGAGCTAGCCATGCATTGCAAGGAATTTGCTGGCATGTCGGCCGGCAAATAGTGAAGGTCGCGAAGGCGGCCGTATTCGACAAATTAGGGAGACAAGCAATGACAATTCGAATGAAGCATCTCGCACTGGCACTGGCACTGCTGCCGGCGGCTGCAATGGCCGAAGGTCCCGCAGCTGGCAAAGGCACCCCGGCATACAACCCGGTGACGGATGCCCGCCTTCAAAACCCGGAAGCCCGCAACTGGCTGAGCATCCGCGGCAACTACGGCAGCTGGACTTACAGCCCGCTGGACAAGATCAATGACAAGAACGTCGGCAAGATGCAGCTGGCATGGCAGTATTCGACCGGCGTCTCCGAAGGCCACCAGTCGCCTCCGATCGTCAACGATGGCTACATGTTCATTACGACTCCGCAGAATCAGGTCATCGCGCTGAACGCAAAGACCGGCCAGGAACTGTGGCGCTTCAAGAAGGAAATCCCGTCTGAGCTGTTCCAGCTGCACCCGACCAACCGTGGTGTCGCACTGTATGGCGACAAGGTCTATGTGGCCACCACCGACTGCTACCTGATCGCGCTGGACGCGAAGACCGGCAAGCAGCTGTGGTCGACCCAGATCGAAAACTGGAAGACCGGCTACTACATGACCCTGGCGCCGCTGGCTGCCAAGGGCAAGATCATGGTCGGCGTGTCGGGCGGCGAATACGGCGTGCGCGGCTTCGTCGCTGCTGTCGATTCCGAGTCGGGCAAGATGGCCTGGCGTCGTCACACCATTCCGGCACCGAACGAACCGGGCGGCGATACCTGGCCGAACAATGGTTCGTACAAAACCGGTGGCGGCTCTGTTTGGGTCACGGGTTCGTATGACGCAGCTTCCAACACCGCTTACTGGGGCACCGGCAACCCGGGTCCGTGGACGCCGGACCTGCGCCAGGGCGACAACCTGTTCGCAAGCTCGACGCTGGCACTGGACGTGAACACGGGCGAAATCAAGGGCTACCACCAGTACGCACAGAACGATTCGTGGGACTGGGATGAAGTCACCCCGCCGATGCTGTTCGACACCACCATCAAGGGCAAGAAGACGCCGGTCGCTGTCCGTGCTGGCCGTAACGGCTACATGTGGGTGCTGGAGCGTACCAACTCGGGCGCACTGAAGTACGTCAACGCATGGCCGTACGTTGGCAACAACGTGTTCAAGTCACTGGATCCGAAGACGGGTCGTCCTGATTACGACATGTCGAAGAAGCCGTCGATGGCACAGGGCGCGGCATTCTGCCCGTCGCTGTGGGGTGGCAAGGATTGGCTGCCTGAAGCCTACAACCCGAAGACCGGCCTGGTCTACACGATGGCCAACGAGAACATGTGCTCGGAGCTGCCGAAGGGTGAATCGACCACCTACAAGGCAGGCGACCTGTTCATCGGCTTCCCGCTGGAAGGCGTGCTGACCAACGTCCGCCTGACCGAAGGCGCGAAGGACCACATCGGCGAGATCCAGGCATGGGATCCGGCGACCGGCAAGAAAGTCTGGTCGCACAACTTCAAGGACCAGATCTGGACCCCGACCTTCACCACCGCAGGTAACCTGGTGTTCGCAGGCGGTACCCCGGACCGCAAGTGGCGTGCATTCGACGCCAAGACCGGCAAGCAGCTGTGGGAATACAACGCTGCTTCGGGCGTGATCGGCGTACCGTCGTCGTATGAAGTCGATGGCGAGCAGTACATCGCCGTTGTCTCTGGCTGGGGCGTGGATGCGCAGCGCCTGGCAGGTGCGATCGACCACGTGAAGGGTACCAACACCATCGTTCCGCAAGGCGGCACACTGATGGTCTTCAAAGTGCCGAAGTAATCCCTGTACCACTGCTGCGGTACAGCGTGCCGCAGCAGGCAACACGTAGTAAGCAGTACTTGCAAGGCTGCTGCCTGAACAGGCCTGTTCAGGCAGCAGGGCTTCAATTTTTTCTCTCGTGTTGGGGTTGACCGGCTCTCTTTTCCCCAAGAGGGCCGGATTTTTTTGTTACAGTTTTATCGAATTCTTTTCTCATTGCGACGACCGCCATGGATTTTTCCGTTACCCCCGAAACCGAAGCGCTGCGTGAACGCACGCGCGAGTTCATCGCCGAGCAGGTGATCCCGCTCGAGAACGACCCTCGACAGGACAGTCACGGTCCGCATGCCGAGCTGCGTCAGGAATTGATCGAGCGCGCGCGCAAGGCCGGCTTGCTGACCCCGCATGCGTCGAAGGAATTCGGCGGCATGGGCCTGACCCATGTGCAGAAGGCCGTGGTGTTTGAAGAGGCCGGCTATTCATGGCTCGGCCCGACCGCGATGAACATTCATGCGCCGGACGAAGGCAATATCCACCTGATGGAGGAAGTGGCCACGCCCGCGCAAAAAGAACGCTGGCTGCGTCCGCAAGTGGAAGGTCGTACCCGTTCCTGCTTCTGCATGACGGAACCCGCACCGGGTGCCGGCGCTGATCCGTCGATGATGCAGACGACGGCCGTCAAGGATGGCGACGACTACATCATCAATGGCCGCAAGTGGCTCATCACCGGCGCCGAAGGTTCGTCGTACACGATCATCATGGCGCGCATGGAAGATGGCAGCGCAACGATGTTCCTGTCGGACATGGACCGCGAAGGCATCACGCTGGTGCGCAACCTCGATGCGATGGACGCCTGCTTCTCCGGCGGCCATGGCGTGGTGGACTTCAAGAACCTGCGCGTGCCGGCGACCGACATCCTTGGCGAACCGGGCAAGGGCTTCCGCTATGCGCAGGTGCGACTGGCACCGGCGCGACTGACCCATTGCATGCGCTGGCTGGGCCAGGCACGCCGTGCGCATGATGTCGCGCTCGACTATGTGCGCGAGCGCCATGCATTCGGCAAGCCGCTGGTCGAGCATGAAGGCGTGGGCTTCCAGATTGCCGACAATGACATGGACCTGATGACGGCGCGCCTGCACATCATGCACACCGCATGGTTGCTGGACAAAGGCGAGAAGGGCAACTTCGAGTCGAGCCGCGCGAAAGTGGTGTGCTCGGAAGCGGCCTGGCGCGTCGTCGATCGCAGCATCCAGATTCTGGGTGGCCGCGGCGTGACCAATGAAACGCCGGTGATGCGCATCTTCACCGACATGCGCGCCTTCCGCATCTATGACGGCCCCAGCGAAGTGCATCGCTGGAGCATGGCGAAGAAGCTGGCGCAGGGTTCGCACCGCAGCTGATGGCCAGCTGATCTTCAGGTCGAAAAAGCAGGGCGGCCGTCGGCAAGGCCGCTCTGCGATAATGTCGCGCAAAGGACAACAAAGCCTGCGACACGGATCGCGGGCATGAATTCATGCGCAGCCTCCGTTTCTGCCTCTTCTTTTTCCTCGCCTTGCTGCAGCTGGCGGCGTTCCTGCCTTCAGCCCATGCGCAGACCCGGGACTACATCGTCGCGCGCAGCTATGTCGTCGATCCCGATGCCTCCCTCGACCTCGATGCCGTCAAGGCGAAGCCTGCGCTGCCGTATGAGGGTGTGCTCGGGCGCGGCTTTACCGGTGCTGCCACCTGGCTGAAGCTGACGGTGGCGCCGGCTCCCGCGGCTGGTCCCGACCATCGGCTGATGCTGCGCGTTCGTCCGAGCTATCTGGACCAGGTCCGCTTGTTCGACCCGCTCGACAACTCCGGCCGCCCGCGCATCACCGGCGACCATACAGACTGGCAGTTCGGCGAACTGAAATCCCTGAACCACGGCTTTTTCATCCCCGCCAGCGACAAGCCGCGCGACATCTGGCTGCGCCTGAAAACGACCAGCTCCAGCCTCATCCATGTCGATGCACTGACCCTCGACGATGCGCAGCAAGCCGATCGCACGCAGGAAATGTTATACGGCCTGATGATGGGCGTCCTCGTGCTGTTCTTCCTGTGGGCGCTGCTGCAGTGGCTGTTGCAGCGCGAGTCGCTGATGGTGGCTTTCCTCGCCAGCCAGCTGGCGGCGGTCTTCTATGCGGCCACCTATGTCGGCTATACCCGTCTGTTCAGTGCCGGCATCTTGCCGACGTTGGCGGTGGAGCGCTTCAACAACGCGATCATCTGCACGTATGTGGTGACAGGCCTGTTGTTTCATTACCGCTTCCTCGCTGAATTCAAGGCCTCGCGCCTGGGCTTGCGCTTGCTGGCCGCGACAGGTGCGCTGGCGTTCGCGTTCGAGATGGTGCAGCTGTCGCTGGGGAACGTGATGTCGGCGATGCGCGTCAACATGTGGGTGGTGACCCTGATTCCGCTGTTGACGCTGGCACTGGCCTTGTCATGTCGCGCGTGGAAAGACAGCGATGAAGAAGAACGCCCCGCCTTGCCAAAGTGGGGGCTGGTGCTTTTCTACATGTCGTTGGGCAGCGTGCTGGTGCTGGGCGTGATGCCGACCCATGGATTTGCATCGGCACCGGACCTGAACCTGCACGTGTACCTGATCCATGGCTTGATGACGGGCGTGATCCTGCTGGTGCTGTTGCAGGTGCGCGCGATCCGGGTCGAGCAATCGCGCAACCGTGCCCATTTGCGCGCGCACAGCGCAGCGCAGCAGTTCGAGGCCGAGAAGCAGAAGGCGCAGTTGCAGGGCCGCTTCATGGAAATGCTCGCCCATGAGCTGAAGACTTCGCTGTCGGTGCTGCACATGGTGTTCGGCGCGCCCAAGCCCACGCCGGACTTGATCGAGCATGGCCGCCGCACGGTGAACAACATCAACCAGCTGATCGAGCGCTGCCTGCAGGCAGAGAAATTCGACGACGACGAAATCATTTCGCATCTCGAGCCCTTCGAGATCGATGCACTGCTTGATGATGTCATTTCGAAAATTCCGGACGCCGCAAGGATCTCGGTGGAGAAGCCGGCAGGTCTGTCCGTGCACAGCGACTGGCAGATTTTCAAGTCGGTGGTTTCCAACCTGATCGACAATGCATTAAAGTACTCGTCCCCGGACAGCACCGTGCGCGTGCGCGCGACCAGGTCCGAACGTGATGGCAAGGCCGGATGCGAGATCAGCGTCGACAACACGTTGGCGCAAGGGCCGGGTTCGGCGGGTTTCCCGGATCGCGAACAGTTATTCAAAAAATATTATCGCGCCGACAGCGCACGCAAGCATTCAGGCTCGGGCCTGGGCCTCTACCTGGTTGCCAACTTCATGCGGCTGCTGGGCGGCGAGGTCAGGTACGAGCCTCTGGAAAACAGTGTCAGGTTTAGCGTATGGCTTCCAAATTGAACATCACCGTCGTCGAGGACCATGACGCGCTGCGCGCCGTGACCATTGAGGCCCTGCGCCAGCAAGGCCACCATGTACAGGGCATCGCCTGCGCCGAAGCGCTGGATGATGAAGCAGCGGCATCGCCGTCCGACCTCTTCATCATCGACCTGAACCTGCCGGGCGAGGACGGGCTCTCGCTGTCCAAGCGCATCCGCCGCGGCAATCCGCGTGCGGGCATCATCATGGCGACCGGCCGGGTCAGTCTCGACGATCGCATCGCCGGTTATGAAAACGGCGCCGACGTCTACCTGTCCAAACCGGTCGAGATGCAGGAATTGCTGGCTGCGGTGTCGGCTGTCAGCCGCCGCGTCGAGATGTGGCAGTCGCGTCCCGAGGCCGAAGGGCAGGAAGGCTATGTGGTCGACTCGCGCTCGCTGACGCTGTCGGGGCCGAAGGGCTCGACCGTGATCTCGGCCAGCGAACTCAAGATGCTGACCGCATTCTCTACCAGCCAGGGGCAACAGCTCGAGTACTGGCAACTGATGGAATTGCTCGGCCATTCGCCGGACGACTTCCGCAAGGCCAGCCTTGAAGTGAAGGTGGTCAGGCTGCGCAAGAAGCTGGTACAGGTCGGCGCGGAGCAAGGCTGCCTGCGCTCGATACGACTGGTGGGCTACCAGTTGTGCATTCCGCTGAAGATCAACTGAGCGCGGACGCCATAAACCCTGACGACGCTGGGTCCCGGTCTTCACCGGGACGACATATCGAGGGCGACTGGCCCATGCAAGTCATCCCGGTGCAAACCGGGATCCAGTGACTCAGAGGCTACTCTTCAGCGCGGCTGATACCAGACGCCGGCGCCCATGCCGTGGCGCTGCAACTGGCCCTGATGCACCAGCTTGCGGAAGTGGAGCTTCAGCGTATTGCGGTTGCTGCCGGTCAGTTTGATCGCATCGGCCATCGTCACACGGCCATGCTCGCGCGCGAGGTCGACGATGGCCGACGACAGTTTCGGCAGCGCCGAGAAAATCTGCTTTTCACGCTCGAGCTTCGAATACAGGCGGCGCACCTGCTCAGCCAGCGAGCTCAGGAAGAAGGCAATCCACGGTTCCCAATGCGGGGTGCCGCTGCTCATGCCGATCAGCGTGCGGTTCAGCGCGCGCAGGTAATTGTCCTTGTCATTTTCCAGCACCGCTTCGAGCGCCCCGTAAGCGACATGGCCGTAACCGGCCTGTAGCAGCAACAGGCGGGACAGCAGTCGGGCCATGCGGCTGTTGCCGTCCTGGTAGGGTCGGATCGCGAGGAAACTGACGGTGAACACCGCCACCGTCAGTAGCGGGTGCAGGGTCGGTTCGTTGCGCTCGCGCGCCAGCCATGCCAGCAGCGCCGCGAGTTGGTCGCCGACATTGGCCGGCGAGGTGGTCTGCAGCACGGTCGCCGAGCCGGACTCGGGGTGCGTGATCATCGGGTTGTTGGCCGACACCTTGTATTTACCGGCATGCCAGGCATCCTTGGTCGAATGGCCGAGCATCACGCGGTGCAGGTCGTTCAGGTCGTCTTCGGTCAGGTTGCCGGTCGGCACCAGTGCCAGCACGCGGTTGAGTGCATCGTAATAGCCGGCAGCCTGTTGCTCGCCGACGTTGAGCACGCCGGCGTCGCCCTGATGGGCGAGCAGCAATTCTTCCACTTCATAATCAGCCAGCGGTTCGGCGATCAGGTCGTCGGCAGCCAATGACCGTTGCGGCAAAAGATTGGCCGATGCTTGCGGCAAGGCCTTGCCGCTGGCCACCATGTCGGTCCCCATGCCCTGCAAGTCCGCTTCGGCGGCGAGACCTTCGAGCGCTTCAAGTTCGGCACCGACCGCTTCCGAGTCATCCTGCAATGCGTCGGCTTTCGAGGTGTTCGACGGGTACAGGCGAGCCAGCACGCGACGCACTTCAGTATCGGACAGAACGACATTGCCCAGTCGCACGCCGGAGGCCACGCTTTCTAGTGTGGCGACCTGGCGCAAGGCCAGCATGCGTTCAGGCGCCATGTGGCTCGCAGTGCGCAGCGCGCCTTTGAGTTCATGGATGCCCGAGATCAGAGACAGGGTCAGCGGCGAGATAGGAACTTGAGTCGGAATGATCATTTTCTTGTTGTATCCAATGGCACCCGATCAACTGCAAATCGTCGACCTTGAACAGAGGAGGGCGACAGGCAGCAACGGGATTCAGCGTAAATCAGTTTTCCTTCGTAAAGCTTACATATGCCTACGCATATGCAATAGCAAGCTTTAAGCCAGCTAATAAATGTCGGAAATCCCTCAGGTCGTATCGGGCTATATATACAGATACGGGCTGCCCGCATTTTCTGTCGTAGGTTTATCGGCGCGGGTTTTTTCAAAATGAATAATATTGTTAATTTCAAAAGTGTCGTAACGAATATTATGTCAAACGTTGATTTTGGCTTTTACAGGTTGTCGAATTGGGAAGAGGGGAGTTCACCTTCGATTATTTCTGTTAGGAAATTTGGTGGCAGGGCAGGTATCAGGAAAGCCGTGGAGGCCAGCAATCAATTTAATTGGCCAGCACGCAAAAGCGCGGTGCCAATTTAATAAGTATGAATAAAGCAAGTGTCGAAATCGCACGTGCAATAAATTTAACTGCAAATAAGTTAAGTATTGAATCGGTAATATTCAAAACAGCAAGTGTCAATTCGATAAGTGCTAAAACAGGAATTGTGAAACCGGCAGGTGTCAAAATAATAAGTGCGTAAAATGCAAGTATCAAAATAGCAGGTGTCTAAAGCGCAAGTGTCGGAATAGCAAGTATCTAAACGATAAGTGTCGAAAAAATAAGTATCAAAATATAACGTACCAAAAACATAAATACTTAAAAGGCAATGCTTAAATTGATAAGTGTCGAAATGGCAAGCGGCCTGATGGAAGTTTCAAAAAAGGGAAGTGCTACGTTGACAATTATTAATTTAAAAATTGCTTTAATGGCTATTGGAAACTGCACGTCCGAAGATATTCTTAATATGACAATTTTTAAAGGCATCAGGAAAAATACCTAAATGGCAATCTTGCGAAATTATTAGTGAATTGCAACTTGCATAACTATAGTTGCTTATCCGACATCGCGGCAGCTGCCCAGGAAAATGGGGTGCATGGAGACACCCAATTCGGCAATCCTCAATGCGAACGCCTGTGCAGAATTGGCCGAAATCGGCTAGGTGAAGAGACCTGATTTCTCGCCCGATTTCATCCAATAAACCTACATAAAACCTTCATCAACAGGTGCTCGCCGGCTCGCTGGTCGGCCGCGCGAAATGCATTGAAATCGGGTGTGCTTCGTCACCCAATCGATCAACCAAAGTTGCCCATTTCACCCTACATAAAGCCTACAAAAAATCTACCTGGGACACCTCGGCGACTTATGGGAAATAGGGTGTGATGCGACATCCAATCCCATATCCAATATCAACCGATTCTGCCTACATAAAACCTACGTAAATTCTGTTCGGCGGTCCGCATTCCAGTCATGAAAATCGGGTGAATGCACTCGCACGATTTCACATCCATTTGCACCTGATTTACCCTACATAAAACCTGCATCAGGGATCCGGTCCTGGTCCTAAAATTGGCCCGAAAATAAGGTCGTTAGACACGCGTATTTCGCAACCCATTCACGCCCTTTAAGCCTACATAAAACCTGCATCCCAAACAGGCTGAAAAATCTGTCGGTTTCGGAAGCCAATTCCTGACGCATTCACACCTGATTTTTGAAAGTCGACGCTCGTTCACACGCAATACTCAAATCGACAAGTAATTATCAATCTAACATGAGTTGCTATTAAGAAATTGCGTTACGCTTAAGGCAATTGTCGAAATTGACAAATTTTGCGTTGCTAATAAGGCAATTATGAATATGAAAATTCAATGGGTTGGTTCGGGTGTTTGGAGGGGCCTGAATGGCTAGAATTGGGTGCGGAAAAACCTAAATAACTTATGCTTATTTGTAGGAAAAAGTAGGAAAAAACAGGGCGAAATTTACTAAAATCTGGGCTCGAAATTCCGACTAAAAGCTAGGAATTTCAATGGTTTTGAGGCGGCAAAGACTTGCCGCTGACCCGTGGCCCAGATGACCCAATTTCACCCAAAATTCAGCCTCCGTTTCGCACCCATTCCGCAGCTCGCGGCGGGCCTTTTGCTGCTGCTTTCGGCCGCTTCGGCCAGCTACGCCCAAACCGCCGCCACCGACGGCGGTGCGCTGCGCAACAGCCTCGAGCGCAACCTGCCGCAGCAGGGCTTGCCTGAGGTGGCGCCCAAATCCGACGCTGAAACCCTGAAAACCCCGCCGCTGACCGGCGATACGGTCACCGTTTCCCGCTTCCGATTCATCGGAAACATCCTGCTTTCGGACCGCGCATTGGCCCGTTCCGTCGAGCTTTACCTGAACCGCGCGATGGACTTCGCGGAGCTCCAAAACGCTGCAGCCATGGCCGCTTTGGCCTATCGCGAGAAGGGCTACGTGGCTACCGTCAGCATCCCGCGCCAGGAGATCGTCGACGGCGTCGTGACCCTGAAAGTCGTGGAAGCGAAGTACGCCGGTGCCAGCATCGACGGCAGCTCGACCGGCCGCATCAACTCGGAGCTGATCCTTTCTCGTGTCGAAAAGGCAATGAATATCGAGAAGGCAGTCAACGTCAACGTGCTCGATCGCACGCTGCTTTTGCTCAACGACCTGCCCGGCGCATCGGTCCAGGGCGGGCTGGCCGAAGGCGAAAAAAGCGGCGAAACCCGCGTGCTGCTGCAATCTCAGGAAAAACCGCTGGTCACAGGCGCAATCAACGTCGACAGCCATGGCGCCCGCACCACCGGCCCCGAGCGCGTGCTGGTCGACCTTGCGATCAACTCGCCGGCTGGCAAAGGCGAGCAGTACACGCTCGGCCTGCTGTCCACCGCCGGCACCCGCTATGGCCGTGGCGGCGTGTCGTTCCCGGTCGGCCTCGACGGTGCGCGACTGGGCATCAACACCAGCTACATGGAATACCGGGTGATCGACGGCGAAAGCGTCGCATCGAAAATCTGGGGTACGTCCAGCACGGCTGGCATCGATCTGTCTTATCCGCTGGTGCGTTCGCAACAGGCCAACCTGTACCTGTCGGGCGGCGTGACCGGCAAATGGTTCGACAACTACTCGGGCGGCAACCTGTCGCGCAGCTATCAGAGCACCGTGGCCACGGTGGCGGCCAACGGCAACTGGATCGACGGTCGCTTCGGCGGTGCCAGCAACCAGGCGTCGATGTCGCTGACCTCGGGCTCGCTGAACATCAAGGACGATGCCAGCCTGCTGTCCGATCAGGTGACTGCCAAGACCGATGGTGGTTTCAATAAAGTTAACGGCAGCTATGTGCGCAACCAGGCGGTGCTGGACTGGGTCAGCCTGGTGCTGAGCTTTTCGGGCCAGTACGCATGGAAAAACCTCGATTCGTCCGAGAAGTTTTACCTCGGGGGCCCGACCGGCGTGCGCGCCTATCCGGTCAGCGAAGGCGGCGGCAGCAACGGCCAACTGGCCAGCGTCGAGCTGCGCTTCAAGCTGCCAAAGCGCTGGGAATTCAAGCTTTTCCACGATGACGGCCGCGTCAAGCAGACCGTCGATCCCTACCTCGGCATGCCGTCGCCCAACATCCTGACCTACCGCGGCTACGGTGCCAGCCTGTCGTGGCAGGGCCCGCGCAACTTCACGTTCACCGCGACCTGGGCACAACGCATCGGCACCAACCCGTATCCGAACGTCGGCACAGGCAACGACCAGGACGGAACCAAGAAAATCGACCGTCTGTGGCTGGCAGCAAGCCTGCCGTTCTGACCCTGAACTGACCCACTAGCACCCAAAAAACGCAGCGATGTTCGAGCGCCTCCAACCCAAGCACCTGATCCGCGGCCACGCTATGGCCTTCGCGGCGGTCGCTGTCTGGGTCGCGCTCTCGCTGCAACCGGCCTGCGCGCAAGTCGCGCCGGCCACCAATGCACTGCCGACTGGCGCGGATGTCGTCGCCGGCAGTGCCCAGGTTGTCACCGGCGGAACTGCGGCCGCACCGGTGATGACGGTGAACCAGGGTAGCGATCGTGCGATCGTGAACTGGAACACCTTCAATGTTGGCCGCGATGCCAGCTTGGTGTTCCAGCAGCCGGACGCAAGTTCGGTGATCCTGAACCGCGTGCTTGACGCCAATCCGAGCGCCGTGTTCGGCAATCTGCAGGCCAACGGCCAGGTGTTCCTGATGAACCCGGCCGGCGTGTGGTTTGGCCCGACCTCCAGCGTCGATGTCGGCGCGCTGGTCGCCACCACCCATTCGATGTCCAATGCCGATTTCATGAATGGCAACTACCGCTTTGAGCGCAACGGCGCCAGCGGCAAAGTCGTCAATGAAGGCAGCATCGAAGCAAAGCTCGGCGGTTACATCGCGTTGCTGGCACCGGAAGTGCGCAACGAAGGTGTGCTGCTGGCGAAGTCGGGCACCATCGCACTCGCGGCCGGCGAGACGGTGACCCTGAACGTGAACCCGGCCAACAGCCAGGTCGACCTGCTCGTATCGCCGTCGACCGTGGACTCGCTAATCGAAAACCGCAAGATCATTCGCGCGCCCGAAGGTCGCGTGATCGTGTCGGCGCAAGCCTACAACGAACTTGCCTCCGGTGTTATCAAAAACAGCGGCGAGATCAGCGCGGCGGGCATCACCAAAGTCGGCGGCCATATCGTGCTCGGCGCGTCGACCGAGATTGTCAACGCCGGCACCCTCGATGCCAGTTCGGCAATGGCCGATGGCGGCAGCGTCAGCCTCGACGCCGACAAGCTGACGCACAGCGGTGTTATCAATGTGGCAGGTGCCACTTCGGCATCGGTGCCGGGCGCGGTCGCCGTTGAAGGCAAGGGCGGCGAGGCAATTCTGGCGGGCAACTATATATATATAGAGGGCCCCGCAAAAATCGATGCGACTGGTACTACCGGCGGCGGCAAAGTGCTGGTCGGCGGCGACTGGCAGGGCGCCGGCAGCCTGCGCCATGCGACCCATGTCGAGATGGCCGAAACGGCAACTGTCGATGCGAGCGCGATCTCGAACGGCAACGGCGGCAAGATCGTCTTCTGGTCCGACATCAACAACATCCAGTCGATCACCAAAGTCGACGGCAGCCTGATCGCCAAAGGCGGCCTGCTCGGTGGCGATGGCGGACAGATCGAAACGTCCGGCCACCTGCTGCAAGTCGATGGCATTCGCATCAACACCGACAGCGTTCGCGGCGAAGGCGGCCTCTGGCTGATCGACCCGTATGACATCAACATCGGCACGAGCGCATCCGGCACCGGATTCAGTGCGTCTGGTTCGGACTACCTTTACACATCGGGCGCCGCGAGCAATATCACTGTCAGCTCGATTGTCTCGGCACTCGCTTCAGCCAACATCACGATCCAGACAGGTTCCGGCGGCACCGGTTTTGGTGACATCATTTTCACGTCGGCGCTGAGCTACAGCGGCGCAAATGAGCGGACGCTGACACTGCGCGCTTCGCGAAATGTATTCTTGAATGAAGCCATCACGTCGACGGGCGGTCGACTGAACCTCAACATCGTCTCCGATCATGATTTGAATTCGACGGGTGATCAGGTTCGTCTCGGTGCCAACGTCACGACGAACGGTGGCAGCCTCACGCTGACCGGTGAGAACATCGTGTTCCAGGGTTCGTCGGGACAAACTATCAACACCACGCGCAGTGGTGAAACCGGTGGTGCAGTGACAAGCAACGGTGCCGCTTTCGTCGCAGTGACCGACAACGCGAATGCATCTACGTTGAACATCAACACCGGTGGTGGCAACGTCACTTTCAACGGCACCGTCAACAGCGGTACCGATGTGCTGTTCCAGCGCATCTTCGACGTGTCGTCTGACAGTAACTTCGATTCGCTTGCAGCGACGTATGGCTTCGGTCAGATCTCCGGTGCTTCGAGTAATTCTTTCTACGAGTATCAGCGCACCTTCGGACTGTTCTCGAATCAGGTGATCGAACTTGGCTTCAGCAACCTGAACAACAGCAAGGTTGGACTGAACTTCAACTTCTTCGCGATCGACTCGTGGGACGGTGCGCCGGGAGAATACTTCAATGTGAAGATCAGTAGCGACAATGGTGCGAGCTACACCGATCTCTTCACGCTGCGACCCAACTGGAACGCGGCATTTGGTACCGTGAGCGGCTCGAATAATGGCTACGATTACTCGGCAACGCTGAAGCAACAAGGTAATCTCGTCGGCTCTAATCGCGGAAATTTTGATCAGGTTGATCGTCGCATTGCTGTCGCGATCAACACCCCCAATGTGTCATCGATCAGGTTGCGTATGCAGGGCGCGCTGGATGGCGATGTGGTCGATGAATCTTGGGCAGTCAACAACTTCACGCTGACGAACTCACGTTCCACATTCAGCGGACCCGGCAACCTCAGCATCAATGCCGGCGCTGGTGCCGTCACCTTTGGTAGCGCTGTCGGTGGTTCGAGCGCGCTGAAAGATCTGTCTGTCACCGCGGGTAGTCTGGTCGCCAATCAGACCAATACGATCAACGTGTCCGGCGACATGTTGATCAATGCGGGCATCACCAAGAGTGCCGGCACGGATTCAACGCTGACATTCAAGGCGGCGCGTCACTTGTCATTTGGCAGTAACACCAACGTCAACGCAACCAGCAACAAGCTCAACCTGGTGTTCAACGCCGACTCCGACAAATCCGGCGATGGCTTCATCAAATTCTCGGGGAACGCCACGACGACGAATGGCGGCACACTGCAATTCGGTGTGGGCGACACGGCCTCGCTGAATGGTTCAACGGTATATGTTGGCGGTGATGTCAGTTTCGATGGCACCAGCGCACAGACCATCGCCTCCGGTGGCGGCAACATCACCGTGTTCGGTGAAACCCTGGTGGCCAACCCCAACGGCGTGACGATCAATTCCGGCGGCGGCACGATTGACTTCAAGGGTAGCGTCAACTCATCGAACCAGTACACCGGCGTGTATTCAGCGACCGGCCTGACCTGGCAGCAGGCCGACGCAGCGGCAGTCGCTGCCGGCGGCTATCTCGCGACCATTACCTCGCGACTGGAAAACTCCATCGCCGCGCTGGCGGGCAGCTACTCCACTGCATGGATCGGCGGTCGTCGACTCAGTAACGGTACCTGGCGCTGGGAGCGCGGCCCGGAAGCAGGTCAAGCCTTCAGCTACACCAACTGGGCCAGTGGCGAGCCAAACAACTGCTGCACGAACAACATTAACGGTCTTGGCTACGGCGGCGAGAACGCGACCCAGTTCACCGGCTCCAATGGCAACTGGAATGACTTGCTCGATAACAGCACTACGCTGAACAACTACATTCGCGAAACCACGATCAGCAGCGCCCCGCTGACCGTCAATGCGGGGTCCGGCAGCGTGCTTTTCCGCTCGACGGTTGGTAGCTCGAAAGAGATTTCCACGCTCAGCATTACTGCCGGCAGCCTGACCGCCAGCTCGTTCAAGACCACGTCAGGGGTTCGCATCACCAACACCACTGACTTCTCGACCGGCGCCGTGATCGCCGGCACAGGCGGCCTGACCAAGTCCGGTTTGGGCACGCTGACACTGACTGGCACCAGCACCTACACTGGGGCCACCAACGTGAACGCAGGCACGCTGAAGATCGCTAGCAGCGGCAAAATTTACTGCGATTCCACTTGTGGTTCCGAACCGCAGTTTGGTGATGTCGCGACCGCTATCACGACGGTCAATAGCGGCGCCGTGCTTGACCTCACCAACTGGAATTGGGGCGGCAATTTCGGCGAGCGACATTATCAGGCGAGCGCGATCGTCATCAATGGCGGCACGCTACGCTACTCGGGAACGAGCGGAACGCCGGCCAGCGGAGGGCGCGGGCTGACGGTCGGTGCCCTGGGGGCGACCTTCGAATCGGCGACCGCCGGCGTCACCTGGAGTATTGACGACGGCAGCAACAACTACGCGCCCTATAAGTCTGTTTTCAATGGCAATGTCACGCTCGCCGGCGTCGGTGATATCGCATTCGGGCATTCGATTGCAGGTTCGGGTTCACTGACAAAGTCAGGTGCCGGTACCGCGACGCTGACCGGCACCAACACCTACACGGGTACCACCATCATCAACGCCGGCACGCTGCAGATCGGCGCCGGCGGCAGCACCGGCACGCTTGGCACTGGCAACGTGACGAACAATGGCTCGCTGGTGTTCGACCGTACCGGCACGATGCTGGTACCTAACCTGATCTCGGGTACCGGCAGTGTGACCAAGCGCGGTACCGGCAACGTATCGCTGATGGCGGCGAACACCTATAGCGGCGGCACCACGCTGTCCGCCGGCACGCTGGGCGTGTATCACAACACCGCAATGGGCGGTGGCACGGTGACAGGCGCCGGTGGCGCAAGCCTGCTGTTCGGTCGCGGCGTTTCTACCGTGGCGAACAACTTCACCCTGAACGGTAATGTCACCTTCGATTTCGATAATTATGTCGATTACCTGATCATCGGCGGTGGCGGCGGTGGTGGCGGTGGTATCGCCGGTGGTGGCGGTGCGGGTGAATTCATCACCGGCGGCACGCAGCTCAACGGCACGAGCTTCACCGTCACGGTCGGTGACGGCGGTGCAGGTGGCAACTGGGCCGCCGGTGCCATTGGCGGCGCGAGCTCGGCCTTCGGCATTTCAGCCGCCGGCGGCGGTGGCGGTGGTTCCGGCAACGGTAATGCTGGCCTGAATGGCGGCTCGGGCGGTGGTGGTGGCCACTGGATGACGAACGGTGCCGGCGTCTCGGTTACGACCGGTGGCGGCTTTGGCTTCAACGGCGGCAATGGTTCGGCCACAGGCGCTGGCGGTAATCTGGCGGTGGGCGGCGGCGGCGGTGGTGCCGGTGGCGCCGGTGCTTCGACAGCAGTGAATTCGCAATCGGGCGGCAACGGTGGCGCAGGACGGGCAAGCGACATTACCGGTACCAGCGTGCTTTATGCAGGCGGCGGCGGCGGTGGCATCAATGGCCAGACCGGTTATTCGTCCGGGCCGGCAGGTATCGGTCAGGCGGGCGGCGGCAATGGCGCCGGGATAGAGGTTGGTGGCGTCAGGGGCATTGCTGGCAATGCGGCGGCCAACTCAGGCTCAGGTGGCGGCGGTGGTAGTAACACTCAGTATGGTGGTAACGGTGGTTCGGGCATCGTGATCGTCCGCTATCTTGGCCCGGCCGCGTCGAGCAGCGGTACGGCCGTGGCGGGAGCGGGTAGCGCGACCGGGTATACCGTGCACAGCTTCACCGCGACCGGCAACAATACCCTGTCGCTTCCATCATCCCTCACGATGAGCGGCACGCTGAGCGGCAGCGGCGGTGTGATCGCCGATGCCACCGGCGGTACCTTCAAATTCGATGGGGCCAACAGCTATACCGGTGCGACTTCGATCATTGGCGGCATCGTGCAAGCCAATAATGCCAGCGCGCTCGGTAACAATTCGGCGGTTGGTATCAGCAATGTTGTCAGCGCACAGCTGCAATTGCTGAACAACCTGACCATCGGATCGCTGGGCGGTGGCGGCAGCAACGGCGGCAATGTCGTGCTGGGTGCGAACACGCTGACCCTCGGCGGCAACAATGCCTCGACCATCCATGGTGGCGTGATTTCCGGTACCGGCTCGCTGATCAAGAACGGGTCTGGCATGCAGGGCCTCGCCGGTAACAACACGTTCATTGGCGGCATCACGCTCAATAGCGGCACGCTCGGTGGCTACCATAATGCCGGCTTTGGTATCGGGGATGTTTCGGCAGCAGCCGGAACCAGCATCATGTTCGGACGCTCGGTCAGCACGGTCGCGAACAATTTCACGCTGAACGGTGGCGTTACCTTCGACCTGGACACAGCTGTTGATTACCTGATCGTTGGCGGCGGTGGCGGCGGCGGTGCGCACGTTGGTGGCGGTGGCGGTGGTGGCGGTGTGCAGACGGGTACGATCAACAGTATCGACGGCACTTACACGGTCACCGTCGGCGCAGGCGGTGCGGGGACCATCAACAATTACGGTACCTTCACTACTGGCAGCAACGGCGGATCCTCGAGCCTGGTCTCGTCGTCGAACAATATCGTCGCGCTGGGTGGTGGTGTCGGTTCGTCCTGGAGCACGCAGGCAGCAAACAATAGCGCCACCAACGTCAGCTCGGGCGGCGGCGGAAGCTACGCGGCCGGCGGTGTGGCTACCGCAGGCCAGGGTTTTACGGGTGGTAATGGCATTTCAACCCAGCCCTATGTCGGTGGCGGTGGTGGCGGCGCCGGCGGAGCGGGCGGCAACGCCTTTGCCAACTTCGATTCCAATACCAATGCCCTGGGTGGCGCGGGTGGCGTGGGCCGCAGCTCTTCCATCACTGGTACGACTCAGTTCTATGGCGGCGGCGGCGGCGGCGGCGTACACGGCAGCAGTATTGGTTCGCCCGCAGGCGCGCTCGGCGGCTCAGGCGGGCTTGGCGGCGGCGGCAAGGGTACGCCTTTCGCAACGACCGATACCGGTATGTCGTTTACTGCTGCCTCAGGGGGGGCCAACACCGGCGGCGGTGGCGGCGGTGCGGCGGGTGCCTTGACGACCATCTACAGCCGTGGCGGCAACGGCGGAACCGGTATCGTGATCGTCCGCTACGCTGGCAACTCTGCCGGTACCGGCGGTACCCTCAGTGCCCTCAACAGCAATGACAGCGTCTACACGCTGCACACGTTCACCAATACTGGCGCCAGTACGCTCACGCTGTCGCCGGTCTTAGTGAACCTCAGCGGGACAGTCAGTGGCACCGGCGGCGTGACCGCCGATGCGACCAATGGCACGATCCGCTTCTCCGGCAATAACAGCTACACCGGCGGTACCTCGATCACGGGTGGCACGGTACAGGCCAATAACACGAATGCGCTCGGCAATGTGATGCCGGTCTCGCTATCGAACATAGCCGGCACCCAGCTGCAGCTGGTGTCCAATCTGAGCATAGGCTCGCTGACCGGTGGCGGCACGACCGGCGGCAACACTGCGCTCGGTACATTCACGCTGACCACGAACGCAGGCAATGCGAACACCTCATATGGCGGCGCGATTTCCGGTACCGGCGGGCTGACCAAGCAAGGCACCGGCACCTTCACGCTGACAGGCAACAGCAGCTACACCGGCGCCACGGCCATCAACGGCGGCAAGCTGGTCGTGCAGAACGATGCACCGACGATCACCACCAGCGGCTACAGCGGTGCTGGCACGCTGGAAGTGATTTCGGCTGGCACGACATTTACCAGTGCGGTGAGTTTTGGCGCGACTGCTTCCAGCCTCTCGTCGCTGACCGTAGGTAAGTCAACCAATACCAGCACCGTGACGCTCGGCGGCGCCATCGACATTGCGGGTCCGGTCACTGTTTATGGTGGCAGCATCAAGGCTAATGCCAATATCAATGCGACTGGCGGCAATATCCTGCTGGATGCTGATACGGGTACGACGCTGGCCCAATCGAGCCATGGTATCGAACTGGGCAGCGGCATCACCCTCAAGACCGTCACCAGCGGCAATATCACCCTGCTGGGTCGCTCGGGTAACGGCGGATCCTGTACGACCGTTTCCGCTTGCCGCGGCGTGTACGCGCCCAGCGCGATGACGATCGACTCGGTGGGCAACCTCGACATTACCGGCAGCTCGTTTACCTCGGCAACCGGCGGCGGTCGAGGCATCGATCTATTTGATGCCACGATCAAGGCTGGCGGTGCCATCACGATGACGGGCCAGCATGCAACGGGTTCCTCCTATGCCGTCGCACTGAGCACCACGACGACAGGAACGAAGCTCACGAGCGGTACAGGCATCACGCTGAACTCGCTGAACAACGCTACCGGGACCATCTGGCTGGGCAATGGAACTGCGCTGACTGGCGGTACGGGTGACGTGACCTTATCCGCCGCCGTCATTTCGACGGGCACGACTGCCAGCACCATCACCACGTCAGGGAAAATCACCCTACAGCCGGATGCGGACGAAAACTCCTTCGGCTCTGCGCTCAATACCCAATATCTGAGTTTCAGTTCGACCTCGACAGGCCTGACGCTTGGTAAAGCGCTCAATACGGCGGATATCACCATCGGTGCAGCGACGACCATCGATGGCCCGGTGAACGTCTATGGCGGAAATATCTCGGTCGAAGGCGACCTGATCAGCACCGGCACCAATACCGGCATCCTGCTGAAAGCAACGGCCGGCATCACCCATGCCGACAGCAAAATCGTGCGGACCAATGGCGGCGACATCACCTATTGGGCCAACAGCGCGGTGGATACCACGACCAGCACGGCGACGGGCGGCATCCTTGTGAAGGCCAACGCCACCATCGACAGCCGCCGTAATGTTGACCGCACAGCCGGAAACATCACCACGGCGACGGCCGGTGGCGCCATCACGCTCGGTGGCGGTACCGCGACGGCGACGACCGCGCTTGGTACAACGGTACCGAACAGCTTCGCATTGAATTACGCCAGTTCTCCAGCCGGCCTCATCCTCGGCAACAACACGGGGGCCGGGCAGGTCTCCGGCATCAAGATCTATTCCGGCGGCGGCAACATCATGATGCAGGGTCGCTCGACGCAATCATCCAACAGTGTCAACGTCGGTTTGCAGCCCTATGAAGGCTTGACGGTCAATGCCGGCACGAACGGCAATCTGACGATACGGGGTGCAGCCGCGGGGTCCGGCAGCAGCGCGGGGATTGACTTCCAGTCGTTCCGTACGGGAGGCACTGGCGCGGCCTCGGTGTTGCAGACGGCGGGTACCGGCAGCATTCTTCTGACCGGTACGAACACCAATTCGGGCACGGGTATGCAGGCGCCCGCCAGTTCCACCGCCACTGCGATGACGATCCAGGCGCTCGGCACCGGATCGGTCACGATCACCGGCACGTCGACCGGCACGACGGATATCATTCTCAATAACACGAACATACTGGCTGCCAGCGGCGACATTACCGTCACGGCCAACCGCAATGGCGGCAGGCTCAACCTGGGCGGTACCGGCAATGTGTTCGGCCAGCTTTCCAGCGCCAGCGTGGGTGCAGCGGTGCCTTCGTCGACCAGCAAGATTGTTCTCAACGCCGACAGCTTCGATTTTGCCGGTACGCCGACACTCAACACCAGCGGCACGGTCACGGTCCAATCCTTCAATACCAGCTTCGCCAGTGCGTTGAGCTGGCCCCTGACGGGTCTGTCGCTGGGCTCCTCGGTCTCGGGGCTGACCATCGGCAAGTCCACCAATACACAGAACGTCACCATCAGCAGCGCGACGACAGTGGCCGGCCCGATGACTGTTTATGCCGGCGACATCCTGGTCAACGCCAACATCAACACCAGTACCGGCAACGCCAATGGCGACGTGCTGCTGAAGGCCAGCGGAGACATCGTTATTGGTCAAGCAAAAACCATCACGACCAATGGCGGCGACGTCATCCTGTGGGCCAATTCGGACGGTGGCCTGACCAATGGCGGTGTGTTCTTCAACCAGGGCAGTGGCGTGACGACCGGCACCGGCAGCACCGGGGGCGGCCATCTCTGGATCGGCGGCAGCAGCACTAACGGCGGCTCGACGACGTGGAACGGCCTGACGGTGGGCAACGGCTTTGCGACCAGCGGCCGGAGCCTGAGCGCTTTCGGCGTACGTGGCGCAGCACCGATCGACTGGACGGCTGGCGTACTGCTGGATGAAACCACGCTGAGATCGGCCGGCGGCAATGTCTACATTGCCGGCAAGCGCAACAGCGGCTCCTTTGGTGCCGGCTTCATCAACTACAGCGGCAACGGCACACTGATCGATGCCGGCCGCGGCACCGTCGAGATCCGTGGCGAGACCGCCGATGGGACTGATGCCGATTTTGGTGTGATGACCGGCCTGCATCCGACAAATTACACCGGCAAGTTCATCGTAAGGTCGTCAAACGATACCGCGGCGAATGCGATCACCCTCTGGGGCTCGACCGCCTCCGGCGAGGATGGCATCCTGATCGAGAACGCGACGCGGCTGCTGTCGACCGCCCCAACGAACGGTGGCGGCATTTCGATCAGCGGGACCAGCGGCGCGCGTAACGCGCTTTCCATCGGCATTGGAGCTAACCCCGGAACACTTGAGGCGCTGAGCGCATCCGGCCCAATCACCGTCGACGTCGGCAGCAAACCCATCCTCGTCGCATCGGGCGGCATTTTCCGGCTGGGCTCCGTCGCGGCTGACGCCGATGTGTCGACCAGCACGGCGAACGTGATCTTTACGTCGAATAACCCGAGCTGGGCCGGCTCGGTGCCCATACGCACAGGCGGTACCCTGACTGTGCAGCCTTCGGCGAACAGTTCGTTCACTTCAACTTTTAATACAGCCGCGCTGAACTACACCGGCATCACCGGCCTGACCATCGGTAGTGCCACCAATACCGCGGCTGTCACGATCGGCAGCGCGACGACGGTTGCCGGCCCGCTGTCCGTCCTTGCCGGCGACATCACGGTCAACAGCGCCATCAACACCAGCACCGGCGGCGCGAATGGCACGGTGTCGCTGCAGTCACGCGGCACGCTGACTCAGTCGGGTACCGGATCGGTCACCGCAGGGTCTGGCACCATCACGCTGAAGGCCAACATCATGTCGCTGGCCGGCAGCATGGCTGGCACAGGCAGCCTGGTCCTGCAGCCCTACACGGCGGGTAACAGCATCGGTCTGGCCGGGGGCGCCGGCACGCTGTCGCTCGCAGGCTCGCTGTTCAGCGGCGGCACCCGCGTGTTCACCGATGGTTTCAGCGGCATCACGGTGGGGGCCTCGAATGCCGGCGCCATCACGGTGGGTGGCGCCGTTTCCTCAACCGATAGCTTCACGCTGCTTTCCGGTGGCAATATCACGCTGAGTTCGGGTGCGTCGCTGACAAGCAGCCAGAGTGCTGGCCGGCTGGTGGTCGCCGCCAGCGGCAACTTCATCAATAATTCCGGCTCGTCAGCGCTCAGCACTACCGATTCTGGCGCGAATGACCGCTGGATCGTGTATGCCAGCGATCCGGCCACCTCGACCTTCGGCCCGAACGGTGGCGTGCTCGCCAGCGGTAATGCGGCAGTGTTTGGCAGCACGTTTGCGACGCTTGCGCCGGCCGATGTCGCCAGTGGCAACCGCTATGTATTCTCGACCACGCCCGCGGTGACGGTACAGACCACCAACGTGAGCAAGGTCTATGGCAGCGTTATCGATCTGTCCGGACAGTTGAGCGTCAGTGCCGGTTCGACCGGCAACGGTGCGTTCAATGCGTTCTCGCTGACCGATATTTTCTCGACGTTGCCGACGGTCACATCGACCGGCAACACCACGACGGCGACGGTCGCCGGCGGTACTTATCCGATCTCAGCCACCGGCGGTACCGCCAGAACCGGCTACACGGTGACGCTCAGCAGCCCGGGTCAGCTGACCGTCACGCCCAAGCCGCTGACGCTGACCGGCCTGGCCGCCGCCAACAAGGTGTATGACAGCACCACGACTGCCACGATCAGCGGCTTCGGCACGCTGACCGGCGTCATCAACAATGACGTCGTGAGCCTGGTCAGCAGCGGCGCAACCGCGACCTTCGCTGACAAGGATGTGGGCACCGCCAAGACCGTGACCGTGGCCAAGGGCAGCCTGAGCCTGTCCGGTGCAGCAGCGGGCAACTACGCGATCACGGCTGATCCGACGACCACCGCGAATATCACGAAGAAGGTGCTGACGATCACCGCCAGCAATGACGCCAAGTTTGCCGGCCAGACGGATCCGGTCGGCTTTGAAGGCGTTACCTACTCGGGCTTTGCCGGCAGCGAGACCTCGTCGGTACTGACGACGGCGCCCACCGTCACCCGCAACAACGCAAGCGCCAATATCGCCGGTACCTATACCGGCGTGCTGGTGCCGGCCGGTGCTGCGGCGAGCAATTATTCGTTCAACTATGTGAACGGCAATTTCACCATCGTGCCGGCCGACGAGATGCTGGTGCGCCTGACCGCGGCAACGACCGCCTATGGCAGCGCAAGCCCGGTGTGGAACGTCAGCGAAGCGAAGTACATGCTCTCGGATGGCACCATCGTCAACCTGCTGACCACCGGCAGCAAGACCGTCACCGGCGACCAGATCCAGATTACCGACAGCGCCGGCGCATCGGCGACCTTCACCGTGTCGCCGGTGAGTGGCGTCACCAGCGGTGCAGGCAAGCTGACGGTGGGCAGTTATCAGCTGGGCGCGACCAGCGTCACCACGACCAATGGCGCGAACTTCAACAGCAAGGTCAACCTGATCGGCAGCCATACGGTGAACCAGGCAACGCTGTCGCCCTCAACCACCACCAGCAAGACCTATGACGGCTCGACCTCGATTGCTGCATTCTCGTTCCGGCCGGGTGGCGTACTGACCAATGACACGGTGCTGCTGAATGGTGCCGGTGCCTATGCCGACAAGAACGTTGGCAGCGGCAACAAGAGCTATACGCTGAGCGGGCTGACGCTGTCCGGCGCGGATGCGGCCAACTATCGTCTGGCCAGCAACGCAATCACGGCGACCAATGGCACCATCAATCCGAAGGCGCTGACGGTGTCAGGTATTACGGCCAGCGACAAGGTGTATAACGGCGACGCGGTCGCTACCGTGAGCACCTCGGGTGTGGCCTATACCGGTTTGGTTGCCGGCGATGCCTTCAGCGTGGCAGTCACCGGCGCCTTCGCCGACAAGAACGTCAGCTGGCAGGGCGGCGTGGTCGGCAGCACGCCGATCGCCAAGACCGTCACGCTGACCAGCACCTACACCGGCGCCGATGTCGGCAACTACACGATCACCAGTCAGGCCAGCACCACGGCCACCATCACGCCGAAGACGCTGACCCTCAGCGGCCTGACTGGCAGCAACAAGGTCTACAACGGCGATACCGTTGCCGCCATCTCCAGCTTCGGCTCGCTGTCAGGGGTGGTTGGCGCCGATCTGGTGAGTCTGGTCACCAGTAGCGCCTCGGCCAGCTTCGCGGACAAGAACGTCGGTACTGGCAAGACCGTGACCCTGCAGCGTTCCAGCATCAGCCTGACCGGTGCAGCTGCTGGCAACTATGCGATCACGGCCAACCCGACCACTACCGCCAACATCACGGCCAAGCCGATCACGGTGTCGGGCATCACCGCCAGTGACAAGGTGTATGACGGCAGCACATCCGCTACCGTCAGCGTGAGCGGTGCGACGTTCAACGGCATGGTCGCCGGCGATGCGCTGACGCTTGCTGCGAGCGGCACTTTCGGTGACAAGAACGTCAGCTGGCTGAACAACACCATTGGCGGTACGGCGGTCGCCAAGACGGTCACGCTGACCAGCACCTATGGCGGCGCCGACCTCGGCAACTACACGATCACCAACCAGGCCACCACCACGGCCAAGATCACGCCGAAGGCGTTGACGGTCAGCGGTATTGTCGCCGACAACAAGGTGTATGACGGCGGCATGACGGCCACCCTGAACACCAGCGGCCTGACGCTGGGCGGCCTGCTGGCGAATGATGCGGTGAGCCTGACCGCTTCGGGCACGTTTGCGAACAAGAACGTCGCCAACGGCAAGACCGTGACGATCAGCAGCAGCTACACCGGCGCGGATGTCGGCAACTATGCGATCACGAATCAGGCCAGCACCACGGCCAATATCACGCCGAAGGCGCTGACGATCAGCGGCATCACGGCCGCCAACAAGACCTATGACGGCAACAATGTCGCCTCCATCAGCACCAGCGGCGTGACGCGCACTGGCCTCGTGAATGGCGATGCGCTGAATGTGTCGGCCACCGGTACCTTCAGCGATGAGAACGTGGACAATGCCAAGACCGTCACGCTGACCAGCAGCTATGCCGGCGCTGACGTCAACAACTACACGATCACGGGGCAGGGCAGCACCACGGCCAATATCACGCCGCTGGACGTGACGCTGTCGGGCAGCACCGGCCTGACCAAGGTGTATGACGCGAGCAATGCGCTGCCAGCCGGCAGTACCGGCTACGGCTCGCTGGCCAGCGCCTCGTCGTCGGTGCTGGCGGCTGACATGGCGATCAGCAGCGGCCTTGGCCTGGTCGGCGCACCGGTGTTTGACAGCGAGAACGCCGGCAATCGCAGTGTGCAGCAGGGCTCGGTTGCGCTGTCCGGCTCGCGCGCCGGCAACTACCGTCTGGTCTGGAGCAATGGCAGCGGCACGATCACGCAGGCACCGCTGACGATTACCGCCAATGACGATGCCAAGTTCTATTCCGAGGCCGATAGTGTCGGCTATGCCGGCGTACGCTACAGCGGCTTCGTCGGCGGCCAGTCGGAGACCACCGCCGGTGTGCTGGGCGGCACGCTAGCGATCAATCGCGATCGTACCGGGCTGGCGGGAACGGCAACGCAGGACTCGGCCGGCACCTATACCGGCAAGCTGGAGCCATCCGGCCTGACTTCGTCCAACTATGCGATCACCTATGTGGCCGGCGACTACACCATCGTGCCGGTCGGCCAGCTGCTGGTGAAGATGCAGAACGCCAGCAGCATCTATGGTGCGGCACCGAATTTCGTGATCAACTCGGCGCGCTACATGTCGGATGACCCCACGGATCCTTCGTCTTTTGTCATTACCGACCTGCTGACCGCAGGCTTCGTCAGCGTCAATGGCCGTACCGTTACCGTCACCGACGGCACCGCGACGAAAGCGCAGTTCGAGCTGGGCGCAGCCAATGGTGCCTTCAGCACGGCTGGCTACCTGAAGGCCGGCGGCTGGCAGCTGGCAGCGACCTCGGTCACGTCCAGCAGCAGCGACTTCAGCAATGACATCAAGGTGGTCGGTTCCTGGCAAGTGGACAAGAAGGGCCTGACCGTGAACCCGTCCGGCGTGACCAAGGTGTATGACGGCAGCACGCTGATGAGCAATCTCGCGCTGGCGCCGGTCGGCCTCGTGACGCCGGCCGCTGGCGGCAGCGGCGACCAGGTGCGCGTGACCGGCACCGGCAATTTCGCTGACAAGAACGTCAGCGCGCAAGCGGACAAGGCCTACACGCTGACCGGTCTGCAGCTGGAGGGTGTCACGACCCAAGGCGTGACGACCGATGACTCGGCCAACTACTTCCTCAGCGCCGGCTCGACCTATATCGGCAGCGATGGTCAGGTGACGCCGCGCACGCTGACCGTCACCTATGCCGGCGTCAATCGGGTGTACGACGGCGGTACCGTGGCGACCGTCACCACCAGCGACGATCGTGTGGCCGGCGACGTGATCAGCATTGCACGCACAGCTGCCTTCGGCGACAAGAACGTGGCCAATGGCAAGGCTGTCAGTGTGACCGGTGTATCGCTGTCTGGCGCGGATGCCGGCAACTACGCGGTGGCGGCCACCGGCAGCACCACGGCCAACATCACGCCGCGTACGCTGGTCGTGGGCTATACCGGCGTCAACCGTGTATACGACGGCGGCGTCGTCGCGACCGTGACTACCAGCGATGACCGCGTGGCCGGTGACGACCTCAGCATCAACCGCAGCGCCGCCTTCGGCGACAAGAATGTCGGCGGCGGCAAGACCGTATCGGTGACGGGTGTCACCTTGTCGGGCACGGATGCTGGCAACTATGCAGTCGCATCCACCGGCAGCACCACCGCCAACATCACCGCGCGTACGCTGAACGTGACTTACGCCGGCGTCAACCGCGTGTATGACGGCGGCACCGTGGCAACCGTGACCACCGGCGATGATCGCGTTTCTGGCGATATTTTCGACATCGCGCGCACCGCCGGCTTCGCCGACAAGAACGTGGCCAACGGCAAGGCTGTCAGCGTCAGCGGCGTGAGCCTGTCGGGCACCGATGCCGGCAACTATGACGTTGTGGCCACCGGCAGCACTACCGCCAACATCACGCCGCGCGAGCTGACGCCGGTGTTCGGCGGCGTCTCGAAGATCTACGACGGCTCGGACGTGGCACAGGTGACCAGTGCCGACAATCGCCTCACGAATGACGTGCTTTCCGTCGAGCGCACCGCGACCTTCAGCGACCGCCATGTCGCCAATGGCAAGACCGTGACCGTCAATGGCCTGTCGCTGACCGGTACCGATGCCGGCAACTATGCGCTGACGATCAGCAGCGCTACCGTCACCGCCAACATCACGCAGGCCGCATCCACCAGCTGGACCGGTGCCGGCGCCACCAATGACTGGATGGATGCCGGCAACTGGGCGGGCGGCGTGCTGCCGGATCGCGCCAACGTCGCCGCCGTAACGATGAATGCGAATGGCACGGTCAGCTTCGGCGCGAACGCCGGTACGGTGTCGCTGAGCTCGCTGGATGCCGGCGACATGGCACTGACGCAGACCGGCGGCTCGCTGTCGACGTCGGGCGCGATGACGCTGGGCGAGCTGTCACAGTCGGGCGGCACGCTGTCGGTCGGTGAACTGCTGACGGTCAACCGTGGCTTCGGCCAGAGCTCAGGCCAGAACGGCGCCGGCAGTATCAGCGCCGGCTGGGGCGCGACGATCACCAACAGCGTTGGTAATGTCACGCTGGGCAACCTGACCGGCAACGGCCCGCTGGTCATCACGAACAATGACGGCAGCGTGGCGCAGCTGGCCGGCACCGCACTGATCGCGCGCGAAGGCCTCGAGGTGACGGCGCGCCAGGGCGACACGCCCAAGCCGATCACGCTGACCAATGCCGGCAACCAGATCTCGGGTGGCGCGACGCTGTCGGGCAGCAGCACCGCGCTGCGCTCGACCGGCCCGATGACGGCCACGCTGACCGGCAGCGCCGGCGGCACGCTGCAGACCGATGACGTGCTGACCGTGTCCGGCACGATCAGCGGCAATGGCAGCGCACTGAACCTGATTTCGCCTGATGTGCAGCTGGGCACGTTGTCGGTCGGCGGCGATCTTTCTATCACCGGCCCGACCACCGCCAACGGCGCATTGACGGTTGGTGGCGATCTCGCAATCACCGGCGCCACCACCACCAACGGTTCGGTGGTCGTGGGCGGCGACATGAGCGTGACCGGCGCGATGACGGCGGCCGATACGGTGAATGTCAGCGGCAACCTTGCGGTCATTGGCGCGACCACGGCCAGCAAGGCCCTGATCGTCGGCGGCAATCTGGGCATCACCGGCCTGGCCACGTTGAATGGCACGGTCGACGTCACCGGCAATGTCGATATCACCGGCAATGCGACGCTGAATGGCGCAGTCACCGTCGGTGGCGCGATCGACGTCAGTGGTGTTGCGACGCTGGGTGCGTCGGTCAGCAGCACCGGTGCGCAGCGCTGGCGCAGCGCGGTCGGCATCACGAGCAATATCACGATCGGTGGCCATGGCCTGCGCTTCGACGGCGACCTGAATGGCGCGCATCGCCTGCTGCTGTCGGACAGCGGCAATACCCAGATCAACGGCGCGATCGGCAACACCGCTGCGCCGCTGCACGTCGAGACGGCCGCCACCGGCACCACCACCATCAATGGCGGGCTGGTACGCACCAGCGGCACCGCGTCGCAGCTGTTCGCGAACGACGTGATCCTCGGCGCGGACACCGTGTTCGACACCACCAACAATGGCGCGCTGCCCGGCGGCGCCGCGATCACCTTCAGCAAGACGGTGAAAGGCAGCACGCCGAATACCGAGTCGATGACGCTGAACGCCGGTACCGGCGGCATCGTCACCATCGGCGGTGCGGTCGGCAACATGGTGTCGCTGGAAACGCTGACGCTGGTCAACAGCGGCGGCGCCAGCTTCAATGGCGCGGTCACGACTGGCACGGCGGTGGTGATCGATGCTACCGCTGCCAACCAGTGGGTGCGCTTCGATGGCAGCCTGCAGACGCCGCAGCTGACGGCGAATGCCGGCGCCTACAAACTGTCGATGACGGGTGCGTCGAATTCGATCACGGCCCCAATGACGTTTGCCAACACCGGGCAGCTGGTGATCGGTGACGCAGCGAATGACAGCAGCCTGTTTGCCGGCGGTCTCGTGGCGACCGCGCCGTCCGCGGTCAAGCTGGGCGGCAGCGTCAGCACCACCAATGCTGCGCTGACCGTCGGCGATGCGAATACGCCGGTGACGCTGGTGGCCGACACCTCGCTGGCCAGCGGCGGCGGTACGCTGACGGTGGGCAGTACGGTGAATGGCGACGGCGTGGCCGCCCGCGCGCTGGCGATGAATGCGGGCAGCGGCAACCTGACGCTGGCAGCCGCCATCGGCGCCACGCAGTCGCTGGCGTCGGTATCCGCGCAGGGTGGGGCGATTGCGCTCAACGGCGGTGCAGTCACCACGTCCGGCGCGCAGACCTTCAGCAGCCCGGTCACGCTGGGTGCCAACACCACGCTGACGGGTAGCGGCGTGGCGCTCGCATCGACCGTCGATAGCGCCCATGGCAGCAATGTGTCGCTGACGATTGCCGACAGCGGCGCGACCACGCTGGGCGGTGCTGTCGGCGGCAGCCAGGCGTTGAGCAGCGTGACCGTCAGCTCGACCAGCGGCACCGCGATCAATGGGGGCGCGGTGACGACCACCGGTACCCAGACCTACAACCATGCCGTCACGCTGGGTGCGAACGCCACGCTGACCGGTAGCGGCATCACGCTGGGCTCGACGGTCAACAGCGCCAATGCGGGCAATTACGCGCTGACGATCGCTGACAGCGGCGCCACGGCGATTGATGGCGCGATCGGCGGCTTGCGTTCGCTGACGAGTGTGACGGTCAGCTCGAGCAATGGCACCGCGCTCAATGGCGGCGCAGTCATGACCTCGGGTGCGCAGACCTTCAACAGCCCGGTCACGCTGGGCGCCAACACCACGCTGACCGGCAGCGGCATCACGCTCGGATCGACGGTGAACAGCGCCACGGGCAACAACTATTCGCTGACGGTTGCCGACAGCGGTGCCACGGCGATCAATGGCATCATCGGCGGCACGCGCTCGCTGACTAGCGTGACGGTCAGCTCGACCAATGGCACCGCCATCAACGGCGGCGCTATCACGACTTCGGGTACGCAGACCTTCAACCATGCTGTCACGCTGGGCGCCAATACCACGCTGACCGGTAATGGCCTCACGCTGGGTTCGACGGTCAACAGCGCCAACAGCGGCAATTACGCGCTGACCATCGCGGACAGCGGCACGACCACCTTGGGTGGTGCAATGGGCGGCACCCGCTCGCTGAGCAGCGTCACGGTCAGCTCGACGAATGGCACCACGATCAACGGTGGCGCCGTCACGACCAGCGGCACCCAGACCTACAACAATGCGATCACGCTCGGCGCCAACACGACGCTGACCGGTAATGGCATCACGCTAGGTGCGACCGTTAACAGCGCGACCGGTAACAACTATTCGCTGACCATTGCTGACAGCGGCGCAACCGCAATCAATGCCGCGATTGGCGCAACCCGCTCGCTGACCAGCGTGACGGTCAGCTCGACGAATGGCACCGCGATCACTGGCGGCGTGGTGACGACCTCCGGTGCGCAGACCTTCAACAGCCCGGTCACGCTGGGTGCCAACACCACGCTGACGGGTAGCGGCATCACGCTGGGTTCGACCGTCAACAGCGCGACCGGCAACAACTATGCGCTGACGGTGGCCGATAGCGGTGTAACTACCCTGGGTGGCGCGATCGGTGGCAACCGCGCGCTGACCAGCGTGACCGTCAGCTCGACGAATGGCACCGCGATCAACGGCGGCGCGGTCACGACCTCGGGTGCGCAGACCTTCAACCATGCCGTCACGCTGGGTGCCGACACCACGCTGACCGGTAATGGCCTCACGCTGGGTTCGACGGTCAACAGCGCCAACAGCGGCAATTACGCGCTGACCATCGCTGACAGCGGCGCGACCACCTTGGGTGGAGCAATGGGCGGCAGCCGCTCGCTGTCCAGTGTGGCGGTCAGCTCGACCAATGGCACCGCGATCAACGGTGGCGCCATCACGACCTCGGGCGCGCAGACCTACAACAATGCGATCACGCTCGGTGCCAACACGACGCTGACCGGTAGCGGCAT
>JACCDQ011713378.1_pt1 | contig 37656 bp, 65 predicted proteins | sample 7446031 | NCBI WGS metagenome assembly JACCDQ01 (sample SAMN15323442, study PRJNA562643) | freshwater metagenome | isolation source: river surface water | place: USA:Blue River Watershed | collected 2017-08-17 | reverse complement strand
GATCACTGGCAATTCGCTCCTTTAAACGGCGTATTGTATCTATACCAAGAAGGTCACGATCCGCTTGTATTTGATCCAGCAGTATCAACAACGACATTTAAACGTGTGTCTGAAAAGACAGGGTATTTAGGAACGGTTCAGCACAGTAACTGTGCTATAAGTGCTTATGGGCGTGTATGGTCAGCAGGAACAACTACGGATAAGAATACTATTCAGTTTAGTGATCTCTTAGCAGGGCATGTACTGAGCACAGGTACTTCAGGTACTCTCAATGTTTCTCAGGTCTGGCCCTATGGAGCTGATGAGATCACTGCCTTGGCTGCTCACAACCACCAGTTAATTATCTTTGGTCGTCGTCAAATCTTGATCTACAAAGGTGCTGAAGACCCTTCAACCATGTCTCTGTATGATACAATTAGCGGTATTGGATGCTGTGCTCGTGATTCAGTTGCAAGTACAGGTACTGATGTCTACTTCTTGTCTGATAACGGTGTACGCTCACTAGCTCGTACTATCCAAGAGAAGTCAGCCCCTATGCGAGACATTAGCGCTAACGTGCGTGATGATCTTGTCTATGATCTGAGCTTGGAGACATTGAAGGAAATCAAGGCTTGTTACTCCGACAAGAACGCCTTCTACCTCCTGAGCTTCCCAGCTTCCAATACTACTTACTGTTTCGATACACGCAACGTACTTCAAAACGGTGCTCAAAGAGTCACTACTTGGTCTATTACCCCTAGAGCTATGTTTTCTAATCGTGCCAAGGAGCTTTTGTTAGGCTTTGCTGGCTATGTTGGTTACTATGCTGGAAACTTAGACAACACGTCTAATTATCGTTTTAAATACTACACTAATCACTTTGACTTAGGTTCGCCTAATCAAATCAAAGTGTTAAAAAAAGTAGGTTTTACTATTATTGGTGGAAATACTGCTGATGTAGTGGTAAAATATGGATTTGATTACTCAAACAGCTATAATAGCGAAACTATCTCTTTAGGCACTTCAATGCCAGCTGAATACGGAATTGCTGAATACGGTATTGCTGAGTACACAGCTGGTGTTGTATTTGATAATCAAAAGATTCACGCTGGCGGTTCAGGTAACGTTCTCCAGTTAGGCTTAGAGGCTGTTATCAGCTCCTTTGAGTTATCGGTTCAAAAATTAGACGTATATTGTAAGTCTGGAAGGATTAATTAATTATGAGTAGCTATATCAAAGCAACGGACTTTGCATCAAAAGATTCGCTGTCTACTGGAAACCCTGCTAAGCTTGTAAAAGGTACTGAGTTGGGTACTGAGTTTGACGCTATTGAATCAGCTGTTAACTCTAAAGCTGACCTAGCAGCACCAGCGTTGACAGGAAATGCCACAGCTGTTAACTTAACTGTATCAGGGACATTCACTGCTACTGTAAACGGCGGAACATACTAATTTATAAGGAATAGACATTATGGGCTGGTTTTCAGATTTAGTAAGCGGCGTAGGCGATATTGCAGGTGGGTTAGTAAGTGGTGTAGGTGACTTAGCGCAAGATGTTGTTAAGACAGCCGCCCCACTTGGGGGGATTATTGGAGCAGCCACTGGTATTCCAGGAGGAGCAGCTATTGGGTCTGTGTTAGGGAACGCACTAAGCGATGGTAGCGGAGCACAAGCACAGACAGCTTCGGGCGTAGGAAGTGGCGGCTACGGAGTTCAGCCTATTATTATCAACAATACACCACAAAGCCAGCAACAACAAGGTTTATTCTCTCAAATGCTTCCTTTTTTGTTGCAAGCAGGTGGCGGCCTCGTTCAAGGTCAAGTTAATAAAGAAGCAGCTCAAACGCAAGCTGACGCTCTTCGCGCGGCTGGTCAGCAAGCTGCTACAGCTGCTCAGTTTCGGCCTGTCGGTACTACCACCCGCTTTGGTACTTCTAACTTTCAAGTTGATCCAGTCACAGGACAGCTAACTAGTGCTGGTTATACCTCTTCTGAGCTGGCAAAAAATTATCAAGATTTGCTGGCGGGGATGACCTCACAAGGTCTTTCTCAAGGTCAAGCACAACAGCAATTAGCTTCTCAATACCTAGCTTCGCAGCAAGGTCAGCCAATTACAGCTTTGGGGACTCAGTTGATGGGTTCTCAAGCAGGTCAACCTTTGACATCTCTTGGTCAACAATATCTTGGCGAGTCTCCTGAGGCTATTCGTCAACGATATGTCCAACAACAAACTTCTTTGCTGGCTCCTCAGCAAGAACAGCAATTAGCAGGTATTCGTAACCAGTTATTCCAGACAGGACGTGGAGGCCTTGCTACAGGCGCTACCTCAGCTGGAAACTTAGCAGCTACTAATCCTGAATTGGCGGCTTATTACAACTCTCTTGCTAATCAACAACGTCAGATTGCAGCAGGTGCTGATGCAGCCGCTCAACAACAAGCTCAGTTTGGCGCAGGTTTACTGTCTCAGGGAACGGGCCTAACTCAAGGTCAGCAGCTTGCAGGAGCTGGTTTGTACGGGACAGGTTTAGGCTTAACACAACAAGGCCAGCAGTTTGGACAGCAGCTCGGCGCAAGTGCTTTTAACCCCTTTACTGCTGGTTTTGGTGCTCAGACAGTCGTGGAACAAGCTTCTCAACAGCCTCTAAGTTTGTCTTCGGAATTGGCTAAACAGTTCCAACAAGCAAATGCAACAGGCGGACTCTATAATTTGAATGCTCAAAACGCAGCGGCTAATGCAGTTCTTCGCGCTAATCAGGTAAGTCCTTTTGCTGATATTCTGTCAGCTCTTGGAAAGGTTCCCGCAGCAACCTCAGCTATTGGCGGAGCCGCAAGCGGTTTGTTAGGAGGTTTGTTAGGCGGAAGTACACAACAACAAACACAATCAACTACTGGCTTGGGTGACTTGATAAATTTAAGTGGTATTTTAAATCCTAGCACAACTAATACCGCGGGTTTTACGGATGTTTTTAATCTTGATTCCGTTGATCCAGTGTGGTTCTAATAAAAACTGAGGAAAATATAAATGGCTACAGACTCAATCATGGGGTTATTTACTAATCCTGAACAGTATCAACAAGCTCAGCGTCAAGCTCTTTACGCTCAAGCCGTACAAGAGGCAGGCCTTGATCCTTATCAACAAGCCCGTGTAAACCTTCAAACAGGGGTACAAGGTCTTGCTCAAGCGGGGGCAGGGGCTCTTGGGATTGAAGATCCTCAGTTGAAGTTGATTACAGCCCGTAAGAAGGTTCTTCAAGGTGTAGACCAAACAGACGCCACTTCTTTACGTAAAGCTGCTCAGCAATTAGCTGATATGGGTGATTTACAAGGCGCTAACGCTTTGGCTCAACAGTCAGTAAGTATTCAAGCTAAGATTGATGAGAAACAGGCAGGTCGTGACGCTCGTCTTGAAGAAGTTCGTATGCGTAATGAAGCAATGATTCAAGCAGCTCGTGAACGCGGTGCAAATCAGTTACAGATTGCTCAGATGCAGATTGAAAGCCGAAATCAGTTAGCACAGTTGGCAGCAGCTATGAAAGGCGGTCAACCTAAGGCTCTTCCTGCAAGCTTACAAAAAGAAGAAGGTAAAGACTTAGAAACAATCGACACTTATACAGGTCAGATTCAAGCATTGACACCTGCTTTGAACGCTTTGACACCTAACGAAAAAGGTGTTCGTAAGCTCGAACTAGGCCCGTTGAAGAACCTGAAATACGAAGCTCAGTTGGCAGCAGGTAATTCAACCCCTGAAGCTTTGGCTTACGAAGGTTTGAAATCTGCTGTTGACACTGCTGTTAACCTTCAAGTCAGCGCTGAAAAAGGCGTTCAGACAGATAAGGACGTGTTGCGTTTTGCTAAGGCTTTAGTGGCCTCTTACGGTCGTAACGATACTGAGGCAACTATGCAAGCCTTAAAGCGCTACCAAGAGTCTATTATTAACGCTCAGGAACGTGCTAAAGGCCGTGTTGAATCTCGCCGCCGTTCTCAAGGGGTTGATCCTTATTATGTAGGTGAGACAGCTCAGCAGCCAACTAAACGAATTAAACTGGACTAAACAACATGGCAGTTATTTACGAATACGGCGGTCAAGAGTATGAACTTCCTGATGGTTTGTCTAATGAGCAAGCTCTTTCTAAGATTAAAGCTCATTTAGGTCAAACTGCGGAGCCTGCTCGTGGCCGTCCTACAATGTCTAACGATCCTCGTCGCCTAGACGTAGAGCAGCCTCGTACAGGAATGCAAGAGGCAGGTCGTCAAGCTGCTTTAACAGGCCGTACACTGTATGAAGCGTTCACTGCCCCTGCTACTGCTGCTTTAGACTTTGGTGCTGGTTTGTACAACGTAGGTGCTAATTTAGTTGGTTCAGAGAGCCGCCTACCTATGTCTTCACAACAACAAGCTGCAATGTTGAATCAAATGGGCGTCCCTGTGCCTGAAACAACAGCTGAAAAGATAGCTCAAGGCGGTATCTCAGGTCTAACAGGTCAAGCTGGTCAGGCTAAACTGGCTCCTCAATTAGCTGGAAGCCTTGCTCGTAGCTTACCTGCTGCTGCCGCTGGTGGCGCTGTAGCTCAACCTGCTGCTGAATTGACCACAGATATCACAGGTAATCCTTTGTTGGGTCAGGCTGTAGGAATGGGCGCTTCGATGGTCGCTGGTGGAGCCGCTGGTAAAGCTGGAGGTATGCTGGAGCCTAAAGTAAACACTTTGTCTATTCCTGAGGTACGTGCTCGTGCTGCCGCTAATTACGCTAAAATGGACGAAGCAGGTGTGACTGTTAAGCCTAAGAGTGCTTTGGACATGGTAGCTAATCTTCGTAATGAATTGGATAACAATAACTATATTCCTAAAACAGACACAAAAATTGCTAATGCTTTAGAGACCTTCCAAGAGGTTATCGGCACTGAGCGTGTTCCTTTCAACAAGATTGAAAAGCTTCGTTCTATTGCCACTAACTTGTCTAATGACGCTGACTCTAATACTCGTCGTTTAGGTAAGGTAATGGTTGAAGGTGTTGATGACTACATTGGTAGTTTGACAGGTCGAGACATTATTGCTGGTAAGGAAGGTCTTGATAAGTCCGTACAAGCTGTTATGGCTGCACGTAAGGATTGGAGAGCTGCAAGCAAGGCTCAAGTTGTTCAGGATGCTTTTGACGTTGCTGAAGCCCGTGCTAATAACCCTAAAAAGTCAGAAGCTGAGCTGGTTCGTTCACAGTTGGAGAATATTCTAGCTAACAAGAAGAAGCGAAATATGTTCAATGAGGCAGAAGTAAATGCAATGAAGGCTGTCGTGGGTGGCGGCCCTATTGAAACTTTCTTGTCTGTCCTTGCTCGTTTTGACCCACGTAAGAGTCATTTATCAGCTGGGGCTACTGGCGGTGCGGTGGTTTATGATCCTGTAATCGGCGGCGCTCTTGCTGGCGGTGGCATAGCTGCCGAGACTGCCCTTAGTGCTATGAAACGCCGTCAGGTAGAAGCTTTGACACGTTCTATTGCCTCAGGCACAGCTAAAGACCAGCCTAACTATAAATACCAAGGCTTACTTGGTGGCTTCATGTCTCAGCCTTAAATGCCTCTCTTAATCCTTGCTGGTGCTCTCAAGGCTGTTGAGGCTATCCAGCAGGGTTGTGAGCTATACAAAGAATATAAAGGAGTAGTTCTTCAAGCAAAGGAGACATTCGATGAAGCTAAAGGGATAGCAGTCGAAGTCTCCGATGTAGGTACAGGGATATGGGACTTTATCAAGTCTAAGCTATTCCCTGACGCTTCCGCTGCAAATTCTGCGGAGATTAAGCCTGATATTCACCGCACAGATGATCCTATAGCTACTAAGAAAGTAGTAACTGTAGAGTCTCATAGTGAACAAGGAATTAAAGCTGATCTGATTAAGAACTTAAAGATCTTCTTTAAAGGCATGATAGCTATGAAGAAGAAGATAGCTGAACAACAGCTACGGATAGACACTCAGTATATTGAGCCTGATGAGTTACTAGATATATCTTTAGATCATGTAGTAGCTTTGAAGGAGATGGAGAAGTTACAAAAGGAGATCAGGGAGATCATGGTCTACCAGAGTCCTCCTGAGTTAGGTGCTCTCTATACCGATGTAGTCAATATGTTTGGAATAGTGCAAGAGAAGCAAGAGATAACTCATTTATTAGCCGTAAGAAAACGAAAAGAAGAAGTTGTACGGAAAAATAGACTTGTAAATAAGATTAGACAGAGAATAGCTTGGGTCGTGGTAATGGCTTTAATAGTGATGGAAACATGGGGACTAACAATAGCAATTCTTCTAGCGAGACAGCATACGTAAGCTTTCTTATCCTGCTTACCTTGTTGTTCTTTATTATTTTACCTTTTGAACTCTATTTATATATTATTGTACAAGATCATGTACAGACTTGCCCTAGATAAGGAAATAACATGAATGAACTAATGAACCTGCTTAAAAATGCAGCACCTGCGTTGGCTACTGCCGTTGGTGGGCCTCTAGGTGGGCTGGCTATGAACGCTATTGCCTCTAAGCTTGGCGTAGAAGCTACACCTTCAGCTGTTACTCAAGCTCTTAAAGATAATCCTGAGCTGGCTGCTAAGCTCAAAGAGATTGACTGTAAAGAGTACGAAATTGAACAAACAAACCTGACGGAACGTATGAAGGCTGATATGGCCTCAGATTCTTGGTTGTCTAAGAACATCCGTCCTATGGTGTTGATATTCCTCTTGCTGGCCTATAGTGGCTTTGCTATTGCCTCTATTTTCAATTATGAGACTAGAGGTGCGTATGTTGAGCTTCTTGGTCAGTGGGGAATGCTCGTGATGTCTTTTTACTTCGGTGGTAGGACAATGGAAAAACTAGCTGATAAGGTAAAGAAATGAAGCTAAAAGATACAGTAGTCGTTACAGCGGCTGGTTCGTTGGTTATGGTGGTCATCGTAATGATGGTCATGTTTATTATCGCTCTTCTAGACCCTGTGGTTGATGATGGAGCTATTTTCACTATTATTGGCCCTGCCTTCCAAACTATCGTTGGTGGGTTTATCGGCCTGATTACAGGTATTAAAGTAGGAGAGAATAACAATGAATCTGAGTGAACATTTTACTCTTGAAGAGGCGACATATAGCGAGACTGCTGTACGTCAAGGTATCGACAATCAACCTTCTACGCTCCAGCTGGAGAACATGAAGATTGCAGCTCAGAAGCTTGAGCAACTACGTGCTGTTACAGGCCCTCTGAAGATCAACTCTTGGTTGCGTCTACCAGCCGTTAACGTGGCTGTTGGAGGCTCTAAAGTCTCTTCTCACATGGATGGCTGGGCTATTGACGTATCTAGCTCTAAACTGACTCCTTTGCAGCTCTGCCAAGAAGTACAGAAAGCAGGTATCAAGTTTGACCAGATGATCCATGAGTTTGGTCGTTGGATGCATATCAGCTTCGCACCTGAGATGAGACAACAAGAGTTAACTATCTTCCGTCCTGAGAACAAGTATAAAGCTGGTATCTTGACTGAAGAACAGTATCATAAAGCATAAAATGCGTAAAGACTGATAAGACGTAAGCCTAAAGAGAAAGCCCCGTGAGGGGCTTCTTTGTTTATAGGTGAGGGTACTCGCTGTACTCTTCTTGTGAACGGCACCAGTTTATTGGTAAAGAGCGAGGCGTCTTCAGCTTTCCCCTCGTAATGCTACATGAAGATAAAGGCTATGGTAAATAGACCTAAATGAACAAGGATGGCATTAGTCATCTCATATTCACCTTCATCTACTTCAATGATGGCTTCATCAGTATGGTGAATACCGACAATAAAGCCCCCTGTCCATGAGATGTCAATTACCATGTCGTATCCTTTGTGTATTCCATGTAAGGTACTGAACGCACTGTAGGGAATTTCTCCTTAAATGCTTCAATGCTCATGTCCTTGCCTAAGTGAACCTCAACAAAGTCAACCCCTTCCAGAGTCAACTTTGCCTTCAGTTGCACACACGCTGGACAGTTGTCTTTTGTGTATACGATAGTTTTCATATTAGATCTCGCAGCCACCAGCCGTACAGCTAAGGGTCTGAGCACCTTCCACGTTATCGGTAACTTCCTTCATTAGTTCCCAATCAATCGTAGTCGGCATCTCACTAAGAAGCCTAGTGTACGTATTTTCATCAATGGACTCATAGGGAGCTTGACGGTAAGTTCCACCATCCATCGGGAGATAAGATACACCAGTGATTTCATCGAAGTTTTCCCATGTCCATGCTCCTACCTTAGGCCATTCATTCTCATGAACTGAGATTGTAACAGATGGCTTATGCTCACACCAGTGGCGCTGGAATGTCAGCCACAAGTCCAAGTGCTCAATAGCATTCAAGTCTTCACGTAGACGAGCACCTGATGGTGTCTTCATTGGGAAGCTAAAGATAGCTGTTGAGTCAGGCTTCATAACACAAGGCTCCCAAGGGAAACCAGACTCCTTCAAGAAAGCAGTAAGCGGATCTTTGGCATCGCTACGGACACGACGAATGAAATAAGCACTATGTTGAGGATGAATGCCGCTAGCAGTACCAGTGAGTTGACTAACAGTTCCCTCAGGTTTGACACACGTGATCGCAGCAGAAGCATTGATGCCCAATTCAGCAGCAAGACGCTTATTAGTATCCACAGCAACATTCTTTAACTCCTCAAGACGCTCAGGTAAACCTTTATCGTAAGCGTTATTCAACAACTCATTGTCCAAGATACCTGTCATCGAGACACCCAACAAACGCTCTTCCTCAGTGTTCGTCTGCCAGATCTTACGCAGGTACGGGAAGTTAGTTAACGTCGATTGGAAAGTTCCAAGGATCGTCGCAATAGCCACCTTCTCTTTGAGAGACTCCACAGTGTCATCCGCACGAACAATAACTGAGCTGAGGTTGCAAAACTGGTAAGGACGAAGAATAATCTCAGAGCAAGGATTAGTACCCCACTCTTTACCCAATACACGGCGTCCATTCTTAGCTGCTTGAATCTCTGACGCATAACGGTTAAAGATGCCTCGTTCACCCGAGTGTGATTCATAGATATTGCTCCATTCACGCATGAACTGACCTACGTCAGGCTTGACATCGTACACAGCTGAGTTGTTAGCCAAGGCTCGTTGACCGTTACCGTCCCACCAATTACCTGCCTTAGCGTGAGCCATACGATCATCATCCAAGTCAGACAGAGAGATCATAGCTGATCGACGAACGCCACCGACAACCACGACTTCTCCAATTTTACAGAGAATATCATGTGCCTCAATCGAGAATAGCTTTCGTCCTTGTGCAGCCTTAAACTTAGCCACCACGTATTTGAAGAGCTCAACCAACGGCTCTGGGCCACTTGCACGGCCTCCGAAGGTCTTGAGACGTGTGCCAGCAGGACGCACAGAAGAGACGTCCCACTTAGGGATTTCACCTGCCCATAGGAGGGCCATAACTTGTCGTAACGCCTTTGCCCACCCTTCCTTGGAGTCTTTAACGTGAACCAAAGTATTAGATTCATACAACTTTTCAGGGATTTCAGGTAAACGGTTGACATACTTACGCTCCACAGAGAAACCTACACCTGTTCCACACAGGAGAATATACATAGCCTCGTCAAAAGCCTTAGGATCATCAATAGGCAAGAAGGAGCAGTTATATCCAGCTACGTTCTGACGTTCCAAGGCATCACCAGCGGTCATCAAAGAGCGCATAGATGGAAGTGCTTGACGATTAACGACAGCTGTTTCTAAGCGGTTACGCAGATCACCAGTCAATGTGTAGTTGTGGTTCTTTTGAAGGTGATTAGCCATGAAGTCAAAATATCGCTTGACCGTTTCAGGCCAATGCTCTCGACGACCTTTGTCATCAAGATAACGTGAATATCTCGACTTGGCTATGTAAGTTTCATAGGGAGTCATTTCTTTAGTTGTCATTTATAGTCCTGCTGTTGTTGTTTTCCATTGTTTACGTGCTGCAATCATTGAAATTGCTGACCTACTCACATCAAACTCATCCGCTAACTTTTGGTGTCCTTCTCCTTGCTTACAACGCAAAAAGATTTCTATCACTTGTTTATCGGTAAGTTTAGATTGATGGTTTCTTTCTCCACTTTGCCTGTTAAAACGAGTAGTTCCGTGTTTATGAAGCCACTCTTTTTCTAACAAGAAAGCTTCTTTTTCAGTCAACCTTGTTGAACCAATATGTACCCAATCTCTTGGAATATACCCTTCTTTTGAAAGAGCTATCATCCAGTCCTGATGGTCTTTGTGTTGACCTCTGGCACGAGTGACATCCCAAGCTCTCCCATACTTACCTTTACCAATATACACAACTTCACCTGAAATAGGCTCACTGTGACAGTAAGTATAAAAAACACGATCTTCCATATTGGCCTTTCTTCAAGAGGGCAGGTATCTTAATACGATTCGATCATCTTGTCAAGATACCAACGAGCTTTTTTGAGGTCTTCCACACCATTTTTGTCCATAAATCGCATTAAGTACTGCATAAGTTGTACATAATCTGACTCAAAAAGGTTATTTTCTTTCCAGAAAGGCACATTAGAGCCTTCACGTACCTTACAAACCAGCTTTCCACACACATCACGTACCTCAATATTCTTGTCCTCAAACAGCATGTAATGCTTTGGTTTACTAATTACATCATAACTAGCTGTACCGTTCAAGCCTTGTTCTAGTGGGATGTTCAAAGAAGCCATATATTCCTCAATTTCCTTAACTGTTGGTTTGCTCACTGTATTTCCTCTGTAAGTATTCGATTGATAAGAACATCTCGTCAAAATGTCCATCGTTAACTTCGTTCATAACCAGTAAGCCTCGCCAGTGACGGTTACTCAGCTGATCCATGTAGTCTTCATCGTGAAGATAATAGCTACCAGCAACAATGGCACAAATAGGCTTCCCGTCAGCGCGTTTACCATAGGCGATCTGTTTCCCTTGTTGATGACCAGCAACACAAGACATATGAAGCTTGCTGATAATAGCGGCAGGAGAAGCAGCAGGGCGTCCCATGGCGCCAACAGGCCAGTAATGACTAAAGCCCACGCCATTAATAAACACTGGATGTAAGAACTCATGTACTTCCCAATCTTTCAAATCAAGGTCATCATAAGTCAGAAGCCCTTCGAGCATAGGATTGTTGTTAACAGCCCTTGTGAGTCGATTCTCATGGTTACCCTTCAAGAAGACCATACGGGGTTTGTACACCTTGTGTTTAGTGTCTCGTTGGGACTTCTGGAGGTCTTTTAGAGGCTTTAAGAGAGTTGCCATGCCCTTATTGCCAGCTTCTACGTCAGCTAGGTAGCGCTTACCTTCAAAATACTTGCTACCTGCTTTGTCGTGGCTGGAGAGGCTAGGGAAATCCCAATGATCCCCTAAGTGAACAACCACATCAGGGCGGTATTCACAAATTGCCTCGCCTGCCCAAGTCAAATGCTCTTGTGGAGCGTCTGGCTTGCACTGTGTGTCTGGTACACAGAGGATCCTCATGCGAAGAGATCCTTAGTTGGCTTACCGAACATCTGTGATTCATAGACCTCAGGATAAGCTAAGAGGAGCTGCTGAAAGAGGTTATCATTCAAGCATCGTCCATAACCAGCGTATGGCTTTCCTGTCTCTGGATCTTTATCGTTAAGTGGATACTCTACTGAGTAGTACACTTGCTCTTTGATGTCGTAACCATAGTGCTTACCCATGATATCCAAGATTTGATCCAGAGCTTCCATCCAAGTGGTGTCACTAGGCTCGATAAGAAGATCGTGTTGCTTAGCATAGAACTCACCGTCACATATGTAATCAGGTGTGAACATCTCAAAAGCCCAATAACCATCTTCATGCAAAGCAGGATCTTCTTCTACGAATGCAGTAGGTTTTGTAAGCAATGAGTTAATTTTCTCAGTGAATTGAGTAAAAACCATTTTAGTATTTTCAAACATTGTCAACTCCTTTGGTGTTGTGTTTACGATTGTGTGGAAATATTGTTCCAAGGCTTTATGTGTCATTGAAGTCTCCGTCTACTGGATGATACACCACCCATTGTGTCTCAAAGATTCCGTTACCGTAGTCTTTAATCACTTTAGATGTCTGTATCATTCTACACCCTAATCTAGGATGGTCAGTTACGTATACCTTATAACACCCGTCAGTCCAATCAGGGTGAAACGGAGGTGGTTTATAGTGAACTATCAGCTTTGCCAAGATACAGCTCCTTTATTGTAGGGAATTCAGCAAAGATGATATCACGACAGCGCAGAGCTACATCACGATGTTCCTTCTGTGTTGCAGAATCACAACGGATGTCAATGTAGTGTAGCCAGCTACGGAGAGTGCCGTTCATGTACATACGAGACATCGTTAGACCTTCAGGGAGGAACACACGAGCACACTCTTTAGCGATACCTTTCTCAAGAGCTGCTGTGTACAAGAACTTAGCTTCGTTGATTAATCGACGCTGAGCACCTTCAAACCAGTTCTGTAAGCTGATGTCATCAGTGTACAAACTGTTCTGTCGGTTCTTTTCATCTTGTAACCTAGCTTCGGAGGTCTGAATGAAACCTTCAGAGACTGCGTAACGCTGTGAGAACTCTTGGAAAGAGAAGCTACGGTGACGTAAGATCTGACGAGCTATATCACGAGTAGTTTCAATCTCCATACAGACGTTAACCATCTCAAAAGGTGACCAGTGCTTGTTCTTAATGAGGTACTTCAGTAGTTTCGTCGCAGATGCATCGTTGTTCTGATTTGCTGGATTTGACACACGGGCCATATACGCAATTTTCTGTTCCGCTTCTGGCGTCATCCACACTAGGTTCACTTGACACGGTTTCACTTGCTGGGTCATATTGTTTTCCTTCCTCAATTCCTCGTTTTAACAGCTCTAAAAAGGCAAATCTAAAGATCTGCGCTTGTTCGTCATGTGATAGGTTTATGTAGTAGTCTGCACTACCGTCATCATTTTCCTTGATTAATGTAATGTCCATCTTTAACGCTCCTTCTACGTTCTTTGATCCAATGTTCAGGGATTGTCTTATCAGCGTACTCAAAGCCGTTCTTAACACACCACTGAGCATACGTTGTACGTGATCCTTTGTTTAGCTTTTGAGAGCTATTAGAGAACACGAAACGAATATCCAAGTGTGGTTGTTGCCTTTTAATCAGCATGTGTTTCTTACGGTCTGCTATGAGGAAACGTCCCTTAGTCTCTACGATGATCCCGTTGTCAAGCACAATATCTGGCGTGTACTGATGTTCACTAGCTGGTTTAATGTACTTAATTTTCATCTTCTCGTATTCATAAGGGACACCCATTGCTTCAAGCTGCTTGCACACATCTTCTTCAAGACCTGAGCGATAGCCGTTCTTGAGTGCATGTGCTCTCTTTGAACTAGTTGCCTTACGTGTCACCATTTTTCATTTCCTGTTTCTTGTTCATCTTCTCCCCAATCTAAGTCCTCTTTAAAGTACTTGATTTTGAACTTTTCATACTGGAAGCCTACATTAGCTTCGGTCAACTGCTTCGCTACGTTATATTCTAGCATCGAACGAAAACCCATACTGCGAGCTAAAGCAAACCTGTCTTTCTTGTTTAAAAGCGGATTGTCTATAAACTCAATATGTCCATGTTCTTTCCGATGCCTCCACTCATTTGTCAGCCTTTTCTGTCTTTCAACATACTCAGGATGTTTTTCTTTATAACGCTTCTTCTCAGCAGCATCTCGACAAGACTGACTACAATACTTTGCATCGGAACGCCGAGAAGACGGTATCTCACTACCGCATTTTATACAGTGTGTTGTCTCTTTCGGTTTCCTGCGTTGCATTACAATTTAGTCCTTTCATACTGGTGTAACAAAGCACCAAAGGCATCTACGAAGACCTCATCATGCTGTGTATGTCCCATAGCGAACATGATAGCGTGAACGAGTTCATGGCAGAAGGTTTGTTCAGTGAATGTTTTGTTCATACCTGAGCGAAGGCAGATAGTGAAAGTAGCACAATCACATTTACCGTACTCACTCAAGTCATCTACGTACTTGACGTTCCAGAGTCCACCAACGAGGTAAAAGCTCGTCGGAATAGCTGCCTTTTGTTTCTTAGCTACCATCTATTCAGCTCCTCGCTCTTGCAGAGCTGTGGAAAGAAGTGGGCACGTTTGGTTTGGTTCTCTTCGTAGCCATAAAAGATTCAAGTTTTCATCGACACGAAGTTGATTACCATCGTAAGCTTTGAGACAAGCGTCATAGTATTCCCTTTCAGTTTTACAATCCTTTAAAAGCTTTTCAGCCTTCTTAGGCCCAATGCCTTTCAAGCCAATGATGTTGTCAGTACGATCCCCTGTGAGCACCTGTGTGAATAAGTTACGAAGACCTTCCTCCTCAGTAACGTAGTATTCCTCATGCTTCACGAAGTTGTAATGCCAGCCTGCGACTTGATCTAGGTCTTTGTCAATGGAGACAATCCATCCACCTGTCTTAGTTGCCTCGATAGCCACTGCATCGTCTGCTTCCTGTCCCTCTACCAGTTCTGCACCAAGGCGCTGGAGATGGTTACGGATAGCTTGATAATGCACTGGCCTCTTAGCATCCTTGCGATTACCTTTGTAAGGCTCGGTGACTGCTAGTTCGTTCCTGAAATTAGTCTTCCCTGTAATGTAAGCTTTGTAGTCGTCACATCGTAGGTCATCAAAGACAATCTCATGCACTAACTGAGTCACACGAGCCAAACAGATAGCTTCCTCAACATCATCACTAGCGAAACCCACACGGTAGCAAATGATGTCAGCGTCGAGGATAGCTAACTTAGGCTTCTCTTTATTTGAGGTGTTCATCTAAAGATGATAAAAACACTGCCGCTGCTTCCCATGTATTGAAAACAAAACGAGCACTTTGCTTGCGCCAGCCAATATCACCATCAACGGTAATGATAAAACCGTTTTCAGCTTTTGAAATTTGTAGATTCATCATTACAGAGCCTCATCGTCCGCTGTAGTAGCCTCAGGTACGTAAGTCTTCACTTCAGTGACCATGATTGTCTTCAGCGAAGGGGCATTACCATGCTTAGCAGACATACGATGAGTGTACGAACCCACGACAGCTACGCACTTAGAACCGTTACCCAAATCAGCTACGTTAACTTCTTTGAGGTTGTCGTCTGTTGGTTTGAACAAATACTTGCTCTTAGCAACAATGAAATTACCCATTGAATCCTTGTGCTTCACTTTAATGCCCAAGCTTGTGAGCTTAGCTGCATCGTCATCGCTGATGTTACCGATGGTGCATTCGTAACGATCATTGTCTGTGTTGAATGCTTTGTTGAATTCAGCCATCCACTTTGACCAAAACAATTCACCGCTGATCTTAACTGGTTTCAAATCTGACATTTTCTTCTTTCCTTTTCTAGGTTAGGCCGTAGCCGATGTTTCTGCGTTAGCAGGAGGGGTTTGAGCAACTGCTTGCTCTTCAATTTTCTTCAAGAGCATGAAAGCGCCTGTCTTTGATGGCAGCTCTCCTAGCACTTGGAGAATAAATTGTACTTCATTTGTTTCGAGTTGAATGTTCATGTTTTCACTTCCTTCGTTACTGTAAAAGTGACAAAGTCACTGTAAATAACTGCCTTCTCGACGAGAGACAGCTTCCGCTTCATCCTCAATGAAATCAAGGGCTGCTGAGAGCACCAAGTATACATCAAGAATATCCATGTCTGCTGAATGGTGAATCAAGAAACTTTCATCACTGATGTTCAACAAGATCTGTTGGGTCACTTTATCATTAGTGGGTTTCACGCCAATTCCTTCCAATTTTGTATTCCCCATCTAAGGGACAACGAAGATTATAAGCTAACCCTGCGTCAATGATAGCTTGTCTACCTGCTTTACCAACTAAGTCAGCAATGTCAGCCTTGCATTCTATCTGAAATTCATCGTGAACATTGGCTACGAACTTAGCGTCCCAACCATTATTCCTGATTGTCTCATTTAAGATACACAAAGCCTTCTTCATCACGATAGCTCCCGCTCCTTGAAGCAAGCTATTAAGTGCTGCGTGTTCGCTTCGAACCCATATCTTTCTTCCATCAAGACCTGGAACAAATCCTTTAGAGGCATAGACTGAAACCTTATCTCGTAGGCGTTTGAGGGCTGGTGTCCCTGCCATGAAGCGATCAATAAGACGTTGTCCTTCTTTAGCGCTTCCTCCAACAATGCTTCCAATCTTTGACGCTCCTGCTCCGTATAGGAAAGCATAGATAAATGTTTTTGCAGCATCTCTGGTGGGCAGTCCCGCAGCTCGTTGATTGACAGTATGAACGTCTGTGCCTTCCTTAGAGCTTCCCAATGTAACTGTTCTGACATATCCTTCATCCCTCATGTAATGAGCCAACATGCGTAGCTCTAAACCACTTGCATCACATCCAACTAGGACGTTACCTTCCTCAACAGTCCAGCACTGACGACATTCAGGGCCATATGGTGAGCCTGAGTTAGGGATCTGAGCCATGTTAGGTTTCATGTGAGTCATACGGCCTGTTACAGCTCCGTTGGTGATGACTCTACCATGCACCCTACCGTCTTCCGCTACAACCTCTAACCAAGACTCAATCTGAGCAATACGTTTCTGTAACATAAAGTACTCAGCGATCATCTGAGCCTCAGGCCACTTGAGTCCTTGCAATGTAGATTCATCCACGATCACTGAGCCTTTATCAGTCTTCTTAGTTGGCTTCCAACCAAGACCAATGAGCTTATCAGCTACCTGTTGTCTAGAGGCAGGATTGAACACTACCAATTCAGGCTTCAACGTTTTCCCTGTCTTCTCAGAGATACGCTCAACTTCGTATGGAGGCCATTGTTCCTGCATCCTGTCATTGATAGCGCTCATCTTGCCCTTGAGTTCAGATAGAAGACAAGTAGCATGAATGGTGTCTAGTTTGAATCCGTTCTTCTCTTGCTTGGCTATGATAGCTGCTACAGAATGTTCTAGTTGGACAGAATCCAAAGAGAAGCTCTGTACGCCCACAACACTGGAAAGATGAAGATAAAGGAGACAAAGAACACCAACGTCACGCTTGCAATAACACTCAAGCAAAGATTCAATAGGTACGTTAAAACTTTCTCCATCATACTCTTCCCTTCTGTTCATCATCCATTGCCAAGTTGCTTTGTAGTCCAGCTTCTGTACGCCTAGAGTCTTTCCCCATGCGTCGAGGCTGTGACCTCCGTCCCTCGTTGGCTCTAGCAGCCTTGACACTACGAGTGTGTCGTATGCTTGCTTCAATCCAATCTTCGTCTTCCACAAGCGATTCAATATCGGGAAATCGAAGCCGATCCCGTTGTGAGCTGCGATCAACGTAGCGTCCTTTAAGTAGTCCCAAAGTCCTGTTGGAGCTTTCCATACTCTCACTTCTCCTGTGTCAATGTCCTGAGTTACGCACAAATGGATAGTATCGTGAGCCATGTTCGTCTCGATGTCCAGTGCGATTCGTTTGTTCATTTTTCTCTTTCAACAATTCAGCTATTTCGATAGCTTGTAAAACAAAACCAGCTCCATACATCTTTTCAAGAAAAACAAAGTTAGTTTTACCAAACTCAATAAATTCTTCTATAGAAGACCTAGGAACATCTTTGTAATACTCTAAAGCTGATTCATAGCTCATTTCAAGTTTAGGAACAAGCCTACCTGTGCAAAACTGTAGCCAATCCACATGATACCAGCACCCATGTCACCTTTGAGCCACTGTAGCGTACCTACAACAGCGTAACCGATACCGATAGTACCTACGATAATCATTTCAATCATTGCATCCCCTTCACAAATCAATCTTATCACGAAACCCTAAGAAAATAGGGTGTCTAGGTTTATCTTTCAACACTCCTTAAATTCAGTTTCTTTCCAAGGATTATCAGATAAGAATACCATAAACGCATCGTACACTTTTTTAGGTAACTCTTCTTTTTTAACAGGTTTACATCTTCCAATATGTGAACACTGCCCTATACAAGGCTCTCTTTCCATGTCAGGGTCTTCATGAGCCCACGACCAACAAGGGAACAACTCGGTTTGATGTGTATCAAACTTTTTAGGGTCATTACTAAACACTATCCAATGGCGTTCCATAGCTTTAGACCAATTACCCGCTTTATGTTGAGTGTCTAAAACTCTGTAATACATTGTCATAATTCCTCCATAGTAACTTCAATCAACGCTGCTGACGCAGCTTTACTACCTGTCTTCATTTTCAGAACAGCTTTAGCAAAGCGTACTAGCTCGTCCTGTGTTGCATTGTTTTTCATAGTGTTTGCTTTTGTAGAGATCACTTGAATGTTTCCTTTCACGTAACCTAACTCAGGAATAATCTTGTCCAAGGACGGAGAAGACCATTCAGAGAAGGGTACTAACCTGATTCCAAGATACGGACAAAACTCAGGAACTACAACATCTTCATGCGTGATGTCGAAAGGTAAGTTGTACTTCTTTGCCCTGTTGCGAGCACTTTGTACAAGATACCGCTCAATGTTGTTAATCTTCCACTCCTTTTGTTTTGCCATGTCTTGTTCAGGATTAGATCTATATTTCTCTAATCTTTTTTGTTTGTTTTGTTCTTTGAGTCGTTCTTTGTTTTGTTCATAGTACTCCTTACGTTTTTTCTTTAACTCTTCTTTGTTTTCTTCTCTGTATTCTTTACCTCGTACTTTTCCACGAGCAAGTTTCTTTTCCTTGTTCTTTGCATAATACTCTTTGTAGTACTCTGATCGTTCACGTTTCATGTAAGCTCCTGCGGTGTAAATACAAGAACTATACATTAAAATGTTTCAGCTGTCAACACTTATTTAAAGATCTTCGACAGCGTTTAAATCACATTCAGACAACAAACCAGTGTTGCGTTCATACCACAGACCAATTTTTTCAGCTGTAGCACGACCAGTGAAACGATCCTTCAAGACTCGGAACGTGGTTGTTTGACGCATACGTTCATCAGGATCTTGCTTGTTACGCTCAAGGCCAAACATAAAGTGTGACCATCGTGCGATAGCTCGTGAGCCTGTAAAGTGTTTTTCCATCACACGTCCACCTTCCTCATGAGGTTTACCATCAGGTGTTGTCAAGTGGCTAATGAAATGGATAATTAAACCGTCAGACTGAGCAAGTGAAGCCATGTCAGCCATGATCCCATCCAAAGCCCTACGTTCGTCTTCCTCGTTAGCGATCAAAGCTGTCAAGTGATCGAGATAAATATGCTCAACATCGTAGACCTTAGCAAAATACTTCATGATGCTCTTGACTGTCTTCCAATCCTTAGCACCGAAATGATCCATCATGTAAAGCTGTTCGCGAGCTGCCAACCGATCAAGACTAGATACATACTCATCGCGAGTCCACATACCATCAGGAATGTGATATAAGCGACTATCGAGCTTTCCTGCCACACGTTGCACAGTTTCGACCACAGGTTGTTCAAGATAAATTACCCCTACTTTCTTTTTCAATACATCTAAATCATAAGCGATCTGCTGTGTGAACACGTCAGTCTTACCTACACCAACGCCAGCACCGAAAGCATACAACTCGCCCTTACGTCGTCCGTAGGTTAGCTTTGTAAGCGAAGGGAACGCCCAATCAACACCTTGCTGAGGAGGTGCGAGAAGCTGTTCCATGATGTCGCTAACAGTGACGATGCCTTCTGGTTTGTACGACTCAGCTCTCCACCATTGGTTAACGTATTCAGTTCCTCTGCCGTTAGAGAGATAGTCGCAGGCATCTTTACAGTCCTTTAAGTGTTTAACAATCTTAACCTTGTTACCGAACAGTTCAGCAACTTCCTTAGCTGCTTTCTGTCCTACTTCATCAGCGTCAAAACAGATCACGATAGTCTCGAAGCTATCTAGGTACTCGTACTGAGCCTTGCAGTCTTTAAGAGCCGCTGACGCACCATTACGGATGCTCACAGTAGGCCACTTGCTGCCTGTCATTTGATACGAAGCTAAAGCATCTAACTCACCTTCAACGATGGTGATGTACTTACCTTGTTTCTGAAATAAGTTCTGTCCAAAGAGTCCAGCTTTGTTAAAGTTCCCTGCAATGGAGAACGTCTTGTTCTCTACTGAGCGAATCTTCTCAGCTACCTTAGCCCCTGTTTCTGGATCAAAATAAGGGTAGTAGTGTTTGTTATCAGCTTGAGTAACACCGAAGTACTCACAGGTTTCCCGTGTGATACCTCGATCTACGATAGCCTTAGCTTCCCCTGTTGTCTTCATTGTGAATGTCTTTGTCTTTGTTTGAACTGGAGGAACATACTCTGACTCTCCTCGTCCATAGGTGTTACAGGAATGGCAGTATGTGTGCCCATCGTCGTAATAGCTATTCGCATCGGAGCTACCACAAGCATCACAAGGGCCATGACGTAAGAACTTAGAAGCTACTTTTAGATTCATTGTGCTTCACCTCTTGATGTGGTTTCACCACGGGCTCGGATTGCATCACCAATAGCACCCATAACAACGGTCAGCGGCGTGCCACCAACAGTTAATCCTTCAACATACTTTGCACACGCCTCACGTTCAGCCTGAACAGCATAATGAAGCTGTTTGATGTGTTCATTTACACTCTCAATAACTAACTCATTAGCTGAAATGATTCGATCACGCTCGTGTTGTACTACCAGTTTGGCAAAGGCTTCAAGGTCTTTCGCAGATGCGTGAACAAATGCGCCGTTGTCGGGCCAAGCCTTGTGCCACATTTCAATTATTTCATCTTGTTGCATTGTTCAATTCCTTACAGATGTCAATATCTAACTCAAATACTTGCAGCCCTAGAAGACGTTTAGAGCCTTCCTTTTTAGGTGTCTTCAAAGACTTAGCCTTAGCGTATCTAGCACGTCTAAGCTCATTCTGACGCTTCTTAGCATCTTCCGTGTGCTTCCTACGATTAGGTGCAACGTACTGGTAAGGCCAGCATCCTTCAATGTGTACGGATTTCACATCCTTTACGGACTTTACGTCCTTTACAGACTTCATCATAGATCATCATCTCCAATATCAGGGCCTTTGCTGTCATCCCACAGAAATTCTTCTCTGTGTCCGCATACGTCACAGAACAGGTACAAACCGTGCTCAGTAGCTGACATTTCAGAACCACATACATCACAAATCACTTCACCGTCTTCATCAATCATAGTTTTATTACCCTCTTGTTGTTTACTGTCAGTAGACTTTTGTCCAAATATTAGATCCCAATTATCTCGGATCTTACTTGCGTCTTCCTTACGCCTTCCTGATCCTTTACCGCCATGCCATTCTGAAGTCATGTGTGTTTTTCCTTAAAGCGAATTCTTTTCGCGTAGCTTGGCTTCGATTGCGTCAATGACAGGAAACCGCCCTTGTAGGTTTAGCACTTCGTTCAGGTAGCACTTGTCATCATCCGTCAGTCCAACCCATGTGCGTTGTTGTGCAAGGTCTTTTCCACGATGCAGACCACTCATGTAGGCAATAGTCAAATCATCAGGCTCACCCTGCTCTTGCTCAGGTAAAGGGTCAACTAAACTGATAATTTCTGTCATAGCTTGATCTTTGCTAATACCATCAGGCGGCAAATATTTACAAACAACAGACACTATGGCTTCAAGTCTTTGACGATCATTCATTGGGATACTCCAATCTTGTGGAATGTTTCTGCTGCTTTGAAACCATCAGCAAAACCTTTGTGCCAACATTCTTTGAAATTTAAATCATTCCAATCTAGCGGGTCTTCGGCGTGTGCTTCATACGATATTTGAATATCTGTTGCCGCCACAGGCTCACCCACGTGCTTCGCACTGACGCTAACGCTCTGCTCTACGCTTACGCTTTGCTTTACATCGCTTTGCGATTGGGCTAGTGCTTCTCTGGCTTGTCTGTCAGCCATGATCTGCTGCTCTTGAAATGGAATCCCATGTGCTTCTAATGCTTGACCAAAGGCACTCATGTATTTCTCAAGCGCCAGCTTCAATTTGTCTTCATCAATCAAAATTTGCTTAGTGCTCATAACTTTACATCCTTTAAACGGTGACGTTATCCCATTGTGATAGATCTTGAATGATGTCAGCTAGAACGCTCTCAGAGAGCCCTTTGTACGCTGTGTACCCTGCCGTAGTAGCCTTGAGACTTTCGAGCATCTGACAAGCATCTAAGCCCTTTAAAGCACACTTATGTGCAAAGGCTTGCTCAGGTTTAGACAAATCATACGTTAATGTTGCAATTCCACTCATTTTAAACTTACCTTTACCAAAGTTAAGACAAATACAAACAAAGAGATAACCATTGTTACCACTCCTTCTGAGACATAGCGATTCTTAGATCACCTATGACTTTATCGTATCCATAGACAACAATCAATTCAACAAAAGCATTCATTGTGTGGACATAGTGAGCTTCCTCTTGCATTAGAGACAACTCTCTAACTTCTTCTTCATTTTTAGACATAAAATCTTTCATGTTATCCCCTCTTTACTTTAATGTAGGTTTAAAGATAAACAATAAAGTAGTAATTACTTTAATGTATCCTTTAATGTTCTTAGGCATCATAGTCCTCTCTGTAGTCTTTAATGTCTTTAGAGTCTTCTAAGTACTTTAAAGAGAGCACAAAGTGTGCCACATCTGCATCATCAAAGTTATTTTTCATCATGTTGTAAATAAACAACACCCATTGAACATTGTCAGGTTCGTAACCTTTTGAGTTATCTATCCTGTCAGGACTAGGGATAAACGCCCGTTTTTTGTGTCTTTCGTTCTCTTCTCGTATTTCAAACGGCAACCCTGTTTTTTCACATTTACCTCCTTCAATCTTTGCTAAAATACTTTCAACTGTCCACCAAGAATCATCCCAAAGCTGTCCTCTTTTTTTGGAGTTTGACTTCATGTGAGATCGAATCAAAGACGCTACGCCACGCCAGTTTGTTGTCTGATACCTCTTAACTGCTTTTTTAGCGGCTTCTGTTTTCCCGTGTTCTTGCAAACATAGCTTACAATGAGGCTGCTTTCCATCTTTGTAACGCTTGTGATTATGGAATTCAGTTTTAGGTTTTGTTTGCTTACATTTTGAGCATGTTTTCATGTTAATCCTCTATAAAACTTAGAATTATATAGTACATTAATCATTTGTCAAGTCTTTTTCGATAAAGAGGTCAAATTCTTCCCAATCTTCGACAGCATCTAGATCATCATCGTCTTCTATGGTGTCTAAATCCTGCTCAGTTATCAGGTCTTTCCTGTCAATCACAGCCACGAATGGTTTGATGTCTTCAAAGCAAGTCTTACATAGGTCGATAAACTTGAACGTATGCGCGTCCTTTCGGGTTGCCTCATAGTCGGTCAACAATTTATCACAAGCTGTACAATGCATTTTTAATCTCCACCCTAGCAGGGTATTAGTTGATGAAATTAAGTGCCTTCCTGAGCCTATAAAGGGCTTTCAGGTAGGTTTTTAAGCTGTTCCTCTGCGTACTTACGCTGTTGCTCAGGTGTCCAAGGCGTCAAAGGGTTATCTTTAGACGGGAAAGGCCACATATGTGTTGTTTTCATACAACAATCCCTTCAATGATTAGATCGACAAAATAACAGACAAAGATCATAGTCATAATTTAATACCCATTGTTTTGTTTACAGATAGCCTCAATAGCCCAAGCAAAGTCGTATTTGTCGTTACGTTTAAGCATTGTTGAAAGACATTCGTCAATCTGTCCTTTAGTGATCTCTACCCAAGGCTTACCCGCTGTGCCTGAGAAGTATATTTCACCACAATCTAGGCACTGTTTTGCATCAGTGAACCCAATGTTAGCCCAGTCCCAGGCAATAGAACCACACTTAGGACATTTATGCGGAGGGAATTTCATTTTATATTCCTTTTCATTTGATAGACACTTGACGCTAACCAGATCATTAGACAATCAACAATATGTTCAAATCCTTCAAACAATGTAACGTCATCCCCATTGAAATAGCCCTCTACAATGCCTTCAACGTGCATTTTAGAATACATACCCACGTTTGAATCATAAGCCTCAACAAAGGCTTGTTGTTCCTCATGTGTCATTATTTCACCTCATGTAGTTTGTACTGGATTTCTGAATCAACCCCTAGATCATAGCTAAGATTGTCTAAAGTATCCCCGAACTCATCCCATTCTCTAAAGAAGGCTAAGTCATCAATAGATGCTATTGTGCTTAGAGCAGGTGAATACTTTTCCATTACCTTCTTAGCCTCGGTCAGTAGATAGATAAGCTCATCACGTGTAGACACAAGCTCATCAGTCAACGGGTTACCTTCGCGCCACAATCGACGCTCCAAGTTAATAAATTCCGAATTGTTTAACATGATGTGATCTCCTTAGTTTCTGTGTCAATGGTTTTATTCCACTCGATTCGGTAGCGATAACCGTTCAAAGTTACGTATTTATAACGATAATCTGGTTTGTTGTCGTGGAAGCTAGGCCAATGGGCGACACACTTGCCCCCTTTGAATGCCAAAACTGAGCCATTGGTGTGTTTTTGTAAGGGGATGGTTAGCATGGCATCAGCTCCTTTGGAATTTCTACAATGTCACCGAGCTTTGAGGCGACATAACAGCGCATGGCTGCTATGAGTGGTGTTAAACCTTTATGGAACCGAACATCATCACCCTTATGAGCCCCGTGCATCTTTGCCGCATTGTTATGTGTTAGCCAGATACCCTCACGCTCAATAATCGGCCCACCTTTCGCCCAGTCGGTTGAGTAATTCGGCCATGTATCTTCGACGGCTTCACTTTTGCGAAAAACTGGGCGAATGGCCCCATTTGTGAAAACGGCCTGATACCCTTCACACTTAGCCACCGCCCAATCAAGGGCAGCGCCTATTAGCTCTGACGTTTTAACTTTAATCATAGTTAGCCCCTAGTTGATTAGCAGTTAAAAAGCTCTTCTAAGGCATCGTCAAGGCCAATAGAATCAGTGAATGTAGCAGAGGCACTCTCACCCCACCAGTAGCCCTCTACAGTGTTTGTACGTGTGTTAACCCAGATATTAGGGCCACCGAAGGCAACTAACACCCTAGCGCCTAAAAGTGTCTTACGATCTGATGCCACAATGTACTCAATATCTAAGGCTTCTTGAAGGTAATCAAAAGCGGCGAGATATTCGCCAGTGTCTTCGTTGATACTACTAAGGTCGAAACCCTCAGTTAAAGTGTTGGCAATAGTGTTTACGCGGTCTTGAAGTTTGTTTTGATCTGACATGATAAGTGCTCCGATATATGTGACTGCGTCACGGCTTGGTGAGTTGATAAGGTGTCTATTTTAAGCTGTAAGCCATACCACTAGAATAGCGATAAACCCTAATACGTAGATGATTTTGTCTGTAATTGTGTGCATGATGTGATCCTTACTTGATGCAATGGCGATTGTGCCATGCTAGGTATATTGCACGTACTGTGCCAGCTTAGTATTTGTAATACTTGAGTACCTATATTGCTTACTATTTAAGCGTAACTGAAAGTTTACTTACAAGTACAGCTAATTTGTGCACCAATGTTGGGACATTTACGCACTGATATGAATAACCTGTGCATAATATTTAACTGTTTTGGTGCAGATTTGCTTACAAGTAACTGACTAATACTTTATAGCTATACTAGGTGTTTACCAGTAGTCCGTGAGGACACGTACCTAATATTGTGTGTCTCAGGTGTGTCTAAATAGGTGCTACATAGCCTCACACACTACCTATAGTGTCCGTCTGAGCCATGGACACTACCTATAGTGTCTGTAAAGACTATAAAGACATGGGGGGAGGGGGTGAGCTCTTGTGTTTACTTTTGTGGGAGCCTCTTAAGTACACAAAAAAGAGCATGGAAGAAGACCTCTTAAGTACACAAAAAAGAGCATTTAAGAAAAGACTTGATATAACTAAAAAGTCTATAGACAACAAAGACTTATGAATTTAAGCGGGGACAGGTTAGGACATAGGAGATAATCTGTGCACAGGAGCCTGTTAGAGTAGCGTCATAGGGTCTCTAGAGGGGCTATGAAAGTGGACACAAGAGGTCTATGAAGATAGAAGTTAGAGGATAGACTCTAAAGATAGAAGACATCAAAATAAAGTTGATAAAGTACTTGACAAATGAGAAAAGACGTATACAATACTCACTGAAGGTTATCCTTCCAAGAACTCAAATGAAGACTAAGTAGACAGGCTACTCAGTTAATACAGGAAGTTTCTAAATGAGTTACTTCTGTGTCTAAGCTTCCTAAGCTAACTGCTAAGGTGGACACAAGAGGTAAAAAGTAGTTAATACAATAAATTAATATACTTCATTTAGATTCTTGACATAAAAGGCTTTTAAGCCTTAATGTAAATGTCATAGTTACTTTAGAGTACTACGTACGTAGAGTACTCTAAGTGGTACTACGCATGGGGACTGGCCTTGCTGCAACAAGGTTTCTTTGCAGAGACTACCACAAGTCGGTAGACAGTCCTCAGCCGTTGTATTACTTAAAGTGCTTTAGAGTAATTCTTAGGCCTATTCGTAGGTATCCTGAATCTACAGGTGATGTCTATAGACGTATAGACGTACTAAGCTCTCCGAAGGTGATAAGCCTTCACTTATTATTGTTGTTATTACTTAATACAGTACATCTCCAAACAAGGACAAAGATGGAACAAAACACAGAACTTAAGGTTAGAGGACGAGGTAGACCTAAGAAGGGTGAGATAGTAGCCAAGAAGTCTAAGAACAGAGGCACACTAGGTCGTCCTAAGGGTGATAAAGCTATCATTGACGAGTACAAGGCTCGTATGCTTAACTCCCCTAAGTCAGCTAAAGTACTTGAAACTATCCTCAATGCTGCCCTTAATGATGACCATAAGAACCAAGCAGCAGCGTGGAAGTTAGTAGTAGATAGGATTATCCCTGTTTCAGCATTCGAACAAACAAAGCAAGGCTCTGGTGCTCCTACTGTTAGCATTAACATTATGGGGCTTGGTCAAGCTACAACAGTGGTTGCTGAAGATGATGTCAGCGATAGCGTCTCGTATGACATCACAGACGTAGAGATTAAAGAATCAGACACCGAGTAATCGGCTTGAAACACGTTCTCAGGTGCGTGTGTCCAAACACCTGACCTTTTCAAGAGGAATTACAAAATGGAAGTTAAGACATGTACGTCTTGTTTGCAAGAGAAGCCCGTTACGGACTTTCACTGGCATTACAAGAATAAAGGCATTCGTAGACACGCCTGTAAGGTTTGTCGTAGTAGCGTAGAAAAAGAAAGACAAAGACAGCCTGAGTTTGTCAAGTCTAGAGCTGCTTACCAGCTTAAAAAGAATTACGGAATTACACAAGAAGAATACGACAAGAAACTTGTATATCAAAACTACGGCTGTAAGATTTGTGGAAAAGTTCCAGAAATTAAAAAACTAGCCGTAGACCATTGTCATACTACAGGAAAGATCAGAGATCTTTTATGTGGGCCTTGTAACACAGGGCTAGGGCTATTTCAGGACAATCCAGAACTGCTTATTTTGGCAGCGGATTATGTAAAGGGACATCGTGGCTGAGTTAAATTTTGAACTGCTAAAATGGCAACAAGAAGTTTTTAAAGATACGCACCGCTTTAAGGTCGTGGCTGCTGGACGACGATGCGGTAAATCTAGACTATCTGCTGTTACGTTGTTGATTGAGGGTTTAAATTGTCCTGAGGGTAGTGCAGTTATGTATATTGCACCTACGTTGGGACAGGCCCGTACAATTTTGTGGGACTTGCTGAATGACTTAGGTAGACCTGTCATCAAGTCCTCCCACGTCAATAACTTGGAGATTACTCTTGTCAACGGCAGGAAGATTCTGGTTAGAGGTGCTGATAACCCTGATTCTCTACGGGGTGTTTCTCTTACCTATGTGGTTCTAGACGAATGTGCCTTTATCAAGGAAGACGTATGGCAGAAGATCATCCGAGCTTCCTTGTCTGACAAAAAAGGTAGAGCCTTATTTATCTCTACCCCTAGTGGTCGTAACTGGTTCTACGATGTCTACAACTTAGGTCAAGACGTAGACGATGAGTGGCAGAGCTGGCACTTCACAACAAAAGACAATGAAACTATTGATCCTAAGGAAATTGAGGCAGCTGAGCGTACTCTTAGCTCTTTCGCATTTAAACAGGAATACCTATCCTCCTTTGACACAGCAGGTAGCGATCTATTCAAAGAAGAGTGGTTAAAGTACGAGGAAGAGCCTAGCTACGGTGAGTACGTCATTGCCATCGACTTAGCTGGCTTTGAAGATGTAGCTAAGTCAGCAGGGGCTTCTAAGAAGCGTCTAGATGAGTCAGCTATCACAATCTGTAAGGTCTTAGACAACGGTGACTGGTGGGTTAAAGACATTATCCACGGTAGATGGGACATTAAAGAGACTGCTCAGAAGATCCTCTTAGCTGTCAAGGAACATAGACCCATCGCTGTGGGTATCGAGCGTGGAGCCTTGAAGAATGCTGTGATGCATTACCTTGAAGACTTGATGCGTAAGAACAACGTGTACTGTCATATCCAAGACCTGACACACGGGAACAAGAAGAAGACAGACAGGGTTGTATGGGCTCTGCAAGGTCGCTTTGAGCACGGACGTATCACCTTGAACGAGGATGCTAACTGGAAGGAGTTCCAAGACCAGTACATCATGTTCCCTACCTCAGGCGTACACGATGACTTAATTGACTCCTTGGCTTACGTCGATCAATTAGCTGTTACTAGCTACCAACAAGACTACGAAGAAGACGATTGGGAGCCTTTGGATAGTGTTTCTGGCTTCTAAACAACAAATAACTATTGACAAAGTAAACCTTTTAGTGTATAGTGCGTTTAACTAATTAGAGACTCTAATACTTATGGCATCAGAAAATATGGACAATAACGAAGGTACGAAATGGGAAGAACCCACGGAGTCCGACAAAGAACTCACTAGCTTCGTTGTTGAGCATTGTGATCGTTGGCGTGACTACCGCGATACTAACTTCCTAGATGCTTGGGAAGAGTACGAGCGTATCTTCCGTGGTCAGTGGGCTGCTAACGACAAGACCCGTGAATCTGAGCGTTCTAAGCTGGTTAGCCCAGCTACCCAACAAGCTGTTGAGACTCGTCACGCTGAGATCATGGAAGCTATCTTCGGTCAAGGTGACTACTTTGACATCGAGGATGACCTTCAAGACGTGAACGGTAACGACATTGACGTAGAGCTGTTGAAAGCTCAGTTGATGGAGGACTTTGATAAAGATAAGATCCGTAAGAGCATTGACCAGATTGAGCTTATGGCTGAGATCTACGGTACAGGTATCGGTGAGATCGTAGTTAAAGACGAGATTGAGTACAAGCCAGCTACACAGCCAATTCCTGGGGTTCAAGGTCAAGCAGCTTTCGGTATATCCGAGGCTAAGCGAACAGCTGTAAAGATCGTTCCTGTCAATCCTAAGAACTTCTTGTTTGACCCTAACGGTACATCCATTGAAGAGTGTATGGGTGTTGCCATTGAAAAGTACGTATCCATGCACAAGATCGTTAAAGGCATGGAAGACGGTATCTATCGTAAGGTAGACATCGGCCCTATGTACTCTGACGATAGCCTTGAAGCTACTCAAGAATCCACTCAATTCCAAGACGATAAAGTTAAGCTCTTGACTTACTACGGTCTAGTGCCTCGTGAGTACTTGGAACAGCTTGAGAACAACGGTGAAGAAGTTGTTGACTTGTTCCCTGAAGACTCCTCAGCTGATGACTACTCTGACTTGGTTGAAGCCATTGTCGTGATCGGTAACGATTCTTTGCTCTTGAAAGCTGAAGAGAATCCTTACATGATGAAGGATCGCCCTGTTATCTTGTATCAAGACGACACAGTGCCTAATCGCTTGTTGGGCCGTGGAACGGTTGAGAAGGCTTACAACATGCAAAAGGCAGTGGACGCACAGATCCGTAGCCATTTGGACTCTCTAGCCCTCACAAGCGCTCCTATGATCGCTATGGACGCTACTCGCTTGCCCCGTGGTGCTAAGTTTGAAGTGAAGCCAGGAAAAGCTATCTTAACCAACGGCGCTCCACAAGAGATCTTGTACCCATTTACGTTCGGTCAGACAGGTACAGGTAATCTAGCTACCTCTAAAGAGTTTGAGCGTATGCTCTTGCAAGCTACAGGTACTCTAGACAGCCAAGGCATGGTGTCTTCCGTGTCTCGTGACGCTGGTCAAGGCGGTATTTCGATGGCTGTTGCCTCGATTATCAAGAAGTACAAGCGTACTTTGACCAACTTCCAAGAAGATTTCCTGATGCCTTTCATCAAGAAGGCTGCTTTCCGCTACATGCAGTTCGATCCTGAGCGTTATCCCTCAGTCGATATGAACTTTATCCCGACAGCTACCTTGGGTATCATGGCTCGTGAGTACGAACAACAACAGTTTATCTCTCTGTTGCAGACTTTAGGCCCTAATACTCCTGTTTTACCTGTTATCTTGAAGGGCATCGTCGCTAATAGCTCTCTGAGCAACCGTTACGAGATGATGGCTGAGTTGGAAAAAATGGCTCAACCTGATCCTCAGCAACAACAGATGCAGATGGCTCAAGAACAGCTTAAATTGCAAGTTGCTCAGGCTCAGTTGGCTTTGTTGCAAGCTCAAACAGCTGAAAAAGCAGCTAACGCACAACAAACACAGGTTGAAACTCAGATGATGCCTGTGGAGCTGCAAGCTAAGATGGTTACAGCAGCTTCTACTAACTTGAATCAAGGCGATGACTTCGAGAAACGCTTGAAGTTGGCTGATTTGATGCTCAAAGAGAAGAATGTTAACCTGAAAGTGGCTGATATTGCCTCTAATGAGCGTATTGCAGCAATGCAAATGCTAAATAAGCAAAATAAATTACAATAAGTACTACAAAGGGGTTGACAAGTTCATTAAAGTACTATACAGTACACCCTTATTAACTACTAGGTTCTCCTCATGGATAAAGAACTAACAAGATTTTACGAGGATGCTTTCTCAATGATGTCCACTCAAGGGTGGAAAGATCTGATGGAAGACATCGAGCGTGTAAAGAATAGCTACGACAAACTATCTGCTGTCACGGAAACACACCCATTAGACTTTCGTCGTGGACAGCTGGATATTTTAGAGTGGTTATACGGCCTGAAAGGGCTGTACGAGAAGGCATGGGAAGAAATTCAAGTTCAAGAAGAGGAGTCACATTAAATGGCTCGTCGTATATTTGAATTCTTATGTGCTAACTCACACCGTACTGAAGCTTTGATTGACGACAGTGTGCAGCACCTGCAATGCAGTAAATGCGGCGCTGAAGCAGCGAAGATTATCAGTGCAATCCGATTGAATTTAGAAGGCTGCTCAGGCTCTTTCCCGACAGCCGCTGATTCATGGGTTCGAAAACGAGCTGAAAAGCTTGCAGTAGAACAGAAGCAGAACTCATAAACACTTCCTCTAGCCTGTAACAAGGTTAGTTTTGTTAGTGTCGAGTTTATTTTAAAAGACTCCTAGAACCACATTAGTTGGCAGGAAAGGGAAGATATGTTAGTAGATGAAGAAGAGACGCAAGGTAATTTCGATCAAGTAGAGCACGAAACCGAGCAACCAAAAGAGCAAGTTGTAGCACAAGAGGAAGTTAAGCCTACCATTCCTGAAAAGTATCAGGGCAAAAGTGTAGACGATATTATCCGAATGCACCAAGAAGCTGAAAAGCTGATCGGTAAGCAAGCTCAAGAGGTAGGCGAAGTCCGTAAACTGGCTGATGATCTTATCAAGCAGAACCTCCAAAGCACCCACAAACCTATTGTAGAAGAGCCTGAAGTAGATTTCTTTGAAGATCCACAGAAAGCAATTCGTAAGACAGTCGAACAGCATCCTGATGTCTTGGCAGCTAAACAAGCTACTCAAGAGTTCAAACGGATGAATATTCAACAAAAGCTTGCACAAGCGCATCCTGACTTTCAACAAGTAGTCCAGGATGCAGGATTTACAGAGTGGGTAAAAGCCTCTCCAGTACGTCTAAGCTTGTACGTTAAAGCAGATGGTGAATATGATTTCGACAGCGCTAATGAGTTGTTGTCCACCTACAAACAGTTGAAGCAAGTACAGGCTAAGCAAGTCGCTGCTGTTGATAATACGGCGCGTCAGCAGTCTCTAAAGGCAGCAAGTGTTGACACAGGTGGTACTGGTGAATCCTCTAAAAAGATCTATCGACGCGCTGACCTTATTCAGCTAAGGATGCGTGATCCAGAGCGTTATGAAGCCCTCCAACCAGAGATCATGGCTGCTTACGCAGAAGGACGCATCAAATAACTTTTGTTTTGTTTTATTTAATCAAGGACTTTTAAAATGGCACTCGGTACTAACCACGTAACCACCACCACAGCAGCAAACTTCATTCCAGAGATTTGGAGTGATGAAATTGCAGCTGCTTATAAGAAAAACCTCGTTGCTGCGAACCTCATCAAAAAGATGTCGTTCAAGGGCAAGAAAGGTGACACAGTTCACATTCCAGTTCCTACCCGTGGTACTGCGTCTGCTAAGGCTGCTTCGACTCAAGTTACATTGATCGCTGCAACCGAAGGCGTTGTGGACATCTCCATCAACAAGCACTACGAATATAGCCGTTTGATCGAAGATATCGTTGAAGCTCAAGCATTGTCTAGCTTGCGTTCATTCTACACTGATGACGCTGGTTACGCTCTCGCTAAGCAGATCGACACTGACATCATCCAGTTGGGTCGTTTGGCTAACGGCGGCTCTACTGGCGCTCGTTACGGCTCTGCCTACATCGGTGGTGATGGTACTACAGCGTTTGACTACACTGCTAACACCAACACTGGTAACGCCTCTGCTTTGACAGACGCTGCTATTCGTCGCACTATCCAACGTTTGGATGACGCTGACGTGCCTATGGATGGTCGTTTCTTCATCATCCCTCCATCAAGCCGTAACACTTTGATGGGCTTGGCTCGTTACACTGAACAAGCTTTCGTTGGTGAAGCTGGTTCTGGCAACACCATCCGCAACGGTGAAGTTGGTAACTTGTACGGCATGGGCGTGTTTGTGTCTAGCAACGCTGATAGCGCTTCCGCTACTTCTGCTTACCCAGCTTCTGGCACTGCTATCGCACGTGTCTGCTTGATGGGTCACAAAGACAGCTTCGCTTTGGTTGAGCAAGTCGGCATCCGTTCACAAACTCAGTACAAACAAGAATACCTCGGTACTCTGTTCACTGCTGATACTTTGTACGGTGTTGGCGAGTTGCGTGACTACGGCGCTGTTGCTTTGGTCGTACCAAGCTAATAGCTAGACTGAAGGAGGTTCTCCACAAGGGAGCCTCCTTTGTTCTATCTGATTATAGAGTAAGAGGTTCAAATGGCTAAATATAAGTGTATTGCAAGCGGCAATGTGATTGAGTTTACTAACCAAGTAGATATTGACTCTATGGTGGGACATGAAGGTTACCTCAAGCTTACTGAGGAAGAAACTCTAAAACCAGCTACACCAAGTAAAAAAACAACAAATAAAACAATCAACAAAGAACAACAAGGGGCTGACTAATGAGCGGTATCTACCGTGGGCCTGGAGGAACAGGAGACGCTACAGGGGATGCAGCTTCAGAGGCTGCTTTAGCTGTTGAAAAAGCTGCTGCTGCGGCTGCTTCAGCTACCTCAGCTGCTGCATCGGCTACAGCAGCGGGAAACTCTGCAACGGCTGCGGCTGCTTCGTCTACCAATGCAGACACACAAGCGACGAATGCAGCAAGTTCAGCAAGTTCCGCTGCTACTTCGGCAACGGCTGCGGCCAGCTCTGCGACAAGTGCAGCCTCTAGCGCCACTACAGCAGCTAGCGAAGCCTCTGGTGCAGCCGATAGTGCAACTAACGCAGCAGCTTCTGAGACATCAGCTTCTACTTACGCTTCCACTGCTAGCATACAAGCAACCAACGCTGCCTCTAGTGCCTCCAGTGCTTCCACCTCAGCCAGCACAGCGACAACTAAAGCCAGCGAAGCAGCTACTTCAGCTACTAATGCAGCATCTAGCGCCTCGGCTGCTAGCACATCTGCAAGCAACGCAGCTACGTCAGAGACTAATGCTTCCTCATACGCTAGCTCAGCAGCATCGAGCGCTACCTCAGCTTCCTCTAGCGCCTCTAGCGCAAGTACATCAGCAAGTACAGCTACTACTCAGGCAACTAACGCTAGTAACTCCGCTTCAGCTGCTTCTACGTCAGCCACGAATGCTGCTAGTTCAGCTAGTTCAGCTTCCACATCTGCCACTAACGCTAGCAACAGCGCCTCCACTGCGTCCACACAGGCTACCAATGCCGCTAATAGTGCTTCATCAGCAGCCTCTAGCGCCACTAACGCAGCCTCATCAGCCACGGCAGCAGCTGCGAGTGCCACGGAAGCATCTAATACCTTAGCGTCTACTGTGAAGCTTACAGGGGATCAAACTATTGCAGGTATCAAGACTTTCTCTAGCACTATAGCTGGCACTGTTACCAACGGTGTTGTCACTACAGGTTCTTACTCTAATCCAACTTGGTTAACTTCTATTAACGGCGGTACTTACTAATATGACCACAATTATCACTAAAAACTCTAGCACAGCAGGAGCAGCTCCTACAGCCTCTGATCTCGTACAAGGTGAGTTGGCTGTTAACGTAACAGATCGAGCACTCTACACTGAGAATGCTTCAGGCACTGTCGTTAAGCTAAATACCCCTTCTATTGTCGATAACGGTAACGCTACAGCTATCACTATTGACTCTTCTGAGAACGTGGGTGTTGGTACTACAAGCCCATCTGCTCCAATTACAGTTAAAACAAATAGTAGCTATGCTTCTCAAGATATTGTAGGAGACTCTACAAACGGGTGGTCGTCTATCCGTTTACGTAACGCAGCTAATAGCGCAACGTCTGTGTTCTTTAACTACGACAATGCTGCATTTAAGTTTGGAACTGTAGGCGCTGAACCTGTTGTATTTAATACTTCAAACACAGAACGCGCCCGTATCGACTCCAGCGGTAACTTGCTGGTGGGGAAAACTACGGCATCTGCTTCATCTGGTGTAGGTGTTGAATCTCGACCTAACGGACTTATTGCTTGTGTATTGAGTACCTCAACTAATGCAGATACAGCTTACAACTTATATTCAACAGGTGCAGGAGCGTACCGTTTTTATGTAGGCATGGGCGGCACTATTTACGCTACAAGCACTACCATTACAGGTATTTCAGACCAACGACTGAAAGAAAACATTCGTGATTTGGATGACGGTCTTGACAAAGTAATGTCATTACAGCCGCGAAAGTTTGATTGGAAGGAAGGTAAAGGCGCAGGAACTAAAGACGCTCGTGGTTTTATCGCTCAAGAATTTGAAACAGTATTTCCAGACATGATTGAAGAATGGCGCGATCCTGCACCTGAAGGTGAAGAACCTTATAAAGCAGTTAATGCCAATTTGATTCCTACATTGGTCAAAGCCATTCAAGAACAACAAGCTATTATCGAATCACTCAAGGCACGTCTTGATGCCGCTAACCTGTAAGGAAACACAAACATGACTACTTGGACAATCAACCAACTCGAACGTAACACTTCTGACGGTTTCGTGACTACTGTGCATTACACAGTCACTAAAGTTGATGGAGACTTTTCAGCATCTACTTACGGCACTATCAGATTTGAAGCTGGTACACCTGAGACACCTTTTGAATCTCTCACTGAGGCTCAAGTGGTTGCATGGGTGAAAGACAAGCTAGGCGAGGAAGTTGTAGAGGCTTCTTTGATTGCTAATATTGAAGCTCAACAAAACCCTGTTAAAGCATCTGGCTTGCCTTGGAGTAACTAAGGATTATGTCGGAACACTTAACAACGGAGACAGGAGTAGCACTGGCAACTAAAGCAGCTCCTCCAGTTACGGTTAGTTTAGCTACTGTGGCTGGTTATCAAGTATCGGAGTTAGTTCTATGGGCTACTCTGATTTACACAACCTTAATGATTGGTCATAAAGTTTACTCTATTTACAAAGATATCACAGGATATCGCACAAATGTAGTAAAAACTATTGACAAAACCGAATAAATACTGTAGGATACGCAACCATGGCAAGCACTAAGAAACAAAACGCTAAAGTAGGCAAGGTAATGGGTGAGTACAAAGAAGGTACTCTCCATAGCGGTAAAGGGGGCCCTGTCGTTAAAGACCGCAAACAAGCCGTTGCCATCGCTATGAGCGAAGCTAAAATGCCACAACGTGGTGCACGTACAGCCAAGAATAAGGCTAAGAAGAAGTAAATATGTCTCGTCCCGTAACGGTAGGTGTTAACCTTACTGCAAACACTCTGACGACTATCTACACAGTTCCTACTGGCTATTACGCTAAGTGGAACTTGATGTACGTTTTTAACGGCACAGGTTCTACTAAGACTTTCACAGCTTATTGGACAGACTCTAGCGCATCCGCTGATATTTACGTACTTAACGCTAATTCTGTAAGCTCTAAAGAATACGTACGCATGGATGGAGGTGCTTACGTTGTTATGGAAGAAGGCGACAAAGTAATGATGCAGTCCGAGTCAGGAAGCACATTTAGCACTATATGCACTTTTGAGCTGTTCAAAAAAGAAGGTATTTAAAAGAATATGGCAACCTATCTTGATATAGTAAACAACGTAATGAAACGGCTTCGTGAGCCTACCGTTACCTCTGTCAACGACAATAAATACTCAGCCCTTATAGCTGTTTTGGTAAATGATAGCAAACGCGAGATTGAAGATGCTTACGATTGGAATGCTTTAGCCACTACTTTAACAGCAAACACCACAGCTGACGTGTTTAATTATGTCTTAGTCGGCTCAGGTACACGTTTTCGTGTAATTGATGTTTACAACGACACTGATGATTTCCAACTACGTTATGCTCCTACGGCGTGGATGAATAGGCAATTCATTACAACCAATACACAAAAAGCAGCGCCTACTTACTATAATTTTAACGGTGTAGATACAAACGGGGACACTCAAGTAGATATCTATCCTATTCCAGATCAAGCTTACTCTCTACGTTTTAACCTAACAGTCCCGCAAGCCGATTTAGTTTCAGATAATGACCGTGTGATGGTTCCTGACCATTTAGTGTCTATGTTAACTTACGCTAAAGCTATTGCTGAGCGTGGCGAAGATCAGGGTAACTTATCATCGGAAGCTTACGCTTTGTTTAAAACAGCTTTAGCTAACGCTATTGCTATTGAGCGTAACCATTACGAAGAAGAGATGAATTGGGTAGCTCCTTAATATGTCTGAGCAATTACTTACTGCATCGATTTCAGCTCCTGGATTCATGGGTTTAAATACTCAGGATAGTTCTGTAGCTTTAGAAAACGGATACGCCACCATTGCTTCTAACTGCGTCATTGACAAATTCGGACGTATTGGTGCTCGTAAGGGGTGGCTACCTAAACATTCCACTAATGTTGATTTATCTACAGCTAACGTTAAAGCTATTGGCGAATTAATCGCTAACGATGGAACGTCTTACACCATTGCAGCAGGTAATAACTGTATCTTTAAATTATCAGGTACTACACTTACTAAGCTTACCTACGGTGGCGGAGGCTCTGCTCCTACAATCACAGGAGATCACT
>JACCDQ010351446.1_pt1 | contig 37733 bp, 25 predicted proteins | sample 7446031 | NCBI WGS metagenome assembly JACCDQ01 (sample SAMN15323442, study PRJNA562643) | freshwater metagenome | isolation source: river surface water | place: USA:Blue River Watershed | collected 2017-08-17 | reverse complement strand
ATAGTAATTCCGTAATAAATATATTTAATGGATTGATATCACTAAAATATATACATTCTTCTATTATTTCTTTATCACTTAATGTTGAATGCTGTTTAAATCTATTATAAATGTCTATAACAAATCCTCCTTTACCACAACAAGGTTCAAATACTTTTTGTTTTGACTGCCAGAATGTAACTGGTATTGTATCTAACATTTCTTGTCTTAGCTTGTAAGGTGTAGATACTTCGGCATTTTTTTTCTTTTCAATTTCTTGTGGTATCAAATACTTATCAATGAGTAAAGATAATTTTTGTTTATCTTCTTCTGCTTCAACAAATAATTTTTTAATTCTTCTAATTCTTTCAATTGTATAGTTTATTTCTTCATCTTGATTTAAATCAAGTTCATTAAATAAATTTGTTAGATAATCAAAATCATCATCATCCATAATACAATTTATTATAATAATATATTATGAATCAATTTTTATTTATCAAATAAAAAAAATATAAATATATATTATTATATAATACAATTTATTTTTTATTCTTCATATTTTTGGAATACATTTGATTTAGGATATAATTTCAATCCAATATTTGCACTATCTAATTCATTCATAAATACATTACACGACCATGTAGATTTTATTTTTACTATATCGCCCATATCTTTACAATTCATACAATTATAAATATTATTTTTTTCATTTACAATAGCGCGTCTATTACACGTTTTACATACATATATATAACATAAATCGCTATGATCTACAAACTTCTCTTGCAGTAATTTAAGTCCTGCAATTGATAATACATCCTTTTCCATCTCACCAAGTCTTAATCCGCCTTTAGATGATTTACCATCTAATGGTTGATGACTAATTGCGTCGGTTGGACAAGTTCTATGTGAATAAACAGTATCAATTGTAAATTTTTGTAAACATTGATAATAAATTGGACCGATGAAAATTTCAACATCCATATATTCCCCAGTCATTCCATTATATAATCTTTCTGTTCCATTACTATTATATCCTAATTTAGATAATTCATCTGAAATATCATCTATATTAATTTTTTTAAAAATAGTTCCGTCTGTTATAGTGCCTTTAACAGCATTAGATTTTGCAGACATTCCTTCTAATATAACACCCATTGTCATGCGTGATGGCATACTATGGGGATTAAATATAATATCTGGTTTAATTCCTGACGCTGTCATTGGCATATCACTATCTCTATATATCATACCAATTGTTCCTTTCTGCTAAAATCCACTTGAATTCAAGTTTTATTGCTCGAAGTGCTACCCTCTTACAATAAACAATCTTTCGATTGGGCTGGACTATCCATTAAGCCATTCTCAAAAGAGATTGACCGAACCATTATAGTCTCTGAACCTTCTACATAGATTTCTCCTTAGTAGCTTGGCTGCAGATTACCAATTTCAATACAGATAAATTATCTATACTTCATACAAAACGATATTACTATCCCCACGGTTGTTATCCGCGGTGCGCACAATTGATTTCTCAATTGTTGCAGTTGTTTTGTCTTTATGGTGTTCCCGCAATTTAATGTTCTTGCTACATCATACTTTTTCAAGCATTTGTATGATTTCACTAGACGTTCCACTTTTCATGTCGCCTTTCTCGAGCCAGAAATTTAACCCGATCTACTAGAATTTGCTGACCAATACACTTTTCCGTTCTTTCTAATCATAAATGTATGATTAGAATTAGTTGGACAATATACTTTTCCAGAATATTTAATAAGTTTAGAATTTGATGGTTTAATAATCGCCTCAAATTTATTTTGTTTTGATATTCTAATTCTATATAAATCCGAATTACAAATTGTTTCTTTATTTTTAATTTTTAAAATTTCTCCTTTTTGATTTTTAATTTTTGATGTACTTACATAACCACAATGAACAACTAATCTTTGAAAATCGTCTGCTAATTGTTTTGATTGTGTATAATATTCAGTACCATCTGTGTTACCATCACCTAACATTAATCCGTTAAATAATATAATACATTGTCTTTGATTAAGTTTCCAAACGAATTCTGGTAGATATTTATGAATACCTTTTCCAAATTGTTTTAAATAGTGAGATAATCCTCTATCTTTGATATAGATATAATTTTCTTCATTTTTATATATACAATATTTTAATGTTAAATTATTGAGAGTTAGAATCATTTGATTCATTACTCTTTCTTTATGTGCCGATATTCTTGTTTGATTTTTATTATCAATATGACCTTCAGCTATATAAATTCCTAATAACATTAAGAAATCATCCATATTTATTTTTTTATCTTTTGTATTGAATCGTTTGTATCTTTCATTTTCATGAACAAACCCTTTCAAATAGAAATTATCAATATCATTTCTATTTTCTAGAATTGATTTTCTTTGAATTTGATATTCTTCATTTATTAAATCTTTAACTTCAGATAATATATTTTTGTTATTTTTCTTAATTACTAATTTATGATTCATTGTACATACAATTTCTGCATTTGTACTATTCATACTATATAAATCTTCATTATCTACTTCAAACATATTCCATGTTTGAGGGACTTCATATTTCATTTCATTTGTTGAAATATCTAATGTCGCTATTGGTTCATCAGTATTAACTTTATTAATATATTTCCATCCATTTTCAGTCAATATTTCATGATCATCAGTAATACAGAATTTATTACCTATTTCAACCTTTCTTACCGATCTGAACGTTATTTTACAAAATTCAGTATCGTCTTCATTTCGTCCCTTTATTACGTCCCAAACGTATGATGGTTCATCGTATTTATATACAATTGATTTATCATAATATTTATAATTATCATATTGGTCTGATTTATTTAATTTACATGTTTTACCAATAATAATATCACCATTTTGAATATATGTCCCGACAGTAACAACGCCGTTAACTAATTTACTATAATTAGAATATGCTTTAATATCAGCAGTAATTGCTGTATCTGGATTTTCAATCTTTTCATTTTTTTCTAATTCTGTTTTTTCAAATGTAAAATGATGTGTTGTAAATAGACCTTTGTCAATTGCGCCTTTATTAATAATAAGACTATCATCTTGATTATAACCACCGTAATATGTAATTGCAACAATAGAATTTAATCCAATTGGTGGAATATATTTATTAGCTAAAGTTTTAACTAGTGGCTTTTGATTATAAATTTGAACATACATTTCTTTATAAGATTTATATGGAAAATTCATACAGGGAATACCACAAGTTTGTTTAACTTGATTTGTTTGGAAGATACCACGAGCCGGTTGATTATGATTTGAATAAGGACTTGTTAGTCCAGGGATACCAATAATAGCTTGAGAAATATCCAAATGTGTAAATCTAGTCAATGGATCATTAATATGTGAATTTAATGTTTCTATATCTTTAGAAATTAAACAATTTTGTTGTTCTTCTGGTGAAATATATTCAATAATACCTTGATCAATTAGGTCATCAAACATAATTATACCCGCATTTAGATCTAAAATATGTTGTTTTGTTAATTTAATATATTGTTCAAATTTAATTGTTTTATTTGATTTATAATATTCTTTTTCATTATTGTAAATAATAATAAGTGGTCTTAACATTCTTCCAATATCTACCCAGAAATATAAATCATTTGTTCTAACATCCATATTAATAGATGTCATATAATGAATTTTCCATGTTCTGCGCATTATTCTATATTTACTAGCAAATTCGGCATAATTAGAACAACAACCTAACCAATATCCATTTACAAATACTTTTGTTAATTTTTTATTATAAATGTCAGCATTAGTTAATTCTGGAGTTAATTTGATTAAATCATTATCTTTTAATAAAATATCTTTTAATATTTCACTTGAAGATCCTAATGAAATTCTTGCAGAAATAGCCATTTGTTTTTGCATTCCTACTTTTTCTCCTGTATCTGCAGATTGAATACAGCATACATATCCAATAGTAGAAGAATGAACTCTTCTCATTTCATTAGCACGTACTGATTGTTTAGCGCTAGATGTATTTGTAGTATTTATATTTCTTAATGCACTAATTACATTAATTGGATTTTTTCTATGTAATTGTTGAGATGATAAACGATTTTGTACTACTTTTCTGTTTAAAACCATTTCTTTATCTCCTGTAATAATTGCATGTATTAAAGCCTTTTCAAATTCATGTCCATAAATAGCAGTTTCAAAACAATGCGATAGATTTAGATTTGAAAATGATGTAGATTTTAAATCAGAAACAAATTGATTTCTTAATGGTTGAACAATAGAGAAATTAAAATTCTGTTTAAATACTTTTGCATATGATACACCTGCTGGATTGACTCTTTTATTTTTATATGAATCTCTATCAGTTGGCGGGATAATATCTAAATGTGCAAGTAATAATCTATGTATAATATGTCCTAAGAATCTTACTTTATTATATCTATCATCAGGAGTTAATCCTACATGTGGTAGAACATCTTTATCTAAAATCATTAACACATTATTAATATTATATTTTCTAGTATTAAGATTAGTCTTTCCTAATGTAGAGACTGTTGATAAATAAACCTCATTAATATGTTTTCCGATTAATTCTAAAATTTCAACTTGTGAAAACACAGTATATGCGTTATTAATAGTTGAATATTGTGAATTATATGCTTTATTTAAAATATTTAACATTTTTTCAATAATAGGATCATCAGTATCTAATCCATATGTAATATGTTCAATAATTTGTTTATCAGAACAAATACCAAATGCTCTAAATAGAACATAAAATGGGATTGCAATATTTTTAAATTTATTATTAGTTATTTCAAATACAATATTTCCATTTGCTAAATATTTACATAATAGATTACTTGAATTTTCAAAATTATCACCTGGTTTAGAAATAATATCACTACGTGCGAGTTCATTTTTAAATCCTGCGTTTTTAAATTCACGAGATAAATTATAAGTCATTGATTCTATATTATCTACAATCCATTCATTACTTTTGATTACGAAATAACCACCTAAATCTGTCGGATCTTCATTTAAATTAATTAATGCATCTCTAGATAAATTTATAGTATTACATAATTTAGAACCTACCATCACTGGGATAGAACCAATTCTAAAATGATCAATTTTACCTCTTTTTTCTAAAGTAGTTCCATCTTTTTTATAAGCAGTACATATAATTTCAGCATCGACAAATATAGGACTCGAATAAGTCAAATCTTGTCTATGAGCTTCGCATGGATATAATATTTGTGGTTTTTGTGTATCATAATTAATAGTAACTGGATTTGTAATATCAACATTTAATATTTTTGCTTCCATTGAATATTTTTCTATAGATAAATCTTCAGGTGTTGCATCTCTCATATTATTCATTTCTACAATAATTCTAAATGTATGTTGCATAATTTGTTTAATTCCTTCTTCAATAAAATTATCAAAACTAGAAATATGATGACTAATTAATGATTTTCTTTCATTTAAAATACTATCTAAAATACTAATTAAATCATTACTAGAAATCGAATTAATTGTAGCCATAATTTTATCAAAAAAGCACTTTATTTAAGATACAAATATGAGCTTTATTATACTATATAAAACTAAATTTTAATTCAATTTTATATATTAACTATATATAATGTCTAAGAGAGGATTATTAGTATCTTTTCACGGCCCAAACGGGGCGGGCAAAACAAGTATTATAAATGGAGTTATAGATAAATTTAAAGCTGAAAATATTCATTTTGTTATATATAAATATCCAAATAGAAATACTATTTTAGGTAATAAAATTGATAAAATATTAAAAGGAAGTTTAAAATGTGACGAAATTACAAAAATTAAATTGTTTAGTGGTAATAGACAAGAATTTAATAAAGAAATAATAGATCTTTTAAATAAAGGTGTAAATGTTATTGTTGATAGATATACTCATTGTAGTTTAGCTTATACATTAACAAATCAAGTTAAATATTTGTTAGATAATGATTCAATGCGTGAAATTTGTAATTGGTCTTTTGACGAAATATTAAATTTTGATAAAAATATTATTAAACCCGATTTTGCATTCTTAATTATGGGCAATCATTTACATTTTAGAAATGAAAAAAAAGAATTATATCATATAGATGATACTGATTATAATACAATGTTATATAATAATTACATTATATCTTTTAGAAATACAAAAACAAAATTTATAGTTATTAAAAATAAACTAAAACAATTAGATGAATCTATTAATAATGTATATAATATTATAAATAATTTATTATTTTCTTTTAATACAATTGATACATATTATAAAAAAGAATTTTTCGGATATGAATAATTATATTTCTTATATTTCTTATTTTTTTTATCAATATATACTATTCTTTATATTTTCTATTATACGAATAATATCACTAGCAGATCTATCTCCTTCATATATATTATGAAAATAAGAATTAATAAAAATCGCAATTGTCGGATATCCCTTTATTTGTAATCCAGTTTGATATGAATTGATAATATCTTTGATATTTTCATATTGTTGACAGTTAAATTTCATAATATTTACATCGCCATCATATTCATAATAATTATATACTTTTAAGTAATCAGGTTCTGTTTTAGTACAATATCCACACCATGGGGCATAAAATTTTACAATTGTTATTTGATTTAAAAAATTAGAATTAAGTTTTTGATAGTTGAATTTTTCAAAATCTTCTGGAGTTAAATAGTTTTTGACTTCTGACATTATTTATATATTAATATATATTTTATATTATGAAATATATAAATATGAAAATAATATACATTACAATAATTATAATATTAATTGTATTAACTATACTATTATATATTAATTCTAATGACATTATAGATAATAATATTAACGGAATTAAGAATTTTACATATGGATATTGGGAATCTGATGATATATTTAATAATATCGCAGGAATAAATTCATTATCTATTATCTTTGATAATGATACATTTAGATTAATTATAGTGAATGTAGATGAATTAGAATATGATGAAACTTTTATATATAAGATAAATTGCTGCAAAAAAAATATAAATGGTGTCTTAGACAAAATAAATATGAATTTAATTCTTTTAAATGACGATTTAAATGATTCATTATCAAATAAATGGATAAACAAAAAATTAAAAATGATATTATCTGTTACAAATGGATATTTAGAAATTTATGATAACGATATATTATTATGTAAATGTTTTAAAAATTCGTCTATTACAAATTTATTAAACACACCATAAATAATTTATATATTTTCTTTTTTTGATTTTTTTAATTGTTCTAATTTAGAATTATTAGCATTTAATTTTTTTCTTCTTTCATTTATTAAATTTTGAATTTCATCATAAGCTTCTTTTTCTTTATCAAAATATTCATCAATAGATATTTTATTTTCTTCTACTGATTTCAAGGAATCATTCATATCAAAAAAATTCATTTTATTTTATATATCTATATATTTATAAATATTTTAATTGATTATTTATAAATTCAGTTTCGTCATATATTGTATCATCTTTTGTTAAATCTAAAGATTCTTCTATAAAAATATATTCAGATATGTTATTATTAATTTGATTATTTTCGTCATTGAATTTAGAACAAAAATATTTTTTTAAATTAGGGTCCCATTTTAAATTTATTTTTTTAAGTAAATTGAAATGTTTTAAAATTGAAACATTATCTGTATACAATATTAGACATTCATTAGTTGAATTATCTATGAAATTATAAAATTTTTGTTTATTATTATAATACAATGATTTAACAAAATAATAAATGATATTATCATTGTCATTAACTGGTAATGATTTATTAATCATATATTCAAAAAATGATAATGAATCATCATCTATTTCTTGTTTTGTATATAGTCTACTTTTTTTTAAAGCGTAATAACTATTTTTTAAATTATTAGACAAAGCCCGCATATTAAAATGAAATTTATAAATATAATTTTGATATATTATACGTAATATAGATATTATAAAATATAATCATAAAATATATAATTGTATTAAAATGATTTTTATATTTATAAATTTGATATATTATATATAATATATATAATATTAGATACAATGACCAAAAATATTAACTTATTAGAAGATGATGTTCGGAATATGATTAAACAGTCAAAATATAAAATATTAGATTACAAATCAGATTTATTTAAATTACATAGTTTAATATTTGAATATTGTTCTTTGCATAATATTTTTTTATATCACCATTCAATATCAAATATATATAATAAAAATCAACAAAGTGAAATAGATATATATGCACAAGATAATGAAATAGAATTATTTTCTATAGATCCAAAACAAGATGCCTTGAGATTAGTTAATTTAATATATAAGAATTATTCTAAATTTGTATCGTTAACTTCATATTTACATGACAATGAACAAATAATATTTGTTGACAACAATAGGACAATAGTTATAAATTTATTATTTTCAAAAAATATGATTTCACCCATAGTACCAATAAAAATTTTAAACAAAACAAATTCACATATATTATTATTACCAAATGAAATTACAATGTTTTTCATTTTAAAAAAATTATATCATCCGTCATTATTTTTAAAATATATAAATAATAATATTATAGAATATGAAAATAAATCATATTATGACACATTTTATAATCTAATACAAAATTATCATGCTAATGATCATTATTTTCAAACTGCATTTAAAAGTGATAAAATTATTAATTCAATATATTCAAAAATATTAAATTTGTTATACAATAATGGAGAAAAATACATAATATTAGATAATGTCGCTATAGAAATAATTAAAAATGAATTTAATTCTAGCGAAAATGAAATTAATATTTCTAAATATAATATCCAAACCGCATTAACAATTTCATCAAATAATAATATAATTGTTAAAATAATTCAAAATAAGATAAATGAATATTTAAAATTACAAAATATTAAATTTGATAAACTATATTATACAGTTAGTGATTCATTTATATATGATGATTTTCGTTTAAAAAAAATATCATTAATAATACAAATAAAAAATGTAAAATATAATTTATTACATGTATTTAATAATATATCTTATGAAATAGTTCCTATTATAATAGAAAAAAATAATTTTTTAATACCGCATCCATTTGTTATATATAGATTTTTGTTATATAATTATATTAATATGTTTATTTATTCTAAATATGTTAACAGTGTTAAATTATTTAATTTTTCAAATTATAATATTCAAATTAATAATTTAGATACAATATATTACTATGGTGATTATAAAGATGAAAAATTAGACAAATATAAAATTGGTTCAAATGTATTTAGACCAAATAAATTACAAACGAAATTAGATATTGTCTAATTCTCTTTGTAACGAATGTAAAATTGTTTCTGAATTTACATGGCAATAACTATAATTGAAATAATAATCAATTAAACTCCATATTAACCATATTTTAAATATTCCTAATATTGATGATCCAATTAATTCAGTTCTATTTAAAGAAAATATTAGAATAATAGAAATAATAAATAATATAATACAAATTACAGTTGGCCAAGAATTTTTCATAGCTTTAAAATATGATGGTTTTAAACAATAATTATTATTTTTTTTAAATTTATTTATATCTGAAACAATTTCATTTTTTTGAAGAATAATACCATCAACTCCGATATTATTATTTACAGCAAATTTACTTCTATTCATAATTATTATTTAAAAAATACTTATATAAATAATATAATATATTTTTGTACAAAAAATAATTAATAATGCAAGTGTATTTGTTAAATCATATTAATAAATATAAAAATGTTTTAGATGAATTAATTCAAATTTTTTCAAATCGCTCCCATATAGAAAATATTAAATATAATAATAATAATGATGATCAATGCCGTGAATCTAGTTATTTTAAAAAAATGTATAAATGGGGAGAATATGATTATTATGACCGATATTATCATGATAATGAAGAAGATGATAATGGTAAATTATACGGCGATTTTGATGACTGGGAAGATTACGTGGATAGCATTTATAATTAAATATTTTTTTTTAATAAAATTTAATTAAACGTACATATAATAATAATCATTGGTAATGTTAATAATTTATTCTATTTTTTATAAAAGTTTATGCGGAGAAGATTTATATATAATTCATTCTAATGAATTTAATAATATTTCAACTATTTTAAAAAATAATAAAACTATTTGTTATGATCACAAATGCTTTGAAATAGTTGGTTATGAATTAATAACTATAATAACTAACAATAAAGAAAATTGTCATGCTCATTGTGATTTACATGATGATATATATGATGATATAGAATCATTATCTATTTCAAAAAATTACAAATGTTATTGTGAATATAAAAAATTTATTCATAAAAACATTGCAAATTGTTTTAATGATGAAATAAATAATAATATTTATAATATGATTCACAAATATTATTCATTAAATCACCCAATTATCATATAATTATATATTGGATTGAATCAAAATATTATTTTTTTCAAAAAAAAATAATAATATTATTATATTTACACTTAAAATAAAATATTTAATCTTTAAATAAAAATGGTTGTAATCAATAGATATACAAGTACACAAATAGGAAATTTATCATCAACAACTGCCAGAGTTGTATATGATAATACGTTAAATGTTCTAAGATTTAACAATGCAACTAATTATGCAAATATTTTGATTCATAAGGATTTATCAAACAATGTTTCAAATATTAACAATGTAATATCTACAGGTAAATTTGGTATTAATTCAACAGCACCGGCTAAACAAGTTGAAATTAACTCAACAACAGGAGATTGTCTTAGATTAACTTATAATGATAATAGTGGATCTGCAACAAATTATACAGATATATCTGTTTCTTCTTCTGGTAATTTATCATTGACACCTTCTGGTGGAGATTTAGATATAACTACTCATAATGGTAGCACCCATGGTTTAAAATTAGGAGGTGTATTAGTAACATCTACAGCAGCAGAATTAAATTATGTAGATGTTACTTCTATAGGTATATGTGAAGCTAATAAAGCAGTGATTTTAGATAATAATAGAAATTTAGTTAATGTAAATTATTTAGAAACAAATTATATTACATCTGTCGCTTATAATGATGCAAATGATACTGTAAAAACCGCAGGACAATTTATCACAGTGCCAAATACCGTTGCTGAAATTGGATTAGGTACCGGTATAGAATTTGCTTTAGTAAATGATAATAGTGATATATTTAATGCAGGATATTTTAATTGCATTGTGAATGATATAACATCAGATTCTGAAAAGGCATATTTTGAATTTAAACTCGCAAATGGCGGGTTAATTGATACAGTAGCTACTTTATCAAATAATGGTATTTTAACTGCGACGTCTTTTGCAGAAACATCAGATAAAAGATTAAAAGAAAATATTAAAGATGTTATACCAAAAGATTCATTAATAAAATTACTAACAGTAAATGTAAAAACTTATAATTATACATTCGATAGTGATAAAAAAAATCATTGTGGTGTCATTGCACAAGAAGTTAAAGAAGAATTTCCAGAAATTGTTAATATTCAAAATGGTCATGGGTTAGAAGATTATCATAGTGTACAATATACCGGATTGGTTCCTCATTTAATTAATGCTATCAAAGAATTAAAAAAAGAAATTAATGATTTAAATAATAAAATGAGATTATCTTAATAAACATGTCTAATAGTAATAAAGTTATACGTGCTGGAAATGAAGGCGAAACTCATTTAAATAAAAAAATAAATACCGCAATTGAATTATATCATACACATAAACATTTATTTAAAAATAAACACGACGGCATATATTTAGAATATCCATTATCAAATTTAGAAATAAATGAAAATAATTATGCATTTAATTCTACAAAATATTATAATGGAAAATTATATAATATATTTTTATCATTACTAAAAAAATCACAAATTATAAATAATGAAGATCAATATCAAATAAAAAATTTACATAACATATTTAATAGCAATTTAAGATTAAGAAAAAGAAGAAAAAGAAATATATTTAAATTTCAAATAATTAAAATAGTTGATATTGCTGTAGTTATTGATAGCAAAATTTTAAAAATTGTTGAAATTGTTTTAACAAGTAAAATGTCAGAACAACAAAAGGCAAATATTTTAAAATATTATCCTAATTTAACTATTTGTGAAATTTAATAATAATAAATGTTTATGATATTATCAAATAATATTTTTTTTTATAAGTATATTTTAAAATATATACTTAAAGTGAAACAAATAAATTATCAATTATGTCATTTAATTTAGTTCGCAACCCTGTCACAAATATTTCTGTTAAAAAAGAAATAACAAATTCAATAACCCAAGATAATATAAAACAACAAGATAATAAAATAGCAGGAAGTAATAAAATAAATTATACTTCTGTTAAAATTAATGACACAATATTTGATAGTACAATTCAATCTCAATTGTCTTCAATTCAATTAACAAAAGGAAATGCTATTGCTAATAAACCACTCATTTGTGATAATAATGGTTCTATAAATGGAATAAATGAATTATCATGTTCTCATCTTTATGCAAATAATGTAGAAATAACTGCCGATAGTTTTGGTAATAATTCAAACAATGTATCTACAAATGATACTAATAATATATTATTAACAAATGTAGTTAATGGCACGGCTTTACCATCTAAAGCTCTTATTACTGATAATGATAATAATATATCAAATATTAATAATATATCATTTAATAATTTACAAATAAATAATAAAAAAATTGTTATTGATAACGAAACTAATTTAGTTTCTCATACCAATTCATGGTCGTATCAACAAAATATATCAAATAATTTTCTATTTGGATCAAATAGTACAATAGCCGGACAAGGTGATTTTGAAATTAGTAGAGGGTATTGGAATAATTATGCGTACTCACCTCAATTAGATATTTATGTTGCGTCTGCATATGATAGTACAAATGGATCGTTACGAAGATTTATATATAGTATAGATAATGGAATTAGATGGTCGGAAGGAATTTTTCCTAGTGATTTAACACTAACAAATAATGTATTTTGGTTAGAAAGATATAATTATTTTATTGGTATTTCAAATAATCAAATTGTTAAAAGTCTTGATGGTATAAATTGGACATATATTTATAAATTTAATAACAATCCATATTTATTTGTATCTGATTATTCTTACCAATTAGATTTAATAATATGTATTGGATTATATACAAGTATATATTCTAATGACGGTGGTATTACTTGGTATGAATTTAATTACAAAAATACAATATCTAATATTAATAATCCAAGTATGATAAGATGGTTTTCAGGATTAAATGTCTGGTATCTTATTACAAAGGACCCTGATATTTATATTTCTCGTGATGGTTTTACATGGTCAAAATGCGTAGGATATATGTCTGGTCAATTTCATTGTATAGAATATAATAAAATATCTGGACAAGTAATAGCGTATAGTGATAATAATTTAGCATATATTAGTACAGACGGATATCATTTTAATCCGTCATATTGTTCAATATCTATACCTAAAGCAGTTAAGTTTATACCAGAAATAAATGGATATATAATGTTTTGTTCTAATAATAATATTAATTATTCATTGGATGGTTTAACGCCATATAATTTTTATTCTCTTGGATTATCAATTGATTTAAGAATAATTATATATAATCCTAAACTAGCTTGTTGTATATTTTTAGGGTATGGTATTTATGGTTATTTATCATATACAATCTCTTGTCTTGGTTTAGGAACGAATGGTATGTCTTATTATAATAAATTAAAATGGAATAATAAAGAATGTATTGGTTTAAATTCTGGAAATGATAATTTAACATATGCATTTCATGTTAATGATAGTACCGGTAAATTAGTTAGATTTTATGATGCTAATTCTTCAGGATATATGCAACAAAATTATCTTAATATAATAGATTTAAATATTAATAATTCTGGCAATTTAACAATTAATGCCCCGCTTGGAGTTACTAGTTCTGGTATTTCTTTAAACGGCACTAAACTTACTGTACCTATTAGTACTATATCAACATATTTATCTAATATTATATATGGTAAAGGAGGGAGTAATAGTATTTTAACGGTAGATAATTCATTAAATGTTACAGACATTAATTCTATTTCTATTTCTGGTAATTTATATATAAATGGTTCATTAGCGACACAAAATGATGTATTTGATGTAAAATCTGGAACCTCTAATTCAAATAAAATTATTGTTTCAAATTCTGATAGTAATATTATAAATACTAATTTTAAAATTAACAATTTACAATTCGGCAGTATAAAGTTTACTGCGCCGATTCAAGAATTTTATAAATTTATTTATAATGTTAATGTTCAAAAATATTTATGTAATGATGTTTCTGGTTCATTATATAAAGGATTAGAATATACAGCAAATGCCCCATTAATTTGTAGATATAATACAACTGATACATTTACTACATTTGGAACTTATTCTGATGATCATGGTGTTGTATTAATGTCTTATTATGACTGGGGATTTAAAACATTTTCATCAAATGAAATTGGAACAATGACACAAGTAAATTTAAATACAAATATTTATTCTTCTTTTAATATTATAAGATTTATTCATTATTGTTCATACTGGAAATGTTGTATTATAGTATCGTATTATGGAATTTTATATTCATATGATTTAAAACAATTTATTAGTACAAATTGGTCATCTGATCTTGGTAATTTTTATGATGTATTATGGGTAGAAGATTATAAAACATTATATTTTGCTTCTGATGTAGGCGTATTAATATCTACAAGTCCCTCAACATGGACAAATATTGAAACGCCGTTTACAGCTTGTAATTCTCTTTGTTATAGTAAAAAATTAAATATGATAATTGCCGGTAATAATAATGGTAGTGTCAATCCTTTTTATTATAGTATAAATGGAGGTGCTAGCTGGGCACCTATTAAAACTTTTGATATGTCATTTTCAAATACTAAAAAATGTATAGTTTGGAGAGATGATTTAGAATTATTTATCTATCATATATCTGCTGGTGTTTGTTATATATCTAATAATGGTGTATCGTGGGAGTGCATTACTAATGTATATTCAATATCTAATAGTACAACAATGAGATATTTTGATTATTTAGGGTTAACATTTTGTTCTAGAATGGATAGTTCTACTAAAATTGGAGAAAGTATAGATTTTATAACATCAGCAAATTTACCTACATCGGCAAATACAGGTCAATTAAATATGACAGTTGATTATTGTCCTAAATTTAATTCTCCATTGTTTGATTTAAGTAGTACATCTTCATTAGCTGTTAGAAATGTTAATAAATCTAATTTACTATCTCCAGTTGATGGAGGAACAAGTGCATATGTATATATTAATAAAAATATATTTATCAATGATATTGTCAATCAAAGAATTGGATTAGGGTTACAACCTTCATATTTATTAGAAATTTCAAATGATAGTGCATTTAAATCAGTTGGCGGTTCAACATGGACTACATCATCAGATAAAAGAGTGAAAAAAAATATTAAAGATGCCGATTTAGAATCGTGCTATAATATAATTGATAGTTTAGAATTAAAAAGATATAAATGGAAAGATGAAATTTATTCTAATTCACAAGTAAATGACAGAAGACAATTAGGATGGATCGCACAAGATGTTCAACAAATATTACCAGAATCGGTATTTTTAATTGATAATAAATACGGATTAGATAATTGTTTATCAATAGACCCTGATCAAATATATAATAATTTATTTGGATGTGTTCAATATTTAATCAATGAATCATCAAAAATTTCAGAATTAGAAATATTAAATTAATTAATCAAATTATTGTAATTGATTTGGAAATTTTTTTTTAATTTTATTATCATTCTCTTCTACAATAGAAATTAATTTTTTTACAGCGCCATATAAATTTGTAATAAGTTGATCAGTATTTATGGTTTTAAAATCTTCATATCCAAACATATTAGTTTCTTTAATTGCCTTTGGTAAAATAGTTTCAACATCCTGAGCTATCCAACCTAATTTTTTAGAATTAGAAATATTAGTTTGTTTCAAATATTCATCGGTCCAATTATATTCAACCAATTTTAATTTTTTAACGTTATCATAGCAAATATCTAAATCCGCTGGCTGAATCTCTTCTTTTAATCTTTCATCTGAAACTGAAGACCATGATGAGGATGCAGGTTTTCCTGCGCTATCAGAATATAAATATAAACCGGTTATAGGACTTGTAGTTGTTGTATTTGGTGCCCCTAATATAATTGAATCATTATTAGTAGCATATTTAATATTATCCATAGAAGTTATTACACAATTTGAATTTGTTGCGTATAATTGTGGTGTGCATGCAAATCTATTTGTTCCGTTATTTGACAATATGTAAAATACAGCATTTTTCTCATCTAATTCAAATGTTGTCCAATTATTATTAACTGGATATGTTTTAGAATACCAATTTATACAATCATGAGATAATAAAAATCTATTTATACCACTATTTGATAATGCTATAAAATAATTAAATTGATAAAAATATTTTATTTTAATATAATTACCGCCTAATTGTTGCGTTTGCCATTTTATTAAATCATAAGAATATGCTATTTCCATATTTTTACAAATAATATATTTACCATTTGCATAATAAATATAATTACATATGCCATAAATATAAGAATCATTCCAAGAAGAAAGCGAACTTGAATTTGAACTAGATATACCATTTGATTTCATAATAACTATTTTATCTTGATTGCACGTTATACTAATCCAATTTCCTTGTTTATAAACAGAAGTCCAATTTATACAATCACTGCTATATAACACATAATCTGTTCCAACTATATAAGTAGTTGAATTATATTCATTATATATAATTTGTTTAAACGTTGTACTAATATTTAAATCTGTAATTGTAATTTGATTCCAACTATTTGCATCTGTTCCTGTTTGAGAATAAATAATTTTATCGTCACTAATTGCTACAAATATATTTTCTGAATATGCTATTGATTTCCAATTTCCAATAATTTCATAATCATTCCAATCTAAAACATTACTAGATTTCATAATTCTATCAGTCCCTACAGAAATACAAATTTTATTTTCATATCCGTAAACAGTATCTTGCCATGAATATACAGGACATAAATAATTTTTTTGTGTTTCTATTAATGAAAATATTTCATTTGATTTAATAAATTTAGACATAATTCTTTTATCTGATGTTTTATTAACAAATGAATTATTTTCATCAAGTAATTCTACAATATAAACACCATTATAATCAGGTGTATGATTAAAAGAAGAAGAATGTAAACTAATAATAGATAATTTATTTGGTCTATCAATAAAATAGTAATTAGTAAAATCTTCTCTTAAAACATATCTCGATATAGAATTACTAGCACCTAACATAATAATTTCATGGCCATTAATAAAACAATAAGCGTTAAGATATGTTACATATGAAATATCATAATATCTATTTGTGATAAATTTATTTGTCATGTATGAAGATAAATCAATTGTTGTAAATGTACTACCATCAGAACTTACAAATATATTATAACTATTATTACCGATTGCTATAAATCTACTATTTAAATGATCCCAAATTATATTATAACATACTTCTGTATTTGATTTAGTAGTTGTTGTCCATGTAGAATAATTTGATGATTTATGTAAATTTGTTGTACTTGCGCTTCCATTTGTTGTCATAAAGATATCTAAAGTTGGACTATAAGCAATTATATTTGTCATTCCACTAGTTGAATAAGATGTCCAATTTGTACCGTCAGAACTTACATAAATATTAGACCCAGCTGTTGAAGCTACAAATACATTTCTATTATTAATCCATCTTATTCTTCTTATTTGATCTGATCCTTGAGTAGTAGAATTTGTCCAATTCATTCCTCTATCTGTAGAATATTTAAATAAGGGACCACTTCCACCATTAACACCAGCTACTAGCATATCTAATGAAGGACTATATCCCATATAAAAGAATTGATTACCGGTAGATGAAACATTTGAATAATACCAATTTTGTAAATCATAAGAATATAAAAAGTATTTATTTGAAAATGATCCAGCTGCCATCGCTATAAACATATTTAATTCTTTGATATAATTTACCATATTAAATTGAGAATCAAATGGTCTAATCATAAATTTATTTACTCCTAATTTTGAAAATAATGAATTAACTATTTTAGGTTGTAATGTAATAGAATCTCTATTATCTAATTGTTTTGATTTATATATATTAATATTATTATTTTGCATAACGATAGAATTCATTTGTATATGATTCATATCAAATATAGATTTATTACTATCGACACATAAAGGTTGATTTGATTTATTTGATAAATTTGTTGAAATATTTAATTGATTAACAGATAAATCATTAATATTATTAACATTTTTTAAACTATCTAATGATAAGAAATTGCTAACTTGTGCAGAACCCAATGTTATTGTACTCAATTTGTTTAGTGTTGAAAATGATGTATTTAACTCAGATCCATTATATATAATCTTTGCATTGTTATTTGTATTTTTAATATTGAATTGTAAATAATTTCCATTATGCATTAAGTAAGGTAAACTTGAATTAGGTATAGTTGTATTTTCTTGTGAAGCATAATATGCATTATTTTGTGAATAAAATCCAAAACGTCCAATTTCTAATCTATAATCGTATAAATTTGATTTATAAATAGAATTTAAAAATGATAATTTATTATCTGAGTTTATAGGTAGATAATTCATATATGAATTATAAGTTGTTCTGATTATTGGATTAGTAAATATTAATCTATTTGTGCCAGAACTACATATAACGCATAATGAGCCATACCATTTAAAATAACCAATATCTGCTATATTTATATTACTAGAATTAATATCACAATCAATCCAATCAATTCCATTATATGTTAAACTAATTTTATTATTACTGCCTGAAGACATAGAAACAAATACTTCTGGTTCTTTAATATATTTAATTCTAATGTGGTTGTTTGAATTTATTGTAATAGGAGAATTCCAGTTAATTCCATCTATACTATACATAGAAACACCACTATTACCAACAGCAATAAATTTATTATTTCCAAATGCAATAGAATTAAATGTATATGTATTTGAAATACTTGTAATAGGAGAATTCCATATTTTACCATCATCACTATACATACAAACACCACTACTACCAACAGCAACAAATTTATTATTTCCAAATGCGACAGAATTAAATACTTTACTTTGAAATTGTATAGTATTAATATTATACCCTATACTGCCTGTTCCAATTTCCCCTGCTGTTGAATAAAAAGAAGTAATATAACCATCACTACCAACCGCCACAATTAAATTTTTACCAATGCATATCGATACATAATTTCCCAAAGTCGTTGAACTAATAGCAGTCATACCACTTATTGCATTAGATGATCTATAAATTCTATTTGTTCCATTTGTAGAAGAACTACATGCAAAATAATATGTATCCATATGTTGAGAATAACAAATATCATTTACCGTTACATTACTAGCCGTGCCGGATGTTATTGTAGTTATTGGTCCCGAACTATTAAATTGAAAACCTTGTAAATTTGTATTTGTTGTTGACCCATTTGTAATTAATACTATTCTATTTTCTCCATTTTCAATAAATAATTTTGAAATTGTTCCAGCTGAATCAAATAAAGTAAATGAATTGGTATCCTTTGTCAAAGATGAATATATATTCATTAAATTTGTTTTCATTCTATTTTTAATATAAATGATATCATCATTTCTATTATTATATATCGAATCAGATGTTATCAATTTAGATTTATATTCTTGAGATAATCTATATCCAGAATTTGACATATATACGAATCTATTTAATACAGGATGCCATAATATAAAAGAATAATTTATAGATGTTGTTGTTATATCTGTTATAGTATTAGAATTTAATGTTTCTACAGAATATATCGATGTATTATTTGTACCAACTACAATATTTCCTGTATTTTGATCTATAGCTAATGAAGAAAGGCCAGCACCAGTAGATGATCTAACAACTGACCAAGTTGATCCTTGATCTGAACTAGATTTTAAATCATTTCCTGAAAATATAGCGTATAGTTTACTATTATAATATCTTATTTGTTTAGGAACTGATGATGTTGAATAAGATGACCAAGTTGTTCCATTTGTTGTATAAAATATACTATTTGAACCATAATAACTAGCAAATGCTTTATTTAATTCCGGTATATAAATAGCTTCTGATATTGAAAATGCACTTGTATTTGATGTAGTATTGGTCCAACTTGATCCGTCAGAACTAGTATAAATAGAATTTAAATTATTTGTAAATGCCACAAATTTACCAATATTATCCATAAATATTACTTTAACATAAGAAGCAGTTGGAGATGTTGATATTACATTCCAATTAATCCCATCTGTACTTTTAATAAGATTTGTATTTTGATTATTATAACAAGCAATAAATAAGTTTAAAGATGATGAATAACAAATACTATTAACAAAATAATTTGTCATATTTGAAACAGAAGTCACAAATGTACAAGGTGTAAATGTACTATGATCTGTAGAATATAATATCATATATGTTCCTGGTAATACAATTGTCATATTATTAAGATAATAAACACCTACTATGTTATTACCATTCATATAGTTATATGGTATTTTTAATAAACTTTGATAAGGATATAATTGAGAAGTTATATCTTCTAATCTTTCATTTCTACTAGCAAATATAAATTTACCAGATTTATAATTCCAACACAAAGAAGTAATAGGTGTTCTAATATCTACATCTCCTGGTGACAATGTATATAAAAAATCTATAGTAAATGCAATAGATGAATAAGTATATAATATATTTTTAACATTCATAATTATAACTAAAACAAATTGTTTAATATCTTCTACATATATTGCTTTTTTTACTAAAACGTTTAAAAATATTCTATTTGCGGGTGCTATTGTTCCATTTTTATATGTAAATGAAACACCGCCATCACTACTTTTAGATACATCATATCCATCTAATAAATGAGATTTATAATTTCGAATTGCATAGATATTATTACCATCGGTACAAACTGAACCATAGTTCATAGTATATGAACCAACAATTAAAGATTCTGTCCATGTACTTCCATCTGAACTTTTTAATATTAATCCATTTTGTGACGTTAATGCTCCAGTTCCATATGATCCTACAGTTATAAATGTATTAAATTTTGAAACATAACAAATATCTTTTAATTTCATATTTGTTTTTGATGTCGTTATAGTTGCTGATGAAAAACTTGTTCCATTATTAGATGATACTAATATATTAGTTGTAGTATTTTCACTAACAATTACAATTTTTCCATTTGCCATTTCTACATTTGATGGTATTACTGATAAAGTTGAAATTGTCCAATTAATACCATCATCACTTATAGCAAAATTATTAGATGAATTATCAGAAATCATAATAAATTTAAATGAATTAGGAAACCATTTTATAACTGTCCAATTATTAGAACCAACTGTTGTCGATGTCCAATCTATTCCGTTTGTACTTGAATATAAATAACCATTATTACCGACTGCAATTGTCATATCATAATAAAGAGAATAACAAATATCATTTATTTGTAAATTATTTGGAACATTATACAAATTTGATTTTAATTTAGGAATAAATATATTATTACCAGTTAAATATAAAGAATCAGATGACAGAATATTACAATCAACTGTATTTAAATTATTTACACTATTATTCGAATTCGTAACTAATACTTTGTTTTCTTTAGCGACTCCATTTGTAATTGATGATAGCAATAAACTGCTAGCATTAGAAGCATCTAAAACTGCATTTGCTAGTGATTGTCCTTTAATTGTTAATGATTGACAAGATACATTATTTAAAATCCCAACATTTAAATTGCTATCAGCAACAACTGCTTTATTGACTGCTGTGTTTCCTGGGGTTGAAGATAGATAATTTAAATTATTCAAATTAATATTTGTAGTTAATGTTCCGTTTGTAATTTTATTTACATTAATATCATACATAGAAGTATCAGCAGATGCTTGTTCTGCACTATATGTTGAACTTAACACCGGCACTGATTGTACTGTAAGTTCTTTTTTTTGAATTCTACCATTTGATTTAGGTATAGTGAAAGGCATTTTTCTTTAGTCTTAAAAAATTAATCCCGGTATATAATTATAATTATTTTTTTTTTTTAATCTACATAATATAATTAACCTAAAAAGATTTTCAGTTAATTCTTTGTTTAAATTATGAATATCAGTAGAGGATCTGACAATAAACCAATTTTAAAACAAATTAATCCAACTAACACTCCTAAAGTAGGAAATGTAGAAACTATAGGACAAACAGATACATTAAATATTCTTAATTCTAATATTAATGGTCAACCAATTGCTCAAATGGATATAAATTCTATTTCATATATTAATGATATTACATTAGGAACTGCTGCTCCAAATAAATTAATAACGACAGATAATAATAAAAATGTTTCGGGTATTAATAATCTCGATATATCAAAATTAAAATTAAATGGTGTATCTATTGGCGCGACTAGTTCTGGAGGTCCTAGTAATGTATTAGCATTAAATAATATTAGTACGACTGGGGTCGTACAACAAAATAAAGCAATTATGCCAGATAGTAACTTAAATATAAAAAATGCAAATGTTATTAAATCTACATCGTTTGATATTAGTTCTGTAACTACTACTAATAGTAATCCTTGTTTTAATGATGATTATATTGTTCCAAAGGTATCAAAATATTTACAAATAAATAGTTTTGATGGAAGAGGATATACAATTAAAAAAAATAATAAATACTTTACAATTTATAATAATGTTATTACATATTATGATTCATTAGATGCTACAACATTTTCAACTGTAACAATATCTAATATGGGAACAACATATCATTCTTATACATTAGAATATTGTTTTGGTAATTATTATATTATATATCAACCAACTACAACTAGTGTAGTTATTTTATCTTCTTCTTCATTATCTAATACAACATGGACACAAGTATTATCAATAAATACGGTATCTACATATACAACACCAATTAAAATTGTATATAGCGCCACATTAAATATATTAGCAATTTCTGCAAATAAAGTATATTATACAACAGATGGATCGACATTTAATTTATATTCATTATCTAATAATGCAGAATATATTGTAAGAAATCAAACAGATGATAATTTCATAATCGCATCTGGAACTAATTTAATATTAACTGATTTTACAAATAGCACAACTAAAACATTACCAAGTGCGACTATATCTGCGTCTAATTTTATAAATAATAAAGGTATTGTATTTGCAACTACTAGTGGATTTATATTTAGTAATGATTTAAATAATTTTATTTCAATTACAAATATGCAATATTTTTTAAATAATACATTAACAAATGTATTATATTATCCAAATGCCAATTGTTTTATCTGTTTTAATGCGGATCCTAAGAGTGTTTTATATTATACATTTGATGGTGTAAATTATAAAAATACATTATTTTATAATTCTGTAACTAATTCAGGGGCATATTCACATTATTTAAATTTTGTAGATGACTATCTTTGTTTGAAATATAAATCCGGAATAGCAATGTATAAATTTAATTTAGTAAAATCATATTCTTATAATAATACATATTTCGGAAATGAATTACAAAATTTAATTCCAGTCGGATCTAATAGTAATACAAATTATATTTATAATATTACATATGTAGATTTTATGGATACATATTTTCTATATACAGCAAATGGTTGGTTCACAACAAAAAGTTTATTAACTATGAAAATGGTTCCTTATGCTCCATTAGATGGAACAAGTGAAACTGATTTAGCTGGATTAGACAGAATACAATATTCAAATGTTTTTAATAAAGTTGTTATATTTTCAAGTTCACAAGTTTATAAATATAATACAACTGGTTATACAAATTATGTTTATTTAAATGGGACTAAAATTATTCCTTCTGTAATATCAACATCACAAACTATTTATGAAATGTCTGTAGATCAACATGGTTATTTTGTTTTCACAACTGTTCAAACAGGGATTTCTACTTATTATAATCAAACAACATATTATACTAATGATTTTATAAATTTTACAACTAGCACAACGACAGCATTTGATTTTGCATCAAAGAAATATATACCAAGAATGAATGCATATGTGGATGATAGAAATGAATATGTTTATACAATTACTAGACCAATTACAGTTTATGATCCAGAAAATAATTCACAATCATATTCTTTATCCGGTACCGCAAATGTAACTGCATTAAAACCAATTTATTCAAAAAAATATAATTTATTCTTTTTACAAACAGGTAATGGAACTTTATATAAAACTACAACAATCAATTATACAACAATGGTATTTAATACAAATTCAGCATCTAATCCATATACTACAAATGGTAATCCTCCATTTATAACATATATAGATGAATTAGATATGTTTATTTCTATTGGATCCAATTCAAATAATCATATGGCATATTCTTTTAACGGAACTAATTGGTATCAAGTTTATCTTTACACTCCTAATAATTGTTCTTTTAGAGGTCAATCATATATTAAATATCAACCGCGTATTTTTGTAGATAACAAAACAGGTTATTTATTTTTCTTAAATGTTAATTCAGTAGCTACTTTAAGAACAAGAAATCCATTTAATGCAAATGTAACAAAAATACATGATTTCTTATCTTCTCAATATGTATTTTCTCAAAATACAATTTATAATAAATATGCAATTAAGAATTTTAATTTATTATCCGCAAGTGAAATATCTGGTATTAATTGGACATCTATAACATATGGAAAAAATTTATATATTGCTTTAGCAAATGATAATATTATTTATTCAAATGATTTAAATACTTGGACATCTGTTTCATTATCAGGTACTTGGAATCATATATATTATACATTTAATTATTTTATTATAGTTGGGAATAATGCAATCGCATATAGTTTAGATGGAATTAATTGGACAAATGTTTCTTTATCTGGAAATTGGCAATCATCAACTTATAATTTAGGAAAATATTATATTTGTACAACAGATAAAATAGCATATAGTTCTAATTTGTCATCTTGGACAATTATAAATTTAACAGGTTCATGGGTTAGTATTACATATAAAAATAATATATTTGTTGCTGTTGGTGACAATAAAATAGCATATAGTAAAAACGGAACATCATGGTCAACACTTACTGTAAGTGGTACTTGGAAATCAATAACATTTGGAAATGGTTATTTTGCAGTTGTTGGAACAAATTGTATTGGGTATAGTATAGATGGAATAACTTGGTATACTAATACCATAAGTGGAAATTGGACATATATATCTTATTGTTATGAAATTAATTCATTCTTATTGTCTGGTAATAATTTATGTAAAGTAATTATAGAATTACATAAATTAGTAAATACGCCAAATGTATATTCAACAGAATTATTATCTATAACGTCACCTATAAATACCAATTGGAATAAATCACTATATTTAGAAAGATTAGGTATGTTTATTTTAGTAGGTAATGGGTATATAGCAACAAGTAATTCATTTTTAGTAGGAATGGATTGTTTTGTTTCTAAAAATAATTCATTATCTGGTATAAATCTACCTATACAAAGTGCAATTGGATCTGTATTTGGTAATACTAGATATTTTTCAGATAGAACATCTTTTAATTTACAATCACAAGATGGAAATTTAGTATATTTAAAAAGAGAAACTAATAAAACCTGTCTATATTCACTAAGCAACAGTGGAGTTTATACACTAAATTTATCTAATAATTTAGAAATTAATACAAATAATCCCGCATTTTTATATATAAATAATGTACAGCTTCCGAGTATTAATAAATTAAATTCATTATATATCCCAACATTTGGTACAGCTTCTTCAAATAAAGCATTATCCACAGATAGTAATAATAGTGTATCTAATATTAATTCTTTATCGGCAAAATCTATTTATATAAATGAAAAATTATATACAGGACAACAAACACATTCATCTACAGCAGGGACAGCAACTAGTAATACTGCATTATTAACAGATAGTAATAATTCTATTACTGGAATAAATACATTATCTTCTAAAAATATTACAATTGGAAATGATACATTTATGGGTACAACATCTGTTGTTTACGATAAATATCATAAAGCATCTATTTTACAACCATATTCTAAATATGTAAAATATTTTAGTAATATCAATACGACACCAATGACACCATATTTAGCTTGTGTAAATGCAATTGCGTATTCATCAGAATTAAATATTTATGTTGCGGGGGGAATTTCACAAAGTACAACTAATGTTTGTGGAACATTTAATTTAGGATATTCATATGACGGTATTAATTGGGTCGCAAGTACATCTGTTTATGCAGATACAATTAATTATATTAAATGGGTGCCAAATTTAAATATATTTACATTGACATGCTCAAGTAGAATTTTATATTCAAAGGATGGTATTCGATGGTCAGCATGTAAAACGCCAGAATCTATAGGAAGTAACTTTTCAAATCCTGTTTATATATCTAATATAAATGCTGTATTTGTATCCACTATTAATAGTACATTTTATTATTCTTCTGATGGTATAAAATATCAATTACCAACAACAAATACACAACTTACATCGAGTAATTTTTATTACGGTGAATTTATGCCAAGTGTAAATAGATTAATATATATTAGTAGAGATTATTCTGGATTATATTATTCTAATCAAATTACATCTATTTCAGATTTAAATGCGATTACATTTACAAAAATTACATTAAGTGGACCAAGATCGTTATACTATAATACAAATAATTCAACAATGTATGTTGTTGGTGATAGTTCATTATTAAAATATTCTACAGATGGAATAAATTGGACTACTGTACCAACGACACAAATGCCTTCTACTTCAACATTATTACAAATAAGATATTACCCAGAAAAGTCAAAATTTATTATAAATGCAAATTCACAAATTTGGTCATCAACAACAGGAACAACTTCTTGGACATCTATTTCAAGTGTAAATGTTGGTATATCATATATAGATATTTGTAATGGTTATTTATTTGCGGGTATTTTGGCAAATAATGGACCCTCATGGACTAAATTACATAGAACAAATGATATTTCTTCTTTAAGTTATTCTAATTCATATACAAATAATAGTTTTATTAAATTTGATTTACCTGCATTTACATATATGAAATGGTGTAAAGCATTTGGATTATATTTAGGTGCCGATATAACAAATAGAATGAGTTCATATGGTTTGTATTATTCTTATGATGGGCTAACATGGACACAAATTCAAATAAATATTCAAAATCCTATAATATATGTTCATAATAATTCTGATAATACAGGTAAAGCATTTATTGCCTCAGCTTCTGCTATATATAAATCTACAGATGGTATTAATTGGACAATTATTAAATCCGTAAGCAATGTTTTAGGTGGTCTTTGTTATAATCCTTCAAATAATAAATTAGTTGCTGTTCAATTACCTAATACAACTGCTAATTATTATACTACTATAGATGATGGAGCAACTTGGTATAATGCTGCAGTGCCAGATTCAAATATTTTACTTTGTTCAGGTGCTGTATACTCACCAGATGACAATATATATTATATGATTGCTCAATCAAGTAAAACTTTTTGTTATTATTGTGTCGATGATACTAATTCAAATGGTTTAATATGGACAAAATATGATTTACAATCTTCAGTATTTTCATTACAATATATAAATAATATTAAATCAAAATATATACCAGAGATAAAAACATTATTTGTAATAGAAGATAGTTCATTTTTCTATAATATCAACGGAGCTGGCCTAGTAAAATTTGCACTTACATCTACAAATCAAAATATAGTCATTAGAGATGTTTGTTATTGTGATAAATTAAATGGGGTAATTGTATTATCTAGGAAAAATAATTATAATAGCACTGCATTATTTTATCTCCCTCCAGATATGTCTAGCCTTATCCCATTACCATGCCCAAAGATATTATTAAATCCTTATATATGTATGGAGTATGATAGTATAAATTCTCAATTAACTTTAGTATTAGGAACTAGAGCTTATGATGAAAATATAAGATTTTCACAAATCGCATATATTAATTTTAATGATGAAGAATTAAAAGATAATTATGATAAATTTGAAATTAATAAAAGAATGATGAATAAATACAAAAATACTGATTTAACTTCTTTAACTACTAAATTATTAACAAATAGAAGATATTATACAACATCATCTTCGTCAATTCTTACAAATAATAAAGTATATTTTAGTAATAGTCATAATTGTTTCTTTTCAAATGTAATTGGGACAGATACAAAATTATATTATTCAAATGATGCAACTTCTTATTTAATTCCAAGCGCAAATATGTCAAATGCAATTGCAGCAATGTCTACGACAGATCATTATTATGATGATTATATTCTTAATAAAGATACATTTATGATTTCTACTGCTGGTAATGCATATTTCTTAACAAATAAAAATACATCGGCATTATCACAAGTAACAAATCCAGATTCGCATGTTAGCAAATATATTAAATATTTACAATGTAGTAAAGTATTTGTTTCATTACCAAGTTCATCATCTAATTATTACTATGTATTCCCAATAAGTTCAAATGTAACGACGGGATATAGAGTATATTTACAATCTGCAAATACATATTCTATTATACAAGAATTACCAAATGGTTTAATATTATTCTTATCTAATACTACATCATATGTTTATACGACAGATATATATTCTGGAAGTTTTCAATCAAATACATTGCCAATAGATTCTAATTGGATTAGTTCTGCATATAGTACATTTGCTAATGTTATGACGTTATTATCATCATCTGGATCCGTTTTATATACAAATGATGGATTAAATTGGACATCTTCTAGTATATCTACTTCTAATAGCGTAACATTTACAGAAATTAAATATATCCCAGATATTAATATGTTTATAACATATAATACATTATCTTCATATAATCCATTTTATTATTTATATTCAACTAGTTCAGATACTGGATCATATTCATGGTTAGAAAGTTCTTCGTCTCAACAAATTTCTGTTAATGGTTTAGATTATTCTCCAATATTAAAAAGATTTATATTTAATCTTGGCGGACAAAATTTTGCAGCGAGCGATTTTGCAGAAATTGGTATGGGCAATTTGTTACCGGCTAGATCAACTGTAGCTTTAAATTCATTTGATAAATCAATTTCATACGATATGGAAACAGGAAATACAATAATGATGACAACAGGAACTAAACCGACTTCATTTGCATATCAATTATATGTAGGTGGAGATGCATATAAACCAAGTTCTTCATCGTGGACAGTTACATCTGATGAAAGAATTAAAGAAGATATTGAAATTTCTAATAATGAATTATGTTATAATAATATCAAAGAATTAGAATTAAAAAGATACAAATATAAAAATGAATATACTGATAATTCTAATGACACATATGACACATATCAATTAGGATGGATCGCACAAGATGTTAAACAAATTATTCCAAAAGCAGTTAAAGAAAATAAATTATTTGATATAGATGATTGTAATATCTTAGATAATGATCAAATCAAAAAAATGCTATATGGGACAGTAAAACATTTAATTACAAAAATTAAAAAACAAAAACAAATATTAGAACAAATTTAAATTTCTATCTTAAATAGAATAATATTGTATAATTTTAAAATTGTCCTTAAAACACATAGTGTTTTAAAATTGTCCTTAAAACACATAGTGTTTTTAAAATTGATTTTTTATTTTAAATTATATAAAGAAGACATATAATATAATCACTGCTAAAAGAAGAATTAAAATGGACGCTAAAATTAATGAACTAATTGCTAAAATTGCTTCATTAGAAAAAACAGTTATTGCACAAAAGAATTATATAGATAATTGTATTAATGTAAATACAGCACATATTAATGAAATTGCTAATAATATTGATGTAAAATTAGATATTTTATTAAATGTCGATAAAAAAGCACAATCAAAACCAATTGCAAAAAAAATTGAAAATAAGCCACTTGCAAAAATGGCATTTTTCAAAACGAATTATAAAGAAAATAATCAAATTTACATTAATATCTTATATACTGAAAATGATATTAAAGATGCATACGAAAATGATGAAGTTAAATCTAAAAAAGCAGATAGCGCGAAATTAACAAAAGTATCAGACATTTTATATAAATTAATTACAAAAGATAAAAATAAGACTCAAAAATTAAAAGAACTATATGATACATATTGTGATGAATTCCAAACAACTGAAGAAACAGCTGAAGAAGAAACAGAATAAATATTAACATTTATATAAATTATATTTTTTTTTAATTCAATTTATAAACAATATATATAAATATAAAAATGAGTGAATCTAAAGAAGACAATACAATTGATAATACATATAATGTTGAAGCAGATCTTAAAAAACATGCAGATCAAATTGAAGGATTTACATTAATTCCGTTAATTAAATTAATTTATAATACAAATAATAATTTGAATTATTCTAATTACTATGGATTAAATCAAGATGTATCAAATGATAATTTTAATTTACAAAATGAAATTTTCATTATTTATGAAGATATAAATACTAATAAGAAAAAAAAATTAGTTATATATTTAGATATTGTTGATAAAGATTATGATTTATTTTCTTCATTAACAGAATTTGAATATTTTAAAGGTGGATGGTTTAACGATTTAAATTCATTAAAAGATAAAAATGAAAAATTTTATAATTCATTAGTCAATACTTTATCATATGTATTATTTGGAATTAAAATTATGTTTTCAAATATAAAAGAAAGACATATTGAATTAGGAGAATATCTAATAAATATTAGTAATAATACAACTATATTTTTAAATAATGAATCCAAACATTTAGGATTTAAATTTGAAGATAGAGATTTATAAATGTCTTAAACCAATACTATTAGCTATATTACTAGTTGGATTCGCATTTCGTCTATTATATACTTCTATTTCTTCATCATTATTTTTTTTTCCTTTGGTGTCACCCATAAAATAATCTTCAGTTTCTTCATTATTTTCAATTTCTGTTTGTACTGCTACTTTATTATTTGTATTATGTGTTTTTGTCAAAACTAAATTTTTTATAGCTCTAATATTATCCCAGTTAGATTTCTTTTTATCTGTCGGTATTGGTATTGTATCTAAAGTAGGACCTTCATTTATATTTTCGGGCATAATACATGCTCTAGAATTACTTTTTAATTTATCTTCTCTAATTCTTTTATTTAATTCTCTTTGTATCATAATTAATTTTCTTTCTGCTTCTTCCTTAACTTTAAGGGCCTTTCTTTCTGCTTCTTCTTTTGCTCTTTGTGCATCTAATTCTTTTTTTTCAGCAATCATTTTTTGTTTTTCGGCATCTGCAGAAATTAATTCTAATTGTCGTTTATGTTCTATATTCTTCATACCCGTTATCATTTTTTCCATTTCAACTGCTTCTTCTAAATGTCGCTCCATTGCAGTTTTAACACCAAATTCCGATGCTAAATTTATAGCAATTGCAAAAATAACTATATGGGATAAAGAAGCACACCATTTTGCAATTCCTGTTTTAGGAGTAATATCACCATAACCAACCGTAGCAAATTGTGTTGTTGTAAAATATATACCATTTGTAACTGCCATACTATCTCTAATGTCCTCAGTTATATTAAATTGTTCAGTAGATATTAGAATAGTATTCATAATAATTAAAATCATTATAGCAATTACGATAAATTTAACTCTGCCATTTTCATTCCATGTTTTTTTAATTCTATTATATAATCTTTTAATTGAACCTAAAATACTTGAATCAGAATTTTCTATTTTTTTATTATACATGGCTCTCATAAATTCCGTTTCTTCATTATTCATAGCTATGCCATTTCTTCTATCTAAAATACCATGACCATGATCATGACTATTTTCATATATGCTATCTCTTGGTTCAACTGAACTCATTTTAATTATTATATTATAATAGTATAATTAAAAAAAAATTAAATTATATATATATATAAACATAAAATTAATTATTTTTAGATCTAGTCTTTCTAGGTATTTTTTTTGGAAGTTCAATATTATATTTATTTAATATATCTTCAATAAACATTCTTGATTTGAATATTTCTGTATAATAAGATTTAAATGTAGAAATAGAAATATTAAATTCTGTAGACAATTCTTCAGGTTGAATATTAATACCTTTAGAAATTACTATTAAGAATATTAAAGCAGATATTTTTGTAGATAATCTTGCATTTGGATTTCCTAATTTTAAAGTTTCAATTCTATTTAATAATTCTAATAAGAAATCTTTATATTCTAAACTAATTTGTGTTCTTTTCAAATATGAAACTATATATAATTCATTATTATCTTCATGAATAGGTAGTTTTAATATACCCTTTTCATCTAAATCTCTTAAAATTTTATCGCCTTTAGATAAATCATTTTCTGATATTGAATACCAATTACTAATTTCTTTTGGTTTTCTTACAATATTACCTTTCAAACATTCATAATATACTAAAGATCCCATAATACCTTTTAAAATGTCCCCTCTATGTATTTTACTTGTATCTCTAATAATTTTATATTGTTCTAATACATTCATTAAAATATTTTTTGGTATAATTAATTTTTCAGATGATTTATAATTCAATTGTTCTAATTGCCTTCGTAAATTAGATTCTTGAATTTTAGAATATTCGCTTGTATTATTTCTTAATTGTTTTTGATAATGAAAAGCATCTTTGCCGACACATTTAATAGGAATATGAAAATTTGAACTTGTATTATACCCGCTCATACTTGGTTCATATTCTAAATTGTCAACCATAATATTTTTTATTATTCCACATGATTTACATGTTAATGTATTATTAATATCAGGTTGCATTTGAATATTACAATTCTTACAATTTTTATAATCATTTATATTGTCAGAAGATAATTCTTCTTCTTTAGATTTTATATTCATTGTCAAATTAATAATGGTTTCAAATTCATCATCATCAAAAGTATCGAAATCAAAATCAACATCGCACATTTTAAAAAGATACCTGTGTATTTACTTTATAAAATCAATAGAAATTAATCAACTTTAAAATTATTGATATTTTATTTAAACAAAATATATATTATATATGTTTAAATAGATATACAATACAATTTATACATATTTTTAATTGAAATTTATAAAAATATTAATATAAAAACTATGAATATAAAAAATAATCACTTAATAGAAAGTGATTTTATTTTATTTCAACATAATATTCATAAAGATACAATTAATGATTGCTTAGATATTGTATCCGAATATATTGTTAACAATGAATTATTAATAGTCGGAGGAATGAGTATAGACTTTGCTTTAAAATTAAAAAATTCATATTTATATGATGAAAATTATGATATACCGGATTATGATATTATATCTCCAGATAATGTCAAACATGCAAATCAAATTGGTGAAATATTATGTAATTTTATTAAAGATAAAAAAGGCCAAACTGTAAATATAATACCCGCAATACACAAAACCACAGTTAGAGTTCAAATATTAGGATATACATTATTTGATTCGACATTTATACCAGAATATATTTATCAAAATATACCACATTCAATATATAACAAAAATGGTAAAGATTTTCATTTTATTGATCCAATTTATCAAAAGATAGATCAATTTTCATCTCTTTCATTTCTTTGGGAAAAAACAGGAAAATCATTTAACATTGAAAATAGATTTATAAAAGATATTATAAGAAAAAATAAACTAAGTGAATTTTATAATCTAGAAATTATAAAATATGAAGGCAAATACAAAGATTATAAAATAAAACACATGCCGGATATTAATAATATTAAACTTATTAATAAAAAAAATGGAAATATCACTTTACAAAAAAATTATACACTTCAATTATTAAATGAAAATGTTTATTCATTAGATATTGATATATTATATCATGGAATTATTGCGTATTGTTTTTATTATAATAACTTTTTACAATTTATTCAATATTTAAATATTGATAAAGGAGAAATGTATAATAAAACAATTAATAATATTTCTATTAAGACAAATATAGAATATAAAAATGGATATTTACATTTTCAAATACCAGAAAAAATAAAACATGTTGAAATTATTAATGCAAATGGTAATATTGATAATGCTATAAAACAATTTAATAATAAAAATGAAATTAAAAAATTATCTTCTAAATCTACGTCAATACCAAATTACGTAGAATTAGATAATATCAAAATATATGATTTATATGGTAAATTACTATCTATTAATCATACCAATTTAAATAAAGATATATTTTTCATTTCTAATTATAATTATCTATTGTCATATTTCTTATTTAATTATTATCATTCAAAAGGAGAAGAAAAAAATATTTATGGTGCGTATTATACAGGCCTAATTGAAATGGTTAGATATATAAATTACATTAATATCATTACAACTTCTTCTATGGAAGGCAAAGGTAATAATATTTTTTATTATTCAATAAATAATATCGGAGAAGATAATTATAATGAAAATGATTTCTATTTTATAAAAAACTTTATACATCTTATAAATCATAATTCAAATATCCCCGATATATTACCGCCAAAGAATTATATTAAATATCCAAATTGCGATATTAAAAAAAAATTTGAAATTGAGAATTCAGAATTTTATAAAAAAGATCAAATTGAAATTGAAAATACAAATTTTAAAAATGAATTGTATGAATTATTAAATTCATTTAAACTAGACAAATAAAAGTTATTTATTTTCTTTTAACATATTTTCTTTTTTGCATTTCTACTTTAGCAGTAGCTGGCTTTACAGTTTCAGATTTTGTTTCTTCTATTTTTGTTTCTTCTATTTTAATATCGGATTTTGTTTCTTCTATAATATCTTGTGCTGGTTTATTAATTTCTGTAATTGGCACATTTATAACTGATGCGACAACTTCTTCTTGAACAATTGTAATGGGTTGAATTGGTTGAGCAGGTTCGACAAATTTAGCAGGTTCATCTTTTTTATATTCAATATCATGTTGTTCATTTGTCATTTGAGGAATACTATTTGCTCTTCTATATTCATTCATAATATTAACATAATTATTCTTATTATGTAATGTAAAATATACTAATTTAGTATTTGTATCAATTGTAATTTGTCTATTTGTTTTATTTTTAATTTCTAAATATAAGCTAGAATCAATTCTATTAAAAATTACATTATTTTCTACTTCTAAAATATTTGAATACATATTATCAACTTGTAATAATATAAAATTATGTTTATCATTAAATATAGGAGTTAACCCTGTATATAAAACAATATTTTCATTTGATTGTAAACATAATTGTTCTCTCGTAAAGAAATAATATTTATTATTATCTAAATGAGGATGTTGTGTATTATCGTCTAATAAAAAAGAAATCATATTATATATAATATATATAATATAAAAATATTTTTTTTAATTCTTTTTTCAAAAGTTATTTGTTAAATAATATTTTATTTATTCTTTTTTTAATTCTTTATATAATTTTAATCCTGATGCGTATTCTTTTACTTTATCATCAAATACTTTTTTTTCATCATATAATGGTTTTAATTCTTTTCTATGATATATTTTAATACCTGTATATAATAATATCGGCATAATGGCTAAACTTCCAACTATCAATATAGACATAACAAAACTATATAATCCGTTTAAAGAATTATTTTCTGGACCCCATCCATGAATATCATCTTTATATACAATAGCTAATACTATTATTATAACTGCCGTAATAAATGAAATAATTGAGACTTTTAAATCATATTGTTTAAATACTTCATCGATTTTCATTCCAATGTTAATACTTTCAGATTTGAAACCTTCATTTTCATAATATTCGTCCATATTTATATACTATATAAATTAAAAAAAAATAGAATATATATATATATTATTAATATTCAATGTATTTTAATTGATTGTTAATATTCAATGTATTTTAATTGATTGTTAATATTCAATGTATTTTAATTGATTGTTAATATTCAATGTATTTTAATTTTGCAGCGCAAAGTAATGTATATTTATTATCACGTAATTGGTCACCACTATAACATGGTCCTGTAATACTACAATTTGATAATAAATTTGTTTTTTTTATTTGTTTATCAAATTCCCATACTTCTGACATATTATGATTTGATTTATAATCTATAGTAATACGTAGTTCTACACGATTTTTGAATATAGTAATATTAAATTTACTTAGATTATAATCTAATAATTGTATTCCCAATTTATTAATTTTTCTTTTTAATATATTAATATTAGAATGAGTATTATTTCTAATATTAATAATTTTGTATTTTTTTAATATGTTCATTAATTTGTAATTGTATATTATTATAATATTCTTTATCGCCACGTAAATATTCAAATATTATTAATTCGATATCTTCAGATAAACCATAATATTTAGAAATTAAATCGAGCGTCATTACTTTAAGTTAATGTTATATATATAATATTTTAAATTCAATTTTAAAATCTGCCCATGATTTATAAATTTCATCATCTTTCATAATGTGTGTTTTCTTTTTATAATTATTTTTTTGTTGCGATAACCACTCCCCAAGCTTTTTTATTTTTGTATCTTTATTTGTTCGGCTTGGTGTTTTATTATTTTGAATAATATATTCTTTTAATTTATTTAAATTATCATACCAAATTTCTGTGTTTGATAGAAAGTATTGATTATACTTTATTATAAAATTTGACCATGAAGTATAAATTTCATCATCTTTCATGTTTTGTGTTTTATTTTTATAATTCCCCTTTTGATACGATAGCCATTGTCCAAGTTGTTTTATTTTTGTATTTTTACATCCATGGCTTGGTAATTTATTATTTTGAATTATATATTCTTCAACTTGATTTAAATTATCATACCAAATTTCTGTGTTTGATAGAAAGTATTGATTATACTTTATTATAAAATTTGACCATGAAGTATAAATTTCATCATCTTTCATAATTTCAGTTTTCTTTTTATAATTCTTTTTTTGAGTATATAACCAATTTCCAAGTCGTTTTATTTGGGTATCTTTACATCTATGGCTTGGTAATTTATTATTTTGAATAATATAATCTTCTAATTGATTTAAATTATAATACCAAATTTCTGTGTTTGATAGAAAGTATTGATTATACTTTATTATAAAATTTGACCATGAAGTATAAATTTCATCATCT
>JACCDQ011198484.1_pt1 | contig 37734 bp, 76 predicted proteins | sample 7446031 | NCBI WGS metagenome assembly JACCDQ01 (sample SAMN15323442, study PRJNA562643) | freshwater metagenome | isolation source: river surface water | place: USA:Blue River Watershed | collected 2017-08-17 | reverse complement strand
CCTCGCTGGCCAAAGGAAAGATTGGTTGGTAATTGTACTTTTGCTGGAATTGGATTTAGTGGTGATTTTCAAGTTACAATTGATAGAATGCCAATTTGGCCGGTAGACCCGAATGATATTAGAATAATTAAAGATAAAGTAAATTAGATGAAACTAACATTAGAAAAAGGACAAAGATTGTGGTTCACAAGTGATACCCACTATAATCACGCAAATATTTGTTCCGCCACAACAAAGTGGACAGACCCGGTGACTTGTAGAGAGTTTAAAACATTAGAACATATGAACGCAACATTGGTGGGTAATATCAATGAAGTAGTTGGGCAAGATGATATTCTATTTCATTTAGGTGATTGGAGTTTTGGTGGATTTGAACAAATTGAATTATTCAGAAATCAAATCATTTGTAAGAATGTTCACATCATTACAGGTAACCATGACCACCACATTGAGAACAACAAAGAAGGGTGTCAATCACTTTTCAGTTCGGTAAACAAATACCTAAACTTAAATGTGAAGTGGAGAGTTGGAACTCCTTTAGCTGGAGAACAACGATTTGCCTTAATGCACTTTCCAATCGCAAGTTGGGATAATATGGCGAAGGGGGCAATTCACTTACACGGACATGTTCACTTTGAACCGAGAATACGAGTTGGTAAAGGTAAGATGATGGATGTTGGGGTAGATGGTAACGGATTGTACCCAATTGAATTAAAAGATGTATTACGATTGATGGATAGACAACCAATCAAAAGTATGTTTGAGTTTGACCATCACGAAATAGTAGAAAATTATAGATAAAATGGAAGATAAAAAAATAACAATTAAGGTATTCAATTTCCCTTACATCCTATTTCAATTACCAACTGCAATGATTGGCTATACTATACACAATAGTATTGGTTGGGCTATTATGGATTTCATCTTTGCTCCAATTGTTTGGTGTAAGTGGTTGATTATGCAAGAAGTAAATATGAGTATTATCAAAGAAACATTTAATTTCTTTTTAAAATAGAAGTTATGAAAAATTTAATATTATTAAGAGGATTACCCGGTAGTGGTAAATCTACATTCGCTAAAACTATGTGGAGTGAATTGGTAGTTTGCGAAGCAGATGATTATTTCATAGACGAAGAAACTGGAGAATATAAATTCAATGCAAGAGATTTACCTAAAGCACATAATTGGTGTAGATTTAGAGTAGAAACCTTTATGAAAGATAATCAAGCCAATGAACAATTCTATCCAAACATTGTAGTATCTAATACATTCACTCAATATTGGGAAATGGATGAGTATTACGAATTGGCTAAAAAGTATGGTTATACAGTTTATTCTTTAATCGTAGAGAATAGACATGGTGGAGTAAATCAGCATGGAGTTCCTGCTGAAAAGTTAGAACAAATGAAAAATAGATTTGAAGTAAAATTATAGGATATGGAAAATAATAATAGTGTTTGCTTTGTTACAAAAGTAAATGAAGTAAAAGAAATCGTAGGAGCTGATAACATTGAATTAGTCATTGCAGGTGGTTGGAATTGTATCTCTAAAAAAGGAGAGCAAATCGTAGGTGATAATGTAATCATTGCTACAACTGATGCAGTAATTCCGGAAGGATTATCTGAAGAGATGGGGGTAACTAACTATCTTCGTAAAGGTGGTAGAGTTAGGACTGTTAAGTTAAGAGGAGTATATTCTGAATGTTTAATCATTCCAAATAAATACTTACATGGTAGAACTACTATGGGAAGTTGGGATTTGAAGGAAGGTAGCGATTGTATGGATATCTTTGGTGTATTCAAATATGAACCACCTGTTAAGATGGTACAATTGGCTGGTGGTAAAAAAGTTCGTTACCAAGATAATCCAAACTTCCATGTTTACTATAAGTTTCCTAATTTAAAGAATGTACCAGGAATGTTTACTGAAGAGGACTTGGTAGAAATCACTCGTAAGATTCACGGAACCAACGCCCGTTATGGTATTGTTAAGAAAACTAAATTATCTATTTGGGATAGACTTAAAATATCATTAGCTAAAAAGGTTAAACCGGAATGGAAATGGGCTGAATACGAATTCGTAGTTGGTTCTCATAATGTTGAAAAGGGTTCAGATTCTAATGGTTTCTATGATACGAATGTTTGGTATGAAATTGAAAAGAAATATGACATCAAAAACAAATTATGGAAATATGTACGAGCATATGAACCAGCGGTAATAGGTGATGGTGTTACCCTATATGGTGAGATTTACGGAGCTGGAATTCAAAAGGGATATGATTATGGGTTGAAAGAGATTGAGTTCGTAGGATTTGATATAAAGGGTAATGGTGAGTATTTACCTACTTACAATGCTTGGGCAATAATTGAAAAACAATTAGAATTACCATATGTGAAGGTTTTACATTATGGTAATTGGTCACAAGAAGTGCAAGATAAGTATGTATTCAACAATTTCATCAAAGGAACAAAAGTTCCACATGAAGGTATTGTAATCAAATACCATACAGGTGAAAGACAAAAGATTGCTAAGGTAATCAACCCTGATTATTTAATTTACGGAGAAAAACATAATATTGGTGATTCACATTAAAAAATAAGTTATGGAAAAGAAATTAGGAAAAATTCAATCAGTTAGATTTGGACATGGTGGTTATCAGGATGCATGTATAGGCTTATCGGTTACATTAGGAAATACCGGCTGGGGAGTTGGTGATTTCAAAGGCACATGGGACCCGGAAATGGTTAAACGAAGTGATTATACTAAATGGGAAGAAGAAGATAGAATCAAAGGCTTCGATGAAACAATGCGATTGGTATCAAAGTTGCTAAAAGAAGCAAAGGTAAATAGCGTTGATAAATTGAAAGATGTGCCAGTAGAAGTTACCTTTAATGGTAATATGCTACAAGAATGGAGAATTTTAACTGAAGTTATTTAAAAATAAATTTGGTAATTTAAAATATTAATCGTATATTTGTTAAACAATAAAATTTAAAAGACATGAATGTAAAACAAGCATTAAAGCAAAAGAACAAATTGGTTACAGATTTGAAAACGCAATATGAGATATTGAAAAAATATAACTCAATTGAAGAAGGTAACCCACGTAGATATTCAATGAGTGATACATTGGATAAAATTCAAACTTTATCTAATGAGTTAGTAGAGTTGAAAGCAAAAATCCATAAAGCAAATCAACCGGTGTATTCACAAATTTTCCAATTGGCTGAATTAAAAGGTCAAATTAAGGAATTAAAGAAAGTTCCAACCGATGAAGGTAAGCAAGTGGAAAGATATGGAAGTGTTGCTTCCGTAAAAGTGGTAGAATTAAACATTGTAGATATTAATTCAATCGTTGAAAATCTACAAGAAATGGTAGAAGAATTACAAAACGAATTGGATATTCATAATTCGAATACCCAAATCTAAAAATATTGAGTGAGTGGGGTTTGAAACTGATTGATTAGTTTATTCTTACAATTCTACTATGATGCCAATATAGCGGATGAACGAATAAGATAATGAATAATTAACAAACTTCAACAATATTAGGGTCTCTTGTCGGCATGTCAATATAATCAAAACTCGCTGAAACTTGGATAACCTTTTTAATTGGATTCATTCCTCACAAACTCAAATTATTAAAAGTAAAAATTAAAATATGAACGCATTAATCGTTTATTACATTATCTGCATTATCTATTGTTTCTATCAGTTGAATAAGAAATATAAGAATAGAGGTGTGGATTATGGAACATCGCCAGAATTGGATTCAATAATGGTGTTAGTTATGGCTTGGGTTCTTGCACCAATTGATGTATCTATAACTTGGATACGAATGGTAAGGGAAGCTGAAGAAGCCAGAATAAGACAAAATAAAAAAGTATTATAGTTATATAGTACATTGGAAGGATGGCAGAGTTGGTCTATCGCGCTTGACTTGAAATCAAGTGACTGTAACAGGTCCGTGGGTTCGAATCCTACTCCTTCCGCATATTGTGGTGTGTTGAAATTGGCAGACAAGCCCTCCTGTCTCGGGGGTAGTGAGAACGAAATAGATTGGTAATATGGGGTAGACCACCATCCTGCAGGAATGTGTTACTAATTGAATCGCACTATGGAGTGTTCGAATCCTCCCACCACAGCAGTTATTATTTGAATAATTATGACAAGAGAAAAAATCTTATTCCAATTAGATGATTGGGTTTCTGATAAAGGTAATGGTGGGTATGTTCATATCGATTTCAGCCCTTACCCTGCAATGCATAACAACTACTTAAATGAAGAAGTTGGTATTCAGCAAAATAGAGAAGAATTAGAAAAATTTATTGATGTATTATTAAAATCCGATACCAAATCTTGTTTAGAAATTGGTTTAGGATTTTTTGGTAGTACACATTTTCTATGGAGACAAATATACGATAAGGTAATTACGATAGAAAAGAATTTTGAAAGAATTAGAGAATTTGGTAGAAATACTAAAAAGTTCTATGGAGATTGGATATTAAACGATGGTCGTTCTCAATTCTTCGTAGGTTATTCAAATGATGAAAAAATTATATCAGATGTTTATAGTAAAGTATCGGATATAGATTTTTTATTTATAGATGGCAATCATTCATATGAATCGGTTTTATGTGATTTTCTATTATACTATCCATTAGTAAAAAAAGGTGGAATTATTGGATTCCATGATACGGCACTTTCAGAAGATAATATGGGTGTACCTCAATTAATAGCTGAAATTAGAACAGGCAAATATACAAATGGTAATCGTATTAATGTAATTGATATTGTTGAAAACAAATGGTCTGGCATAAGTTATTTTTATAAATAATTTGGAAATATAAAATATTATATGTATCTTTAAATTCATAAAGAAAAATATTATGGCAGAATTTAGTAAACAATGGGCTGAATTATATGACCCGGAATTCCCTTGGGATTTTGATATCGAAGAGGTAGCGGAAACAATTCCCAAAGGACATTATAAACCAATTATATGTGAAGGGTTTGGATTTAGTGGTATTGGTGTTAGATTGGATGGTAGTATTGAAGTATTAGTTGTAGACCCGGTCGATGAAACTTCATTGGTACAGGTTGATTATAAAAAATACATATCATTACATAAATCAAAATTAGAAAAGAATGGGTAAGTTCTATGAAGATTTGGATACTCTTATAGAGTTGATTAAGAAGATAGACAAAAAGAAACAATTAGCAGAGTTTATAATCAGATTAGTTAGACACGCTAAGGAGAATCCAAACAAATCAGTATCAGATGTCATCAAAGAAACGAAAAAAGAATTTGATTAATCCGGGCCATTATTTGGAATTAATGGATAGAATTCATGTACTATGTTGTACATTGGATGAACATATACTAAATCATCCTTTGGCAGAAAATGAACCAGATATTCAACACAAATTAGATATGGCATTATTTTTACTGATGGAGGCATATCAATTGGTAGGAAGTAAAGAAATAAGTTATGAAGATGAGAATAACACATATTAGTGATACCCACAATAAACACAAACAACTTAGTGGTTTGTTACCAGGTGGCGATTTACTTATTCATAGTGGGGATATATCCTCATTAGGTAGAAAGAGTGAAGTTGAATCATTCATTAAATGGTTTAATGGAATTGATAACTACAATCACAAAATCTTTATTGCAGGTAATCACGATATGTCTTTTGATTCTGAAAAGTTGATGCAAGATAAGATTGATTATTTTGATGGTAAGCGTTCAGTATGGGATACTGAAGGGAATACTCATATTCCTGCTGATGGTAAACCCGATTGGTTAATAGAACTATTGGAATCCGGATTAGATAACAATGTATTCTATTTGGAAAATAGCTTTGTATTAATTGATGATATCAAAATATGGGGTTCACCTATCAGTCCATCATTTGGATATGGATGGGCATTTAACAAAGATAGAGGGTATGATATAAACGAAGTATGGAATCTTATACCTGATGATACTAATGTTGTTATTACACACGGACCCATTCATAGTTATTGTGATAGAACCGATAGAGGTGGATTGAATGTAGGATGTGAACAACTATTTCATAGATTAAATGAAGTAAGACCACAACTACATTTTTCAGGCCATATACATGAAGCGTATGGATATAGGCATACTAATTGGGGATATGCATTTAACGGATGCAATTGTGATTTGAGTTATTTGGTAAATAATAAACCAATGACTTTTGATTATGATTTTTTAAAAAGAGATATTGAATCTTTTATCTAATGTTAGAATTTAAAAAGCCAATACCTGTAATAGTAGAAGATGATAAAGAAGGATACGCTATCTATGTAACCAATGGGGGAACATTTGAAAACGATATTTGGTGTGTAGTTCTATGTGATGGTGGTTTGGTTAGGCATTATAGAAGTGACCAAATAAAAATATACTATAATGCAACATTTGATATTTTAAAATTAAAAAAATAGGTTATGATACGAATATATTTAGATGATGTAAGAACCCCTGTTGGGGATGGTTGGACAATAGTTAGAAACTATGAGCAATTTGTATCTACTATTCAATACATTGGATTAGAAAATATTGAATTAATTTCATTAGACCACGATTTGGGAGATTCTGCAATGAAAGAATGGCACAATGGTGTAACTAAAAATTACGCTATTAACTATGATAACATCACCGAAAAGACTGGAATGGATTGTACTAAATGGTTGGTTAATCAATGGTTAGATGGTGAGCCAGTAGTTGATGTGGTAGTTCATTCGGCAAATGCAATTGGTTCAGCAAATATGATGGGCTACATAAACAATTATAGGCATTTACACAAATTACCACAAAATTGTGTAAGAGTACAAATTGAACATACAATAAAACAATAACTTATGGGATGGTTAATTGGAGGTGCTATATACGGCATCATATTAGGTTGGGTGGTATTCGAATTTTGGAGGGCACCTTTAACGGATGGTAAAGGAAATATTATTAACAAAACAAAAAAGAGCGGTTCATACGATGAGTTAGAGAAACTGGGTAGAGGGCGTTCAAAACATTAATTATGAAGGTAGAATTTAAAGATACATTTTTTGAAAGTGTAGAAAGATTAGTTTGGTATGATACTAAACTATTTAAAGTATGGGAATTTATTAGAAGAGGTATTCCAACATTTTTTGGAAACATTTGGCGTTTCCGTAGGGAATTATATAGCCATCAATGGTGGGACTATCGTTATACATTAGAAATGTTACACCGTTCTTTAACTATTATGGTTGATAAGTTAGAGAAGGATGGTATGGAAGTGGATTCAAGTAGAAATAAGAAAACTGCTAAAATTCGTAGAGCAATTGAATTATTAAACAATCGTTTGAATGATACTTATATTGAACAAGCTGAAGCTGAATTGGGTAAATTACATTTAAAACCTATGGAATTTGAACCAACCGAAAATGGGGCATATCGTTTGGTTGATAACGAAACTAAAGAAGAAGCCGAACATAATAAGAGAGTGTTCAAATTATCAGCTACCATCGATGATAGAGAATGGAGAGAACTTTGGAATATCTTTAAAGGGCAATCTATGTTAGATTTTAAAAAATATATGAAAACCCTACCGAAAGAAGAGCAATCCAAAGCATGGGATAATTGGTTTAATGGTTCTGATATGCGAGGTTGGTGGGATTAAATTTAATATTATGGTAAATCGTAAAACAAAAATATTGTATGTTGTAATGACAATACTATTTTGGGTATTGTGTTATAATTGTACGGCACAAACTCAATACGAAAACGGATTCAACGATGTAATCACTTCGGATACTACATTGAATAACTTTATGGCTCATTGGATGAGAAAGCCATATAAGTTAGGTGGGAGTTCGGAGAGAGGAATCGATTGTTCTCAATTTACAAAAAGATTGTATATGGATGTTTACAATAAACGATTGGCAAATGTGGCATATAAACAATGGAATCAAACCGAAAGGGTTAAGAAGGATAGTTTGATAGTTGGTGATTTGGTATTCTTCAGAAGTAAACAATCGCCATCGGGCTGGCATTGTGGCACATATATTGGTAACACATACTTTGTACACGCTTCAAATAAAGTAGAAGGAGTTAAGATTAGTAGTTTAAATGAACCACGATACAAAAAGGCATATAAAGGAGCTGGAAGATTAAAAGATAAATAAGATGGGATATATATTAGTGTTTGGATTAATGTTTATAGTAATAGCATTGATATCATGGAGTTGGGTTAGAGGTATTGATTATATGCAAAAAAATCATCCTGATTATAAAGCAGATGATTTTCTTAATTGGGGTGATGATTCCGATAATGAAAATGACAAAAATCAAATAATGTAAATATGAAAAAATTCATAAATCCAATATTAAGATTGGGAACTGCGATAGCATTGTTGAGTGTAATCTATATGCAGAATACTGAAATTAAAGAATTGAAAGAAAAAACACAATTCATTGAAAAATCTGCACCTTTAGCGGATGATGTAAATATAAATAATGAATTGGATTCATTGAGAACCGAATTGTTTAATGCTCAAAATATAAATGGTAGATATGAATTATCTTTGGAACATTTATATGAAGTAAATCCTAAAGCTGGGAAGCAATTTGATGAATATTTAAACAACGAAACCGAATAATGGTTGTAAAATTTGTTTTAGATTTAAGTTATTTTTTAGCAGAAGAGTGTTTTAAAGATGAAATAATTGAATCATCGAAATATTCTTTTAAAACTAAAGAACATACTTTCATTTTAAATAAATCCGAAAACGATATAAACCAATATGATTTAATTGAATTGAATTGTACTGATTTCAGTAAAGTAAAGAAGCAAATACTAAATTCAAATAATAATTATTTTACATTTTGGTATTATGGTGAAGGGATGACAAATGAATTGAATAATTGGAAATTCATTTTAGATTCGGGAATCAAAGTATATACTTCAACTTGGGAACCTGAATTGATTAGTCATCCAAATTATGTATATGATTTAACTCTTTCATTTCATTATTTTAATTTTTGTAATGGTTCGTGTTATATTGATAGAAATGATATTGAACGAATTCATTATCCAAAAAAATATAAAGTTGGATTATATGGACTTAGTAAATGGAAAGAAAATTCTCAAACCATTAGAAATTGGAGAAATCAATATGTGGATTATTTTTCTAATAAAAATGATGTAAAAGTTCTTAGATATGAAAGACCATCTATATTTGAATTATCACAAACTTTAAGAAATCAACATTTTTCAGCACCATTTGATTTTAAATCTTGTAATTATTTTTTAACTGCAGAAACTCATTTTAATTATAAAAATGATTTACCATACTTTACAACCGAAAAGGTATTAAAAAGCGCATGGTTGGAGATATTCGATATCAATACATTATTGATAACATCACCAATGCATATGAAAGATTTACATGATATTGGATTTCGATTTTCTAATTCAAAATTTATAAAAGAATATAATACTGAATCAATTATGAATTCGTTATTTGAATGCTATGAGACATCGGATATAATCGAAACTAATAATTTGCCAGTATTGAATACTATACTTTCTCAAAATCTATTCAACAAACACAATATATTATGGAATTAGAACAATTTACGATGATTAAATCTTTATTAGAAGAAATTAGAGATTTATTAAAAGAGCAACAAACTAATCAACAGCCACAAACTAAAATTACAGTTGTTGGTAATAAACCACAAACACAGGTCCCAAAAGGCCTAAAAAGTGATGAAGATTTCCAATTTTAGGGGTATTTTCATAACTCATTGATAATCAAAGACTTACATATGTAGGTCTTTTTTTATGCCTAATTGATTGATTTTCAATGATTTATAACTTTTTTTAAAAATAATTCAATAAAAGTTTGGCAATATGGGATATTATTCGTATATTGTGGAACAATTGAGTGATTAACTAATTAACAAACACATAAATTTCCGAGCTATGAGTTTTTTCAACAAATTTAAGGGTAGTGATTCAAAGAAATCCGCTAGTTCCTTTTGGTATGATGAATACAATACATCATACGATTATTTAGACCAGTATTCAGACTTAGATTCTGATACTCTAAAGGCATTTAAGAAAACAAATGACCTTTATAAGTTATCTGCAACTCGAAGAGCTATTGCTAACTTCGTTCAGATTGTAACACAAAAAAACATTCCTGTTACTTTTGCCAGTAAATCAGATTCTAAAACCGATGGTGAGAAAGTTATCCTTTCCGCTGATGTGGATGATAACTTTGATGTTTCCGTAGGTTTGGCACTTCACGAAGGTTCTCACATTTTACTTTCTGACTTCAAATTGTTAGAGGAAATGAGTAGTGTCTTTGATAAAGTTCATTGGGTTTATTCTAAAGCTAAATACGAGAATGAAATTGCCAAAGCAAATGGTACTCCCATCATATGGGATGATAAGAAAGTAGTAGATACTATTATCGGTACTATTTCACAATACAAATATGTGAAAGGATTTAGTGAAATGTACTTACCTAGCGGTAAAGTTGGTTCTAAAGGTAAATTAACCAAAGAGGTTAAGGATTTGATTGGTGGCTTAACGAATTGGATTGAAGATAGAAGAATTGACTATCATATCTTCACTTCGGCACCAGGTTATAGAGAGTATTACACATCTATGTACGACCACTATTTCAATGATAAGATGATTACCAAAGGTATCGTTTCCGATGAATATACCGATGAGGATTTCGAATCATATATGTTCCGTATCATTAACTTACACAATGAGAAAACCGATTTGAGTAAGTTAAAAGGTTTACGAGCTATTTATCGTTTGATTAACTTAAACGATATCAAGCGATTAAAATCTACCGAAGATGCTTTTATGTTATCAATCGATGTGGTAGCTGAGATTCTTAAATATGTACCTATGGGTGGTGAAGGTGATTTGAACAAAGAAAAATCATCCGATGGGCAATCCAATGGTGAGCAAGATGAGGAATCAACTGAATCACAAAGTGGTGGTGGGCAATCCGGTGATGAGAAATCGGATGAGCAAGGTGGTATGAATGCCAGTTCAGAAGGTATTGAGGGTGAAGAAACTGATTCGGATTCCAATTCAGATTCAGCGCCAACCGCTGGTGATGCCAAAGGTAAAGATTCAATGAGTAAAGCAGCTCAATCACAATTGGCTAAGAAATTCAAAAAGCAAAAGGATTTCTTAAACGATGCCATTAAGAAGAAAAAACTTCAAAAGGGTGAGCTTGATAAATTGGATAACATTGCCGCTTCTGATACCGAATTAGTTCGTGTTGGTTCTGATTATCAAGACCAATATGGTAATACGATTGGTAAAGGTGTGGATTGTATTGTGGTAAAAAATCTTACCGATTCATTAATTAATGATGAAGCATTCCCATTCAGTTATATCGATTGGAAAACCAAAGAAGCTCAACGATGGGCTGAAAGTGAGGTTCGTAAAGGTGTTACATTGGGTACATTGTTAGGTAAGAAATTGCAAGTTCGTAATGAGAGTAGAGAGACTGTTTATTCTCGCCTTACTAAAGGTAAGATTGATGGTAGAATGGTTGCTTCATTGGGATATGATAATGAGAATGTATTCTATTCAAAAGAAGTTGACCAATATAAGAAAGCTAACTTACACATCTCTATTGACTATTCTGGCTCAATGAGTGGAGATAAGTTAAGAAAAGCAATCACTTCGACTGTGGCAATTGTTAAGGCTTGTGAAATGGCTCGTAACATCAATGTTCAGGTATCCATTCGTTCTACGGATAGTGGTTCTCGTTGTTTACCTTACATCGCTGTTGTATATGATTCTCGTAAATCTAACTTCAAAAAGTTTTGTAAGTATATGAGTATCCTACGAGCTAACAACACTACACCAGAAGGTTTGTGTTTTGAAGCAATTCAGAAGCAATTGATTCCATCTAATAACGAATCGGATTCATACTTCTTAAACTTCTCTGATGGTGAACCTTGCTACTCTATTAACAATGGTGGTGATGATATTTACTATCGTGGTGAGGCAGCTGCTAAACACACTAGAAAGCAAGTGAAGAGAATGCAAGATGCCGGTATCAATACCTTATCTTACTTCATCACCGATTATAGTGGTGATATCAAACACACATCTGCTTGGAGATTATTCGAACAATGTTATGGTAAAGGTGCTAAATCAGTAAATGTAGAAAATATGTTTGAGGTAGCAAAAACTATGAACGAATTGTTCTTAACAAAATAGGCTCGGAAAGCCCGTGATTTGGGGGTGAAAATCCCCCATTTCACAACTAATTGATAATCAATGAGTTATAAATTAGGGGTTTTTTGGACACATAACTCATTGATAATCACCCAATTAAAAATATTTTAAAAATAATTGATAAAATGTTTGGCAATTCCGATTTTTCTTCGTATATTGTGTAAACAATTGAGGGAGATAGTTCCCCAATTCTAATTTTAAACTTTAAACATTAAATTATACCATTATGGCTACTACCAAAGTAAACAAAAGTAAAAAAGATTTAAATGTTGGTTTTACCAACGAAATCTACAAAGTAATTCAAGTCGGTCGTTCATTCGCTATGTTGACTACCGATGATAAGACCTTAACAAAGGTTGCCGGAGTAACTAAAGCTCGTATGAAAACCGCATTAGCTGATAATAAAGCTATTCAGGGTTATGTAGGTAAGACAGGTAAGTTGACCTACAAATTAGTAGAGATGGATGAGTTCAAAAAACTGGCTCACTCTACTGAAGAAGTTAAAGCTGAATCGGTTCACGAATCATTCGAAACACATGAGGCTTTAAAATCGTTTATCCACGAGAAAGGATATGACTTCAAACCGAAAGGTTTATTTATGGACGAGTTAAAGTGGAAATACTTACTTCGTTCAGCAGTTCGTGGTAAGAACATTATGATGGTTGGACCGACTGGTTGTGGTAAAACATTGGCAGCTCAATCATTGGTTAAATCACTTAACCGACCTGATTTCTACTTTAACTTAGGAGCAACGCAGGACCCGAGAGCAACCTTAATTGGTAATACTCACTTCGACAAAGTAAAGGGTACATTCTTTAGTGAATCAGCATTCGTTAAGGCGATTAAAACTCCTAACTCAATCATCTTATTAGATGAGTTATCTCGTGCTCATCCAGAAGCATGGAACATCTTAATGACTGTGTTGGATGCCGGACAGCGTTATTTACGATTAGATGAGGCTGAGGGTTCACCAATCGTTAAGGTAGCAAGTGGTGTTACTTTCATCGCTACCGCTAACATCGGTAACGATTATACATCAACTCGTATTATGGACCGTGCGATGATGGACCGATTCGTTCAAATCGAAATGGACTTGTTAGATAAAACTTCAGAGTTTGATTTGTTAAAACTTATCTACCCAGAAGCTGATGAGTATTCATTAAACGCTCTGGCAGAAATTGCTTCTACTACTCGTGAGTTAGTTAAGACTGATGCCAGTAAGGTATCAACAATCGTATCGACTCGTGCTAATGTTGAGGCGGCTGGTTTAATCTACGATGGATTCACATTGATGGAGGCAGCTGATATCGCTATCTTACCTTACTTCTCTAATGATGGAGGTTTAGATTCGGAGCGTGTGTTTATGAAACAATTAGTTCAGAAATATATTAAAAGTGATTCCGATGAGAAGCTCTTCAATGAGGTGAAGGATGAACAAAATGAAGATACTATCGTGTGGTAGTGGTAGTTTAATGGTGAATAAGGGGGAGAAAGAAATTTCTCCCTTTTTATTTTGAATTAACGAAAAAATTTCCTATATTTGTAAACAATAAACAATTTATAAACCAGATAATACCTAAAAGTCCAACAATCGATATAGAATTAGAGACTAAGTTATTATCAAAAAACAAACAATTATGAGTAATTATTTAGATGAGTTCGTTATGTGCGAACAGGCCAAAGAATTCTTTGGAAAAACAAAAAAAGCCATTTCTTACGATGGTGATGTGAGTGTTGAGTATTTAACCAACCCACATTTAGCAAAAATTGAAACAGGTGCCAGAGAGTACCAACGTGAGAAAGTTGCTCGTTTAAATTGGAAGCAAGCAATTATGTTGACTGTGATATCAAACGGATACCGCAGAGTTCCTCAAATTCACATTCGCGTGATTAGAGTGGGTAAGGCCTTCCGATTCGAATTAATAGATGGCCAACAACGTGTTACTTCTATTATTGATTTTGTAAATGGTAAGTTTTCATTACCAAATACTGATGAATATAATTTGGGTAATGGTATTGATGTTAGAGGATTGAATATCTATCAAATAGAAGAAAAGTATCCTACTTTATATCAACAAATTATCAGTTTTAGAATCAAATGTACATGGTACGAAAATTTAAGTGATGAGCAAACGGCTGAATTATTCATTAAGGTATTGAATAATGTTAATACTATGAAGCCACAGGAAATCAGAAACGCAGTTCGTGGATTTCTTTCTAAATATATTCGTAATACCGCCCGATTTGAGGAGAGACATGATTTATTCGAAAGAACGATGTCTGATGGTAAGAAGAAAAAGCAAGTATTAAAGTTATTCTCTGAATCATTTGCTTTAAGTGGTAGAATGGAAGTGGATGAATGGTTATCTGAATTAATCTATCTATTGGAAAATGGATATCGTAGTGGAGTAACACAAGCATCCCATACCAAATGGATTGAGTCTGTTCAAGAGCATAATGGTAAGTATTCAACCCAAGAACAATTTGATGAATTTGAAGAAAGTGTTTTAGAACCATTATTGAATTTTTCATATGAAGTTATAACATCTGTTGACCCAAAGTTTAGATACAAATTAGTACCAATGTTTTCTCAAATGTTAATCTTATATGGATATGAATTGAAAAACAAATATGGTAAATTAGATATACCTACCTATGTTAATAAATTCTTTGAAGTATCCGATAAATGGAGTAATACTGATAAGAAAACAGGTGGTAAATTATACGCAGATGAATTGATGTGGGGTACTAAAAATGAGCAGATGGAGCCATTTAATAAGTTATTTGGTGGTAAAAATCCAAAAGCAATTGGTACTATAACATATGTTCTTGATAAGGAATTGAAAGCTGATATCGATTCATTTGGTGTAATTGAATTGGATGTTAGAGAAACATTTTCAAAAGCTGATATCATTCGTAAATGGGAAGAGCAAGGTAGATTGGATTATTATACCAACCAACCATTGGATATTAAGCAGATTGCCGGAGACCATTACATTCCAAGAAGTTGGGGTATTAAGAAAGGTGGAGTAACCGAATATCATAACTTAGTTGTAACTTCTAAAAAGCTAAATAATAGAAAGCTAAATATGAGTGGTGATGAATTTAAAACACTCCTTCAAAAGGAAGAGTTAGTATAATATTAAGGGGAAAGAAATTTCCCCTTTTTTATTTTGAATTATAAAATATTTTTCGTATATTGTAGAACATTAATAATAAAACTTAAAACTTAAAATTATGGGATTAGACAGTTATTTGTACAAAAAGAATTACATCAGAACCGAAGATTTTTACAACGAGGAATTTCGTAATGAGGTAATCGTTAAAACGGGTGGTGAGATTGATACTAAAATCAAACCAAAGCGTATTAGATATATCGTTGAGGAAGTTGCATATTGGCGTAAGGCTAATCAAATTCACAATTGGTTTGTAACGAATGTTCAAAATGGTGTTGATGAATGCCAGAGTTCGTATGTAAGTAGAGAGAAGCTGGAAGAGTTGTTGGATGTATGTAAGAAAGTTACCGAAGATAATTCATTAGCAGAATCTTTATTACCATCAGCAAGTGGTTTCTTTTTTGGAGGTACTGATTATGATGAATGGTATTTCAGAGATGTTGCTAATACAATCCAATTTTTGGAAGAGATATTGAGTGATGAATCAGCTGATGATTTCGAATATAACGCAAGTTGGTAAACAATTAAAATTATAAAATATGAGTTTTATTAATATAGACATTGATATAGATGATATCATATCAAATATGAGTAGCTATGATAAGCAAATGATGGTAGATGAACTATATGCCGATGGGTATATAGCTAAAAAGGATGACTCTGAAAAGAGTACCGATGATGAATGGAATGAGCAAGTTCATAAACTATTCAATAACAAATGGAGATTATCCAACGAAGATGAGGAAACAATTTTAAACATAACAAAAAAAATTATTTAGTATGAGGAATCTATTCAAAAACAAAGTATTAGAAGCAATATTAGTTGTATTGGTAACACTATTCATTTTCCAATATATAATCGCTCCTGGCCTAACGGCAGCAAGTTCAATCACTAATATCATCGCAATGTTGGCATCATTGTTTGGGGTATTCGCTTTATTCAAATACTTCGATTCAATCAAAGGAAGTGGGTTGATTGATAAGAATGAATTGAAAGAAGCCGAAAGGTTATTAAAGGAAAAGCAAATTGGTGAAACGGAATTGGATTATGTACCAAAACCAAAGCGTAAATCTTCAAATAAATCCGAATTTCCAATTGAAGCACATAATAAGACTGTAAAATCAACTAAAACTAAATTAAAGTAATATGGCAGCATGGGACATGAATGATGCTTGGGCACAAAGACAAGCAGAAATCGAAAAAGAAAGAGAACAATTAAAATTAGAACAACAATTAAAATTTAAACAAATGACGAAGTTAATCGGTGGTAGTATTTTAGGTTTAATCCTAACAGTATTTTTATTTCAATCGTGTGAACGAATTGATGCAGGGCATGTGGGTGTAAAAGTAAATCAGTATGGTGATGATAAGGGTGTAGATGATGTGGTAGCAGTTACCGGTATGGTATTCTTCAATCCAATCACAACTACGATTTATGAATTCCCTACATTCATTCAGCATAAAGAATATAAAGGAGAGAATTCATTCGTAGTAAATAGTAAGGATGGTTCGGAGTTTAGTGTATCACCTATTATGAACTATTCAGTACAAAGGGATAAAGTTCCTGCTATCTTTAGTAAGTATCGTAGACCTTTAGAAGATATCGAAGAAGGATTCTTAAAGACCGCTGTGTATGATGCATTCAGATTAGCAACTAACAAATATACGGCTGATGAATTGATTAGTAATAGAGCAGTATTTGAAATCGAAGTTCGTAGATTATTGGATAACGCTTTGTTAAAGGAAGGATTTACAATCAATCAGTTCACATCTAATTTGATTTATCCTGAAACATTTAAGAAATCTATTGAGGCTAAGAACAACGCAGTTCAGGCGGCATTGAGAGCAGAGAATGAAGTTAAAACGGCTGAAGCACAAGCGAAGATTAAAATCGCAACAGCAGAAGGTAATGCTAGAGCAATGTTGACATCAGCTAAAGCTGAAGCTGAAGCTAATAGTTTAAAACAAAAAACAATTACCCCAATGTTATTACAATTAGAGTACATTAACAAATGGGATGGTAAGTTGCCAGTTTATGGTACTGTACCACAAATGTTTAAGAACATCAACTAAGATAGTTTGGAACGAGTAGGGGTTCGATTCCCCTACTATCTTCTAAAATTTAAAAAGAAAAGTTATGATAAAGTTTAATGAATTAAAATTTGAACAATGGCCGGATATGGGTGGTATCTTTTGCCGTATCCAATTCGAAAACGGATTTGGTGCTAGTATCGTAAAGCATCAATATTCCTATGGTGGTAAAGATGGGTTATATGAATTGGCTGTAACAGATAGTGAAGGGCAACTCACATATGAAACTCCTATTACTGATGATGTGTTAGGATATCTTTCAGAAGAAGATGTAGAACGATATGTAAATGAGATTAAAAACTTATAAGATGAAAGTTATATTTTTAGACCACGATGGTGTTATATGTTTATCATCGGAGTTTGGTGGAAGATTTAAGAAACAAAGAGAAGCAATGCGAAAGTTATCACAAAGTGTGATGAGCTTGCCGGTTGATGCTCGTTTCGATAACTTTAATAAGAAAGCAATTGATGTATTAAATGAAATATTGGAAGAAACTGGTGCTAATGTTGTTGTGTCATCTGATTGGAAAAGATGGGCAAGTGTTGAGGAGATGGGTGAGTATTATGAATCACAGGGTATCAAAACGAAACCAATAGGGTTTACCAAATCAATTAATGATTGTGAAGTACCAGAAGATTTCAGTTTCTCTCGTCAATTCGATTTAGAACAAGAAAGACACTTTGAGATTCTACAATACCTAAAAGATAATCCACAAATTACTCATTGGGTTGCAGTGGATGACTTGAATATGGGTAAAGTTCAGAAGCATGAAAGTTGGGGTGATATGGAATTGGATTGGGGATTGGATAACTTTGTTCATACACCCAGAGTTAGGGAAGGAATTAAACAAAGTGGTATTAAAGAAAAGATATTAGAATTTTTAAAATAAGATTATGGCAACATTCGCAGGTACAAAGAGAGGTAGATATACTAAGGATAAAGTTCAACAAATGAGAATTACCAGAATGCTATCCAAACCAAAGCAAGAAGATATAACGCAGGAGTTTTGGGATAGAAAGTTGGGTAAGTTACAAGCTGCCGGTCATCTTAAATTGGGTGGATTCTCTAAATTGGAAACAACCCTTGAAAGAACACATGATATGTTTTTTAAAGAATCGGGGGTTTTAAAAAAGCATAAGATTGAATTCTCTACAATATTAAAGGATGGACATGGAGATGCTCCACACTTAACTGGCTATTTAGAATCGGCATCCAACGCTGATAAGAAACCATACCGAATTAAAGGATGGTTTAATGAAGATGGTACAATTCGTTTGGAATTGGTTGAGTAATATATAGTTTTTTTATAATATGTACCCCAAAATAGGGGGTCTGCTAACCCGTTGATTATCAATTAGTTATAATACATTGATTTTCAACGGGTTATGAGTGTCTAAAAGTTTTTTATTGAGTATCAACGAGTTAGGTTTTGACCCCCAAAAATAATACCCTAAATATTTGGCCATGTCCCAAAATCTTCGTATATTACATATGTAATAAAAAATTAGATATATGAATAACAATTATTGGATTAGTTCCGAAGAAATCCTTAAAGAAATTTCGGAGATTGGTAGTTTCAAAGGTAGTATTGATAAATTATCAGGTGTATTAGAATGGTACGATAAAGATAGAGATTTAACTATTTTCGCTACTCCAAACTTTAACAACGATGGTGAAGTACCTTTTGATGTGGATAGAGGTAGTGGTTTAGAAATTTGGAATGTATGTACCATTAAAATGGTTGATGGTGAAAAATCAACACAATTTACACACTATCTAAATGTATTGATGATGATTATGAACCATTACAGCGAATTCACTAAACCTACTGAAAATGTATAAAACTTACTACGATGTTGAAATAGTATCACAATCGGGTGATACTATTAACTTTGATGGGTTATCTTATTCTCAAATGATGAAGATAGCACATAAGAATCCAAATTTACAATCAATCACTATCGTTAAAGAATACGATAAAAAAATTAAATAATATGCAAGTAAAAGAATCAAAAACAAATTGGCACTTTAGAATTAGTGTAGTTAAATCTGCATTACGAATTGCCGCTGGTATCGCATTATGTAAATCTGATATTTGGGTAGCAGGTGTGTTATTCATCGCAGCTGAAATATTAGGAGTAGTTGAAGAACTTTAAATTAATTAGTATGAAAGTAAAATTAGAAATGATGGGTTGTATTAAATGTGGAGGTGATATGCCTGTTTTGCGATTCGCTAAATATGGTTACAGATCCTGTATTAATTGTAGTACAACTGAAAAGGTTGGTGGTGTACCCATAACAAACCACAAAACTGGCAACACTATTCAAATCGTTCCCAAAGATGTAGCTGAGAATCTTATTCGTTTATCACAACGACAAGGCTACGGAGTATGTAAGGGAATGAAACATAATTAAAACTTAAAATATGAATAATAAAATTAAAGCAGCACTTATCCTATTTGGACTTATAGGTGGAATATTGGGGTTTATGATACTAATGGCAGTAATACCACAATACATAGCAACAACAATATTAATTACTATACTAATAGTAGTGTTGGGTGGTGCAATGTTTTTTTGGTGGAAACAATTGGTAGAATTATTGGATGAAAATAAAAAATATATAAGTAAAAAAGCACCATACTAATTTAAAACTTAAACTATGAAATTGGAAATCAAAAACTTTGAAAAATTAAAAAAGAGGAAGTGGGATGATAAAAACTTTATAGAAGATGTGAGAGATAGAGATGGTGAGTATGTATTTTATGTATGGAGAGATGGTATGAGAAAAATAGTAGTATTAGAAACCAAACCAATAGAACTTAATCCATCAGCTATATCAGATGTCGTTTATGAAATTGGATTGTATGATACGGATAATCACTATGTTCCACAACCATATTGGATTGAACATTCTGATATAGAGAATATTGACACCTTTATGACTAAATTGAAACTATTAACTGACGATTGGAAACCAAAAATAATATAAAAAAAGCTTGACTTATATCTTATTTTTTTGTATATTGCAGAATAAATCGTTAAAACTTAAACTTTAAAATTAAATATTATGGCTACTTCAAATTTTCACAATGTAAATGCTACTAACATCTTCGCAGTTCAATTAGAAGATGAATATGATTATCAAGATCTGTTAGATAATTTAGAATCGGAATTAAATAACCACTCCGATTATTCAGATTATGGTAAAACCGACCCAAACGAATTGAGGTCATTCCCATCCAAATCATTAGGTTCATTCAGTAATTCAACAATCATCGATGATGATGAAGTTGAGGTTTATGTTACGCCTGTTGTTCGTAGTGGTTACTATGAGGGTTGTAATTTAGATTGGCATGTTCGTTACTATGTAAATGGTTATGAAGATGATACATACGAAACACATACTCGTATTCAAACATTGGTTAGTGTGTATGTAGATTATATCGAAAAGATATATTCACGATATTCACAACCATTAGGAGTTACTGCTAGATTCAGTAACGGAGAAACTATCTATCACACAATAAATCAGTAATAATATGGAATTAAGTATCAGAGAATTAAATGAGTTAATCTATTGTATAGGTATAGCTCGAATGCATGGTCAGTTATTAGGTACAACGGTAGCTGATTCATTGGATGAAAGGTTAAGGGCTGAATTGGATAAACGATTGGAGCCGGATTATATAACATCCGAATCTTTATTAAATAAACTAAAAGGTGCAGCTCAAAGATATAGTGATGAGGTGAGAGTAAAGCATATTCATATCGAAGAAGATGCTTTTAAAAAAGTACTTTCTAGTGTAGAAGAACCTACAAGCGAAAGATTCAATGGAGTATCTCAATTCATATTAGACTTTGTTGAGGCAAATGGTGCAGTTAGTTTTACCGAAATGAATGATATGTACAAAGCATATACAAAAGGTAGTAATTCATTCTCACATATCTTAAAGGCATTACGAATACCTTATAAGAATAGACCGACTCGTAGATATCTTAAAAAGATGCTTAATGGAGCATATACAATTGGAATAGCTAATCCATCCAATTGGGTAATAGTTAATGATTAAACAAAATAAGTTATGTATATTATAGCAATTATATGGTTGATATTATCATTTCCAATCGCTTTAGAAGTTGATAGAGAAATGAAAAAAAGTGATAACCCATTACGATACAATATTATTGTAAACATAATGATGTTTTTCAAAATTATAATTACTACTCCGTTGTATTACACATTATGGGTAGCTAGTAAATTCACTTCAAAGAAATAAGTTATGGTATTAGAATCATTTTTACCACCTGTATCGTTTCAATCAGTTGTAAATGGTCAATGGTGGTTAATCACTACAAAAGAATGGATTAAGGTTGATAGAAAATATAGTTGGGATGAAATCAAAACTATGTGGCAACCTCTCACACCAAAGCAACCACGACCACAAACTACTAAACCACTAAACATATCCAAACGAACTTACAAAGTGGAAGGCAGTAAAGGTAATGTGTATAGTGTTAAGTATGATAGTGGAAGGTGGAGTTGTACCTGTCCGGCATTCGGATGGAGTAGAGGTAAAGAGTGTAAACATATTAAAGGAATTAAATCAAAATAGTTATGATACCAATAGAAGAAGTAGAATTATTGATTAAGAAGTTACGAAACCAATTACCTAAACCAGGTTCTATCCATGATATAAATACATACTATGATGGTCGTAGATATGGAGAACGAATGGGGTATGGTTACGCTATTAATGAATTGAAGTTATTGTTAAAGAAACACAAAACCAAATAAGTTATGAGTCATCTAAATTTAATATTATCATTTATAGTATTGTTCTTACCTAATGAATTTGAAAAGGAAGAGGAACGAATCGATGAATATGTTGCTTCAGTAGCACCATCCGAAATTGTAACGGCTACCACATATACCCCATCGGTTGAAGAATGTGATAGTACACCATTGATAACTGCTAGTGGGTTTAAGATTAACGAAAGGAATCCAAAGAGGCATCGTATAATTGCAGTTAGTAGGGATTTGAAACGAAAGTATAAGTTCGGTACTAAAGTTCGTATTAAGGGAGCTGGTAAATACGATGGTACTTATACTATTAGAGATGTAATGAATCCTCGTTTCAGAAAGAGAATTGATATCTTAATTGGTAAGAGGGATAAACAAAACAAATTCAAAAAGGTTAAGATATATAAACTGAAATAATATGAAGCACTTTAGTGAAAGATTAGACCAACGAATATTAACTCAATCAGAATTGCCGGTATCATATGAAACTACTACCGGCAATTATACAAAAGTGGGTACTATTAAGCTGAATGATTTGATTAAGAATCAGATTAAAGAAATAGTTTCTAATATAGAACAAACCAATTTTCCAGCTAATAAGGATTATGGTATTAAGGTTACCCAATTTCCATTATCAACTACTAAATTTGATAGTGAAGTATCTAAATCCGAATCATATGGAAAACAATTAGTAGTATCTTTAACCGATGGTAATGGTGAATCTAATGGTAACGAAATATATTGTATTGTAAGGGGAGGTAATATTACTACTTTTTGTTTTGTAAAGAGTTACACCGGATATGGTAATTTAGAAACAAAGCTCAGAGTGGATGCGATTATAAAGAATTTAAAGAACTTCAAACACTAAAATTACTTAATATATAACTCGTTGATTATCAACCAGTTATAACTTATTGATTATCAGTGGGTTATGTATATAAACCGCTATAATATGATGGGTGGAATATTGACCTTATTGAGGTATTTGAATCGAAATTTGGGGGGTTTATGTGGGGTTTAGACCCCTTATATTGGGCTTATATGGGGTAAATATTGGAACATATTATTAAAAAAAATATATAAAATAATTACCAAAAAGTTTGGCATTCTGCGGATTATTTCGTACATTTACTATGTAATAAATGATAAACAATATGAGAACTACAAATCAAAAAGCGTTAGATTATTTAAATTCTAACCCAATCGTACAAAATTTTATTAATACTTTAAACATTCAGCGTAAAGATTATTATGTAAAAGCTGATATGCCAAACCAATGGAAAGAATTGACTGTTGAGGTTGGAAACAAATTCATTCGTTTGTGGGATGGTGGAACTTGTTGGGGATTTATTAGTAGAGTTGATGGTGATTTAAAAGGTGCACCAATTAAGAAAGGTGATTTGTTAAAAGCGGCAACTTGGAAAGCTCCGGCAAAGCATGCCAGAGGTAACATCATCGATGGTACTGCCAAATATGGTGTGTATGGTCCATCTTATATTTCTTAAAAAATATTTACGAAAAAGCTTGACTTGTGTTTAGTTTTTTTGTATATTGTAAGGTAATTGAGAGACAGAGTATGAAACCAATAATTTACCACTTTAACGATTTAATCTTTTTCGGATTCAGATTATTAAAACTTTTAGGATATTAAAATTTAAACTTTAAAACATAAAATTATGAACTATTCAGAATTATCAAACTTATCAGTAGCGGAATTAAGAAACATCAATCAGATTGTTGTTGAGTTAATCAAACAAAAACGCACTATCGAATCACTTCAAAAGAAAGTGGGATTGAAAATCGGTATGACCGTTAAAGTTAATCACCCTAAATTAAAAGGTAGAGAGTTAGAGGTTGTTAAAATCAATCGTACTAAAGCTAATCTACGAGTTATAGGTGGGTTCGCTAGTTACAATGTGCCAGTTTCTTTAATTGAATATTAATTCTTAAAATCTAAAGTTATGAATGAATACATTTATTTTGAAAATGAAGAGTATAATCGTGTTGAGGTTCTAATGAACCAAATCGAAGTATTAACGCTTGAGGAATATGAGTTGGTAAATGCTTGGTTTCCAGATTTTGCCAAAGATAAGTTATTTCATAATTTTTGGAATAATACATATCTGAATTTGAATGTGTATTCAGAAGTTGAAAAGGAGGCATATGACCTTCGTAGAGAAATGGGTTATTAAAATTTAAAATTTAAAATATGATAAAGAGTAAAAAACAAACGGGTATTGAAATTGACCTTACAGGTCCAGATGGTAATGCATTTGTATTGATTGGTAAAGCCGGTAGTTTGGCTAAACAATTAGGATTGGATAAATCTAAAATTCAAGCCGAAATGATGGGAGGTGATTATGAGAATTTGGTGAGTGTATTTGATAAACACTTCGGTGAATTCGTAACATTATATAGATAAAATTTAAAATTTAAAAGTATGGATATAAGAGAGCAATGTAGAGAGCGAGCTACTAAATTCGCTATTGAGTATGGTTTCCCAAATGTAAGTGAACATATTTTGGATATTATGGTTTCCATTATGTGTACGCGTGATAAGAGTTCTTATCCAGGTGGTGGATTTGTTGATGCAGTTATTGCTAATAATTTATATCTTGCTATGAGTAGAGCAGATACCGATTGTAGGAATAACATTTTCTTATTAACAATGTGTAGAATGAATTGTTTTCTAAACGAATTTTAAAAATGAATAGTTCACATGTATTTGACTGGATAGAATATACACTAGCAACAATTCAGTTGGTAGTTATGTTCGGTATATTGGGGATTATGGTATCGCTAGTATACAAAGATTATAAAAAGTTTGATGATAAAAATTATTACAAATGAAAAGATTATTAATACTGGCATTCATAATTGTATTTGCCAGTTGTACGAAGGATGACGTTATAGTTCCGAAGGATGTAGTTGAAATGAATATAGATACCCGTTTACCTAAAGATGTGAATGGGTATTCTTATTTTAAATTATATTCATCGGAAACACAAAACATTCATAGGATATCGGGTTCAATACGAATCAATGGTAAGATACCCGATGAACCTCGTGTAAAAGTTGAATGGGAAAACAATTTGTATTGGAACTTAAAAGAAGGTGATACAATCGCTACAATAACTAAAACCTATTTGAATTATTATACAGGTCAGTTTGAAGTAGTTAAGTTACCGCCATTGGTGAGTAGTGTAAACGCATTAGTACCTACAATCAATAAGGTTTGTTACAATTCGGCAGATGGCAGTATTAATACAGTCATTGCACCTAAATGGGAGATGCGAGGGGATACTATGAATATCGTAGTTCGTTATGGTGATATGATAAAAAGTGAGAAAATTATTTTGAAATAACAAATATTTTTCGTATATTGTGTAACAATTAAAACTTAAAAGATATGTTAAAAGCACTTAAAAAGAAATTCTTTCCTCCATACAAAATGAATGAGAAGGAACAACTTACATATGATGTTATTAAAATGTTATGTGAACAATCCGATACTGATTTAAAAATTGCACCACTTACCGGTAGATATTTTATGGTAAACAAACGATTATCATATTGGGCAAAGGTGGAAGATTTTAGTGTATCGATTACCAATCACAAATTCACCTTAACTAATACTGTCAATTCGGAATATCAAAAATTATTAGTTGAAATGGTAAATCTATTCATCGAAGCAGATAGAAATGAATTTGAAGAAACTATATTTCAGAATGAAGTAGAACTATTAGAAAATATTTTATCAAACATTAAAACAAATAAGTAATATGGGAAGGATGAAAGAATTGTTTACTGAATATCAGCAACAAATGACTGGAAGTAATGCGGATTTGATTGATGATGAATATCACTTTCAAAAATGGGTAGAAGAGCAGATTAATAATGATGGTTGGACCGAAGAGATGGAGGCCAGATATTGGGCTGAACAACCACCATATACATTCGAAACCGATGAGGATTTAGAAAGAATGAATGATAGTATTAAATTGAAGTATTCCGATTGGGATATTACATCTGTACTACACGAAGTATTGGGTGATGCTAATCCTGATACGGATGATATTTTAATTAGATTAAATAACTTATACAATATTAAAAATGGATATATTGACTGAAATAATTGAGGTATCGGATGAAATCATTACTACCTTAAAAGAGGAGAACTTTTTTGTAGAAACGCCATTCATAAATGAATTGGAATTGAAGAGAGAAATACAAAAACAAATGCAATACAATTGGGAGCAAACCGAAAGTATGTATTTGAACGATGAACAATTTCTACAAATTGTGAATGATTTAATCGCTGATGGAATCAGTAACGGATTATCGGATTTGATAGAGAGTGGACATGTGCAAGCCGGAGTAAATCAGGATGGTGAAATAGTTTATTCATTAACCGGAAAACCTTTAGAGTTATGATATATGACCCAAATAACGAATTAACTGATACCGAGTTATCAGCATTGGATGAAAAAGAATTCTTTGAGTATTTAGATACCAAAGCTAATTACTTAAAACAATTTACTCGTCCTTTGGGTTCATACGAAACAAAACACTTTGCTGCTTGGACTAAAGGTGATAACTTAACAACTGAAGAGTTAAAGAAAGCTAAAGAAATTGGTAAGAAAGGCGATGCCGCTTATAATGAATCAATTCGAATAGCAGCTGAGAAATTAGGTGGTGACCCGAAGTTTAAAGATGAGGGCATTAAAAATATCAAAACAAATAGAACCCAATGGTTCGACTAATATAAAATTATGGCAAATCACATAGAAAACTATATTAAGATTAAAAACGCCGATGAGAATGTTCTGAATGAAATCAAAAGAATATTCGAATATGAAAACGATAGTACATATAAAACTATTCATACCGAAGATTTGGCACAAAGAGTATATGGTGAAGAAGCGCCTGTTGAATATGATAGAGAGTGGTATATTCAGAAAACCGGAGCAAAGTGGATGTATGGAGTTGTTGAAGATTGGGATATAGATGATATTCAAATTGTTATTACATCGGCATGGGACCCGATTAATGAATGGATAGAAAGACTATCTATTAATCTGATAGCTCTCAAAGAAGATGTAATTATTGAAAACAAATTTGAAGATGAGGGATTAAATTTTATAGGAGTTGGCTATTTTTCTAAAGAGTATACTGATATTGAATATTTGGATGAAGATATCGATGGATATAAATTTTGGGAAGATGATGAGTATAGGGATGGTATCTATACAAAGTTGGATGATTTGTTATTAGAGCAAATACAAATCCACAACGATAGAATTGAAGAATTATCAAATAATTAAAAATGAATAATATGAATTTAGATTTTAAAAAGCCAACAATCATTACGGCACAACAATATGGTACAAAGGTATCAGTAGAATTAGACCATAGTGATACTGATATTGATGAGTTATTCGATGTGTTCGAAACATTAGTAGTGGGATTAGGGTATCATCAGTCTGCATGGAAACAATGGATTGTGGATAGAGCCGATGAATACAAAGAGGAGGCGGCTGAAGAAGCAATGTATGAACCATCTCCTGAATTGAGAAGAGCAGCTGAAGAGTATGTTAATATGTTATCAGAACAATATATAGATGAAGCATTAGCTGAACATAATGTACATGAGGATGGTGAGGAGTTCGATGATTATGGTAGTAGAAAACCTAAAAAGAAAAACAAAAAGAAATAATATGGGATTTAATCAGTGCTATGTGGGTAATGTATTACAAATCCAAAAGGAATTGGATGAGTATGGTTTAAAGGAATTTGTAAGACGTTATAGTAAATATGATTCCATTACAGGTGATATCGAAAGTGTTGATTTCATAGAGGGTATTGTTAAAAAATATTATAATGAAGAACATATTAATAATAATAAGCATACTATTACTGAATAGCTGTAAAAAGGATGTAATAGAGCCCAAACAGCAATCGGATATAATAGAACCAATTCTTAAAGTTGATACAACCCCAATCATTAAACCAATTGATTTTGGTAGTTTCAATACTATAAATAAAACTACATCTTTTTATAATGTATTGGTAAATGGATATCAATCATACGAAAACTTTAATAATTTTAGAAAATTCATGCCACCCGCTGGTGAAGTGGCTGAACACATATCATCGGCATATTCTTATATAGATTTTGATAAGGATGGTGATTCTGATTTTATATTTGCATCTACATCTTATTCTAAAGATAGAAAATATGTTTATATTATCCAAAATAATGGTAATGGTAATTGGTCTTTATTTAAAAAGTTGAACGGATGTATATGGCCACGCAAAGGTGGGTTAGCCGATTTCGATAACAATGGTTATTTGGATTTCTTTATAGCTGACCAGGGTTATGAGAATAGTCCAACCAATTATTATACGGGAGCTGAAATTGGTATAGTTTATTTTTATAAAGATAATGCTGAAATAAAATATATACCAAATTCATATGCATACAATCATACGGCTAGTGCTGGTGATATTGATTCAGATGGAGATTCGGATTTGGTAACTATTGATAATGTGTATAGAAATGATGGTGTTGGATTTATTAAAGAAGATAATCTAACACAACAGCAACAAAATGGATATTATCATTGTGAACTTATGGATTTAAATAATGATGGTAAATTGGATTTAGTTGCTGGAAATGCTGAAAACTTTGTTAATAAAAATGGTATTAGAAATTATACCAGAGTATTTTGGAATAAAGGAGATGGGAGGTTTAAATATGAAAACGCCACCGAATTACCAATAGCAGATGGATTGGATACATATGGTATGGTGGATGATATTGATTTTATAGATTTTAATAACGATGGTAAATTGGATATTATATTAAACAGGTCAGCCGGTGTTCCTAATTCATTTGGGTATTACATTCAGTTTCTACAAAACAATGGTGATAATACATTTAAAGAAGTAACAAAAGAGCGTATTGATAATTACAAATTCCTTACATCAAATCAATTTATTTGGTTTGTTTGGATTAGATTAGTGGATTTGAATGAAGATAATAAATTGGATATCATAGTTAGAGAAGGAGCTACACCTGGATATGTTCCAGATAATGAAAAAGAGTTGTATTGGATTAACGATGGTACTAATAATTTCAAATTAAAATAAATGGAACAAAGTAAATTCGATTTAATCGTAGTAAATGGTGATAGTTTTACGGATGGGGCTGGGTGTAGTGACCAATATAAATTAGAAAATAACTTAACTAATTTAATTAGTATTGGTTGGGCTAATTTTTTAGCTGAAAGATTAAATATTCCGTTAGTAAATTTAGCAAAAGGCGGTTCATCCAATGATTCTATAATGCGTAGAAGTATTGATTTTATAGAAAGTAAAAAAATATTTTGGCATCATCCATTGGAATCAAATACAATAATTAATACAAACAGTAAGATATTATTTATAACCCAATATTCTTTTTTACATAGAATTAATGTAAGTTTATTTAAAGAAGGTATTAATTATCAGATAAACAATAAACCGGATGAAGTAATATTGTCTGAAATAAAAAGAGCTGGACATTCCGAAAACGCTTCTAAAATTTTTAGAGGTATAGATTTGTTATCCGAAGGATATCACTTTCTATCGGATTTCTATCTTAATAGTAATGATTTTGTATTTAAATATTTTATGTACAATTCTTATTTTAAAAACAATCCAAATATTTTACATTTAAATTGGCTATTTTTACCATTTTCATATGATAAAATGGAATTTGAAGATTTAAAAAAATCTGAATTAGATTATGATAAAGCTATTTTTCAATGTGAATCTAAATTATTAAATTTTGATTTCAATATCATAAATAGAAACGATGTGAATATGTTTGATATGAAAACCTGTACAACTGAAACAAATGGTTTGATAGATGATACTCACTTTGGATTGAATAGTAATAAATTAATGGCAGAACGATTATATAATCATTTAAACAATAATTATGGCATATAACAAATATAGATGGTGGACTAAGGGGAGACCCAATAAACCACTTAAAGCAGATGCCCCACTCTTATTAAAGATTCGTAATGGTGACTTTGATTATTCTTATATGTTTAGCGAAGCTAGGTTGGTTAGGGAATCCGCCAAAGTGGCTAGTGAGAATGCTTATAAAAATTATGGGGGTACGGATGAGCAAAATCGTATTCAGGCTTCTTTGGAAGCGGGAAGAATGAAACGAATCAAAGCTATTAAGTTGGAATTAGAAGCATATTCCAATGAGAACAAAATTCTTTGGGCTTTACAAACCGAATTGAAAAAGGAATTTGGAAAAGATTTGTGGGATAAAGCTATGAATATGAAGCGTAGTTTTAAATCTATTGAAGATTTATACTATTGGTATAAGAAGCAAGTAAAAGAAGCAACTACCAAATCAGAAATTGATATTCAATTAAAACGTTCTAATACTAAAGGATTAGAATACTTATTTGTATGAAACAAGAACCTATGATATTGCACATAGATTTAGGAAATCAATCATTACAACCTTGGTTGAAGGATAACAAATATATAATATTTTCAGAACTTATACGATATGCTGAAAAGCTAATAGATGAAGATGTGGAAACAATCCAAGCAATATTAGTTTCCAATTTATCGGATAATGTTGTTTTTCTAATAAAGAAAGATGAGTTATCAATCACATTGGATACAGCTATGGAATATTTTTTATCGATTGAGGAATATGAAAAATGTGCAAAGGTAAGAGATTTAATGAATAAGTTATGATAGAATTTAAAGAAATAAATAAACAATTTGATATTGTAGATATACATGAGGATAGTATTGCTATAATAAATGCTATAACTTTGTATGGAAAATATCATACTGATAAAAAAGTTTTACACTTATTCTACAATAGTACTTGGTCTTTTTTCGAATTGGATAGAATATACGACTTATCGGAATATGATAAAGTATTTTTAGATTTTAGTGGAGCAGATGATTTCTGGCTTAGGTATCAAGATATTGATGTTGTAAAATCAAAAATAAAAGCCAACGAAATAATTGTTATTTCAAAGAATTCAGTTGAAAAGCCTGGCTATATTTACAATGACCCATTAATGCATCGAATCAAAGTATTAGATTTTGAAATAGAGAATACATTTAAGGATAATATATTCTTCTTTTTAGGTGGACACGCTAGATGGCATAGATTATTATTTTTAAATAAATTATTAGAAAAATCCAAATTAGATGACATTATTTGGTCTATGCGTAGAATCGAATATGAAGATTCTAATATGTATAGAAGTTGTATACCATTGGAATATGTGGATATTCATAAAAATTTAGAAATATTAAAGTATTTACCAAAGAGTTTAGATTTCGATATCCACGACCAAGCGGAATATCATAATATGGGTAACGCTGCTATATTCGATAATCCTGGTTATGTTGCTAATTTAGATTTTTATAAGAATTCATACGTGGAAATAGTTAGTGAAACTGTATTTGAATTTGCAATCAATCCAACAAAAAAAGATAAGGAATTTACTATAATGTCTGAAAAGATATTTAAACCATTGGTGTTTGGATTTCCATTTATAGCATTGGCATTACCAAAAACATTCGCTAAATTAAAAGAATGGGGATTTGAATTATTTGATGAGTTGATTGATTATTCATTTGATGATGAATATGATGATGAGGTGAGAATGAATATGATAGTTCAGCAAGTATGTGAGAATAACATAAAGGAGAACTTTCAAAAGCATTTCGAAACTATAAAAGAAAAACATTTACATAATAGAAAAATGTTTTTAAATTTAAAAGAAAGATTAATGAAAAATTATGAAGAAAATTTGCTTCGCTAAGTTAATTAGAAACAATACGCCAAATCTATTAGGTGGCCCAAGGTTTGATTGGTATTTTCAAAATGTTAAACCATTCGATGACATAAGTGAAATGGTTACATCGTTTCATCAATTCAACTTTGAAATAGATTCTGTTGTTATGGATAATATCGATATCAATACATCGATAGTATTAACTATATCAACAATTGATATGGATGACGTTGTATTTTTAGAACATTTAAAAACTATATTCAATAAGGAATGTAAAAAGATATTCATAGATTTATCTTCATATGACCACCAAGATATTCCTACTACATTATATGAATGGTGTAGAAGGGAATGTAATAAGGAATTATATTTTGTAGATAAAAACTTAATTCAAAAAGAAGATGATATTTTGTTTTTCGAACATCACGCATATCATACATCGATGTATATTCCAAAATTCATCAAACAATATAATGAATTAAATGATTGGTGTGGTAAGTTTGTAAAACCATTTAAAGGATTATTTTTAGCTGGGCATATTAGATTTCATAAAGTAGAGTTACTGAATTATTTATATGTGAATGGATTATTAGAAGATAATTTTATTTGGAGTTGTACGGATGAAACATTTCAGCCGGAATTATATAGAGAATTTATACCTGAGAAAAATGAAGTTGAATTCCGAAATCTAAAAATATTAGATAGGATACCAAACTCAAAAGATTTTGATTTATTCGATAAATGGAAATACCATAACTATCCTGCGCATGTAAACTTTATGAACTATTTCAACACATATTTTGAAATAGTTCCCGAAACTCATTTTTATCATAGGGAAAATATGAAACCAACGATGGATACGAGAATCGATTGGAATAATGTTAGTGAGAAGAGTTGTAAAGCAATTCGAATGGGAACTCCATTCATAATGTTATCTAAGCCAAACACTGTTAAACATTTGGTGAATAGATTTGAATTTGATTTTGATGTGGATGGTTGGAAGCATTCCGATTACGATGAAATCGAAGATGATAGATTGAGAATGGCCACAATTAAAGCAAAGGTAAAAGATATTTTGAGTATGAGTACGGCAGATTTGCACGATTTGTATTATCAGTATTTTTCATCAAAAAATAATAATACTATATTTATTGAAAATTTTTATAAAAAACCTTTACAAATAATTTACAATAAATTTTAGTATGAAACAATCAATTTTAAAACTCGTAAATTCCATCAAAGATGATTTGAGAGATATGGAAGAAGATGGTATTTACCATTCGTTGGTAGATAACATTTGGGAATCATTGGCAGCAATCGAAGATGAAATTTACGAAGATGATTCCCATGAAAATGACGGGTTAGATATATCCGAATATATGGATTAAAACAAAACAAATGAATAGGTTACTTTTAGGGTTTATATATGGGTTCATAGCCCAGGTATTAACATTTTTACAATTACAGGGAAATATCAAATGGAATTGGTATCATAGATTTCCAATTATGATGTTGGGTATGGCTGTACCCATTAGCTGGTTATTTATCAAATCAGTTGAAAATTTTGTAATACATTTTAACGGCGAAATCTGGCCATCCCGTCTTATAGGATTTGGTATTGGGATAATTGTATTCGGATGTATGAGTTACATTCTATTCAAAGAACCAATTACTACCAAAACATTTATATGCTTATTGTTAGCGGTTGGTATATTATCAATTCAAATACTTTGGAAATGAGAAAAGTGGACTTAGTAAATGTAGGGGATGAACTATATGAAATAGTTCGTAGATATCCAATGACTCGATTTAGAGCAGGAGTGTATGGGGAAAATGCCGAATTGCTGAAACAATGGGTAGGGTGTGAAAAAATATTGATTGCAAAACAAACAAATGAATACTTATTTGTGAATTTAATTCCTGAAGTACAAATCGAATCAAACTATGACGAACAGACAGCGTAAAGATGCTAATCGTAAAAGAATAGCAAAGAAAACAAGAAAGGAACAGCAAAGAGCTGGGATATTCAAAAAGAAAACCTAATAAAGAAGGGGTAACGAAAGTTATCCCTTTTTTTGTTTGGAAATGTGAAGAAATTTTTGTATCTTTGGATATGAAATTGAAAGGACTAATGATAGTTCTAATGCTATTGGGAGTGATAGGATTAGAAGCAAAACCGAAGTATCGTATTGAGACTTGGGTGGATAATGGTACAAAGTATTATTTACCACAACGAAAGGTATGGTTTAGAACGAACTACTTTACATTACCATTAAAAGTGTGGGTAAGTGGAGCATATCCATTTCAGCATAAACATCAGGCTGAAGAAATTATTAACAATTGGAAAACGGATTATGAAGAAAAGATTGCATATAGACGTTCCGAATACATAATCGTAGAATAATATGGATAATTTTTTAAGGTATTCACCATTAATATTGTTTGTTTCAATATTGTTATTAGCAATTGGTTTAAGTGTGAATCATAGTAAAGAAAATATAACAAAAGCAGAAGTGAGTTATATGAGTTCATTACATAAGCAGGATTCATTAAAAAATGTAATTGATAGTTTACGAAGTGAATTAATTATATTAGAAGATGGGTTCGATACAAAGGAAGCTCGTTATTCGGATGTTATATTTGAATATGAATTAGGATTATCATATTTAAAAGATTACCATCCACAAGCATATAGGGATTTTAATAGAATAATCGGAATGAGAGAACGATATTCGATTGAACTTGAAAGGGAAAATAAAAAAAGATTAAATCAATATAAAATCAAATAATATGTTACAAATCACAAGGGATGAATTATTAGAGAAGTTACAAACGGATATCGTAGTTGTGACATTTAAAAAAGCAGATGGTTCTGAAAGGAATATGCTATGTACAAAGCAAATCAGTAAAATACCCGAAGAGTTCCATCCAAAAACCGATAAGGTAGTTAAGTTGGACGAGAATGGTAACCCAATCGTTTCAGATATTATTACAGTTTGGGATTTGGAAAAAACAGATTGGAGAAGTTTTAATTTTAGTAGAGTAACTGATATTAAGTAATATGAAAGTAAATACCGATGCAATGGCATATCGTAGACAAATGATTGAAATGGCAAACGATGCTAAAAAGTTTTTAAAAATACCTGGCAATATTATTCAAAACGAGAAGAGTGATATTGCATTGGGTAAAATTGTTAGATTAATGTATGAACAAAGAGTTAAAGATGCTGATGCTCATATTGAATACATAAAATCTTTGGAAAAATAAAAAAAATGTTGTATCTTTACAACATAAAGAAAGGAGGGCAAAATGGCACTATTTAAGGAATTGGCTGAATTAAAAGCACAATTAAAATACTATGAGGATAAAATACCCGTCAATAATATGGGTAAGTGGAGCCGTAGTGTAGCAATTGAAAGTTATAAAAAGAAAATAGCTAAATTAGAAAAGAAAATCGATGAGCTTAAAAAGAAAAAGGATATTACAAATTGACCCCGATGCTATCCTTTGGGATGGATTGGATGAAGCAATAGTTGGTATAACTGAAGAAGGTGTGCCGGTCTATGATATCCATCAAATGGAAATTATCTTAATGGAAGATAATAAGTGGGATTGGGAAACCGCAGCTGAATGGGTTGAGTTTAATATATTACGAGCCTATATGGGAGATAGAACTCCTATCCATATGTGGGCAATGCCAGATGAAATGATTGACTAATGAAACTAACAATTGAAAATAAACATAAAATATTAGGTAGAATCGTAAAGCATGATATCATTATGATATTGCCTGAATTGGTTCATAATGGTGAAACATATATGTTCAAAGCGATTGACGATAATAAAAATTATTATAGATGGGAATTGACAAGATTGAAGTTGGATGAGAGGTTATCAGGTCCAAACAAATATCAAATTTATTTTTCAGATGGAAAATATCAATCAAATCTCATTGTTGGTAAAGAAATATTAAACAATGTGGATGTGTTTTTATACGCATGTGCATCAATGATGCCATATTAAAATTATAAATCATGAGTGAGAAAAAAACAGACAAAGGTAAAGCAGCTAAAAAACTGCATGGTTTACAAAAACGATTAACCCGAATGGAAGAGAACGAAGGACACGCTTTGGATAAGTTGGGAAAACGCAAGGGTATGTTAAGAAAATTAAAGGATAGGGTAATGGGTACTTTTAAACGCAAAAAGGATTATAATGATAACGATTAATGTGAATGAATTCGTTGGTAAAAATAATATAGTATCGGTAAACGAAAATGAATATTATTACGAATTCAATTTAGAAAATACTAATAGATTGATATTACACAAATATCCATTGGGCGATAAGCATGTAATTGAAACGGATGGTAATGTAATATTAGTAGACCCATCGGAATTAACTAATACCGAATCCGTATTAAATAGTTTGAATAAATTGTAATACAAATGGCAGGCATACAATCCATATCACAAACTGATACTAATTATTTATCAATTTCTGATTTTGAAAATTGGACAGGGATTAATCAGTATGAAACATTGAATAATGTTTTAGTAATCTATGTATACAATTTGAGAGAATTAACCGAATCACAATTGATAAAACAAACTGCACTAAGGCTTAAAAATGGGGAAGTTAGTAAGGTAATTTTATATTGCGCTGATATGGATTGGGTTCAAATGCAAAGCCAAGTTGATATCATTGTAAATAATTTAAATGATATATTTGGTGAGAATATAGATAAAATAGTTCTCACATTATGTAGTATGAGTTGGGGTAACGATTGGAAAAACATAAAAACAATTCAAAACCTTGGCTTTTTATCTATGGTAATTGATAGGAATATTCAATTTGGTAAGGATTATAATCTATTGAATATTGGTAGGCAGAAGCATTTCATTACAATGAATAACGAACCACGGCCAATGAGAATATATTTGTATGATTATTTGATTAAGAATAATTTATTGCATAAGTTCGAATATTCATTCTTTGCTTCACAAAAAGATTATATTACTTGGGATGATAGGATAGGTGGAGATGATGGTTTAGCGAGAATCGATGGAGTATTTCCTAAAAAGACATTTGAAGGTGAAATTTATCAAAATCACAAATATGATTTTCAATTGGTAAATATGAAGCATGAACTGAATAGTTATTTTTCATTAATTATGGAAACCAATTATATGAGTGGAGATGCGTCCTATTACGCATTTTCTGAAAAATCGTTTAAGGGATTTGCAATGAAAAAACCTTTTATGTTATGGGCATCACCATTAGCACCAAAAGGATTAAATCAATTAGGATTTAAATTATATGATAAAATATTTGATGTAGAAAGTTGGGATAATAGTTCGCATGATTTCAGAAGAGTAAGATTTTTTGACGATATAAAAAGAATATGTGAATTACCTATCAATCAAATAGAGAATATGTATGTGGATAATTTAGAAACAATAGAGCATAATTATAACAATTTAATCAGATTAATCCAAAAAGAAAAAGAGGATTTTATAAATTTAGTATTATG
>JACCDQ011988892.1_pt1 | contig 37737 bp, 58 predicted proteins | sample 7446031 | NCBI WGS metagenome assembly JACCDQ01 (sample SAMN15323442, study PRJNA562643) | freshwater metagenome | isolation source: river surface water | place: USA:Blue River Watershed | collected 2017-08-17 | reverse complement strand
GTGATAGAACTAACCGGGATCTATGACACGCCAACCATGGCACAGGTGCTGAAGGACAGATACCAAGGCCATCGGATCATGGTCTATCCAGATGCCAGCGGCAACGCCAGAAAGACCGTCAATGCTTCGGAGTCAGATCACGCCATACTCAGGGCCGCAGGGTTCCAAGTTTGCGTCAACTCAAGGAATCCAAGAGTCAAGGACAGAATTCTCGCTGTGAACCACATGATCCATAATCAAGGATCAAGGCGGTATATGGTCAACCCAGAGACTTGTCCATCACTGGTAGAGGCTTTAGAAAAGCAGTCATACGACAAGAACGGCGAACCAGACAAGAAATCAGGATTCGATCATGTAATTGATGCGGCAGGATATTTTGTGGTGTATCGCTATCCAATAATGCACAATAGGCCGCAAATAGCGCAGATTGTAGGTATCTAATATGGCCGTAGACACAAAGCACGAAGAATACGAAGAACATTATGACCAGTGGGAACGGTGTGAACACGCCGCCGAAGGTCAGGATGAGATCCATGAATACGGCATAAAGTACCTTCCACGGCTGTCAGGACAGACCGACGAAGAATACAAGGGCTATAAAAAACGCGCTCTGTTCTATAACGCCACTCAGCGCACGATTGATGGCTTAACAGGAATGATGTTCCTAAAGCCACCAGTCACTAAATACCCGACTGCTCTGGAATCCATCGTTGCAGACGTATCCATGTCTGGGCTGTCTCTGCATCAGTTTGCTGAGATGCTTGCCGAAGAGGTGGTCAAGATTGGCCGCTGTGGTGTCCTTGTGGATCACCCACCCATGGCAGAGGCTCTTACGCTGGCTCAGGCCCAAACGCTCGGAATGCGTCCTTACATGAGGATGTATGACGCTGAAAGCATTATCAACTGGCGATCTGATCGAATTTCTGGCGTTGAAATGCTGACATTGGTTGTCCTTGAGGAAGAATACGAAGTCTATGATGACGAATTCAGCTACGACTGCAAGCCGCAGTGGCGAGTTCTCGATCTGCCGAATGGAATCTACAGACAGCGGGTATTCCGCAAGAATGACAAAGGTGAGTTCTATGTCGAGAGCGAAATCTTTCCAAGTTCACAAGGCAAGGCGATTGCTCGGATTCCGTTTGAGTTTTTCGGAGTCAGAGATAACCGGCCTTGCGTCGATAAGCCGCCTTTGCTTGATTTGGTTGACGTTAATCTCAGCCACTATCGCACTACTGCCGACTACGAACACGGATTGCACTTCACCGGCCTACCGACACCAGTGGTCACAGGATTCTATTCTGACGATCAATCAGCATCACTCAGAATCGGATCTGGCACAGCTTGGTTGCTACCAGACCCAAGTTCCAAAGCCTTCTATCTGGAATTCTCAGGACAAGGGCTTTCCGAACTCAGAGAAGCCCTCAAGTCAAAAGAAGCAATGATGGCAACGCTTGGGGCCAGAATCCTTGCGCCAGAGAAAAAACAGGTTGAAACAGCTCAGACTGCCGCTATTCACAGGGCTGGCGAGAATTCAGTCCTTGCATCCATGGCGCAGTCAATCAGCATTGGCTTGACGCATTGCCTTGAATGGATGGCGAACTGGTCAGGAATCTCTGGTGATGTACGGGTTGAAATCAATCGCGATTACATTCCGCAGTCCATGACGCATCAGGATGTGGCCGAACTGGTCAAATCATGGCAAGCAGGAGCCATCAGCCATGAAACTTTGTTCGATAATCTGGTCAAGGGTGACATTATTCGGCCTGACGTATCGTTCCAAGATGAAAAGGAACGCATCGACATGACTCCACCGGGAATGCCGACCACTAATCCTACTGCATGACCGCCAACGACGAAATTAGGGACCGAGCCATAGCGCATCAGATTTATCTGTTGCGTTATGAGTCAGGCGTTACCCGAAAAATCCTGCAAGTTCTGAGCAAAGCCGATAAGGATCTGGTGGCACAGCTATCAGACCTTGAATCAACCATGTCGATCGCAGAGATTGATGCAAGGCTGGAAGGCATTAGAAACATCATCAGCGCGTCATGGGATTACGCTTCGCTTGATCTTGAAAACGAACTGGCAGGGCTTGCTGAATACGAAGCAAACCATCAAGAGCAAGTCATCAGGGATTCAACGTCTGTAGAACTCAACATAGTCAGCCCATCAGCAGAAACCTTGATTGCGGCAGTTGAATCAAAGCCGTTTGAAGGAAAGATCCTCAAGGAATGGATTCAAAAGCTGGACGAAGATTCGTATACCAGAATCCGCGATGCTGTACGCATGGGCATTGTTGAGGGTGAATCCTATGGTCAGATCACCAAGCGCGTTATTGGAACAAAGGCACTGAACTATACGGATGGAGTCACTGCGCTTAATGCTAGACAAGCTCAGGCGCTGATTTCTACGGCAGTTGCTCACACGGCAAATGAAGCAAGGCAGACTTTCTACGGGGCAAACGATGATCTCATCAAGGGCGTTCAGTGGGTTAGCACGTTGGATGCTAGGACTTGTTGGAGTAAAGAAGCTAAAGTTTTAATGGCTGATGGCTCGTATAAGCCGATTGGAAGCATCATTGAAGGCGAATATGTCATTGGTGGCGTTAGCGGTAAACCTTGCAAAGTGATTGGGACTTTTGTTTCAGTTGTGCCATCTAGCGTAGCCATCCATTATAATGGTAGCCTCATCGGGAGGACTACGCATGACCACAGAATGCTTACACCAAACGGGTGGAAACGAGCAGAAGAACTATGTTTATCTTCTGACGTTCACTTCGGGGAAGTCGTATGTAGGAGTTTCTTCGAATCCGAAGCGTCGATTAGCGGAACATTGGAGCAGAGCAGAAACAGGGACTTACGCATTAAGTTACGCGCTGAAGAAATATGGAAATCCGCGGATGAGGATTCTTGCAGAGACGCAAACGAAATCGGAAGCATTTGCGCTGGAAATCAAGTTCATAGCGGAAATGAAAACACTTGCTCCGAATGGCTACAACATGACGAAAGGCGGGGAAGGCATGGACCTTCCATCGGAAAGATATGTCGAGATGGGGAAGCGGTACTCGGAGATGCTTCGGACAAATCCAGAGGCGAAGCAAAGACGATTACAGGCTGCAAAATCTGCGGGGCCGAAAGTATCGAGCGCCAACAAGAGGTTTTATGCGACAGATGCCGGGAAAGAGTGCATTCGCAAAAGATCGCAATCTTCTTGGAAAGAGAACATAACAAAAGCGAATCAGCGACCGAAGACTCAGGAAAATTTGCAAAAGCTGTCGATAGCATCGAAAACACGATGGCAATCGAAAGAGCATCAAATGAAAGTAAATGCGGCGCGAGAACAAGCGCAAGCAACTTTGAGAGCGACAGATCCCGAATGGGTAAAAGCCAAAGCGGAAAAAATGTCCAAATCAATGAAGCAGAAATGGCAAGAGCCAGAATACTTTCAGAAAATGAAGGATCGTCCTGCGCCTGTTCTCAGTGCGGAATCGCGGAAAAAGGCACAAGCAAAACAGAAACAATTCTGGACAGAGGAACAGAGAGCGATTGCCGCGGAGAAAACAAGATTATCTTGGGAAAAGCGCAGGAAACAAAAATTGGACGCATTACAGGAACCCTAGAGATTGGCAATGTCGAAATTGTTTCGCTTTCAATTGAGGGAGACCACAGTTACGTGGTTAGCGAACTTATTGTTCACAACACTCCAATATGCCAGTCACGGGATGGAACGATATACCCTGTTGATTCTGGACCTAGACCGCCAGCCCATTTTAGATGCCGCTCGGCCACGACTCCTATTCTCAAGTCATGGAAAGAACTCGGAATTGATCTTGAGGAAGCACCATCTGGAACCAGAGCATCCATGGATGGACAAGTACCAGAAGCAGAAACCTACCAGACTTGGCTCAAAAAAAAGTCAGCGGCATTCCAAGACGAGGTTTTGGGTCCATCCAGAGGCAAACTATTCAGAGAAGGGATGCCATTGGATCGGTTCGTCGATCAATCTGGAAAGGAATATACCTTGAAGCAATTGCGATCAAAGGACGCAACGCTATTCAAGAAGGCCGGTATTGACTAAATTTATTTTGTGGTATAGTCGCGCCTAAGCGTGATTGTGTCGCGTTAGCCCGTCCCAGAGGGACACCATCAAACCAGAGGTATCGATGGAAATCAGTGAAGAAGAACTCAAAGCCAAGATTGACGAGGCCATTGAGAGTGCAACAGGCGGTTTGGCAAAGAAGAATCAGGAACTTCTAGCAGAACTTAAAGAAGCGCGAAAGGGTAAAGCAGTTGATCCGGCTGAATTGGACCGACTGCAATCAAAGATTGATTCTCTTGAATCTGATCTAGGGTTAGCACAAAAGGCCAAGAAAGATCAGGAGAAACTGCTTAAACAGGCTCAGGACGCTTTAACGTCTGAATCTGGATTTACCCAGAAACTTCTACTTGATAACGGGCTGACGGATGCACTGGTAAAGGCCGGGGTTGCTACTCAGTTCCTTCCTGCGGTCAAGGCCATGTTAGGCAGTCAGGCAAAGGTTATTGTCGATGGCGATGCTCGAAAAGCAGTCATTGGCGATAAGGAACTGACCGAGTTTGTCTCATCATGGGCAACCACTGATGAAGGCAAGCACTACATTGCCGCTCCTGCAAATGGTGGCGGTGGTGCAAGCGGTGGGGCTGGAAACGGCTCTGGCGCAAAGGTTTGGACTCGCGAAAAGTTTGACTCTGCGTCACATTTTGAGCGGTCTGAATTCTCGAAAGCTGGCGGGAAGGTCGTGGACTCATAAGCCATAGCCTCTCGTCGGTGTAACAACTGACTTGAGGTATTTTTTATGGCAAACGTCTTAACCGATTTGGCGGCCGATATTTACAAGGCCGCCGATGTAGTTGGCCGAGAACTCGTCGGCTTCATTCCTTCTTCAACCATCAACGGTGATGCAACGACTCGCGCCGCTAAAGGCGATACGATTCGTGCCGCTTTCACCCGCACTCCGAGCGTCAACACTTCGTTTGCTCCGTCTATGACTATCCCGGAAGGGACTGACCAGACGGTAGACAACAAGACCATGACCCTTGATAACTACGCATCAGTTCAGATTCCGTGGACTGGTGAAGACATCAAGCACGTCAACAATGGTTCTGGCTTTGAAACCATCTACGGCGATCAGATCAAGCAAGCTATGCGTGCGATCTGTAACAGCATCGAATCTTCTCTTGCTGTTGCCGCCTACAAAGGTGCTTCACGCGCAGTAGGTTCTGCGGGTACGACTCCTTTTGCTTCCAACTTCAACACGGTTGCTGAAGTTCGTCAGATCCTCGTAGACAACGGTTGCCCGACTGACAACCAGATTACTCTGGTTCTCAACTCAGCCGCTGGTACGAAACTGCGTAACCTCGCACAGCTTCAGCAGGTCAATACCGCTGGCGGTACGGATCTTCTCCGTCAGGGCACTTTGCTTGACCTTCAGGGCCTGATGATTAAGGAATCTGCTCAGGTTGCAAGTCACACCAAGGGAACCGGCACTAGCTATCAGCTTTCTGCGGCGGGTTCTGTTGGCGATACCACAATCAATGTTGATACTGGCTCTGGCACTCTGCTTGCCGGTGACTGCATCACCTTCGCCGGTACGTCTGACATTTACGTTGCGAACTCTGCTCTGTCTGGTGGTTCATTCACCATTGGCGCTCCGGGTCTTCGCTATGCAGAAGCGGACAACGATGCCATCACCATCGGCAACAGCTTTACCGCAAACGTAGCATTCCATCGGACTGCTATCGAACTCGGTATTCGTCCTCCGGCTCTCCCGGCTGGCGGCGATGCAGCAGTTGACATCATGACCGTTCAAGACCCCTACTCAGGTCTGGTCTTTGAAATTGCAGTATATAAGGGCTACATGAAGACCATGATCGAAGTTCGTGCCCTGTACGGCGTGAAAGTCTGGAAGCCCAACAACGTGGCTCTCCTGCTCGGCTAATGTTGATCGGGTCACGTCATAAGGCGTGGCCCATCTCCAAGGAGTAAAAACATGGCTGAAGCCAAAGCAGAGAAAAAACAGGAAAAGGCTGTAGGTTTTGTGATTCTCAAACGAGATCCAGAAATCTACCCGCCCCCGTATGAAGTAGCTGTACCGCCTTCAGAGGTGGACAACTACAAGGCCGGTGGTTACGAACCAGCCTAAACTTTCGGGGAGGTTCCCGGATTCCTGTGCCGGTTCTTACTTCCCCACCTAATTTGAGGATACCGCTATGCCCCCATTGAAAAAAGGCTACAGCCAGAAAAGCATTTCATCGAATATCAAGGCTGAAATGAAGTCTGGAAAGCCACAAAAGCAAGCGGTAGCCATTGCCTTGTCGGTAGCTAAGACTGCCAAGAAGAAGGCCAAGAAATGAAGCGCTATTGCTCACGCATTGCTGTAAAGCCCACCACGCTGACGGAAGATACCGCGTATCAGTCTTGGTACAACTCTGACGTTGTATCCATGCGGCTTTTGCGTATGCACCTTCAGCTTGATTCAGCAGATGCTGGCGGTGGAGCGAATTCCATTTACGGCTTTCAGCGGATTAAGGGTCAGCCTACGGGCGGCGATAGCATTATAGCTACGCACTACGACACCAATTCTGAGCCATCAAAAATGGTTATCAATCGCGCTAATGGTGGTTTGACCATGACAGGCGTGACTCGCGAAACCTATTTTCTTGAGCGTTCTATCGTCAGCAAGACTACTGGTTCAGCATCAACAATTGAGTTTGACCATGAAGAAGGTTTCATTCTTCTTCCGGGAGAAGGTCTGTGCATCTTTGCAGACAACACTGTAATTTCGGGATCTGGCGTTTACGGAATGTTTGAGTGGGGTGAAGAATGACACTCATAGTTGAGGACGGTACAGGTAAGGACAACGCAGAAAGCTACATCAGCGTAGTCGATGCGGATACCTACCACAGCAACCGAGGAAACACCGACTGGGCGGCACTCACAACCGGCGAGAAGGAACGATTGCTCCGTATCGCGACTGACTACATGGTGGCGGTTTATCGCCTTCGTTGGGATGGCTACAGGTACGTCAACACACAGGCACTCGACTGGCCACGCATCTATGTTCCCGTCCGTGACATTTGCTCAGTCAATGCGTACCCGGAGTATGTTGACTTTGATGTGGTTCCGACTCAGGTCAAGAATGCCTGTGCTGAGTTTGCGCTAAAGGCCAATTCTGAAACCCTTTTGGAAGATCAGACGCAGGGAACCATTCGCGAAAAAGTCGGGCCGATTGAAGTGGAATACGACAAGTTCAGCCCACAATTCAAGCGGTATTTGCAGATCGAAAACAGCCTGAGCATTTATTTTGCTTCTAGTGCCAATCAAGTGAAGTTGATGCGTACATGACAGCCCTTGATACAAAAGCCAGAGCGACAGCGGTTCGATTGCTGAATAAATACGGCAAATCCGTATCGCATACGATTGTTACCGAAGGAACCTATGACCCAATTACGGGGGATGTTTCTGGCGGTTCGACTACTGTTGGCGTTCCAAAGGCAGTCATTGAGGACTTCAACGGCACAGATTACACCTCTGGACTCGTTGAGAAAGGCGATAGGAAGCTAACGATTGCCGCGCAGGGCAACACCGAGCCTAAGCCAAATGATCGCTTCACGGTCGGCTCAGACGTTTATACGGTCATTGCTGTTGAAACGGTATGGTCTGGTGAACAAGCGGCTCTCTACATTTCTCAGGTGCGGAAATGAGCATGAGTTCGATTGTTGCCAAGGTCAACGGCCAGATTGACGTAAAGGTACGCAAGGCAACAATTGAATTGTTTTCTTCTGTTGTTAAGGGAACACCTGTTGATACAGGACGAGCCAGAGGAAACTGGCAATGCTCTGTAGGAAGCGCAAAGACAGATCAAACCGATAGGCTGGATCAATCAGGATCAACAGTTGTCGCTGATATTGTTTCTACAGTGCCTGAGAAAGTCGGTTCGATTGTTTGGCTATCGAATAATGTGCCATACATTCGCAAGCTGGAATATGGCGCAAGTAAACAGGCTCCTGATGGAATGGTGAGAATCAACATTCAGAGATTTGCCGGAATCTTGAGGTCTGCATGAGCATTGTCAACATCAGGGCCGCACTTGAAACCAGACTGAATGCAATGAGTCCATCTCTGGCTACGGCTTGGGAAGGCGTTCCATATACACCAGTCACGGGTACGCCATATCAGCAAGTGAATTTGCTGTTGGCAGAAACAGAGAATCCTACATTCGGTGATGCCATGTATCGCGTCACTGGGTTTTTACAAGTTTTGCTGTGCTATCCACCGGGAACAGGTCCGAAGGCGGCATCAGCAAGGGCTGAATTGGTCAGAGATCAGTTTCGGCGTGGATTGGGTCTATCGTCAGGCGGTACTGATGTCTTGATTGATAAAACCCCAACGATTGCACCGGCAATCATTGATGGAGATCGCTACCGAGTCCCGGTCACGATTTACTTTTCGGCAGACATTTTTCCTTCATAAGAGGTAGACACAATGGCAAATATCGCACAGGGCGTGAGCAAAGTTCTCGCCTACAAAAAGCAGACCGGCCTAGGCTCTGCGGCTTCTGGTTCTGGCGGTCAGCAACTTCGCCGTACCAGTTCAACGATCAACCTGACGAAAGAAGCCTACCAATCGGCTGAAATTCGTCCCGATCAGCAGATCGCTGACTATCGTCATGGTCCGAAACAGGTCACTGGCTCTATTGCTGGCGAGGTATCACCGGGAACCTACAAGGATCTGATGGCATCGGTTCTGCGTCAGGACTTTACCGCTGTTTCATCCATGACTTCAGCGGCGATCACTCTTGTAGCCTCTACTGGCGTAATTACGTTCCAGACCGGCAACCCGCTGACCTCTGGCATCAAGATCGGCAACGTAGTTCGCCTTTCTGGTGGATCACTGAATGCGGCCAACAGCGGAAAGAATCTGCTTGTGACGGGTGTCACCAGCACTACGCTGACTGTCTCCGTACTCAACGGCGTTGCTCTGGTGAACGAATCCACCTCAGTGACTGGCGTTACCGTTGCTGTTCCCGGCAAGGTTTCTTATGTCCCTGAGTCATCACAAACCCATGACTACTACACCATTGAACATTGGTTCGATGATATTGGGCAGTCTGAAGTTTTCAGCGATGTAAACATCACCAACTGCGCGGTATCAATCCCTGCAACTGGCCTTGCAACTGTGAACTTCCCTCTGGTTGGCCTTGGGCTTTCGACCGGCACTTCACAGATTCTGACCAGCCCTTCAGCCATCAGCACTTCTGGTGCAGTCGCTGGCGCAAACGGTCTTTTGTATGTCGCAGGACAGGCAGTAGCAGTCATCACCTCAATTGACTTTGATGTGAATGGAAACACCGTGGCCGCTGACGCAGTGGTCGGCTCTAACAACCGTCCTGATGTATTCCAAGGAACTGTTGGTGTAACCGGCAATATGACCGTTTATTTCACGGATGGAACCTTCCGTGATTACTTCATTGATGAGACTGAAGTCTCTGTCAATGTCGTTCTGACCACCTCAAGCGACAAGGCCGCTGATTTTGTCAGCTTCCAGATGAGCCGAGTCAAGGTTGGTGGCGCAGACGTTGGTGACGGTCAGAACGGTCTGACCCGTACCTTCCCGTTCGTCGCTCTCAAGAACACCTCTGGCGGTGCGGCACTGGCTAACCATGCCACCACCATCATGGTGCAGGATTCCGTAGCCTAATCGGTCACGGATAAATAGGGGAGGCTCACAACCTCCCCGCCTTTATTGTCAACACAGGAATCGAACATGAAACAGGAAAACGAAGTGCTTTTCTCTCTTGATGATCTCAACTTGGTTGCGGCATCTGAAAACTCCTACGAGTTTGAGTATCTGAAGGGCGATGGTAGGCCGACTGGCGTAATGATTAGCGTCATTGGTTCTCAGGCTCCGAAAGTGCAGGAATGGATTCGCAAGACGCTGAATCGTCGCAGAAGTCAGGAAGCCATTGCCGCAAAGCGCGGTAAGGAAGTCGAAAGGCTTGTTGAGGATGATGAAGACTTTGCCATCGGTGCCGCGGCAATTCGTATCGTAGGCTGGAAAGGCATCAAGGAACCCTACTCACCAGAAGCGGCGCTCAAACTATGCCGTAACAACTCAGAAGTCAGGGATCAGGTCTTCGAGGCATCGAATAACCTTGCAAATTTTACGCGGAGCTAATTCGGGAACTTGCGGAATACGGCAAACGAGAATTTGAACTGGACTCCCTGCAATCTGATGGCACAACGCTTCGCGCTCATGCACAAGCAATAGCCAAAGGCGCAGGGCAGATCCCAGATGATTATCAATCATTGCCGATTCCAGAAGCCTTGATTCATTGCTGGCACTGGTTCATGGAACTATCAAGGACTAGGACTAGCAATGGATTTGGGGCAAACCCGATAAGCTATAATGAAATCGTCTCATGGTCAGATTTAACAGGAGTCCGACCCGATAACATTGAAGTGCAAGCATTGATGGCTTTGGATTCTGCGTTTATGTCAGTCCAAGCCGACGAGATTAAAAAGCGGAGCGCAAAACATGGCTGAAGTCCATAGCATTGAGATCAAGGTCGATAGTACCCAAGCGCAAACCGCATCACGCAATCTCGACAAAATGTCAGGTTCTGCAAATGGCGCAGAATCAGCACTCAAGAACCTTACGAGGGCCGCTGTTGGTTTGGTGGCCCTTGATAAGCTGAAGGATGCAGGGCAAGCCGCTATCAAGATGGCAGATGCCTATACCGAAATGTCCTCAAAACTGCGACTTGCAACAGGATCGCAGGAAGAATTCAACAAGGCTCAGAACGCCTTATTCAAGATCGCTCAGGACAATAAAACAGCTCTAGGCGATACCGTACAGCTTTATTCAAGAATGTCGGTCGGCCTAAAGGAAATGGGCCAATCTCAAGCCCAGACCTTGAAAATGGTCGATGCTGTATCCAAGGCTCTCCGAATCTCTGGCGCTTCCACTTCAGAAGCCTCATCAGTCATCACTCAGTTTGGTCAGGCTCTTGGCTCTGGCGTTCTGCGTGGTGAAGAATTCAATGCAGTCATGGAGAACGGCCCTAGGCTCGCAAGAGCATTAGCTGATGGCCTTGGCTTGCCTATCGGCCAGCTACGCAAACTTGCAGAGCAGGGAATGCTCACCAGCGATATTGTGGTCAAGGCCATTCAGTCACAGACAGGCGCTCTCGATCAAGAGGCATCTATGCTGACTACGACTGTCAGTCAGGCATGGACTCAGTTTGAAAACGAACTGACTCAGACTATTGGAACAATGAACGAACAATCAGGGATGACAAAAGACCTGATTGAATTGATGAATCAGCTTGCTCCATTGCTGATTGAAGTAGCAAAAGGTGGCATGGGTGCGCTGTCTATTGCTACCGATATCGCAACCAAGGAACTGCTTGGATTCAAAGGTGTATTTGGCGAACTATTTGATATGTTCCCGGCTTTCCTTGCCAATCTTGACCGTATCAAAGGAAAAACGGTAGCCGAAGACCCAGAGATTGCCAAACTGATGAAGATGGGCCAAGGCCAAGCTACCATCGAAGAAATCGCAGGGAAGCCAGCAGAGCCTGTAGAGAAAAAAGCCGCCAAAGCTAATGTTGCACTAGCCTCAACTGGAAAAGCCGCTAAGAAAGCCGCTGACGAAGCGCAGAGGGCATTTGAAGCGACTATCAATGCCAATGTAAAAGCGGCAGAAGATGCGGCAAAACTTTATGAGTCTCAGTCACGAACTCAGATTTCTAGGCTTGATCTTGAACTTGAGAAAGCGCAGGAACTTGCGCGAGTAGAAACCAAAAAGGCGCAGTCTCAGGAAGAAAAAGTAAAGATTGCTGAACAGCTACAAGCCAAGACTGTTGAGATAATCAACGCTGAATTGGCTCTGCGTCAGTCTGTAATCGACAAAGAGGCAGAAGGCACTCAGATCAAGATTAAAGGCATTGAGGACGAACTCTCCTCTGCCGACCGTTTGAAATTAAGCCAAGCAGAAAGAATTCAGCTTCAGTCAGAACTCAACAGCTTGCAGACAGAGCAATCATTGAAGTCTGAGGAACGCTTACAGGCAGAACTTGACGCGCAGAAGCAGATTCAAGATGCAAGCAAAGCCGTGACTGATGCAAGACTTGAGGGTGAAACCAGCGTCAGGGAAGAAGCCCTTCGCACTCTGGAGGTCCTGTCATCCAATCTTGAATACTCACGCGAAATGGCCACTGGATTGGCAGACGCTTTCGGTGAGGTTGGCGCATCAATCGGCGGTATGACTGTTGCATTGGCTGAATACGAAAAGCAACAGGCTACGATCAACATTCAAGCTGAAGAAGCCATCAAGAAGAATCCATCAAAGAAGATGGAAATCGAAGCCGAGGCGCTGAACAAGCAGTCTCGCAACCAGATCAAGCTATACGGTGACATGGCTCAGGCCGCACAGGGTTTCTTCAAGAAAGGAACAACTGGCTATAAGGCAATGGAAGGCGCAACGAAAGCGTTTCGTGCTTTTGAAATGGCACAATCTGCTATGTCCATGGCAAAGCAACTTGATGATATTTCAAGGAATGTAATCAGTTTTGTTACTGGTGAAACCACCAAGGCGGCGGCAAGCGCGGCTACGATGCCGACCGTCATCAGTACGGAAGCCGGAAAACAGATTGCCTATTCAAAGACTGCAATCGCCGCTCAGGGTCAGATTCCTGTAGCCGGTTTTGCGCTGATGGCGGCAATGGCGGCATTGCTGGCTGTCTACGGCATTTCTGGTGGTGGCGGTGGATCTGCATCGACTCCTAGCCTATCAGGTACTGGTACTGTTCTTGGAGATCCTACGAAGCAATCTGAATCTATCGCAAACAGCCTTTCTCTGTTGGTTGATCTGAATACCAATGATCTTGCGTATTCAGCCGATATGCTTGCATCGCTCAAAGCCATTGAGGGAGCTTTGTCTGACGCTTCGGCACTGATCGCAAAACAGGTCATGCCGATCATCGGAGGAATCGTCAGTCAGTTCTCATCATCTGGGATGCTATCTAGCAAGGAAGTGAAGGAAGCAGGATTCCTTGTTGGCGGTCAGAGTCTAAATAAAGTCCTCGCATCTGGTTTGCTTCAGGGCTACATGGGAGCAAGAGTCGAAAGCACGACAGGTCTGCTTGGTGAATTCCACAGCGGTCAGACCATGATTGCCAAGTACGGAAGCGACATTGCCAAGGCTTTCGGCAAGATCGTCACTGAACTCTATAAAACCATCACTGCGTCTGCCGAAAAGATTGGAGTGCCTTTAGAGGAAATCACGCGCAGAGCAGAGGGATTGAAGGTTGGTCTAGGGAAGGTCAACTTGGCTGGTATGTCTGCCGAAGAAGCGGCTAAAGCGATTGAGGCCGCTTTCTCTGCTATGAGTGACACCATGGCGATGCGTATCCTGCCAGAGTTCAAAGACTTCCAACGTAATGGAGAAGGCTATTTCGAAACGATTGTCAGAGTCGGCGCTGGCGTTGCAGAAGCCACAGGAAAGCTAGAGCGTCTTGGCATTGAAGCAATCAACTACACGGATATTGTCAACAAGACTGGTGACGTAGCGGCTGAAATTGCTCGACAGTCTATCCTTGTCAACAAGGAAATGACGGATGGTGTTAAAGCCTATGTCGGTGAATTGACTGGCACGATTGATGACATTATCAGCGGCTATAAACAGTTAGTTGAGATCCAAGGACTTTTGACAGCCGGTGGATTTAACGGTGAAGCATTAGACCGAGTTCTTATCAATGCGGCTGGCGGCATGGATGAATTCCAATCTGCTCTTGAGGACTTCAATGATCGTTTCCTTACCGATCAAGAAAAAATCAGCGCAGAGTATTCAAGGCTGACAAAGGTCTTTCTGGATCTTGGCATTGCTATGCCTAGAACAAATGATGACTTCAAAAAGCTACTGAACTCGTTTGATCTAAGCACTGAATCAGGCAAAAAGCTGTTTGCTCAGGTTATTGGTCTGTCAGGCGCATTTGCTGATCTGACAGAATCCTTGGATTCACAGCGACAGGCTGAGATTGATGCAGCTAAAGCCGCCGCTGATGCCGCGCAAAAGATTCAAGATGAAATGTTGTCTGGTCTACAGAAAAACGTCGATTCTGCATTTTCTACGATGCAGAAGGCGTATCAGGATCTGCAAAAAGTACAAGAACGCTTCCTGACCTATTCCAAGAATATCAGGGCCTATCTGGATGAATTGACGGGTGGCCGGTCTGCTTATATCAGCCCAGAAGAACGCTACCGTATCGCCAAGCAGGAATTCCAGCGCATCAGTTCTTTGGTGGCTACTGGCGATGAATCGGCACTGGCTGAGATTACCAAGGCCGGTAAGGATTTCTTGGATGCTTCACGCGAATACAACGCATCCAGTCAGCAGTTCCAAGATGACTTTGCATCGGTCACTGGGGCTTTGGAATCTTCAGCCGGATACGCAGAAGCCCAAGCCAATCTCGCGGCTAACCAGTTACGAATTGCCGAAAATAGCTACTCTGCTTTGGTGAACATCAACAATTCAACCATCGGAGTGGTTGCTGGTATTGCTGTGCTGAATACCGCGATGGCCTCGTACACTTCAGCGGTCAACGCGCTTGCATCAGCGAAAGCCTCTGCGTCTTCCGGCGGTGGCGGTGGCGGCGGTGTTAGTGCGGGTGGCGGTACGGTGACGTTCCCTAATGGAACCATCGTCTCAGGTTCTGGGGATGTTTATTACAATCCTTCAGCACCACTTGGAACACCTACCAATCCGATCCCGGTTCCTAAAGTGCCGATCAGGATGTTTGCCTCTGGCGGGTCAATGTCGGCGGGTATCAGCCTTGTTGGTGAGTCAGGCCCTGAACTTATCAGTTCTGGCGGTGGCTACGTTTCCTCAGCAGGAGCTACGGCGAATTTCTTCAAGACCATCAAGGATGCTGTGGTTGTCACAAGCAATGAACAGACCGCACTTTTGAAGGAACAGATTGGCGAACTTCAAGCTCTTGTGAGATTGCAATCAGCGGCTAATAGGGAACTCATCAGTCAGCTTTCTGAGATCAAGAGCGAAACGGCTGAGTCCACCCGCATTGCCAAGATCGAGGCATCCGCATGATCTACCTCGTCGAAGTTGTCGCAGCTACAGATTCCGCAGGGACTACAAACACTCTGCGGTTCTGTTCTGAAGCCTATGTGACCAAGCCATCAGACACCCCGGCAAACACTTATTACGAGCCGAGAGTTAAAACTCCGGCCGACATTACGCGCAACCTGTTCGCCTCTGGTACAACCTCTGGCGCAAGCCGAGTGGGATATGGGATTGTCGAACTGGCGAACGTCGATGGTGGCTTGGATTACATGGCGAACTATAGCTATGACAATCGCGCATTGACGATCAAGATTGGCAATCCCGGTGATGCGTACTCGACGTTCACCACGATCCTTGCCGGAACGATGGAGCAGGTGGAGTTCACCTTTAACACCGTCACTATCCTTGCGCGTGACAAGCTGGCAATTCTTGATCTTCCGCTTCAGAAAACCGAGTTCGCTGGAACCAACAGTCTCCCGTCAGGGCTTGAGGGCGTTGGCGATATTAAGGGCCAGAAGAAACCCTTCTGCTATGGCAAGGTCTACAACGTCCAGCCTCCTTGCGTGAATACCTCACGGCTCATCTTCCAAGTCAATGATGCAGTCATATCGGACGTGACAGCGGTCTATGACAAAGGCGCAGGACTGACCAAAGGTTCTGCGTATTCCAGCATTGCCGACATGGAAGCCAACGCACCATCGGCGGGTAACTACCGGGTTTGCTCGACCTCATCGGGTTCCTATTTCCGTCTCGGATCTACCCCGGCAGGACTGATTACCTGTGATGTGACGCAAGGAGCTTCATCTAGCAATCGTACAGCCGCGCAAATCATCAAGGCGATGGCTATCAAAGGCGGTGTGAGTTCTGGCGATATAAACGCCTCTGACGTGACCACACTGGATACGGCCAACAATGCCGAAGTCGGCATCTGGGTCTATGGTGAAGACTCCGGGTTGACTTGTATCGATCAGATTTCGCAATCAGTCGGCGCATGGTATGGATACGATGCCACAGGGCAGTTCCGCATGGGCCGATTTGAAGCGGCATCAGGATCAGCCGATATTGAGATCAATGAGGACAACATCCTAACCATTGAATCCATACGCCCAACAGATACCGACCGTGGCATTCCTGCGTACAAGGTCATTCTGACCTACCTCAAAAACTACACAGTTCAAACTGCGGATCTGGCTTCTGGCGTGACCGAGGCACGAAAGAGCGTTCTCAAGTATCCATCAGCCGCTGGATACTCCACAGATGCAACGGTGCAGACGCAATACCTGTTGGCTACAGAAATCACCAGAGACACGTTACTGGTCGATGCGACAGCCGCTGGAACGGAAGCGACTCGATTGCTCAATCTCTACAAGGTTAAGCGAACCATGTATCAAGTCAGCATTGCGCTTGATGTTACGGAAACGCTTCCAGACCTTAATGACGTAGCTAATTTGACGTTAGACCGTTTTGGCCTTGATTCTGGTACTCTATTCAGAATCATTGGTATTTCATCCAGTTACGCGAAAAATCGCGCAACGCTCACGCTCTGGGGTTAATCATGGCGAACGCGATTGTTGCCTACCAGAACCGCATTGACGAATCCACCTTTGCGTCTTATGGCTCATGGGAAGCCTCGTTGCCCCTGACGAATATAAAAAACCGCACCTTATCAAAGGTGGCGCGTTCTACGGATGATGCTAACGCCAGTACCAAACTCCGTTTTGCTCTGACCAAGGACCGCATTGTTGGCGTGGTCGCTGTGGTCAATCACAACCTGTCTACCACGGCCACTTGGCGTTATCGGGTCTATAGTGATTCCGGCTATACCACGCTGACCTATGACTCAGGAACGCTTGACGTATGGCCGACGATGCCAGTTGGATATTTTGAGTGGGAAGATGACGGTTTCTGGTTTATGAAAACCCCAGAAGAAGATCGTGAACTCTTTACGGCCACCACCATTCACGTTCCGTCAGAAACGGTCATTGCTCAGTATTACCAAGTCGAATTTTTTGACGATACAAATCCTGACGGTTACGTTCAGCTTGGACGTATTTTTGTCGGCAAAAAGTATCAGCCCACAATCAACATGAACCTTGGGGCTTCTGTGGGCTATGAATCACGGACTCTGATCGACGAAGCCATCTCAGGCTCTGAATACTTTGACCGGCGCAATTCATTCCGGGTAGCGCGATTCAGCCTGGGGCTTTTGGATGCGTCCGATTCATCACTCAATGCCGACTTGATGAAAGTGCAGGATACCGATCAGGAGTGCGTTTTTGTCTATGATGCGGATGATTCCGTCGGTATCAGCAGAAAATCGTTCCTAGGCCGCCTCAGGACGCTTTCGCCCATTGAACAGCCCTACGCTACCACCTATCAGATTAATTACGAAATCAAGGAACTGCTATGACGAATTCAGTAACTTTTCCAGTCAACCTCGGTGGTGACGGGTCTACCGTTACTGATGACGATAATGCAAGCACCGGCCTTGGTAACGGCGGTCATAGAACACGCTTCGTCCCGGCAATGGGTCAGGTGGTCGCGGTTGCCAATGTCCTGACACAGAGACTTGCGGCCAATTCGGATACGTCTACCAGTTCAGTCGCGATTGGCACAGGAACAAAATCATTCACCACGGCTAAGTTCTATACTTGGGCCGTAGGGATGTGGGTCACGATCAGTTCAGCGGCCAATCCTGCCAACTATATGTTTGGTCAGGTGACTTCCTACACTGCGGGTACTGGCGCATTGGTTGTCGATGTTGATTCGGTTGGTGGATCTGGAACGCTTTCTGACTGGACTATTGCGCTGAGTGCGTACAATCCTGTTGGTTCTTATCTGACTGCCGCAGATATTGGCGTGACGGTGCAAGGTTACGATGCGGATATACCGACAGTTGCCGCTTCTCAAGCAGAAATGGAGGCGGGGACGTCTGAATCCCTTCGGACCATGACGCCTCTGCGGATTGCCCAGGCCATTGCCGCCCTGGCGCCGGGTTATGGCCTGTTTCGAAAAGCCGATCCCACGGTCGTTCTTTTCAGCAAAACGGGCAACTTTACGGTCTCAACACAGACCGCGCTGTATGTCGAGGTCAATGGCGCGATCAAAACCATTGCTTCGGGTACGGTGCTGACCATGCCCGGTACCGCCACGGCCGGTACCGACTATGCGATCTGGGCCAAAACCGATGGCACTTTGGAGGCGACCACCAACCATACGTCACCCCCGACAACTGGCGCGCGCAAAGTCGGCGGCTTCCACTATGCGCCGGGGGGCAATGCTACCGGGACTTCCGGTGGCAATACGACTGCACAGATCAATCAGTATTCCTTCTGGGATCTCAAGTTCCGCCCCGCTTGCCCTGATCCGCGCGGCATGACCTTGATTGCCGGGGGATTCTGGGCGGATATCTATCTGACCAATACCGATCCCGGTACCAATGGCACCTCCAAATACAACGTCACCATTGCGGATGGCTCCTCGCCCCCCAAGATCCCGACCCTGTATGGCGGCAATGGTTCGACAGCGTATGGATCATTGACCTGGTTCGAAGCGCAAGAAGTGGCGCATGCCTATGGCAAACGGCCTTTGTATCAGTCCGAATTCATGGCGGCAGCCTATGGGACGACGGAAGCTTCATCCATTGGCACCGATCAAGGTTCGACCATTCTGAATGCGGCCTATACCTCCAAGTGGGGCCTGATTCAGGCCACCGGCGTGATGTATGTCTGGGGTCAAGAACGGGGCGGACCCTATGGCGCAGCCTCCTGGAATGCGAATACCAATGGCCGGGGCTCTGAATACAACGCACCCAACGCGGCGCTCTTTGGCGGCAGCTGGGACGGGGGCGCGGCCTCCGGTTCGCGTTCGTCGGTCTGGAGCTACGCTGCCTCGGGCTCGGTCAGCGCCGTCGGGTTGCGGTGCGCCTGTGACCACCTGATCCTTGATTAAGGGCGCGAAAGCGCCCGCTCAGGATGAGCGACGAACCCCAACAACCGGACGAGCAGATCGCGTGTTACGACCAAATGGCCATTGTCGAGAAATTCGAGCGTGTAATCGGGTATCTTTATCCGATCGCCCAGTCGATGCCTCGAAAGCATGGGGTCGCCCGCGATCTCTTTCTACAATGCCTGATGGGGCAACCCGATTTGTTCTTTCAGGCCGGAAAATCCAATCAGGTCGGCAAGCTTTATGCGGCAGATGCGGGACTTGCGCATCTGCGCTTCTGGATGCGATTTCTTCACGTTCAGCGCTGCATGAGCCATCATCAACTCGAATTCGCTCAGGGATTGGTCAGCGAAGTCGGCGGGATGCTGCACATGTGGATCAAGCGGAAGAAAAAGCAGGGGTCTACCGGGAATTAACGCGGCGATCTTTGGCGGCAACTGGAACGAGGGCGCGAACTCCGGTTCGCGTTCGTCGAACTGGAACAACGCTGCCTCGAACTCGAACAACAACATCGGGTTGCGGTGCGCCTGTGACACATGATTTTCGCTCTGCCGTCGTCAAGGCGCGGCAGGCCGTCCACTTCAACATGTGGTCAGCCGGTCAGATCCTCCTTCGGGGAATACGTTTCAGGGTCTGGCAGAGCGCGGAGTACCCGAGATGGGAAACGCGCGGCCAGCATTCATGAGCGCCCCTCACCATCATTTGATGCCAAAGATTGCCGATATGGCCAATCTGCGGCAGGCCTATTTTCGAACCACGCAACGCAAGCGGCTGACGTGGGGCTATCTCAATTTCAAGGAATACGATCAGCTGCATCTGAAACAGATTCAGGATGAGCTTTTGGAAGGCCGATATCAGATCGGCCCCTATCGAGAATTCACCATCTTTGAACCCAAGCCGCGGCTGATTTCGGCTTTAGGTTTCAAGGATCGCCTGGTCCAGCATGCGGTTTGCAACGTCATTGGGCCGATCTTCGAGAAAAGCCTGTTGCCTTATACCTTTGCCTGCCGACCCGGGTTGGGCACCCATGCCGGGGTGCGTCATATTCAGTCGCGCTTGCGGCAAACACAAGCCACGCATTTTCTGAAGACGGACTTTCGGAAGTTTTTTCCGAGCATCCAGCATGCCGCACTGCATCGCATGATTGAGAAAAAGATTGGTTGCCCACAGACCTTGGCCGTCCTTCGGGAAATTATTCCGCCGGAAGGGCAGGGGCTTCCGATTGGAAGCCTGACTTCGCAGCTGTTTGCCAATGTCTATGGCGGCGCGGTCGATCGATTCCTGCATTTTGAGCTAAAGGAACGGCACTGGGCGCGGTACATGGATGACATCATCGTGCTCGGTCAGGACCCGGCGCCCTTGCGGAAGACCTTTGCCCGGATGAGCGAATTTGCCGAAATCCAGCTCGGGCTTCGCATCAGCAAATGGCAGGTGGCCAGCACGTCCCGCGGCATCAATTTCCTCGGCTACCGCATTTGGCCTACGCATAAATTGTTACGCAAGGATTCGGTCACCCGGGCCAAACGCAAAATTCAGAACGCCATCACCCACCGGGATCCCGCGGCACTGAATCAATTCATTGCCGCCTGGGCCGGTCATGCCCGCTGGGCGGACACCCACCACCTTTTGAATTATCTGGAGAGTCATTATGAGCTTGGCCACCACCATCATTAATACCCGTGAGGATCTCGATGCCCTGGAGGGGACTGTGGAGCATGCGGAATTCATGCAATTGCTGGAAGGCAGCCTGTGGCTGATTCAGCGCGATGACGTCAACCGCCGGTTTGTGGCCATTGAGGACAATAGCGTGATTTGGCGCTATGGCCTGACCCGCGCGGATTTCCCGAATGCCCAGCCGCCGGCCCTGCCGACCTGGACCCCGCCACCGAGCGAGGTGCCGCAAGCCGTCTCACCGTTACAGGCCAAGGCCGTCTTGTTGCAGGAAGGCTCGCTCGATGCCGTGGAAGCGTATGTTGATGCTGCCACCAATCCTCTGGTCAAACTGGCCTGGACCAATGCCATTGAGTATCGGCGCGAATCCCCGATGTTGCTATCCATTGCTGCCGGCATGGGATGGTCGGATAGCGATTTGGATCTATTGTTCATTGAAGCGGCTAAAATTGAAATATGAACTTTGATTTAGCGTTTAAGACGGTTATCGGTCATGAGGGTGGCTATATTGACCATCCTTCTGACCCCGGCGGTGAGACAAAGTACGGCATCAGCAAACGGGCCTATCCGTCTGAGGACATTAAGAACCTGACTCTGGATCGCGCAAAGGAACTTTACAAGCGCGACTACTGGGATAAGTTGTACCTTGATGATCTGCCTGACCAGATCCGGTTTGATCTGTTTGATGCGGCTGTGAACTCTGGCGTATCGACCGCAATCAAGTTCCTACAGAAAGCCTGTGAAGTAAACCCAGATGGCAAACTAGGCTCAATTACCATCGGTGCGGCCAACAGGATTGACCCGCAAGCACTAGATAAGCGATTATCTGCTTACAGGCTTCTCTATCTGGCTTCTTTAAGAACTTTTCCGACCTTCGGTAAAGGATGGATCACCAGAGTAGCAACGAACCTAATAAAGGATTGAATCATGTTTAAGAAATTTGGTGTCGCACTTGAGCAGAGGTCAACATGGGCAGGATTGATCTGGATTTTGACCGCATCGGGCGTGAGTCTGGATCAAGAACAGTCCGAAGCCATTGTGACCGCTGGTATGGCCCTGACGGGCTTACTGGGCGTGTTCTGGAAGGACTAAGGGAGGCTTGTGTAATGGCCGAGTGGCTTAAAGTCGGACTGCCGGTATTAGCGGCAATCCTTTCAGCTTACGTCATGATTCAGGGCCATGACATCAAGATTAACCGACTGGAAACCGATATGCGTAGTCATCTCGACGAGCATAAGAAAGAAGCCAAGGATGCGTCCGAAAAGCTGTCCCGTATAGAGATCGCCATCGAACGCATCGAGACCAAGGTAGAGTCGCTCAAGGGCCGGTAGGTTTTTCAAATTCTTTGCACAAAGATTGAACGCGATCATGGGCGTACTCTATGCACCAATCGGGCAATGTTCTTCCGTATTTAGTATCGCAAAGAATTACGCATGATAAAAACTTTATCAATTCCTTTTTTTCTTCTTCGTTCATTCTGCACCGTCCAAGCTGTTGTATAGAACCCGGCTGACCACAAAACTGGCACAGAGTCCGTCAGCAATGGCCTTATGACCAGCATCCTGCGCCTTTAGTAGCCCTGCCTCATTGACTATCACCGTATTGATCTTTGCGCCGTACCTGTCAAAGAAAATCAGCGTGTAATTTCCTGTGGCATATTTTGGTGTCATTGGTCTTCTCCAGAGATGCAGTGGTGTTTTTCTGCGAAGCGGATGCCAGCCCAATACCCCGCATGAAAATCGTCGCTTGTGTCTACCGTGACTCCTTGAATGATCTCCTCTTGCGTCATCGGCTTTCTTGCTGGCTCGGGTCTGGGTGGGTGTAGAAATAAAGGCCTGATGTTTGTTCGATATTCGTTGTCTATCGGCCTGTCCATGTCGGCAACCGGCTCAAGTCCGTCTGACATGATTTCATCCCACGCCCATGCGTAAGGCTCCGCTTCTGGCTCGGCGGGTTTGGGTGGGTGGATGTAAACAGGAACCCCACTGCCTTCTATCGTAATGAAGGCATAACCATCTTCGTCCCAATCAATCCATGCGCTAGGGACATTTGGATCATCTCTATCCTTTGGATCTTCCGCTTCTGGCTCGGCGGGTTTGGGTGGGTGGAGGTAGAGGGGCTCGGCTTTAATTTTTTCGTCGGCTTCAAAAGCTTCTGCCAATACTGGATCTAGCGTTACAAAGAACGTACCCGGTTGAGGAATGTATGGCAGTCTCCACGCCACAGGCTCCTCAGCGTCATCGGAAGGGGTGGTGATGAGTTCCTTAGCCCTTTCCGCTTCACGTTCAAAAGATTCTTTACAGGCTTTCATGCTTCCACCAAGACCCTCGACGTAGCGTTCACTCAGGGCATCGTATTGTTCCTCGGCGGCGAGGAAATCTCGAACCCTATCTCTTAACCACAAAGGTAGCTTTGTATCTCGTTCAAGATCGTCATAAATCCATCTCAGCAGTTCGGTTGCGTTAGTCATGCTTCACCTCCTATCCCGTGGTGTTTTTCTGCGAAGCGGATGCCAAGACCAAATGATTTCCGAAAGCAATCTAAACGCAATGATTCATCATCAATCTCCTCCTCCGTCATCGGCTTCCTTGCTGGCTCGGGTCTGGATTTTTCCTCCATGTATTCATGACCGCATGAAGTGCATTTCCATAGCACAGGACTGGTTCCGGGAATAAGACTGTGATGACAAAGACCTGCTTCTGGCTCGGCGGTTGGTGAAACGACAGGCGGGTGCATCATTTCAAAGAATTCCTTACCCGTTAGCCAGCGCACAGCAGACATATCGACGATGCACTTATCACCATCTGGCCTAGACAATACGAAGCCTGTAACGTGATAGCCGTTGTCCTTGATGATTCCTTTGGCTTTCCTATGTGTCAGCGGTATGACTTCTGACAGGTCGTACTCCACTTCTGGCTCGGCGGGTTTGGGTGGGTGGTGGTAAAGCTTGTCTCCGGGCTTTATTGCGTACCCGTTACCCCAAATTTGATTTTTATCGTCCACCCACGCCACAATCTCCTCAGCGTCATCGGAAGGGGTGGAGAGGAAGGCGCGGATTTCTTCCATGACTTCCATATCAACAACATCAGCTCCGCATTCTTCTTCGTAGCTTTCCAAGCGTCTTAGCGCCAAGTCCAGCAGTTCGGTTGCGGTATTCATGGTTTATCTCCGTCTCCGCATTCAGGGCAGTGGGTATACGTCCCACAACCGGGGGTGTCCTTGTCCTGCTCGAAATTTTCTGGCCACTGCTCTTTCGGGAGAATACGTTTCCTGCTAACTCCCGGCTCAGACCATTCATGTGGCGCTACGCCGTAGTAGGGGAAGGCGCAGAATCCGTCCCCGTCATCGCAATACTTGCAAGTCATTCTTCCTCCAACGATTTCAGCGCGGCTCTGACTTTTGGGCCATCAAAATGCTGTGTGGTTATGTAATCACCATCTATATCGGTGTAGCCACTAAAGCGGCAGGTCTTCAACGCCTCAACCAACCCATCAACAAGATCGGCGCGGATATAAACGGTAGAGCGAATCGGTTTCATGCCAGCCGGAAATGGTGGGTCATTTGGATCTGATCTTGGAATCATGCTTTGCATTGCATTTGTCACCCAAATCTTTTTCGGTGCGTTCATTTCCCACCTCGATCCTGTTCGTACTTCTCAATCCGTGAGCGTCTGTACCATGTCTCGCAGTTGATCCCGGCCAGTTTGCAGCACTGTTCGATGGACTTCCCTTCAGCGCGGTACTTCTTGGCGGCTTCAAACTTGGCATCCAGATCAGGGTTCCAGCGATGGCGGTTCCCAGTGGCTGACAATCGCATCTTGTCGCGCACTTCCTTGGGTAAGCTGTAGAACCGTTCTTCCTCTGACATTTCCTCAAGGCGAAACTCAAGAGCGTCGATCAGTGGCTCAAGGATCTTGACCGTCTCAGGCCCGACTTTGGGTCCTACAATCTTGAGGGCATCACGCGCTTTGGTGAGTAGGGCTTTGTCTTTGTGTTCTTTCATTGATCTCTCCTGTGTCTTACAAGGAAGTGCGCTACCCGTTGGACATCCCCTGGATCGCTTGATAGGGAGGTAACGCACTTTCGTGTAAGTGCCGGTCTTTCCCGGCTGTCAGACCTTTGGCCTTCAGGTCCGTGCCTTCATGGTGCGAGTCCGGGTTCTCCCAGAGGTCGTTTCAGGTCACGTTTAGGGTGGCCCCCATGTACTCCCATACAGCCGTTACAATTGGAGTTAACAATGAACGGTGGGGGCCATAATCGTTAAACGCCGTGTTCCGACCAGCATTTGAAGCTGGCGCATTCCTCCTGACAGGTCAGTTGCCTAGCGCAATGATCGCAAGGGCACACGGTTTCGGGTTGTTCATTGGCGAGGATCTCTTCCTCGCGTTTCTTGCGTCGATGCTTTCGCATCCATTCGTTCTTGCATTGTGAACATCTGGCTTCGTGTCTGCCGTAGGCGGTATAGAACGCATTTAGAGGTTTCTCAGTGCCACAAACGGAGCAGACCTTAGTCTTCGTCATCATGGAAATTATGACCAATGATGAACTCCACAAAGATCACGATCAAAAAAGCTACGATCATAATTACGCTGATTGATTTTTCAAATTCCATTGCTGTCCTGTGTAAAAAGTGCCATGTCCTCGCATTGCGAGTAAGAAAGGAGTGGAGAGACCCGCCGCACTGTCATGGCTCTGGTGATGATTGACCGCTCGACCAGCTTACGGTTTTAACCTGAGAATTCGATGTATCCGGCCTATCAGCCTGTCGATCTGTAGATAGAGGATCTGGATTCTGATCTGCCGGATAGTTTTCATTGGTGACTCGCAAATTTACCGTGATATTTTTTCCTAGCCTCATAAATAATGAATTCTGCTAGTTCTTTATCTTCAAAAGTTCCAATCCAATGTTGTTTTTTATTCCTATAAACAACTGCCGCCCATTTATTTAATCGTTTTATGAAATATAATCCTTTTGTTTTTGATAAATTATTCTTATACGTTGATTTGTTAAATTGATTTTCTGAATTTGTGCAAACACGCAAATTTTCAATTCTGTTGTCGTGTGGATTTTTATTAATATGGTCTAATTGCTTAGGCCATTCGTGATTATGAAGGTACCATACTATGTGATGCGCTTTTATCAATTTTCCGTTAAATCCCACTGACCAATATGATAAATTTAGTCCACCCGGTGATCCAGCCATTTTTCCAAGTCTTGTGTTTTTCGGAGTTGTTTTTGCAATCCAAATAAGACTTGATCCTGACTCCATTGGTACATAACCTAAATAATCACTTATCTCCATTTTTGCATTCCTGATATGTGAATTTATTTTGCAAGCAATAGTCTTCGTTTGAAACATAGGCATATCCAGCGATCAGAGCAAAAACTGCCAGTACCTTGATGATTCTAGTCATCATCTTCACCCTTGTAGGAAAAAATGTAGGTGTATATCGCCTCTATGTCATCATCGTGCATGACCGGCAGAATATCGACTTGTGGAGCGCTATCATGCGGGTAGTAAACGTGATGCACTTCGCAGTCATCTGGGCAACCCGGATCATCAAAAGTGGCATCGTAACCCTTGTCAAAGGTGAAATTTACTTCGACATATTTGCCGTTCAGCGTATAGATCAGTCTGTGCATTTGCTTTATTCCGGCTGATATGTGATTGCAAGTAGTTGCTGAATCTGATGCTTTAACCGCGTTACTTTGGCCTCAGCTTCACATTCAACCTGAGCAATTTCTGAATTCAGCGCGTCAATCTTGCTGTCAACAAGTGTAGCGGCATCTGCAAGAACCAATCGCACTTCCGCATGGCCAACTTTTGCGTACCCATGCTTTGCCATATCAAGATGCGAACTGGTATAGGTAAACACCCCTGTATCATCAACGTCATTGATATTGTGCGGACCAATCATTGACATGGGGCTGATCCAAGCAGTCAGCGTTCCCTCAAGTACCTTGCTCATTAACGGACCCTCCTGTAAGCCGTACAGCGGGCAGAAATGCCATGCGGCTCTGTGTCTACACAGACAAACTCAGATGCCGTGATAGTGACGCTCTTGGGGCCGGTCAGCATTTTGTAGCCGGTTATGCCAGCGCCTAACAAAGCAACGATCATGGCAAAGATTGCGCCTGACTTGGTTGTCAGAATCCAGCCACCGAAATTTTCTAATGCTTTCATGTTTACTCTCCTAGGTTGTGCGCCATCCTTGGCGCGGGGTGATTAGTCAATGATGATGCCAAAGGCGATAAGGTTTTCAGCGTAGGCGATAATGTCAAAATCTGACCACTCGGCAACGTCATTGCGAACATAAAATTCGTCTCGCCCAAAAGACACAAACCGCGCAACAATTACTTCATAAATAGATACTAAGTCTGATCTCATCTTATCTCTCCGGTAGGGCCAAGGCAGAATTGCCTTGGTGTGAAGACATTATAAATTTATTTTTCATCATGTGTAAAGCATTTTGAAAAAAAATTTACAAAAAGAAAAGGGGCCGAAGCCCCTGATCTCATGCCCAAGCAGGAAGCGATAGAACTTGCACTTCCTCCGGGTATCCCGGCCAGTCATCCATTTCTAGGCAGTGCTTATACAAAGCCAGATCCCGGCGATAGAGTTCCCTGCCTCTTTCCATGCCTTCCCTGTCAACCTGATAGATCGCAACCGCATAGGGATAGGTCTTCTCTACAGCGATGAACGTGAAGTCAGGAATGAACAGGCCATTGGCCTCTGCCAGATCGGTATAGAGTGCCGCTTGAACGTGGTAGCGGTACTCAGCAATCGACTTGGCAAAACTTCTGGCGCTGGCTGATTTGGTGGTCTTGAGATCAATGATCCCCTTGTTCGGATGCAGATAGTCGCATCGACCTCTGACCTGTACGCCTTCAATCTCTGCCGTGAATGAAACCTCAACTGCTCCATTGGTCAGGTAGTCAAGAGCGACTGTATTAGCCCTCACAGACAGCGCAATGCCAGAGCATAGTTCGTACTGCGAATTCGTTAGGATCGTCTTGCCAGAGGCTTCCAGTTCAGCCGCTAGTGCTTTTCCTTCCTTGGTCCTCCTGTCTAACCCTGCTGGCATGACGCAAAATTCTGAGGTGAACTTCTCAGGTTCTAGCGTCAGCGTATGGGTGGCCTGTCCAATGGTTAAGGCATCATCAGATTCTGGTGGTCTGTTCTGATGCGCCTTAAACAAAGCAGGGAATTGAGCGATCTTGTCTAGACCGCTCTTGGAAATCTCAGGCCGAGCGTGATATTCGGCGGCTGGCAGGTCATAGATGATAGCCATAAATCACCACGGAATATCGTCGTTAAAGTCATTGCCCTGCGGAGCAACATTGCCGTTTGCTCTGGGAGCCTGAGCGTTCTTGTCTCGTGGCTCATAGAAGTTCACGAAGAATGATGATCTATCGCTTGGTACACCGGCAGGGTTGAAGGTTTTCTTCATAATCGCGTACATACCTTTCTGACCTTGGAAAACAGTTCCAATCGTCTCGTACTCGCGTTTCTGGTTTCCTTGCTTATCGACGTACTGTCCAACAGTCACCACAAGGTCATACATTTTTTGATCGGCCATCTTTTATTCCTCTACATTGTTAAGCGCATTAGCGCGGGTTTTTGCCAGATCAACAATTTCGTTGTTGAACTTCGCGAGTCCGTACAGCTTGGCCCATTCTCTAGCAGGGTCCAGAACCTTTCGGAGTTCGTCTGTTGTATTAGCCGCTTCAATCGCTTGGCTAATCTCAAATCGTTTTGCCTCGATCACCTCAGCACTTGGCTGATTTACTTTCGGTGGAGCCTTGGTCGCGGCATTGCCATCATCATCTTCTGGGGCGATACCGCAAGCGGCCAGAAGGCTGTAGCGTCGAGCATAGGTCAGGGCTGACCCATAACCCTGCGCGTCATGCTTGGAGGCTGGTACATGAAGAACGCCACCAGATAGCTGTTCACCTGATTCATGGATAAAGATCGTCTCGACCATCACCCCGTCATTGCATTCATGCGTCTTCTGAAGCAGGAAGATGCCTTCATTGTTCAGAGCCTCTTTGACTGCATCGACGCAGACATCCAGAGCGGCATACTTGCTACGAAAGTGCGGGTTGTTGCTGGTCTTTGCGGCAGACTCAAAATTCTTCTGCGCGGCTACCAGAGCCTGATAGATGGTCTTAGAAGGTGTCGTAGTCACTGTGCGGCTCCTGTTCATTTGCATATGTCCTAGATTGAATTGATTCAAGAACGGAGAAGATAGCGTCCAGATCCTGATCCTGTTGTTGCTGTTGCTTCATTATCGCGATCAGGTGCTTGCGGATCTCAGCAACTTCAGATGCGTAAATTGGCGAGACTTTCAGCAAATTAAGTTGCAGTTCGTCCAGCATTATCATGGGCTTGTCCCAAGGTGAATAGTGCATTTTGGTCCCTCCTGTAAGGCTTGAATGCATAGCAATTATAAATCAACTTTACACAACCTGTAAAATTTTTTTATAATGATCGAGAACAACACGGAGGACCAATGGAAAAAAGCGCATTAGAACAGGCGATAGAGATTGTTGGTGGGCGCAAGGCGCTGGCTGATGCTATCGGGTGTACCAGAATCCATGTCGGATTGATGGTTACAGGCAAGACACCAGTCACCGCTGAGAATGCTTTAAGGATTCAAATGGCAACAAAGAACAGGGTTCTAGCCGAGGATCTCAGGCCCGATCTTCCTTGGAGGATCACCAGAGCAAAGAAGCGCATCTAAAAAAAAGGCCGCTGGGGATGCGGCCGGAGACAAATGCAGGACGGATCATACTCATGCAAAGCTACAGATTCAACATCAACGACTATTTAGCGGCATCGGCTCGGCTAACTATCCACGAAGACCTGTGCTATCGGAGGCTTCTGGATCTCTATTACGAAACAGAAAAGCCTCTGGATATTGAAGTGGAAAAGGTTGCCAGAGCAATCGGCTATCAGAGCCACGTCAAAACAGTCATCTACATTCTGGACAATTTCTTTGTCCTGACAGGAACCGGCTACAGAAACAAGCGATGCGATGCAGAACTTGAGGCGTACAAAGCCAAATCAGAGAAGGCATCAAAGGCAGGAAAGGCATCTGTCATTAAGCGTAAGCTGAACAAAGGATCAACATCCGTTGAACTTGCATTGAACGTCCGTTCAAGTGATAAGCCTAAATCAAAGGGCTTGAGCGTATCTGATATGCCACAGGTAGAAACAGACATGGCTGAGGCTTTCATCAAGCATAGAAAGGCGGTCAAGGCTCCGCTGACCATGATTGCATGGCAAGCAATCCTCAAGGAGTGCGCTAAAAGCGGATGGGAGCCATCAGAGGCTATTACGGAATGCCTGACTAGGGGCTGGAAGTCTTTTAAGGCTGAATGGGTCAAACCAAAGCGTGAGGCTCAACAGGCTCAGTATGAAGCCAATGTCTTTTCAACTGACTTTATAGATGGTGAGTGCTATGAATCAGAATGAGTTCAAGGCGTTTTCAGAAGTGATGACTGCGGCTTGGTCATTCCACCGGCCTATTGCACCGGCTCAGGTTTCGATGGCATTTGAACTCTTGAAGCCGTTTCCTCTGGCAATGGTAGTCGAAGCGATCAAGGCGCATTGCGTAGATCCTGTCAGGGGCCAGTTCCCACCAAAACCCGCTGACGTAGTGGCTCAAATTGAAAAGTGGAGGCCACAGCGTATAAGCGCAGATGAAGCATGGACAATGCTCCCCAGAGACGAATCAGACACGGTGGTATGGACTGACGAGATTGGTGAAGCCTATGCCATATCGTGCAAGGAGCCAGATCGAAACGCACGAAGGATGGCGTTTAGGGCCGCTTATGAGCGCATTACAGAGCAGAACAAGGCAAGAAACATCAACCCGAAGTGGGTGATTTCAGAGGGATGGGATGCTGAAAAGAAAGCCAAAGTTTTGCAGGATGCCATCAAGCTAGGCCGGATCAAGGAATCAGACGTAAATCCTGCGCTACTGGAAGGACCATCAGTCGGTATCTCTGGATTGCTCGAAAACCACTCACATTTTGACGAACAAAAGGCGAAAGAAAACCTATGCAAACTCAAGGCGCTATTGAACTGAAAATGGCTTGCACTTGCACCATCGAGCAAACAGAAGGCGGGTGGAGGCGAATCGGCAGGACTTGTCCATATTGTCAGGCGTGGTCTGCTAGTCTGATAAGTCAATCAATGGAACCTTTGAAGGCTTTCAAACGTGGACTTGAACAAGAGGCTGGAATCGTTACGGCAGACCGTACAGAAAACAACGAACAGGCGTGATGCTGAGAATCAGGTAAAGCATCAGGAATTGCAGAGCCAGAAGGCGCAGGACTGGTCCAATCTACAGGCCAAGCATCCAGATGCCGCTGACTTCATTACACAGATCAGCAAGGAATTTGGAAAGCCAGCAATGGTTGTTGTTGCTGATGAGACAGGACTCATTTTAGACAGCAGGAAATATGATCCACTTCGCAATGCAAATAAGAGACGATAGCAAGCGCCTGATTGCTCTTGATGCCGTTTCTAAGGCTCCTGATGGAGCGATACTGACCATCAAAGACCCAACACGAACCCTAGAGCAGAACGCGATGTTTCACGCCTTATGCACTGAAGCATCAATGAACTGTCTATTCATGGGAAAGCAGATCAAGGCCGCACAATGGAAAGTCTTGTTTATTTCTGGTCATGCGATAGCTACCGGGATTGGCGCTGATATTGTTCCCGGCCTTGAAGGTGAGTTCGTCAACATCAGGGAATCATCGGCTCAGATGGGGATCAAGCGCATGACAAGTCTTATCGAATACACCCAAGCCTACATAGCCAACAATGACAGCAAATAAACTGGAAAAAAAGTATTTAGGGAAAATTGCACAGCTTCCTTGTTGTCTGTGCGGTCAAGTCGGAGTCGAGATTCACCATTTGCGAGAAGGCCAAGGTCTTAGCCAAAGAGCAGACAATTTTTTGACAATTCCATTGTGCCCATCATGTCACAGAGATAACATACTCGGTATACATGGACAAAAGACCATGTTAAAAATTATGAAAACAACTGAATTGCAATTGCTTGCCGACACTCTGGAAAAAATATTTGGTGAATGCTCATGCTCAAAGACATAACAGGATGCAAGTTCGGAAATTTGACTGTTGTTTATAGGGAAAAAAACAATGCTGGCGGTACTGCTATGTGGCTCTGCGTCTGTGACTGTGGTGAAAAAAGAATTGTAGAAGGAACAGGACTAAGGGCTGGACGAAATAAAAGCTGTGGATGTAAATCACCAAGGTTTAAATCAACAAAATTTCCAGATCATCCGCTAAAGCAAACAAGAACTTATAAAATTTGGTATGGAATGCAAAGAAGATGCTATGAAGCAAAAAGTGAAAAAGAAAAAAAACTTTATGCAAATAAAGGAATTATTGTTTGCGATAGATGGATTGAGTCATTTGACAATTTTTTGAACGACATGGGTGAAGCTCCATTGCGTCATTCAATAGATAGGATTGACGGGAACAAAGGCTATAGCCCAGAAAATTGCAGATGGGCTACAGCAAAAATCCAAGCAAACAACACTTCTAGTAACAGAATAATAACGGCCAAAGGCCGTACAATGACTCTTTCTCAATGGGGCGAAGCCACTGGTCAAAAGCCAAACACAATCCTGACTCGACTTAGGAGAGGATGGTCAGTAGAGAGGGCATTGCAGATTTAGAGGATTAAGTTTTAGATGAGAGTCGCACGAATCGACGCTAATCAGCCTGAGATAGTCAAGGCGTTCAGAAGTCTAGGATGGGAAGTAGCCCATACCCATACTGTCGGTGATGGGTTTCCTGACATTGTTTGCTCCAAGAGTGGAGTCACTTTACTGGTAGAGATCAAGGACGGATCAAAACCGCCATCAGCGCGTAAGCTGACTGTCAAAGAGCAATCGTTTCATTCCAGATGGCAGGGTCATCTGGCGATCATTGAATCTGTCGATGATGTTTTTGCAATCCACCGTTCCCTATTTTTAGTGTAACCATGAACTTTGAAGAATTCCAGAAACTAGCCAACAGAACAGCAAAGCCGTTGCCGTTTGCTGAGAACTTGCGCCATGTCACTTATGGGCTATGTGGTGAGGCCGGAGAGTTTGCAGACGCCGTGAAAAAGCATGACATATACGGACAGGACTTAAACGTAGAAAACGCCTTAGAGGAACTTGGAGACGTTTTTTGGTATGTCGCTTTGGGGGCAGAAACTTTTGGCGTAAGCCTTGAGCAGATAGCGGCCAACTGCATTGAAAAGCTGAAGGCGCGCTATCCAGAAAAGTATTCTGACGAATTAGCTAGGATCAGGCTCGACAAAATCACAGCGCATGATTAGGTCCATGCCGCTCATGCTTTCCTGTTGCTCTGGTCCCATTCCGTAGATACCGCTCTCAGTCCACGTTAGGACAAGACCTGTCCCTACCGATACTCCGTACAGCTTGTGAGTGCTTCTAGCTGATGGCAAATAGGCCAGTTCGATGATCTCCATGCCATTTCTCATGCAAATGGCTTCACCTTTGATAGCGCGTTCTAAGTCAAACATTTGTCATTCCCCCTCATCTGTAATCGGATAGAAATTTTTGTTTTCACAAGCAAGACTTGCTGATACGTCTTTGTCTACAGCGTATTCGCAGTCTGCAATTTGTGTTCCTTCATCATCAATCTTGTACGAAACCCAGACACGCATAGATCTGTGGTAATACTGCTCGATCATAAACGTCTTTTTTTTATGCTGTTTCAAAACTCTGTGCGTTTTCATTAGATCTCTCAGGGGTGATGGGGGCCGAAGCCCCCGTTGTAATTAGATTGCGAGAAGTTCTTCAAATTTTGCTTCGATCTGATCTACGCTGAAATCGTTTCTGCGGTATCCCCATACATCAAGGATGTCAGTGCAGAACATCCATTTTTCTCCGGTCAGGTTCCATGCGGTAGCCTGTTCAATGGTCAGCGTTGCGATAAGGTTTGAAAATTCTTGGTTGGTCATCTGATCTCTCCGGTAAGGGCCAGCACCTTGCTGGCGTTGGGTTATTATAAAAATAAATTTATCATGGTGTAAAGCATTTTTGATAAAAAAATTTAAGACTTTACAAATCAAGCAGTTGATAAGAAAATTTACCTGTCAGCGTCGAAACTGATGAGAAAGGATTGGACTGCTTCCGCCCCCGAGAACGCTTTGCGTGGTAACAAGGGGTTTCGACCGGGGGCAGTACCAATCCTTTTTTTTTGGCTTCACTCTGTCTAGGTTCATTTGCGGTACGTCGGTGGGATGAACTGAATGAAGGCAATACCCTTGGGGTTGAGCCTGTTCCCTTACACGAGCAAGACAAAAGGGAAGCGGAGGGCTGAGACTAGATCCGGTTGGTAGTCAGGTGAACTGCGACTGCATGGGGAAACCCGGCTCTGGTAGGTAGCCTGAGATAAGTCTGGTCAAGGTTAAGCGATGAAACGGCTCCGTTTGGCTTAATACAGCGTTACCGTGGCTAGTCTGCGGTAAAGGCTAGATTTGCTCAAAAACTCACCTTTTGGCTTATACATGAAAGACCTAGGCAAATACTGGAAGCCAACAAAGACGGATCAGATGGTCACGAAGCCAGTCAAGAATAAAAAATCCAAGGTCAAAAAAAAGAAGAAGCATCCAACATACAACGAAGAATGGAGAAATCATTGGAAAACGCTATGAAGCACTGCCCACACTGCAAGCAGACGCTACCGCTAACCTCCTTCTATGTTCGTAACGTAGAAAAAAGCACTTACCAATCATGGTGTACGCCTTGCAAGATTGAGTACCAGAAAGAAAAAAGGGCGCTCAAGCCAAAAAAAGAAGGTCCACGAATGACAAAAACCATGTTTGGTGAAAGAGTGCCGGGGGCCAAACTGACGAACCATGATGTGCAATTGATCCGTGGCTTGTTCCAATGGCTACCAGATTCAAAGATTGCTGAGAAATTTGAGGTCCACAAGTCTACAATCCAGCGAATCAGGACAGGACGAAACTGGAGCAGGGTCAGATGAAGGAATACGAAGACGAACTCTGGCTGACCAAAGTCAGGCCACAAACCACGGAATCAGAACTTGAAAACTTCCTCGAAAGAGTTGCCATCAAGATTGCGGACGGTATTTCCGAAACCACTGCCAGAGCGCAATCCTATACAGAAATCTTCAAGTGAAGGAATGAAGCATGATTCAGCAAAGCCTCAGATGGACCTGCTACTCGACTTTAGCCTAGCACTTCAAGAAATTGGCAAGGTAGCCACCTATGGTGCAAACAAATACGCTCCGGGTAACTGGCTTCTGGTAGATGGCGCAGAGCGCAGATACATGGCGGCATTGCTCAGGCACTTGATGCAGTCAAAGACTGAAGGACAGGATCAGGAGACAGGCATTGACCATCTGGCTCATGTCGCATGGAACGCACTCGCTGTTTTAGAACTGAAATTGAGGTCAATTGACACTAATCAGCTTGATTAGTATAAATATACTTTCATTGGAAACAGGATAAGCCATTGAAACACAAGATCGAATACCTAAAGCTGGATAAATTGTCCGGCTATGAGACGAATTCCAGAACGCACTCTGCTGAACAGATAAACCAGATTGCGGCATCTATCACAGAGTTCGGGTTCACTAATCCGATCCTGATAGACGAAAACAACATCATCATTGCTGGCCATGGCCGCTTAGAGGCCGCAAAACAGCTAAAGCTAGATGAAGCCCCATGTTTGCGCTTATCGCATCTTACAGAGGCTCAGAAGAAGGCTTACGTCATTGCTGACAACAAGTTGGCGCTAAATGCTGGATGGGATGACGAACTTCTCAGGCAGGAGATTTCAGAACTCAAAGACATTGAATTTGATATTGCCCTGCTTGGATTCTCAGAAGAAGAACTGAACCTGATTGAAGGCAACATAAACTTTGAACCAGCAGAAGAATCAGATCAAGGCAATCTAGATCAGTTAGATCCTAAGTGGGTTGCTTGCCCTCATTGTGGCAAGGAGTTTGATCTGCGTGAACAGAACTGAACTCAAAATTGATTGGGCAAGCCATGAGTCAGCAAAGTTTGCCTGTGAAAACTGGCATTACAGCAAGTGTCTACCTGTAGGAAAACTGGTAAAAGTTGGTGCATGGGAAAACGGCAAGTTTATTGGCGTTGTTTTGTTTGGCAGAGGGGCCAACAGAAACATGGGTTCATCATATCTTTTAGGACAGGATGAATGTGTTGAACTTGTAAGGATTGCCCTGACTAAACACCAAGCACCTGTTAGCAAAATAGGCGCAATGGCAATCAGGTTCCTCAAAAAGCAATCAGAAGGAATCAAACTAATTGTCAGCTATGCAGACCCAGACCAAGGTCATCATGGTGGAATCTACCAAGCAATGAACTGGATCTACAAAGGACCATCAAGCAAAAGCATCAAGGTTTGGTACAAAGGAAAATGGACACACAAAAAAACAGTAGATGATGCTGGTGTAGACCAGAGCAATCTAAAAAAGAAAATTGTGCAGGGTAAACATACCTACCTGTTCCCACTTGATGACAAAGTAAAAGAGCGTATCCTGCCAATGTCTAAACCATATCCAAAGCGTCCGAAACAGGCAGAACCGGGGCCACCCGGATTGCGGCGGGGCAGTACCGACCCGGACGCTCCAATCACACCGGGGGCAAAATGAGCCTCACAGCAAAGCAAGAAGCATTCTGCCAAGCCATAGCAGATGGCATGAACCAAGCAGACGCATATCGTCATGCTTACGATACGTCAAACATGAAAGACAGTAGCATTCATGTCAACGCATCAAAGCTACTATCAGACGCTAAGGTGACGCAAAGGGTCACTTTCCTTAAGCAAGCCCTTGAATCTAAAGCACTCTGGACCAGAGAAATGAGCGTAAAGGCTCTGATTAACGCTTACAAAGTGGCTCAAGATAAGAAAAATGCTGTCGGAATGACTGGTGCAGTAAAGGAACTCAACGCCATGCACGGCTATAACGAGCCTGTCAGGCTTGATGTGACCATGCGTGAACTTCCAGCATCTGTCGATGAGTTTGTCTGATGCCTTTGTCAGATGCTCAGAGGGCATTTGCTACCAGTAGAGAACCATTCCCTGCATTCGTCGGAGGCTATGGGAGCGGCAAATCAGCGGCGGCTATTGCCAGAGCAATGGCGCTTAAGACCCACTTCAAGCAAAACGACATAGCCTACTATTTGCCGACATTCCCTCTTGTTGAAGATATTGCGCTGAGACGCTTCCCAGAGCTTTGTGAGCGTAAAGGATGGGCGTACAAGGTCAGAGGTGGAAATTCACCGCATATCGAGTTTCCCGGCTCTGGAAGGATCGTATTCCGCACCATGGAACGACCAGAGCGGATTGTCGGCTATGAGGTCGCGCATTCCATCCTTGACGAACTTGATACCTTGCCATTGGATAAGGCCAGAGAAGTCTGGACCAAGGTCATTGCCAGAAACAGACAGAAGTGCCAAATCCCGAACACGGTAGCCGTGGCAACCACGCCAGAAGGCTTTCGCTTTGTATATGAACGATGGGTGAAAGATCCTGCGCCGGGTTACGTCATGTTCAAGGCCAAGACCATGGACAATGCAGGAAACCTACCGCCGGGATACATTGAAAACCTTACCAACACTTATTCCAGCAATCTGCTTGCCGCCTATCTTGATGGTGAGTTCGTCAACCTGACAGCGGGTTCTGTTTATCCTGAGTTTGAACGGACGTTAAACGCAAGTTCAGAGCAAGTTAAACAAAACGAAGTGCTACACGTTGGAATGGACTTCAACGTAACCAACATGAGCGCAATCATTCACGTCCTACGGGAGGATGAACCCCATGCCGTGATAGAACTAACCGGGATCTATGACACGCCAACCATGGCACAGGTGCTGAAGGACAGATACCAAGGCCATCGGATCATGGTCTATCCAGATGCCAGCGGCAACGCCAGAAAGACCGTCAATGCTT
>JACCDQ011700319.1_pt1 | contig 37745 bp, 64 predicted proteins | sample 7446031 | NCBI WGS metagenome assembly JACCDQ01 (sample SAMN15323442, study PRJNA562643) | freshwater metagenome | isolation source: river surface water | place: USA:Blue River Watershed | collected 2017-08-17 | reverse complement strand
TGAGTACTCAAACATGGCTATCTGGCTCGGTTATGCCGTTGCACAAGTTGGCCTCTTTATGAACTTGAAATAAGGATATATATATATATATATATATGACACGAACAAAGAAATCTAACTACACACTTGTAGATGGTATTGAACGTAACGAGGCTAATCCCGACACGTTTTGGATTCCTTCAGAAGAGGAAAAGAACAGCCTAGTTATCGGAGACATGGCTAAACTTGGGTTTTTAGACAAAGATAAAAATGGTGAACGTATGTGGGTAGAGATTACAGAAAAACATGACGGATCTTTTAAAGGCACATTACGAAACCAACCGCTTTGGATAAAGTTGACTTATGGGGCTGAAGTATCATTTGAATCTAAGCACATCATCGACCTAATTAAAGAAGAAAAATGAAACGTATTGCTATCGACATCGAGACAAACATGGCACATGATGTCATTCATCTCGCTGTCACGCAGGACATTGACACAGGAGAAGTGAAAGTATGGAAAGCTCCAACAGGACTTTGGGACTACTTAAAGGACGCTACGTTGATCGCAGCTCACAACGGGATCGGATTCGACTTTCCGATCTTAAACAAGCTCTGGAAGACCAAGATTGGACTGAGGCGAGCGTACGACACACTCGTAGTGTCAAGGCTACTAGAACCGACAAGGGACGGGGGACACAGTCTAGACGCATGGGGAAAATCCCTAGGTGTAGCGAAGCTGGACTACAAGGCGACTTGGCAATGGATGATGAACAGAAGGGAGAACTATGACGGTGAATGCTTTGATAGACCTTTGGAAGGACTGCTGGAGTTTTACTGTCACCATGACGTGCTGGTTCTTTGTAATCTCTTTAAACATCTTGATCTTTGTGTTGGTAGCCAAGGCTTTAGTCAAGACAGTTTGGTTCTTGAGCACTCTGTAGCAGCTATCATAGCTAAGCAAGAAAAGAATGGATTCAAACTAGACACCATTCACGCTACGTGCTTACTAGCTGAACTCAAGGGGAAGATGAGCGCCATCAACGATAGGATGCAGGAACAGTGGCCTCCATACGAAGTTGAACGTATCTCTGAGAAAACAGGGAAGGTACTCAAGCCTGAGCTTGTAGTGTTCAATCCTGCCTCTAGACAACAGGTAGCTGATAAGCTCATTAGCCTTGGTTGGAAACCAACTAAGAAGACTGAGAAAGGTTCAGTGATCGTTGATGAATCTACGTTGCAAGGCTTGAAGTTTCCAGAGGCTCAGATGATCGCTGAGTACTTCATGCTCCAGAAACGTATAGCTCAAATTGAGTCATGGTTAGAAGTCGTAGGCAATGATGGTAGGGTACATGGTAGAGTCATCACCAATGGGGCTGTAACAGGCCGTATGACTCACATGAAACCTAACATGGCTCAGATCCCTAACTCAGGTTCACCTTATGGCCCAGAGTGCAGACAGTGCTGGACTGTTGAGGAAGGTAACGTCCTAGTTGGATGTGACGCAAGTGGTTTAGAGCTACGTATGTTGGCTCATTACATGAAGGATGATGATTATGTCAAGACTGTCACCGAGGGATCGTCTAAGGATGGCACGGATGTCCACACGGTTAATCAAAAAGCAGCCTCGCTACAAACACGTGACCAAGCAAAGACGTTCATCTACGCCTTCTTGTACGGTGCAGGGCCAGCGAAGATTGGCTCGATTGTCGGTGGTAGTGCTAAAGATGGAGAAAAGCTCATCGCTGCCTTTCTTAAAGGGACTCCCGCACTCAAGCGTCTACGTGATAAAGTATCCGTATATGCGTCCAAGGGCTATGTACCGGGGCTTGATGGCCGTAAGATATGGGTTCGAAGTGAACATGCGGCGCTCAATAGCTTACTTCAGGGGGCGGGTGCAATCGTGATGAAGAAGGCTTTGTGTATCTTAAATGATACAATCAAGGCTAACGCATGGGACGCTAAGTTCGTAGCTAACGTCCACGATGAATTTCAGATAGAATGTAAGGCTGAGATTGCTGACTTGGTTGGCAAAGCAGGTAGACAAGCTATCATTGATGCAGGGTTATCGTACAATCTAAGGTGTCCTCTAGATGGGGAATACAAAGTAGGAAGGAACTGGCGTGAAACCCACTGATGAAAAGATTAAAAGTCAGATCATGTTGAACATAAGTGATGATAACTTTATGATTCTCCATTCTGACAATATGGATATTCTTGATGTATACTTGGTGCTCTCAGCAGCCCTTGATTACATTGAGGATGAAGCGGAGAGCCTTTCTCGTAAAGAAGGAAGTTATCTCCAATAATCGGCTACGGCCTAACCTAGTAAGGAAAGAAAGAAAATGAGTGATTTGAAACCAGTGAAAATTAACGGTGAGTTGTTTTGGTCTAAGTGGATGGCTGAATTCAACACAGCATTCAATACGGACAATGATCGTTATGAGTGCACTATCGGTAACATCAGCGATGACGATGCAGCTAAGCTCACAGGCTTGGGCATCAAAGTCAAGCACAAGGAAGCTATGGGTAACTTCATCGTAGCTAAGAGCAAGTACTTGTTCAACCCTATGGATGACAACTTGAAAGAAGTTGATGTTGCCTCTCTCGGTAATGGCTCGAAGTGCGTAGCTGTTATCTCCTCGTACACACATCGTATGTCAGCTAAGCACGGCAATGCTCCTACGATCAAGAAACTCATGGTGACTGAAGTGAAGACCTACGTGCCAGAAGACAAAGAGGACGATGACGCTCTCTGATAAAGGAATACATATGAATTTCGGACAAGCTTTAGAAGAACTCAAAGCAGGACACCATGTTTCTCGCCTTGGTTGGAACGGAAAAGGTCTTTGGCTCACCTTACAGGTTCCTGATGCAAACAGTAAAATGACTCTTCCTTACATCTATATGAGCTATCCTTCTGATGCGAAGACTACTCCAAACGCTTGCGTTCCTTGGTTAGCTTCTCAAACAGATTTGTTAGCTGAAGATTGGACTAGGGTAGATCTTTTTATTCAATAAGTGTTGACTTTTCCTACTCTATATGCTACAGTGTTGGTGTTATAGTTTAGGAGAAGTTAATGTTTACACGGTTAATTAAAGAACGAGACGAACAAGGGAAGATAAAGAGCTACGAGTTGTTATTTGACGGGAAACCTATACCAGAAGGTAAAAAGTACTGCCCTTCATGTACACAGCTTTTAGATCTATCTTCCTTTTCAGCTAAAGGTAACGCTTGTAAGACATGCGCTACGCAAAGAGCTAAGAATTGGAGAGTTGTTAAAGAAAACAATCCAGATTGGCGAAAAGAGCGTAACGCACAGATTGTAGAGAATAACCGAAAGTTGAAACGTAAGATGGTTGAGTTAAAAGGAGATTGTTGTAGCGCTTGTGGTAACCAATATCCAGACGTTGTATACGATTTCCATCATCTTGACCCATCAGAGAAAGACTTTAACATTGGTCAGTCACGAAATTGGCCTAAGATTGAAAAGGAGTTAGCGAAATGTGTAATGTTATGTGCAAACTGCCACCGTATCAAGCACTTCCATAATGGTTGAAAAACCAAAATTGGCTATAATCGACGCAGATTTGATTACCTACAGAGTAGGTTTTGCTTCAGAGGACGTTGATGAGGCTACTTGTTTGGCTCGTGTGACTCAGCTAGTCAATGAGATAGTTTTCGATGATCTGCAATGTGACGACTACAGGGCTTACATCACAGGCAAAGGAAACTTCAGAAATGATTTAGCAGTCACTGAGCCTTACAAAGGGAACAGGAAAGACGCTAAGAGACCTATCCACTACGATGCTATCAGGACTCATCTACAACGCTTAGGTGCTGTTTTAGTTGAAGGTCAGGAAGCTGATGACGCTGTAGCTATAGATGCTACTGAAAGTGGTGGATGGATTGTCTCCATTGACAAAGACCTAGATCAAGTTGCAGGTTGGCATTACAACTTCGTGAAGCATGAAGAGTACTACATTACAGAGGAAGAAGGTCTTCGTAATTTGTACACACAGGTGCTCACAGGGGATCGTACTGACAACATCATTGGCTTGAAAGGCATTGGCCCAAAGAAGGCTGCAAAGCTTTTAGAGGATTGTAAAACTGAAAGGGAATACTATGACGCTTGTCTCAAAGCTTACGATGGTAATGAACTTCGTGTCATTGAAAACTTGAATCTTTTATGGCTACGAAGAACACCAAACCAAACATTCCAAGTACCTTCTACTTAGTTGGTGGCTTGTGGACAGTGAAGTGGGTTGAAGATCTCAGTGAGTACGGTAAGTGTGATTGTGCTACTTTCACTATCTACCTACGAACAGGGATGAACAAGACCTTCACTGAGCAGACATTCTTCCATGAACTCGTTCACGCTATTATGTTCGCTATGGGACATACTAACCAAGATGAGGTCTTCGTAGATGCCTTCGGTGCTCTACTTCACCAGTACGATAGGACTAAACTGTAAGCATGGTAACTCGTAAGACAACAAGCTCTAAACGAGCTAACGCAATGAAACATGGGTGGCGTAGCGGCCTCGAAGAAGATGTCGCTAAAGCTCTCACAGCAGCAGGTGTTCCTTTTACCTACGAAGAAGTCAAGATCAAATACATCAAGCCAGCGAGTGAACATCAATATACTCCTGACTTTGTGCTCGATAACGGGATCATCGTAGAGACTAAGGGACGTTTCCTGATTGCTGACCGTAAGAAACACATCCTCGTCAAGAGGCAGCAACCACACTTGGATATTAGATTCGTGTTCTCTAATAGCTCTCAGAAGCTAAACAAAGGATCACGTACAACGTATGCTCAGTGGTGTGTTAAGAACGGGTTTCAGTACGCTGATAAGACAATCCCTGAACACTGGATCAAGGAAAGACGAAAGAAGGTGAGTGATGGAACTTACATTAACGAAGGAAAATGAGGATGGTTCAGCTGACTTCGACATGAAGTTAACTTGCATTGAAGTACAGCAGATCATTCGTTTTGGTTTAATTACACTGCTAGAGAAAGCGGTAAAGGAAGGAGAGAAATATGAGCCAAGTCAACCTAGTTTGGGTGACACCGGAGGCGGAACAAAAGATTGCGTATATGGCCCGTGTGTCAAATCCGGCAAATCAGAACTCAACTGCATCTGCGACCAAGTTACTCAAGTACCTTATTAAGAATAAGCACTGGAGTCCATTCGAGATGGTTAATGTGTGTGTTGAAATAGAAACTACTCGTGACATAGCTCGTCAGATCTTGCGTCACCGTAGCTTCTCCTTCCAAGAGTTCTCACAGCGTTACGCAGTCTCTGAGGGGTTCATTCAGGACTCTCAAGCTCGACTACAAGACGAGAAGAATCGTCAGAACAGTCTGTACACTGATGACATCAGCTTGCAGAACTGGTTTGAAGGTGCTCAACGTCGATTGGTCAACGAAGCTAAGTTTCTGTACTCAGCAGCTCTCGACAAAGGTATCGCTAAAGAGTGCGCCCGTGTGTTCCTTCCTGAAGGCTTGACTGTCTCCAAGATGTACATGAACGGCACTCTGCGTAGCTGGTTGCACTACATCGATATCCGTTGTGATTCTGCAACACAGAAGGAACATCGTGACGTAGCTAACCAATGTCGTGATATTATCTTTGAACAGTTTCCAACGATAAAGGAACTCTATGGCGAAGCTAGTAGTTCACTATAAACCTCCTATGTTCATCCCAGATTGGACTAAAGGGTACAAAGTGTACGTTATAGACCATCCTCGTTTAGGGTGTAGAATGATAGAGACATCGGAGGTCATCAAAGACTACGGTAACGGAATCTTCGAGACTAAGTATGTCGTCTATCATCCCGTTGACGGAGAGTTCTATGACACTTGACGAGTATTTCCACGTAATCAACAAACAACCGATAAAGGAACAGACTATGTTTGAACGAAGCAAAGCTTATTTTCAGTCACTCAAGGACTCGTGGAGTTCACTGTACAAGTGGGACGTAGAGATTGAATCTAATGAGACAGCAATGGAAGGTGACTACTGGGCTTTCGAGATGTACACTGAACCGTACGTCAACGAAGAAGGTAAGCGTATTTCAGCTGTTCACTCTATGCTAATTGAACCCCATGAGACTACTTGGATGGAAGTCTTGGATAAGATCCTCGATGAGATGGAGAAACACTACGGGTACAACATCAAAGAACAGGTGTACTACTCAGTCAGTTTCCCTCTCAATATCGACAATGAGTACACAGGTACGCCTCTGGTCGGTAAAGGTCGATGCTTGAACGATGAAGTGCTTCAGCAGCTCTTGTTGGCTTTCCCTGAAGTGTACGAAACCTTCGGTCAAAAGGAATTCACACTAGCATGATGACACAAGATGAAATCATTGAGATGGCTAGGCAAGCTGGCATGGATTATTTGGAATACATAAGCGAAGATTCCATGAAGCAAGTTGAAGCCTTTGTTAAACTGGTAGACGCCAAGGCTACAGCTAAAGAGCGTGAGGCGTGTGCAAAGTTGTGCATTGACGAAGTTTGGGCATCAACAGTTGAAGGCACTGCCGTAGAAGCGTTTAACTATGCTTCAAGAGAATGTGCCAACAGAATTCGAGCAAGAGGTGAAGCAACATGAGAATCTTAATTAACTGAGTATTGACAAACTTATGTTAATATGCTATATTTCCTCATTTAGGAGATGTAATGTTTAACAGTAAAGAATGGCACTCACGGCCTGAAAATGTAGCAAAACGAAAAAAATACCAACAAGACAATCCTGAGAAAGTTAGAGGGTATTCTAGAAAATACTCTTTAAAGTATCCTGAACGTGTTTTACATCGTACTGCTAAATCAAGGGCTGCAAAAAGAGGTCTTGAATTCAACATAGACTATTCTGATATTGTGATTCCTGAAGTATGTCCTATCTTAGGAATTCCTATTATTTTGTCTGACGGTCTTGGAACAAGAGGAGGAAAAATGAACTCTCCCTCGTTAGATCGGATTGACAATGATAAAGGATACATAAAAGGAAATGTACAAGTCATTAGTCATATGGCAAATTCAATGAAATTTACCGCTAATAAAGAACAACTTTTAGCTTTTGCTAATTGGATTTTAAAGGAGTACGGATGACACTAAGAATTTTAGTCATTCCAGACACGCAATGCAAAGAAGGTGTTCCAACTGAGCATCTTGAGTGGGCTGGCAAAGCTATCTGTGAATACAAACCTGATGTCGTGGTTCACTTGGGAGATCATGCAGATATGCCTAGCCTCTCAAGCCACGATGTCAAAGGTTCTAAGTATTTCGAAGGCTTACGCTATCAGAAGGACGTTGAAGCTGCTAAGGAGGGCATGAAAATCCTCCTGAAGCCCCTCAAAGACCTCCAGAAGCTACAGAAGGAGAACAAACATAAGGTGTACAAGCCTCGTATGGTTCTCACAGTAGGTAACCATGAGAACCGTATTGATAGGGCTGTGAATAACAATCCCATGCTTGAAGGTTTAATCTCAGTGAAAGACTTGGAATATGATAAAGATTGGGAGGTACATCCTTTTCTCCAGCCTGTGTTTATTGACGGTGTTGGTTTCTCTCATTACTGGCCTGTCGGTGCTATGGGTCGTCCTGCTGGAACGGCTGCTGCGATCATCTCTAAGTTACACATGTCTTGTATTGCGGGACATCAACAAGGGAAACAGGTAGCTTATGGTAAGAGAGCTGATGGCAGGTCTATCTGTTCTATTATTGCTGGATCTTATTATCTTCACGATGAAGGATACATGGATCAGCTCAGTAATAGGCACTGGCGTGGACTGGTTGTTCTTAACGATGTCCAAGATGGACACTTTGATGAAATGTTTTTAAGCATAGAGTATCTACAAAGGAAATACAATGGAAAAACCGACAATTAAGGAAGTTGAGGAATACATGGCTGGCTTGAACGGAACAACTCAAAAAGACATCTACGATGTAGTAAGTAAACCAAAGCATTACATGCTATTTGACGCAAACGATGTAATGATTATTTCAGTAAAACATGAAGGCATTGAAGTTCGTGACGTAATCGAGAAACTTCTGAATAAGATAGCTGAAAACAGTAAAGGGGAGTTCTATTCTTATCAATTTGCATCAGATTATGTACAACTTATGCAGTACTTAATGCGCTTCATGGACAAAAATGGTGTAGAAGACCTTAAAAAAGCCCGTTGGTATCTTGACAAAATGATCTCAGCTTACTAAAATAGCTGCCCTTCAAAATTTAAACACAACAACAGAGATTTCACAATATGGAATACAACACAAATCGAATGACACCGTATCAGACCTACATCGCTAAGTCACGATATAGTCGTTACTTGGATGATAAAGGTCGTCGTGAACACTGGAATGAGACAGTATCACGTTATTTTGACTTCATGGAGAAGCATCTGAAAGAGAAAAATAACTACACACTGGATAGTCGAATGCGTAATCGCCTTGAGTGTGCAGTGTTGAACTTGGACGTAATGCCCTCTATGCGCTCCCTAATGACCGCTGGTGAGGCTTTGGAGCGTCAGAACGTAGCTGGCTATAACTGCTCATATCTCCCCATTGATGACCCTAAAGCCTTCGATGAGGCCATGTATATCCTCCTGTGTGGTACAGGTGTAGGTTTCTCTGTGGAGCGTAAGTATGTCAACCGTCTACCTGAAATCCCTGAAAAACTTTATGAGTCTAATACTGTGGTTCACGTTAAAGACTCCAAGGAAGGATGGGCAAAAGCTCTTCGTCAAGTCATGGCACTCCTATGGGCAGGTGAGATTCCTAAGTGGGACGTTTCGGCTGTTCGGGCTGCGGGGACACGACTTAAAACATTTGGGGGCCGTGCGAGTGGCCCTGAGCCTTTGGTCGAACTCTTCAAATACGTTGTGGGTAAATTCAAAGGTGCTCAAGGACGTAAGTTGTTTTCAATCGAAGCGCATGACATCCTGTGTAAGATCGGGGAAGTCGTTGTGGTTGGAGGTGTTCGTCGTTCCGCTATGATCTCTCTGTCTGACTTGGACGATGATCGCATGGCTCACGCTAAAGCAGGTAACTGGTGGGACGGTAACGGTCAACGAGCTTTGGCTAACAACTCAGCTGTGTACGATGTCAAACCTGACGTAGGCCAGTTTATGCGTGAATGGAGCAACATCTATGAAAGTCACTCAGGTGAACGTGGTATCTTTAACCGCTACGCTTCAGAAGCTCAAGCAGCTAAGAATGAACGTCGTGTACTCGGTAAAGAATGGGGTACTAATCCTTGCTCTGAAATCATTCTTCGTCCTTACCAATTTTGTAACCTTAGCTCAGTTATCGTTCGTGCGGATGACACTGAAGATACTCTCGCTGAAAAGGTCGCTATTGCTACGATTCTGGGTACTTTCCAATCGACGCTGACTAGCTTCCCGTATCTGCGTAAGGTATGGCAGACAAACACTGAAGAGGAGCGTTTGTTGGGTGTCTCAATGACAGGTATCTTGGATAATCCTTTGCTGAACTCAGTCTTGGATCTGGACTTGCCTAAGCGTTTGGAGAAGCTGAAGAATGTTGCTGTGGATACTAACAAGCGTCTTGCTGCTGAACTTGGCATCAATGCTTCTGCTGCGATCACGTGTGTCAAACCCGAAGGTACGGTTAGCCAGCTTACTGGTACTGCTAGTGGCATTCATCCACAACATAGCGCTTATTTCATTCGTCGTGTACGCTCTGATGCCAAAGATCCGCTCACTCAGTTCTTGAAGGACTCTGGTTTCCCTTGGGAGCCTTGTGTGATGAAGCCTGAGTCAACTGCTATCTTCTCGTTCCCTATGAAGACACCAGAAGGTGCTCGTCTACGTGAAGACTTGTCAGCTATTGAACACTTGGATTTGTGGTTAACCTTCCAGCGTCACTGGTGTGAACACAAGCCGTCTGTTACAATCTCAGTGAATGAGAATGAATGGCCTAAAGTAGGAGCGTGGACATGGGAGAACTTCGATGAAATCACTGGTGTCTCGTATCTACCTATGGATGGTGGAACTTATCGTCAGGCTCCCTATGAAGCCATTGACGAAAATACGTATAATGCTCTTCTTAGTGGAATGCCTCAAACGATCGATTGGGAAAACATGCGTGAAGTCACAGACAACGTCGAAGGCGCTCAAACCCTGAGCTGTACCGCTGGTGGCTGTGAGATCTAAGAAAAGAAACACACCAATATCACCGAAAACAGGATGGCCTCCGGGCCTCTTGCAAGATGACTCTAGTGAGTTATCTAGGTGGTTTGCTAGTCGTCTTGACGCAAGAGAAACATTGAGGAGATTTATTAGAGATGAGAACAATCGTATACACAAAAGACAACTGTCCAGCGTGTGTGCAACTGAAGACAAAGTTAGCTCTGGAAGGGGTTGACTTTGTTGAGGTTCACCTAGGCAAGGATATGAGCATTGAAGAATTCAAAGAGAAGTTCCCTCTTGTGCGTTCAGTCCCTTACATGGAATACACAAAGGATGCGACATGGTGATTGACGTAAACTGGTCAGGAGGCCCCGTACTAGGTATTGTCCACACGGATGAGGCTCTAGTGGAGACTGATGAAGGTGAGTTTGAGTTCTGTCAAGCTATCATTCTCCATCTAGGGTTCTTTAACGTAGCAATCCTGTTCTACTAACCCTAGAAACTAAGAAGCCCTCTTTCGAGGGCTTTTTTGTTATGCCTTGTGATACTGTTCTTCAGTCAAGATACCGGGTTTGTACTTGTTCTCAGGACGGAAGATAGTGAGTTCTTGTTGTCGCATCTCAGGTGCGAAGCTAATGTGCATCCAACGACCAAACTCATGGATCATCTGATCGAACTTGATACCTGCTTTCTGTACTTCTTGACACAGCTGCAAAGGAGTCAGTTTAGAGCTAGATACGTCGATAGCCCAACCATCCATGTGAGAGGACACCTTAGAGCCTCCAACAGCCACGTTAACAGCCGGTAGACGCAACCAAGAGTTGATCTTCAGAGGGCCTGTAACAGCTCGTAGTTGCTCTAGCTTCTGAGCTGCAATCTTCATGTTCTCAAGTTGAACGGTAGAAGGTTGATTGTCAATACCTTGACGTACAGCAGTTTCGCTGTAGGTAGCTTCTTCAAGCGTAAAGTGTTCACTCAACTGCATCGTTCTTCTCCTCAGGTTCATCGCCGTTCATCTTGATAGCTGCAAGCCAGCCAATAAAGCCACCAACAATCGTGGAGAATGCAGGGGCAATAATCGGGAAGATGTCTTTGCTATCTACAACATCGTTAGGGGTAAACAAACCACCTAGAAGAGTTACAGTCATTGCAATCATTACGAAAGCCAGTGTCCTAGCAATCATAAGTGCAATCTGGAGGATCACAGTTTCTTTCATTTATTAAACACCTTTCGATTTATCTTTGCTACCTTGGGAGGAGCCACGATGGAAATTCACAACAGTGCCACACAGAGTAACAAGAGAACCAAAAGCCATAAGAGCTAGTTCTTTGTTGTCTGCGGGTACTTGCTGAGACATCAACATATATGTAAGTCCAATAGTGCTCAAAACGATTACTACGTCAATACAATATGCAATGTTTTTTGCTAGCCAAGACGCATTAGCTGAGTTCTGGACTTCAGCGTTCATCTTTCTAGCGCTATCTGTATTAGCGTTGTTTAATTCCAACTCTTTAAGATCCAGCTCACGAAGCTTCAAAGCTGCATCAGGGTTGGCCTGAAGGTGTGCAGCCACCGCCTCTACAGTGTCTTCAACGCCTAATTTAGAAGCGATAGCTTTAACTGCCATGCCTCCCATAGGCCCCATAACAGCTGTGGCTAAGCCGGGAGCTACATCTTTTAACAAGCCTGATAGTATGTCGTTCATGGTCTTTTACACGCCTCTACAGCGTCCTTTACTATGATGTACAGATATAATTCAAAAGGTAAGATAATAAAAAACAGTAAGGTAAGCAACACTAGGAAGCTTACATAGGCTGTCTCGCTAGAAGAATCGCTGCTGTTAGTCCCCATATTTCCAATACTATTAGAGCCATTACGACGACCCATGCTATTCTCTTTCTGATCTTAGCTAAAAGTCTCTGTTTCTTTAATACTTCGTTCTTTCTCGCCTTAACGGATAACAAGTGAGTGATCTCTTGCTTCTCCTGCACTATCCCGAACATATTGACTACATCGGTATATAACGCACCTAACTCAGGAGGGCTTTGGTAGACCATAGTCTCCCTGATTTCCTTCTGTAACTTCTCCATCTCCTTCAAAGCTACTACATGGTCTAGAGATATATCTAGTAGCTCATCAGGCTCAATAAACTGAGTGTCTATCCTTAACTGCTGATCCGCTATCTTCTTCTTCATGGCTATCATGGCCTTAAAGAAGATCTTCAGGTTCTTGATTAAGTCAGCTTTTATGTCTTGTTCGCTATGTGACTCTTGTGTAACTCTAGGAGCTTTCTGTTTCTTCTCTGTCTCAGTCTTAGGCGAAGGATCATCAGTGTCTTTCTTTATGCGGTGAATATCAGGCTTATTCGCTTCATAACCTGCGGAGAATAACTTACTCTTGATGAACTCCCACAGACCTAGTACTTCCTCGACTTGCTCCTTAGCTTCATCGAAGGTTTCCTTAGCCTGTAGGACTACACCTTTATACTCTTTGTATAGCTCACAACCCTGCTGGATAGCCTCAACAGCCTTGAGAGCACCAGCAAGGATTATTAGAGGCATTACTGCCCTTCTGGAGGAACCAAACCTGTGGTAAATAAACCACGGTAGGCTAAATTAGGTTGAGTAGGTAATGCTTGGCCAGAAGCAATCAAATTAGCAGCCTGTTGTGCAGCTCTACGGCGAAGAACACTTTGGATAGTATCAGCAGTGTATCCAGCGCCAGCCAAACCAGCAGCAGACATCGGAGACTGAGTAGCTGCAACACCGTAAGCAGCGGCAGACAACTTAGAACGAGCAGGGTTAAACTGAGCGACAAAGCTCAACAAAGGATCTAAGCTGCCTCCTTTGATAACAGACTTAATAATATTCTGTTCTTGTTCGCTAAATAAACCCATCTTATTTTTATTAGCTGCAATGTTAACAAAACCTCGACGAATCAGTTCACTCTCAGAAGCATTAGGCATCTCTTTCTTGATCTCAGCTACATTAAGAGCATCTTCCAAGACCTGAGCACGAGAGGAATTACGCCAATCCTTACGAGCGTCAATTACTTTTTTAACTGCGTCATCAAGACCTGCCTGACCAGCTATCAAATCACGACCGTTAAGCTTGGTAATGTAACTATCTACTGTATCAACAGCAACGGAGCCAAGACGAGCCTCCTTAGGGTCTGAGCTTCCTTTTAACTGGTTAGCTAGTTGACGAAGACGATCCACTGTAGCAAAAGGAACTCGTTGAGTACCGATAATCTTCTCCATCTGAGCCAGTGTACGCTCAACAGCAGCAGCCTCTGGAGATCCGGGAATCATGTTAGCGTCATCAAGAGACTTACGAATGTTGTCTACCATGCCTAAAGCACTTTGAGGCTTAACAGCAATACCTGCATCATCAACAGACTTGTAAGCACGAGAGGCACGTTGACGTACTTCATCCATTGTAAAGACAGGTTTATTCTCTTTGATGGCTGCACCAATGGCACGGCCAGAAGCGCCAGCCGATAAAGTACCTGCGCCAACTGCTGCAATAGTCGCTGCTAGATCGCTACCTGTGTAATCTTTAATAACTTCAGCGGTAGGTTGAGATACAAGACCAGCTACAGCAGACACGGGAATCTGACGAGCCATATCAGCAGCCAATGCTGGAACGTTAGGAGCCAGTTTAGCTAAACCAGCAGTTCCCATCATTGCTTGAGTGCCAGCTTGTACAGCACGTTCACCACGTGTCTCAGGCTCAGGAAGACCTGCTTGGGTTAGTGCCTTACTCTGCGCTTGGGCAAAACTAGGGATACGACTTTCTGAACCCAATAAACCAGCACCTATGTTATACAAGCCTCGACCTGCTTCCAATACAGCCGTAGCCGGCGCTGTAAAACCCTCGTAAGCTGCACGACCAGTCAAACCAACTTGACGAGCAAGATCTTGTCCTATACTGCGTTGAGAAGTCTCTTGCTGAGGAACTGGTTGTGTCTTGCCTGATAAGATATTACCAATTTCATCGTCACTCATTGTGTCAGGAAAGGCAACAACATTGTTACCCACCTGTATTAGTTTTTCAGCCATTAAAGAGCCTCCACACGACCTGTTGCTGGGTTGTAACGATGGGTTGCACGAGGAGCAGGAGGAGTTGGCTGCAACTGTGGATTGACACCTGACATTGAACTCTTTTTAGGTGCAATATCGCCCTCACCAAAGCCGGGAAGAGATGGAATTCCTGTGGATGTTAGAGTTGTCCGCTTTGCCTCCAAAGCTTTCTTTGTATTTGACAAAGTATTTGCCAGATCTTCAAAAGCTGATGTTAATAGTTCACGGTTTTTCCATGTATCCTCATCTGCGATCTGGTCTTTAGCACGTTGAGCGTCAAACTCAGTCTGAGTACCTTTAGCCAACAATAACAAGTTATTAGCTTGAGCACGAACTTCACGTTGCAATTGCTTAAACTCTTTTGTATCCGCTGTAGGTTTACCAAGGAAACCTGAGACACCTCGTTCTACGTTTTGATACAAACCTAAATTAAGATTTTGAATTTTTGGAGTTAATTCAACAAGTTTATTAACAGAAGTGTCCAGCGCAGTCATTTGCTCGTCTACATTACCAACTTCCTTCTTGATAGATGATGGCAATTTAGTTGCAGGAGTTGTAGTCACTGTAGAACCTACTCCACCACCTGCTTGAGGCTTAGTTACTTGTTTACCGACTAAGGCAGCAAGATTAGGAGCTGAAGTCATCAAATCAATAGGTTCAATAGTTGTAATCTCGCCTGTATCAGAATCACGGAAGATCTTAGGCTTATTTTCTTGACCAATTAACCAACGCACACGAGCTTCTTCTTCAGGAGACAGTGTTTCATTTTTAGCCAGTTTAATTTCAGCGTTAGCAATCATCTCACGATTACGTTCTGACACTGTTGTAGCACCTGCTGTACGCATAGCTTTATCTGCTTGAGCTTTCTTGAGTGCCGCTGCACGGCCTTCTTCAGCAATTTGACGAGCACCTAAAGTATCTCCTGCCTGCATTAAAGAAGTTGCCCCTTGAGCAATAGATTCTGGACTTGTCCAATCAATTTGACGTACGACATTGTTACGAAGTGTTTGCATTTTCAGCATTGGGTCTTCGCCACCTAAGGCACGACCTAGTTGACCGCCAGCAAAGTACTGAGAAGCTACAGCACGTTGCATAGGGTCTTGAGCTGCAAAAGCTCTTGCTTGCTCCATCTGAGCTTGTTGCTGAGCAAGTTGGTATTGTTCAGGAGTTTGAAACAACCCCATAATAGAATCTGTAGCCATATTTATCCTTTGTCTCTTACATCCACCAATCAGACATCCAAGAGGCTCCGTCTGAGCCTGAGAAAGTAGACTGAGGGATTACATCATTCCCTGTAGTCCAAGAAGGAGCATTACCGCCACCAAACAAACCAGTAACACCTCTACCAATTCCATACTGAAGATCAGGGTTAGCAAGCATGTTAGCAGTAGGATTATACGCAGCTGCTTGATATTGATATGGGGCAACTGCACGAGCAGCCGAGGATGCTTGACCACCCAACTCAGCACCTAAACCAAGAGCCTGCTGCCCTGCTGTCTCAACTGTACCCATAGCACCGAAACCAGCTTTAAATGGTTCGTAAGCACCAGAAGCCAAGCTTTGACCAAACTTAATCTGGTTTTGAGCTGCTGTATCAGCACCTGCTGCGATCTGACGCTGTTGATTAGCCAGAGAATTATAGTAAGCAGCCATTTCAGGGTTAGTTGCGGCCATATCCCCAGCTTCAGTAGCACCTGTAGCCAAACCGCTACGTCCTGTCTGGAATAAACGATTACGGATACCCGCTAAAGCTTGTTCGTTCTCAGGGGCCATCAAGGCAGTTTGCTGTTGTACGTAACGCTGACGGACAGCCTCAGGTGATTCACCAAGATACTGACCAGCTAAGCCTTGGAGTTGTTGACCTTGCATCAGTCCTTGGCTTGTCATTCCAGAAAGTTGATTCTGATACGCTAAAGCTTCAGGAGATAACGTGTAATTAGCGCCCTTTAAACGGCCAGAAGGATCAAATTGAAAATCAGAAGAACCAAATCGTGTCGTCACTCCAACAGGACGGAACTGACCTGCTCTAGCAACCTGATTAGCAGCCTCTTGAGCAGACCTTCCCGCCTCTTGTGCCCCGAACATGCTGATACCGCTGGCAATTAAAGAAGGGTTCCCTGTCATCGCTCCGGCAGCTGTCGTAGCAATAGGGAGGACATCGCTAAAAAATCCCATAATATATTCTCTTTCTACTTAATTAGTAAGTACCACCATTAATGGTTCCTGTAAAGGTTCCACCAACAGTTAGGTCATTAGACAGAGTAAGAGTAACACCTACTGCTGTTCCAGTGAACGTAGGCGCTGCTGTATTTGCTTTAGAATTAATAGCTGCTTCGATAAGGTTAAACTCATCGTCAAGCTCAGTGCCTTTAACAAGCTTAGCAGGGTTACCTGTAGCCAGTGCGTCTTTAGCTGCAAAATCCGTTGCTTTTGTATAGCTAGTCATTATTGTGTTCTTCCTTCTTTACAGAATACATCGAGTTTCTGAATACTGATCTCGAAGTTGTTAACTACAGTCTCTACACCAATCTGGAGAATGTTTCCTGATCCGCCTGCTTGAATACGTTGGTTATCAAAGACGATACCAGTGGTGTACTCAGCGATACCGTATTCAGCAATGCCGTACTCAGATACAACCAAGTTACCTAAAGTAAGTTGACGAGCATTGTAATTAGTACTGTAGTCAAAGGCATACTTCAGAGTCACGTTAGCGTTATTACCACCAATACAGGTAAAGCTAATCTTCTTCAGTACTTTGATATTATTAGGCTTACCCAAATCAAAGTAGTTCGTGTAGTACTCCATACGGAATTTAGTAGCATTATCTATATTACCGTAATACTTACCGATGTATCCAGCAAAGCCCATTAAAAGCTCTGTACTGCGAGTAGAGAAGAACGCTTTAGGGGTCAATGACCAAGTAGTAGCCCTTGCTGAACCGTCTTGAAGAGCTTTGCGTGTATCAAAGCAGTAGCTAGTACGAGAAGCAGGAAAGGTGATAAGATAAAAAGCGTTGTTAGCTGAGTAGACAGCTTTGATATTATCTAGGTTCTCAACGCTTAGATCGTGAACTAAGTCATCACGTACATTTCCGCTAATGTCACGCATAGGTGCTGACTTCTCTTGAATTGTACGAGCGAGAGAGCGAACACCTGAGTCCGACAAGAAGAATACGTCAGTACCTGTAAGAGCTACTGAATCACGAGCGCAGCATCCAATACCAGTGATAGTATCAGATAAAGACATTGTAGAAGGATTAGTAGCGCCTGTGTAGACTAGGATCTGACGACGACCAAAGATGATTAATGAGTTATTATGAGCAGCTAAGGCTGTGATCTCATCAGCACCGTTAGGCCACACAGAAGCTACATCCAAAGTGCCTGCTGTACCTGTAGACAAGACATGGCCAGCCTCCAAGTCAGAGAACTGAATCAAACTCTTATTAGATCCTGTAGCACCTGTCCAAGTACGTCCGTATGCGCTGATAGCACAAGCTGATTGCTGAACTGTCCCTACGTAACCAGTCTTCTCAGATACTCGACGGAATGTTGTTGTAGATACTGCTGGATCAAACACAAGAGGGTCATGGCCTGACTGATACAGATATAAGACACCATTCAAAGGAGCCATCTGCCAGTTATTAGAGCCAATCGTAGGTGCTGATCCCCCACCGCCATAGGTCAGCTTAGTTAGGGTAGATCCTGACAGGTTAAACAACATACCATTACCAGCTGCAATGATATAAGATGTACCGTCATTACCGATCAACTCACCGATAGCTTTGATGTCTGCAGTGCCTAAATCAGCGTTGGTTGAATGCTTAGGTGTCCATCCCTTACGAGCACCGATACGACCAAACTTATCGATAATGCAGTTGCTGGCTTTAGTGGCAAAACCAGCCTCAAGAGACACAGAGCTATCCTGAGTATTTACACCCATGAAACCCGGAGCACCAATGGAGGCTGCTAATAGTTGTTCAGCCATATTAAGGAGCAGTCCAATTCATCTCATCTTCGTAGTGATTACGCTCAATAGCTACTTCGTTAGCCAAAGCATTCTTGTACAAAGCGTAAGCTTCAGAAGATAAGTTACCACCGTCTTCACCACGTTCAGCAATAGCTTTAGCATAAGCCAACATCTCTACCAAATAAGAAGGGACTAGGATACGTGTAGTGTCTGAAGACAGTTGAGCCTGTGGAATAATTAAGTTAAAACGGAGAGTCTCTACACCGTTGGGAACAGGAAATAAATCAACCTGTGTGTCTCCATCAGTATTTACACCGTTAAAGTTATAATATATTGGGCTACTCTTTTGATAAGAAGTCAACAAGAACTGCTTATTCATCCAAGTTGTAGGGGCACTACGAAGCTCAAAGTCCTTAGTGTCATTCAGGATGTCAATAACACGGAAACGAGTACCAGAGCCTGTTAAGGTGTAGTTATAAGTACCGTCAGCCGTTGTGACTGTGATAGTCTGAGACAAACTATTCCAATCAGCAGCATCCTCTACTTCTCGTTTAGCGTCATTCACCATGATACCAATCATAGATGAGTAAGCTGTGTCATTGACACTGTTCACCGTAGGTTCACGTAGCCTACGGAGCACATTGTTTACAGTGTCGATATAAGTAGCCATTGTATGTTACTTCTTCTTGTTAGCTTTATTTTTAGCTGTACGAGCACCACGTTGGGGCATCTTAGCCTCAGACATGGCAATAGCGATGGCTTGTTTACGGTCTTTAACGACAGGGCCTCCCTTGCCGCTATGGAGAGTACCTTCTTTGTACTCACCCATGACTTTACCTACTTTAGCGTTTTGTTTCTTAGTGCTTGCCATAGTTATATCCTACTATATTTATTCAGATTTGTCAATAGATTTACTTATATCTTTAAAGATAGAGTATATTTTATGACCAATCATTAAGGTTGTGTAAATCAGAGTAGCCCATAGAACTAATTCTGATACTTGATAACCAGCTACAGTAGCTAAACTCACTGTCACTGGGGGTGCTGCCTTAGTTATCAGTGCTGCTCCTGTCTCCGTTGTAAGACCATGATCTGACATGGCGGATTACTCGTAAATAATGTTAATCGAACCAGCGTCAAAAGTGTTGGCCCCTGTTGTGGTTATGCGAACAGAAGTTAAAGCACCAGCCAATGACACATCTCCACCGCCAGTAAGAGCAAATGTTGTCGCACCTTTGCCAGAAGATGCAGAAACCCAAGTATTTGATGAAATATTAGATATCGTCATAGTACCGCTTAAAACAGCGGCGGCAGAAGCAAGTCGAACAATGAATCCTGTTGTAGATGTAGAAATACCTGCTGAAGCTGAAACAATAGCTGCGCTTGTGGATGCGTATGTTGCTGAATAACTACCGCTAACGCCTAACTGAACCAAAAGATCATCTGTCCCCGATAAAGACACGCCATTAAACATCACAGTTATACGCTTCACCCAAGAAGGGATAGACGTAAAGTCAATGCTTGTGCCGGATGTGGAAGCTACAGCTGTGCCTGACGTAATGCCAAGGACAGCTCCTGAGTTTACTGTGACCCCTGCGGATCCGTTAATAGTTACTGACATTAATTAACCCTCGTAGAGAATATTGATTGAACCAGCATCAAAGGTGTCTGTTCCGTTCACGGTAGTGATGCGAACACGGTCGAGAGTCCCGCTTAATGCGATATATCCTCCACCATTACTTGCGTTGTTACCTCCGGTATCAAATGACGCAGTATTTTCAGCCCAAGTGTTTGACCCCATATATGAAATTGTCATTACTCCGTTGTGAGATCTAGTTGAAGCATTTACACCACAAAGTAGAAAACCGGTCGTAGAGGCTGTATTTGTAGTATTTGCAGACCAAGCACCACCCAAATATCCAGTTGTTGTTGGACTTCCTGCGCCTAGCTGCACTTGAATGTTAGACGAACCATTTGTACTTACGCCGGCAAACATCACAGTAATACGTTTTACCCACGATGGAATAGATGTAAAGTCAATGTTAGTGCCAGACGTAGAGGCAACAGCAGTCCCAGACTTTAACTGACCATAAGCTCCAGTAGAAGATACTGTAAACTGAGTTGTGCCGTTGCTTTGTAGCTCCAGCGTTCCGCTAGTGTCTGCTGTCTGGACTAAACCAGACGATGTTGATGCGTTAATGATTGTGGTCATTATTATTGTCCCTCAGCAGGTGTTTCTTGTTCTTGTTGTTGAGCAGCCAAAGAAGCGTTGTATGCTTCCAGCTCAGCCCCTTCGAGTTCAACTTCAGTTGCTTGACCAGTTGCGAGATCTACGACAATTTTGGTAGGCATGTTAATATTTCCTTATTCGTTAAGAAGTAACTTGTTATTCGTACAAGATGTTAATAGAGCCAGCGTCAAATGTGTCTGAGCCGGCCGTTGTAATACTTAGTTGAGTCAAAGTATCTGATAATGTTTTATGCCCTGCAAGAGAAACTGTTCTAGCTCCTGAGAATAAATTACCTGACGCAGTCCATGTATTAGAGCCAAGAAGCGTTAAAGTAATTGTTCCAGAAATTGTGTTTGATGCGCCGATTGATCCTGTGTAAAGAGGAAAAGCTGCTGTAACAGAACTGCTTCCAGATGTAGTGTTAGCAGTGGTTGAAACAGAGCACACAGACGTAACATAATTCGTTATTTCAATGCCTCCAGCATCGCCAATTTGAAGGTAAGGTTGGGCAGTTCCGCTAGTCGAAACATCTGCAAACATCACGGTAATCCGTTTTACCCATGAAGGAACACTTGTAAAGTTAATACTAGTGCCTGAAGTAGACGCAACAGCAGTTCCAGCGGTAAACGGGTAATGCGTACCTGTAGCAGAGCCAATGGTGGCAGTGAATGTACCAGCGACAGTAGGAACAGTAATAGTTCCTGACCCTGATGTGTCGCCAGTGAGAACGAGAGAACTCATGTGCTTATTTCCTTTTTAAAGAATAACCCAACGAGAACCGTCAGGGATAGTAACTGTAATGCCTGTATCAATAGTAATAGGGCCTGTAGACATAGCTGATTTACCTGAGCTAATAGTGTAATTTGTAGTCACTGTCTGAGAGTTCTCATAAAATACAGCATCAATACCGCCACCAGTAGCCCCAATACCGCCAACTTGAATAATATTGTCGTTTTCTTCATCGACAGTATAACGGGTGTAAATACGTTTATCAGCTAAGTTAACTGCAAGTTCGCCTTGCTCAATATCCGCTGTAGTTGGTTTAGCGCCTGTAGTTACGCTATTTTTAATAATAATAGTTGCAGTCATGTTTTTCCTTAAACTATAACCCAGCGAGAACCAGATTGAACAGTCACTGTATATCCTGAGCTAATTGTGATAGGGCCAGCAGAGAGACCGCTGTTTCCTGTTGTTACTGTCACGTTCTCAGCGATCGACTGAGAGTTATAAGCAATAGCCTTAGTCGCTGCTGATCCGAAATACTGACCACCTGCCACAGTAGCTGTAGACACAGCTGTAACTAAACCTTTAGCGTTAACTGTTACAACTGGAATAGCTGTTGATGAGCCATAGGAGCCTACGTTAGAGTTGACAGTAGCTAGAGTTCCTGTACCTGTGACGTTAGCTGAACCATTAAAGCTATCGCTCGTATATGTCAAATCACCTGTAATGGCAATAGTACGACCAGTAGTCAGAGTAGCTGCTGATCCTGTAGTGTTTTGATTCCAAGTAGGTACAGTTCCTGTCAAGCCGCTATAAGCCACGTTAGTTGCCGTAGCTGCATTACCTGAGATAGAGATACCCCAAGTACCTGATGCACCAGTGCCTGTCAAAGGAGCGTATGTAGAGGCTGCTGTGGAAGTAGTTAAATAACCTGCACTAGCGTGATTACCCCAACCATAAGCTGTATTCCAGTTAGTAGAATTATTAGTAGTTGAATACCAGCTAGAAGCAACGTAAATAGGGTCAGTTTCTGTCTGTACAGCTGAGTCAGCTTTAGCGCCTTGAGCAGCAGTAGCGTAAGCGCTTGAGCTAGTCGTTGCGGCTGAACCTAAGACTACACCATTCTTTAAAAGTTTACCTGTAGTCCCATCAAATAACGCTACAGCACCGTCAGTGGCTGACGCAGGGCCTACAACATCGCCTGTTCCTGAACCAGCTGAGGTATTCTTCCACACCCCTGCTGTGCTGTCGTAGGCGAGAACTTGATTATTAGTTGGAGAAGAGATTACTACATCGTGTAATTCACCAATCTCGTAACCATTCTGAATGTGAACGTAGATAGACCCTACAGTGGCATGACTACGAACACACCAGCCAATACGTACAGCGTGATCTGGGGCAGTAGGAACTGTTGATGTGATAGCTCCGGGAGTCGAAGGACTTAGGAACAACATAGCTCCCTCAGCAAAAGCTGAAGTGTCTACATTGTGTACTAATCCGCCACGAGTAGCAAAACCTTGTTGATTGTTAGCAATAGGTTCAGTAACAACAGCCAAAGATGAAGCTGAGTTAGTATCGTTATTGGCTTGAGCTAGAGCTACTTCAAGACGGTTACCTTGAGCACCAATAACACGAACAACGTGCATATCAGTAAAGGCTGAACCTGTCTTGTTAAGGACGTATACAAGCTCTTCTTGACCAATCTGAAGGGTAACATTACCGCCACCCATGCCAATTTCAGGGCCAGCCTCAGTAGATGACCATTTTAAACGACCTACTGCATCAGCTGGAGTAGCAGCAGTATCAATGTCAAGATAATCAGCAGTACTAATACCGCCAGTGATGCCAGACAAAGAAGTAATATCGTCATTATCACCTAAGATAGCAGCTGAGAGACTAGCACGAGCACCGGAGGCTGTAGTAGCGGCTGTACCACCTTGATTAATAGCCAAAGCAGTCGTCAAACCTGTGATGCTAGTGATGTCTGTGTTAGCACCCTTCTGTGCAGCATCTAGATTAGAACGTGCTTGTGATACATTGTTAGCCCCTGTACCGCCCTGAGTGACAGATAAGGGAACTTCAAGACCTAAGAGCTGAGTAATGTCTGAATTGATGCCACTTTTAGCAGCATTGATATTCAAACGAGCTTCAGCAATCGTAGTAGCTCCTGTGCCTCCTTGAGACACTGGAATAATAGTGGATTCAACTTCACTCGGAATCGACCCACCAACACCACGATAAATTGTCATTCTTACTCAGCTTCCTGAACAGGTTCTACTTGCTTAGACTTTTTAGTAGCTTTTACTGGAACTTCTTTGACAGGTTCTTCCACTACAGCCACATAGCCTTCATGTCCTACCATAGAGTCAATATCTACTTGGTTAGTGAACTCAATCACATTACCGCTAATCAAACATTTAAACTTAGCCATTTTCCTATTTCCCTTTTAATCAGATAGGCCAAAGGAGATCCCTTTTGAGGATCCCCTTCAGTCTAGCTATTAAGCTGGAACAACCAGTGCAACTGCACCGTAGTCACGCAACTCGCCAACACCGTACAATGTGTCAGCAGTGAACAGAGTACCGAGGTATTCTTGTTTGTACTGAGTTTGTGAACGGATACCGACTTGCTCAACCAAAGCGAAGCTGTCCTTGTGACCCATCAAGCAGACACGTGCGATAGCAGTGCCAGAAGTTGGGTAAGCAGAAGTAGCAGAAGCGCTGTCAGCGTTGCTAGACACGAACACGCCCATGCCGTACAAGTTACCAACTTCACCGTTGCGGATGGTGTTACCAGCACCAGACTCACCAACGAAGGCTTGTTCAGTGTAACGGCTCAGCCCCATCAAGGTGTTACGGCTTGAAGGAGGGATGATGAAGAAACGACCGTCCATAGGAACGTCAGAATCATCCAAGCGTTGGATAGTACGACGGATAGCAGCGTCTGTCAAAGCAGAAGCGTTACCAGTGTTGGTGTTAGCAGTGTAGTCAAACGCTGTAGTACCGTCACCACCGATGTAGGCAGAGCCGTAACGAGAGCCAGTAGCACCGCCGTTAGCCAAACGACCCAACTGGATGATGTCAGTATCGATCTGCTTAGCCAAGGCGTAACCAGCATCGTCAGTGTAGAACGAACGCAGGCTAGACAAAGCTTGAGCTTCAACGATGTCTTCGATCAAACGGCTATATTCATAGTGCTTGTTGATGGAGATGTCCACAACGCCTTCAGTTGCAGCGATCAATGTAACTTGAGTCGAAGCAGCCTTAGCAGACGCAGTACCACGGGTAGGAACTGGAATGTGAACGGTGTCACCTTTCTTGCCCTTGAACGACATCTTTTTGATGAGGTTCGCAGCAACGAGGTTTTTCTTATAAGCAGCTGCAATTTCATCACTCCAAATTTCTGGAATAAAGTTTGCTGCTGTGGTAGTGGTTACATGGTTAGTACCGAGTGCCATTTTAAAAGTCCTTGATGTTTAAATGAAATACAAAAGTTATTTGATACGGCCTTCAGCGTAAGCAGCCATAATCTCCGGTTGGAGGGCTTCATAACGCTCTGGGTCACGCATCCTCAGCTGAATAAGGTCAGCACGTCGATAGATTTTTTTAGAGGATTCGCCAGTACCACCTACGTCAACACTTGCTGCCTTTAGAGACTGCTTTAGCGCCGTATTATCAACAGCAGCCGCTTGCTTAGTCACGTTGGCATTTTGAACTTGCTTCAACTGTTTATAGGTAGACAACAACTCATTAGCACTGTCAAAATCATATTCAGCGTCTGCTTTAGCGTACAAATTAAGGCGAACTGGAGAGGCTTTTACCCACTCTGTAAACCCTGCATCTTGAACGACTTGTTGGAAGTCAGGATGTGTAGCTGCTAGTTTCTGCTGAATATTCATCCGTTTGAACTCTTGAGTAGCTTGTTTAGCTGCCAAGACATCAGGATGCTGTTCAACTGTCTTACGAATTGCTTTCTGAGGATCTTCAAAAAAATCTACTTCAGGCTCTTCTACGATAGGTTTGTGAGTGCTTTGGAGGTTCTGCTTAATAAGATCATCAGCGAGTTTACGAACTTCGCCAACTTCTTGAGCTTGCTTACCGATCAGCTTTTCAGCCTCTTGGTGCATACGGATAATTTCGTCTACGCTTTTACCCTGATATTTCTCAGGAACAGCAGGCTTGGTATCCTCTACTACAGGTTGCTCAACGGCTTGCTCGGTTTCGTTCTCTACTTGATCGAAATTACCTTGCGTCTCTTCTTCATCTACTAACATATCTTCCCTTTCCTGCCAACTAATGTGGTTCTAGGAGTCTTTTAAAATAAACTCGGCTATTACTAGCTTATGAGTTCTGCTTTTGTTCTTGGGCAAGCTTTTCAGCTCGCTTACGAACCCATGAATCAGCGGCTGTCGGGAAAGAGCCTGAGCAGCCTTCTAAATTCAATCGGATTGCACTGATAATCCTCGCTGCTTCAGAGCCGCATTTACTGCATTGCAGGTGCTGCACACTGTCGTCAACCAAAGATTCAGTACGATGTGAGTTAGCGCAGAGAAATTCAAATATACGACGAGCCATTTAATGTGACCCCTCTTCTTCTAGTTGAAGTTCTTCGTACGCCTTCTCGTACAGCCCTTTCAGGCCGTATAACCAGTTCAAAATATCCATCTGTCCACGACGAAAGTCTAGTGTGTGTGTTTCCGTGACAGAAGATAGTTTGTCGTAGCTATTCTTTACACGATCGATGTCTTCCATTAAGTCTGACCACCCTTTAGTGGCCATCATTGAGAAGGCATCTTCGTAATATCGTTCTAGTTCTTTATCCATATAGGAGAACCTAATAGTTAATAAGGGTGTACTATATAGTACTTTATTGACTTTGTCAACCCCTTTGTACTACTTTATTTACATTATTGTAATTTATTTTGCTTACTCATCATCTGCATAGTAGCGATTCGCTCATTAGAGGCAATATCCGCTACTTTCAGGTTCACATTCTTCTCTTTTAGCATCAAATCAGCCAGTTTCAAACGCTTCTCGAAATCGTCGCCTTGATCGAGGTTAGTGGAGGCAGCTGTAACCATCTTCGCTTGCAACTCAACAGGCATCATCTGTGTTTCCACTTGTGTCTGCTGTGCGTTAGCCATCTTCTCAGCTGTTTGAGCCTGCAACAAGGCCAATTGAGCCTGTGCTGCCTGCATTTTGAGCTGTTCTTGAGCCATTTGCATCTGCTGTTGCTGAGGATCAGGCTGTGACATCTTCTCCAGTTCAGCCATCATCTCGTAACGGTTGCTCAAAGAGCTATTAGCAACGATTCCCTTCAAGATAACAGGCAAAACAGGGGTATTTGGGCCTAGAGTCTGCAACAAAGCAATGAACTGCTGTTGTTCGTACTCACGAGCCATGATGCCCAAGGTAGCTGTAGGGATAAAGTTCATGTCAACTGAGGGATAACGCTCAGGATCGAACTGCATGTAACGGAAAGCAGCCTTCTTGATGAAAGGCATCAGGAAATCTTCTTGGAAGTTGGTCAGAGTACGTTTGTACTTCTTGATAATCGAGGCAACAGCCATCGAAATACCGCCTTGACCTGCGTCACGAGACACAGAAGACACCATTCCTTGTGAATCCAGCGTACCTGTAGCCTGCAATAGCATACGCTCAAACTCTTTTGAGGTCTGCATGTTGGAGCCATCGGTACGACCGAAGTTGAAAGGCTGGAGAATCTCAGCTGGATTACCGTTTGTAAGGATAGCTTTGCCGGGACGTACTTCAAACTTAGCCCCACGAGGTAGGCGAGTAGCATCCATACCGATCATAGGAGCGCCTGTAAGGGCCAAAGAGTCCATGTGGCTACGGATCTGTGCGTCCACTGCCTTTTGCATGTTGTAGGCCTTCTCAACCGTTCCACGACCCAACAAACGATTAGGAACTGTGTCGTCTTGATACAAGATAACAGGACGATCCTTCATCATGTAAGGATTCTCTTCAGCCTTGAGAAGCATAGAATCGTTACCGATAACGACAATAGCCTCAACCAAGTCAGCGTAATCATCAGCTGTGGAGTCTTCAGGGAATAAGTCAACTACTTCAGCTTCCCCATTCTCCAACTTCATCAAGTACTCACGAGGAACAAGGCCGTAGTAAGTCAAGAGCTTAACCTTGTCATCCTTGAACTGAGTGGACTCCTGAGTAGCTTCCAAGCTATCCTCAGAGTACATAGGGCCAATGTCTACCTTACGATAGATACCGTCTTCCATGCCCTTGACGATCTTGTGCATGGATACGTATTTTTCGATAGCAACGCCCATACACTCTTCAATGGATGTACCGTTAGGATCAAACAAGAAGTTCTTAGGGTTAACAGGGATGATCTTCACCGCTGTACGAGGCTTTTCCTGTACGCCAATGGCTGCTTGGCCTTGTACGCCGGGGATGGCCTGAGTAGCTGGAACGTATTCGATCTCTTCTTTTACTACGATTTCACCAATACCTGTACCGTAGATCTCAGCCATGAGTTCAATCTGGTCGATACTCTTACGGATCTTATCCTTGGAGAAGTCTTCCATCAGCTGAGCCTTGAGCATTTCTACGTCAAGATCATTACCGTTCACATCTTGGAGGTTGTCTTCTATGTCGAAGAAGTCACCTTGACCGAAGATAGCTTCCATGATCTCAGCGTGACGAGTCTCAACAGCCTGCTGAGTAGCAGGGGAGACTAGCTTAGAACGCTCAGATTCACGTGTCTTATCCTCAGCAGCCCACTGACCACGGAAGATACGCTCATACTCTTCCCAAGCATCTAGGAAGTTAGTATCACGGTAGTCACGCCAACGATCACAATGCTCAACAACGAAGCTAGTGAGTTCTTTGTCGGACTCAGTAGGTTCTTCCCACTTAGTACCCTCGTTGTTATCCATATTTTCTAGCATGTATTTCCTTAATCTTCCGTGCTATCTTTGAAAGGAGTATCTTCAACTTCCATGTCATCTTTAGATTGTGTGATAGGGCCCCCTACCAACCAAGCGCTACAGGTACGATCCGCTGCACATTTGAAGTCAAATAGCTCACAGTAACCAAGCTTTGCTCCGTCCATGACATCCTGAGCGTAGCTGTCCTCTTCATCGTCGATACCGTCATGGATACACTTGAGCATCTCAGGAGTCTGAATGAAAGCTGAGCAGTTACCACAGCGCATACTCTTAGCTTGACTAACGCTTGTCTGCCACTCATTAGCCTTCTCATTCCAGAAAGCACCGTTAGATAATTCTGGATTAGCAGGGCCATAGCCGTACTCTTTGAAAGCCTTGTCTCGATTGGCAAGGTTCACTTTAATGTCGTGAGTGGCTATAGGACAGGTTTTCATAATCATAATTAAACGGAATATATCACAAAAGGTTTACTTTGTCAATAAATATTTACCATTTTATCTTATTGGCCCAGTAAGCAGCTGACATCTTACCTTTTTTGATGTTCTTAGCATGACGAGCTTTGAAGGCATCGTTACGAGCTGAACCGTCAGGGCTACCTTTGACACCTTGTTGACCGAAGCGGATAAGCTTTACCTCATCGCCTTCTTTAGCTAAGACAGCGTGGCTCTTAGTAGCGTGTCCGGGAGTCCTTTTTGGCTTGTTGTAGCCTTCGAACTCTTCGCTTCCTCGTTTAATACCCATATATGTTCCTTTTACTTAGAATCCCGACACTGAGTCAAGAGGCTCCCAGTCGTCCTCCTCATACTCCTGCTGGTAAGAGGTAACAGCTAACTGATCCACGTAAGCAAGGGAGTCAATCAAGTCATCGTGTACCCCTGAGGTAGGGAACATGATGTATTGATCCTCAAATTCCTTCCAATTACCGTCCTCATTCAAGGTGATACGACCATGCTCAAACCTACCTTGTAAAGCCCAGACAACCCTATCTACCTTCTTCTTGTTCCCGTGTGTCAGGTCTTGGATGTGGCAATAGACGTTGTTCTTCCTCATCAAATCTTCGAGGTAGTGCATCACAGCATTCTTTAGAGCACCTCTCTCGATACCTACTGCGATAGGCCTATGTTCCTTGACAGCTAAGAGGATCTTCTGAGCAGTCTCCTTGATGTCCCATCTACCGTGAATGATGTCCTTAACCCACCAGTCACCGTTGTCTAAGACCTTACAGATGGTGATAGCTGACTCGTCTAGTCTCTTCTTAGAGGCCCCTGCTGATTTAGCTACATCCTCGAAACCAGCTAAGTCGATAGCTATGACGTACTCACCGTAGCTAGGTTCCTCTTCGTACTTTAACCATTCCTCTTTGAATAGATCGCTACCTGCGGTGTCGAAGGAGGAGAGATATTCCTGCTTAAAGGCAAAAGAGCTTAGAGTTCTCTCAGCAGCTTCAATTTCCTTAGGATCGATAGTCTCGTTATCCTTGGTTGTGAAGTGCCAGCTCTGCCATTCATCATCTACGTCTTGTCCTAAGTTGTAGACATCGTAGAACCAGTTACGTCCACTAGGGGTAGAAATGAATAAAGCTCTACCTTTCTTGTCAGACAGAGAAGCTCGAATGATCTTCTGCCATACGTCTTCCTTGATAAAGGCACACTCGTCAAGGACTACATAAGTGAGAGACACACCACGTAGACTATCAGGATTATCAGCGCCTCTAACGAGTATCTTACGATTATTGACAAGGGTAATCTCCAAGTTGTTCACGTGAGAGGACTTGATGACAGGTCTACCTAAGTCATTCAGTAAGTCCCACAAAATTGTACGGGCCTGTCCCAACGTGGGTGCAATATACATAACTGCACTACCCTCAGGACAATTTAACCCTTCAATCAAAAGAGTTACCGCAGATAAGCGTGATTTACCACACCGTCGTCCAGCAGCCACTACTTTAAAACGGTGCGAATCTTTGAAAACTTCCTGTTGCCATTTGAGCAACTCAAAATTTAACTCAGCCACGATGCCCCTTTACGTAATCCGCTGCCAACATTAGCAGTTCTGGATTGTCCTGAAATAAGCCTAAACCTGTATTACAAGGCCCACACAAGAGGTCTCTAACCTTACCTGTAACATGGCAGTGATCCACAGCTAGTTTCTTAACTTCTGGCGCTTTACCACAGATCTTACAACCGTAGTTTTGATACACAAGTTTCTTGTCGTATTCTTCTTGTGTAATTCCATAATTCTTTTTAAGCTGATATGCAGCTCTAGACTTAACAAACTCAGGTTGTCTTTGTCTTTCTTTCTCTACGGTACTACGACACACCTTACAAGCATGTCTCCTAATCCCTTTATCCCTGTAATGCCAGTGAAAGTCCGTAACGGGCTTCTCTTGCAAACAAGATGTACATGTCTTAACTTCCATTTTGTAATTCCTCTTGAAAAGGTCAGGTGTTTGGACACACGCACCTGAGAACGTGTTTCAAGCCGATTACTCGGTGTCCGAATCTTGTTGCCACTTCAGTAGCTCAAAGTTAAGAGAGGTCATTAACAGGTAACCTTATACGGAGGGCCATACCAAAACGTATTTGGACTTACAGTAGGGTAGACAGTAGGGACACCTTGTTGTCCTTGTAATGTTACAAGAATACCTTCAAGGTAAGCTACTCGTTCCTTTAACGACTGAAACTCTTTCTTTTCTTGTTCAGTCATTATCAACATCCTTAGCTTCTACGTCTTGGATGTCATAAGACGTGCTGTCATACGAGACATCATCCTGCTCAATAACAGTACTAGCTTGAGTAAGCCCTGTAATGTTAATGCTAATAGCAGGAGCACCACCGCCTTGTTTAACTTGTTCAAAGGAAGACACAGGAACAATCCTGTCCACAATTAACTTCCATGCTGCACTCTGAGCCTTATGGTCAGGATCTAAAGCAGCATCGAATATAGCCTCCAAGACCCTAGCTGACTTAGGTGAGTTAAGCATCCTAGCTTTGTACTCATCCATGATAGCTTTGTCCCCTGCTGGACGACCACGTAACTCCCTGTTACCTTTTTTCTTGGCTACGATTTCACCCTTCTTGGGCCTACCTGCCTTACGACGATGAGGTTCAGCTTCTTTAACTTTTGGCTCTTCTTGTTCCATCTTTGTCCTTAGTTGGAGATGTACTAATAATAGTAAATAATAAATACAACACGGCTGAGGACTCGTTGTGCGACCTTCGATTAACGTAGCGTCATCGGCTACATCCTCATGCGTGTTGCTACTCTGAGTACTACGTACATAGAGTACTCTAGAGTACCTATCACATTTAACTTTACGGCTTAAAAGCCTTTAATGACAGGAATCTAGATAAATATAATACTTACTTATTGTATCACTAAACCTCTTGTGAACAACTTCTAAGTACTACTCATCTAGACTTCCCGTATTGTTTCTTAGCAGCCCGTCTACTAAGTCTTTACTGTCTTTATCTGAGTTCCTGATGCGTCTTTCCGCATAAGGTCGAGCGTATCATATTTTTAAGTAAAAGTCAAGAGATTTATTCATTTATTTTACATATATCTTCATAGACCTCTTGTGTCCACATTACAGGCCTCAAGAGGTCTATGGCAGTCCTCCTGTGTTCTTTTTAGACATTAACCTGTCCCTCATTATTGTTGTATTTACACAACAGTCTATCTTAGTCTATAACTTCTTTGATTTCATTAGACTTTTTAGTTACTCATGGTCTTTTCTTCCATAGTCTTTTTTGTATGCTTTAGAGGCTCCCACAAAAGTAAAACACAACAGCCACCCCCTCCCCCCATCAATGTCCTATCAAGACTATAATGATAAGCATACTTACTATCTCTAATGACTCACGAGTCAGTAAAGTAGCAGAGTGAGAGACTATGAAGCACCTATTAAGCACCACTAAACAGACACTAAAAAGAAACCTTACAAACCTTACACCATGCACCAAAACAGGTAAAAGATATTCACATGTTATTCATAACAGTGCATTAATGCACCATAAAAGGGCTTACAATGCTTACAGTGTACAGTTTAGATACTACAGTATAGAATAATATTAATACTATAGGTCACAATCAAAACTGGCACGTTACGTGCATAGGTTATTCCATCATAAACTTGTTAAGGATCGACACAAATGAACTACGATAAACTTCTAGATCAAGCTCACGCAATGGCGCTCAAAGCGAAGCCTTGGATTTTAAAATATGATGGTAAAACGTATACTGCCGTCTATTCGATGGAGCAGTCAGTATACGAAGTTTATGAGGACGGTTTGTTTTATCTGAATATTAACATGAAGTCACCTAGTAAAGCTAAAAAGTTCTTACAGTTCTATCTCACCAACTGATTGTATCTAGTCACTAACAGACAAGCCACAAACCAAGGAAAACCCTATCATGTCCACAAAATCAGAACAACTCGCACAACGTACAATCTATGTCCTCGGCTTTGTTGCCCTCATTGTAGTGTGGCTCACTGCCTGATACAATTTAACCATCTCTAACTTCTTAAGGATTAACACACCATGAACACCACAGCAACACAGTATAGCGTAGTTATCAAACATAAAGACGGGAAACTGTCTTATATGTCTTATCGTGACCGCACAGAGTGGGCACTACGCACAGCACGTAAGCACGCTAGGGATTGCACAATCAAACTGGTTTCAGGACAATGGGACAACGTGCAATATGTCGCAGTCGTTGCCGCATAATCAATCAATTAATCAACTAACTTTCTAAGGATCAGAACATCATGCAAGCAATTCAGACACGCTATCTCTCACCCACCAACTCACGTGGGGCACGCATTAAAGCTTGGGCAGCGGCAGGATCAATAACGATTAGCTACCCTTCCGAACTCTCAGGACAGGCTGTCCACCGAAAAGCTGCTGAGGCTTTGTTGGAAAAGCTAGGCTGGAATGACGCCAATTATGGTGGACTGTTAGGTGGTCAACTTGAATCAGGTGACTACGCCTTTGTGTTCAACTCAGATTTGTCTAAGGAGTGATAAACAATGCCATTCGCTACCCTGCCTATCCGATTCTTTGTAGTTGACTATGACAGCGAAGAAGTCGACATTGTCGAAGTATCTGAACACGAATTCCTAAAGGCTGAAGGAACAATCAGCTATGAACGACACACCAAGCGAGAAAACGGTGTATCCCAAATTTGTCTCACGAAAGGTTTAAACAATGCTAAACAATAATGATTTCATTAGCCTAGAACGCCGATTGTGGGCTGAAGGGAACCCATTATGTGACGAACTGGTTTCAACACGTGACGAATTGATCTATCTATTGTCTCAGGCTAAAAAAGTACTGGAAAAGTATTCACCCTCTATAAACGATCTATCTAAAGCTGATGATCTAGAGTTTTTCCGTGAATGGGATGAATTCGGAGATTCAATCGATAATTTGACCTATGACTTAGGGATTGACTTATGACAGGAAAGAAATATCAAGGGTTTTGCCCTGAGTGTGACTCGGATGATTGGGATTGGGCTAACGTAGGCATTGAAGGGGCTATTCTCTGCGTTAACTGTGGACACGTATATCCATCATTGAAACAAGATCACACACCTAAAGAAGAGGGTATTAACAAATGACAATGATTCTCATTTTCTATACTGTAGATTTCATCATGGAGCACGACTTATGGTAACTGTTTGTAAGCAGGACTGCTGGCCTTTCCCGTCATACCCACCTATTCCTTGGGATAAAAAACAAGAGGAAGAATACAATCGACAACAAAGGGAGAAGATCCCCAATGCACCAATGGCGCTAGGAAGCATTTAAACGGCTTTTAAGGCACTTAAAATCATTAACCAAGGGCTAGGTAGCCAAAAGGAGAAATAATGCACTGTAGAGCTTGTGACAGATTATTGACTGAGTACCAAGCGACATTGAAGAATGCCGTAACTGGTCAATACATGGATTTGTGTAAGGTCTGTCTTGAAGACATTAAACCCTTTGTGAAGTTAATCGATAGGAAGGATTTAATCACGGAGGCAGACTTAGACGATGAACCCGATGAAGATTCAGAAGTTGACACAGGGGTTTCACTAGAAGACTTTGATGATCTAATAAGTAACTCTAGAGACTTAGAAGATCATTAAAGACATTAAAGTCTTCATTAAAGTAAATACCATCTTATTGTTATTACTATTAATGAATTCATTAAAGACATTAAAGTATAAAGGGGTCAACATGGAAGATTTTACGTCTACAAACGAAGAAGAAATTAGAGAACAGACTCTAATGATGGAAGAAGCTCATTACATTCACACAATTAATGCTTTTGTTGAATTGATTGTTGTCTATGGATACGATAAAGTCATAGGTGATCTAAGAATCGCTATGTCTCAGAAAGAGTGGTAACAATGGTTATTTCACTATGTGTGTTTGTCTTAACTTTGATTAAAGGAGCATTGAAATGAGTGGAAAAGCAATTTTGGAATATGATTTGTCTAAACCTGAGCAGGTCTTCGCACATAAGTGCGCATTGAAAGGCTTAGAAGCGTGTCAGATGCTCGAAAGTCTCAAAGCAGCTACGGCAGGTTATCAAGCTTACAAAGGGGTCTCTGAGAGCGTTCTAGCTGACATCATCGCTGATTTGTCTAAGTGGGAGGACGTAAAGTTATGAGTAAAGAAGCAATGAAGCTTGCAATTAAACTTTTGAAATCTGCCCATGTCTCTACCGATTTAGTTTGGGAGCGTCACGACTGCGTACAAGCCCTAGAAGAAGCACTAGCCAAGCAAGAGCAGGGGAGCACTACGTGCGACAAGCCTGTGGCGTGGATATTCAAGCCCAATCGTGAACTGTTGTGGCCTCACGAAATAGAGCGAAATAACTCGCTTGAGTTGAATGAATACGTGCCTCTCTACACCACACCATATGCCCCAGAGGGGCGGCAACAAAGCACAAGGGTTAAGCCACATGAGTGGCGTGGGCTGACGGATGAGGAAAAGAAAGAGATTGAAAAGCAATCAGTATTTGTTGAAGGAGCTGTCCGTTTAACAGAAGCCAAACTCAAGGAGAAGAACACATGACTGGTAAGCCCATGAGTGATGGTGGTAAGGGTTCAGTCCGGCGTAATGAGGACACGGAAGCCTATCGCAACAACTACGATGCAATATTCGGTAACAAGAAACAAACAAAGGTGGAAACCATGAACGAAGAAGACGATTACATTGAAGATGAAGACATTAAAGACGAAGAACAAGAATGGTCTTGTGACTACTGTGGTGGCCCTATGCACCGCACAGAGGACGGACGACATGGACAATGTGGTGACTGTGGCCGCTACTGTGACTTAGAAAGTGATTACTAAGATGATTAAATCTGACGACATAAAGTCTATACACATCAAAGAATGCTGGCCTTTCGAATACGTTGCACCTGAGCGAAGAATCTTCAAACGTGAGACTATGGACAGGGCTAACGCAAGGAAACGTGAGATTTACCATCAGAAGAAGAAGCTATTGAAGCTCCAAGTGTTCGAGTTAGACATTGATATTTGTAAGGAACTGAACGATGCAACAAGATGAAATAAGTCAGGATGGCGTCATTGAGATGGCTAGACAAACAGGCGATGCGACAAAAGATGCCCGTGGTCGTGAATCGTTTGATTTTGACAGTTATGGGCTTGAAGCCTTTGCCAAACTGGTGCGAAACGATTACAGCAATAAACACGCTCAACTATGGCTGAAGCGTATTGATAAAGCTGTTAAAGAAGAGCGTGAGGCGTGTGCAAAGTTCTTTGACGACAATGACACGTTAATGTTTTGGGGTTCGCAAGCAGCTAGAGAAATCCGAGCACGTGGGGAACCCACATCAAGAGGTAAAGAATGAACTTAAAAGTAGCCTCCAAGTTCATCAAGCACGTAGAGTGTGCTAACTGTGGCTCAAGCGATGCCAACAGCCTCTACGATGACGGGCATCAGTACTGCTTTGCCTGTAACAACTTTGTGACTGAGAATCACGACAAAAGTGACAGTTACGAAGCAATATCACGACAAAACAAGGTGAAAGTATTTCAAATGAAGCAAACAGGCGACATTAAAGCCATAGTGGATCGAGGTATCTCACGGGAGACTTGTGAGTACTTTGGTGTTACTCAAGCTGAGGGTAAACACTACTATCCTTACTTTGACGAAACAGGCGCTAAGGTAGCTGAAAAGATTCGATCTGTAGAGAACAAGACGTTCTCTATTGCAGGGAATTTCAATAAAGCTACGCTCTTTGGACAGAACTTGTTTCAGAAAGAGGGTAAGTACATCACCATCGTTGAAGGTGAGCTAGACGCATTAGCATCATTCCAGATGACAGGCAGCAAATACCCTACTGTGAGCATCCGTAATGGGGCTTCAGCGGCTGTTAAAGACTGCAAGGCTCAGTATGAGTACCTAGATAGCTTCGAGACTATCGTGATCTGTTTTGACGCTGATGAACCCGGTCAGAAGGCTGCTAAAGAGGTGGCTGAACTGTTCGGTAACAAGGTTAAGATTGTTAAACATTTAAAGGAGTGCAAAGATGCCTGTGATTACCTCATTAACGGACGAGGATCTGAATACGTTAATCAATGGTGGAGAGCTGAGAGTTACGTACCCGATGGGATCATCCAAGCCTCAACACTTTGGGACAGCGTATCTGCACCTGAACCCATCGCAGAAGCCTTCTACCCCTTCAAAGGACTTAATGAACTTCTCTATGGCCTTAGAGCAGCTGAACTCATTACAGTCACTGCTGGATCAGGCCTCGGCAAGAGTCAATTCCTTAGAGAAATTCTTTTTCGTATCCTCGAAACAACCAAGTGGAATATTGGAGGAATGTTTCTTGAAGAAAGTGTTCGAAAGACAGCAAGGTCAATCATGTCCTTGCACGCTAAAAAAAAGCTCCACCTACCAGACACTGAAGTCACAGAACGAGAATTAAAGGAGGCATTCGATGCTACTCTGGGTACTAATCGTGTTTTTCTGTTCGATCATTTCGGTTCTCTTGCCATTGATAATGTTCTCAACCGAATCCGATATATGGCTCGTGCTTGTGATTGTCGTGTGGTTTTCCTCGACCATATTTCTCTCGTTGTTAGCGGTATGGATGGGAATGACGAGCGCAAGAGCATTGATGTCTTGATGACACGATTGAGGACATTGGTGCAGGAGACAGGTATTACCTTGATCTGTGTATCTCATTTGAAACGACCTAGTACATCTAACAAAGGACATGAAGACGGTGAAGCAGTATCCTTATCTCAGTTACGTGGCTCTGGTGCTATTGCTCAGTTGTCTGATGCTGTTATTACCTTGGAACGTAACTCCATGAGCAATGACCCTGAAGTGCGTCATACAACCAAGGTAGCAGTCGCTAAGAATCGCTACAATGGACTCACAGGCCCTGCGTGTTCTCTCAAGTACGACATGAACACAGGACGTATGGTTGAAGTAACAATTGAGCCTCTTTGAGGCGTGGAGGAACTGTAAGATGGTTGAAATGCTTATTGTTGGTAGTACCGGTATTGGCTACGCTATAGTTGGTACGCTACAGGGACTCAAGGGTGAGTACTCAAACATGGCGATCTGGCTCGTTTATGCGGATGTACAAGTTGGCGTCTGTATGTAATTGGAATATCGGGATATATATATATATATATATATGAC
>JACCDQ011362098.1_pt1 | contig 37761 bp, 40 predicted proteins | sample 7446031 | NCBI WGS metagenome assembly JACCDQ01 (sample SAMN15323442, study PRJNA562643) | freshwater metagenome | isolation source: river surface water | place: USA:Blue River Watershed | collected 2017-08-17 | reverse complement strand
CTTTCAAGCTGTGTTGCGCACATCGATACTTCTTCAATCATTCAGTACAACGAAAGTGGCGTATGCCCTTTAGATTTAAGTGAAGTGATCGAAAAGGGAGTTGAAGTTGGAATGATCAATGGTCACGACTGCCGCGTACAAGCCGGAGAACCTATTAGCGGTGTTTTAGTTAAAACTCAATCTGGAGCAATCATTTTAGATTAATTTCGAAATTTTAATTAATTTAAAAAATAAAAAAGCGGGTCAAATGCCCGCTTTTTTATTTTTTAAGCTGTATTCGTAAAAACCTAGTAAGACATCGGCTGCAGTTGAATTTGCTTCTGAGCAGCACGAACTAAAACCTTCAATTTTTTTGTATTTGCATGAAATTCGATTTGAGCCAATTGCATCTCAGCTTTAATTTGATTTAATTTTTCGCGACCTGCATTTTGATATTCAGCTTTCAACTGTTCAAAACGAACTTGAGACTGAACGATTTTTTCTTGCATCGGTATAACTTGTTCCTTGTAAAAGGAAGAATCATAAAATTTTTCTGACTCAACTTGAAATCTTGCCTTTAAGATTTCAGAGAATTGAACCGTTTTCAATTTTTTTGCAAGCCCTAGTAGGTAAGCCATTTGAATAGACCATTTAGTTGGATCCCAATGGTACCAGCGAATTCCATTGCGGTAATCAAACTGAAATTTATGATGAAAGTTGTGGTAACCTTCTCCGTGGGTAAGGATAGTCACTATTAAACTATCTTTTGCTGTTTTTTCAGTTGAGTAAGGGGTTTTTCCCATCGTATGACTTAATGAATTCACTAAGAATGTTGATTGTTGAGTTAAGAAAATACGCAATCCACCCGCGATAACAAGACCCAAAATCGCATTTCCTAATAAGTAACCTACTGCAAGCGGAAGTACATAACCAACAAAAATGGCCCACGTGTAATAATAGTTATGCTGAAGCATAACTAATTTATTTCTTTCTAAATCAGGAGCATGAATTGGAATACTGATTGATTCATTCTTCATCATCCAACCCATATGAGCATGCCAAAAGCCCTTATTGATTGAATACGGGTCTTTATCGGTATCTTCAAAGCGATGATGAATTCGGTGATCGCTTGACCACTTCAAACAAGAACCTTGAAAAGCTCCAGCGCTGATGAAAAGCAAAAAGCCTTGAAGAATCGGATGCGCCTCGTAAGACTTATGCGAAAACAAACGGTGGTAACCCATCGTAATACTTAAGTTCGTAAGAACCGCAAAAACCAAACCGAATAGGCTAATCCACAATAGATGCTCACCCGTGTATGAATTTGAAAACACAAGGTACAGAACAAGAAGTGTGATCGTAATGATTGGGTTAAGAACTAAAAATAAAGTAACAGACCAACAGATATTTTTAAATTTTGTAGTAGACATGATAAAAGCATAACAGACTTAGTAGTTAAACTCACTCCCAAAAGTAAGACCAGCTGCAAAAACATCCTGACCAATTCTTGATGATAGAGCATATGCTCCAAAGGTACTGCGAAGGCTATTTTTCAACCAAGACATTCCCACTGAATAATATGCGCTTTGGCCGAAATATTTCACTTCAGGTCCAAGCTGATGGGCGAAGCCCGCCAAAACTTGATTTCCTGCTCTAGAGTTCATTCTATAGCCGAAAGTCTGTGTCATACTGAAGCTGTAATTTAAATCTGTTTTTTCAGTGAACTGTGAATCCGTAACAAATTCGTGATCCCCATTAACAAACCCATGCCCAATCGCAAAAGCAGAGCCGTTTAATATTGAACTTTGATTTTTATATTCATTATCGATCTGGGTGTAATCCGTCGCCGAAGTTCCTCCGTGAACAAATGAAGTATTTTTTGTGACGTCATTCTTAAAAACAATGACCTGCCTGGTTCTCATTTGATATCCAAGGGTATAGCCAGAATTTGTCATTGTATGTCCGGACGCCGAGACTCCTAAACCTAGATATTTTAATTCACTTTTGGTGACCTGAGTCGTGCGCATATTAGAAATCAGCGAAGTAAACTGAGAAAATCCGTTTATTTCGGTTTGATTGTATTGACCAAAATAACTTAATGCAAATGGAACTCCTCTGAATGCCATCGAATAACCAAACAAAAATCTTGTATTATCAATGTTCAAAGTTGACCGCGCATCTAACGTCGAATCGCTAAAGTCGATTTCGACGTTAGCTTTTGCAATTGTGTTGTTTGCAATAAAAAACTCATGCACTAAAGAGGTTCCGACAAGAATCGTGCTGATATATCCTGGATTTAATGACAACGAAGTCGTTTTAGTATTTTCTGATTTTGAATTATAAGTTCCAAAAGTATTACCGCTCAAACTGTAAGAGTCTTTTTTCTTTTTATTCAATAAACTGGGATTATAATAAGAAGCCGCCGTTGGATCCGACAAAGCCACCCCAGAATTTCCCATCAGACCTTCATACAAGCCTAGGGCTACTTGCGCCTGAGCTTGAAACGAAAACAGTATAAGTATCAAACCAAAGATGAAAACTAATTGATATCTGTGCGAAACATTTCGATTGCGTCGATGACGGCTTGAGGCTTGTAAGCTTGAGATTCTTCGAACCACTGTATTTGTCTCCAACCCAGCGTTTGAAACTCGGGCTTCGTCACATCTCGCTCTTTTACGAACTCGAAAAAGTTTTTGATATGCGCCAGTTCTTTCGCTTTCATTTCAAATGATGGCAGATGAAATTGAATAAACGCAAGCTGTTTGTTTTTCGCCGAGAAATTTTGAATTCCTTTGGCCACTAAAGGTTGAAAATCAATATTTTTCTTTTGATCGCAACCACGAATTAGCAATAGCTTTTCGGCCTGGCTAAAAAACTGATTCATTTGAATTTCCTTAAGCCCTAAGCAAGCAAAGTAAATATGCTGTTGCGATTTTATTTGATCGAATGAAGATATTGGTAAGCCCGAACGATTTGGTAAGATCCAAATCTGATTTTTGTCTTTAATTGCTAACTGCAACTGAGGGTTTTGCATCGCAATCTTTTGAAGACCTACAAATAAATTGGATTTTACAGAAACATCTTCAGGGTACTCAACGAGATAGTCAAAATAGGCTTCGGCGAAAGAATCTGTAACACCAGCTTGCTGCAAATGAAAGGCAACTCTTGAATAGAACTCTCGATACTCTTTTTCGTTTTGAATCAAAGTAGATGAATTCATTAAATCAGTCATTTTTTTAATATTCATCATTCCTTGCTTTAAAGGATGAACATCTGTCATCAGCATTTCAATCGCTTTTTCTGAACTAAGTTGTTGAGTTTGTAAATAACGAGGAATGAGTTTTAAAAATTTAATCTTCTCTTGAAAGGAAAGCTCTTGATACGACTTGATCCAAACCGAAGTCATCAAGGGCCGCAAGCTCAATGAAAGCAACAGTCCTGAATTCAGCAAGTCATCACTTTTGACCATTCCACAATCGGCGAAATGTTCTGATATTTTCCACGGAGAATCACAATAACCGTCTTTTGATTTTAAAACCTGAGGCCAACGAGCGCCGCCGACACGGGTTTTCATTTTTAAAATTGGATCTTCAACTTCGACCTGACCCTGTGAAGCATAAAGTAAGAAATCCGCAGCCACTTCTATAAACAGTTTTTGAGAGTTAATATCGGACTTCAATCGCTCTGAAAGCCAAATTTTCAATAGACCTCTTTCGAAATGCCCCTCAGAGCCTAAAAGCTGCGAGCCAATTTCAAAGTCATGATCTTGAATTTTAAAAGCTACGGGTTGAGTTTCGTTGATACGAATCGTCACATTTTTATCAAAAGGGTCGATGTTTTTCAGAAAAATTACAGTGCTTTCAATACGTGACTCAAGGTGATCAAGATTTTCATAAAAATAACGAGAATAAGGTACTTTCTTGAAACTAGAGCATTTGTACAAAGTCTCAGTTCGATCGAAATGAACTATGTCGATTTTTTCGACAACTTTAGAATCTATACATTGAGGTCTCTTCAACGTGAACAGAAGTCCAGTCAGAACAACAATTAAACCAGCAGACAAGGTAAGCAGCCAACGTTCTATATTCATCGTGATTGCAATTAGCAAGAAGAAGGCCCAAAATTTTGACCATAAGAATAAAGCTATGTTTAGCTTTTAGTTCATTTTTCAAGGGGATAAAAATGAAGGTTTTTTTAATGTTTTTAACAATTTTCATAGCTTTAAAATCTCAATCAGAATCTGTATTAGATTTGAATGATGTCTCGATTCTATGGCCCTTGCCGGACTCAAAAAACTGGAATCAGCTGTGGAACGGAGAAACAGTCGGCGCAAAAGGAGCCCTACTGCCTATTAGCTCTATTAAACAAATTCCTCGTCTTGTAAGCCAATTTCAAAATTCTGTTCTTTATCCGAATATAAAAGTACTGGGAATGCGAATAGATCCTTGCTTTCACGAAGGAATTTCGCCGATAAAATGTCGACCACAAGTACGCCTCATTTGGCAGCCACTAAGATTGGTTGAAAATGTGACTAGTACTTTTGATGCCAGCCTTCACTCTTTCTACGAGCTTACGGATCTTGAAATCCAAAATTTACTTAATGAACTTTCTGATCTTAAAAAAACAAAACCTGCTCAGAATTCATTTCTTCCTTTGGGAATCAATCCGTACATCAAACAAGAAGGATTAAACGGATCTTACGATGCGGCCCTTCGCGCTATTGTCTTAAAATACTTGGGCGAAAGAAACCTAAGCCGCGTTACTTTCATGCAGCTTTTTATGAACGAAAAAGTTTGGTTTTTTGGAGGTTTTGATTTCGACCAAGGCATTCCAAAACCTATAAATATCGCTCGAATTAACACCACGGTTCAAGGGTTTAGCAATACAGTTAGCCTAGATCGTCCGTTTTGGTTTTTAGGTGGCATTAATCCCGAGCCTTCAGAATCAGAAGACAATCTTAAAATTTTAATTGCAGATTCACGGGCTATTTACCCTCAGCAAGATGAGGCCGCAATTAAAGCTGCCGTTCGAGCAGCTGCCAAATTTGAAAATCCAGATTTTCACAACCCCGGAACTCTTGACTGCGCCAGTTGTCACGTTGCACAGCCGGCAAGAGCTTGGGCCATGCGCCAATATCCGTGGTTTGAATTAGATCTTATTTATAATCAAGATGCTTTTGTATCTAATCGTGATCTTCGAAACTTAAGCCCGATGCAACCACATACAAATATTGTTCGTGCGTTCGGGTATTTTATGAATCGTCCGTTCGTTGCTCAAAGAACCATTAACGAAACGGCTGCAGTGATAAAATATATTAATCAAAAATTTTAAATTCAAGCTTGCTTCTTTGTCGAAATCTTCTAGCCTATTTTGTCAGAGGGGAACACATGACAAAATTATTAGGCATCACAATCGCTTTGATTTCTACTACAGCTTTCGCTTTGGATTTTCCAATCAATAAAAAGGAAACAGAAGAGCAATTACCACCAATCTTTCGAATGGAACAATACGATTACGAAGGAATCGTAGCCTTATCAAACTGCTCTGGAAGCTTGATTCAATTAGAGGGTGCGGCTGACTCAAGCCAAGCTTTAGTTCTTACAAATGGTCATTGTCTTGAAGGTGGGTTTTCAAATCCTGGCCAATTCAAATACAAACAACCAAGCTCTCGCTCTTTTACATTGTTAAAGTCGAACTCAACAAATGCAGGTCGTGTAACAGCCACAGAAATTATCTATTCAACAATGACTGGAACAGATGTAACAATCTATAAACTTCGTGAAACCTATGCAGATATCAAAGCTAAATTTGGAATTCGACCAATGACGCTGTCTTCACAGCATCCAACGACCGGCACTTCGATGGAAGTTGTATCGGGTTACTGGAAGCGTGGATACTCTTGTTCTATTGAAGCATTCATCCCGCAATTGAAAGAGGCCGGATGGGTTATGACAGATTCTATTCGCTATTCTCGCCCTGGCTGTGAAACAATTGGCGGAACATCTGGTTCACCAATTTTACAGGCCGGAACAAAAACAGTTATCGGTATCAACAACACTGGCAATGAAAGTGGTCAGCGTTGCACGATGAACAATCCATGTGAAATCGACAAAGATGGAAACATCTCTTTTGTACAAGGCTACTCATACGGTCAGCAAACTTACCAAATTTACACTTGCGTAACAGCGACGAACGATTTTGATTTATCAGTTCCTGGCTGCCAATTGTTGCACTAGTTAAGACTTCGAATTAATCGGCTTCAACAAACCAACATGGCCCACTTTTGAAGGAAGTGGGTGATTGATCATGGGTTGAAGCCATTTATGTGTTTCAATCAACTTCGACAGATTCAAATTCGTTTTTACTTTTAAACCTTCGAACATGTAAACCACATCTTCAGTAGCAACATTGCCAGCGGCACCAGGCGCGTACGGACATCCACCCAATCCACCAATGCTGGCGTCGAACGTTGTGATACCAAGCTCGTAAGCGGCTAAAATATTTGCTAAAGATTGCCCGCGTGTATCGTGAAAATGTCCCGCTAATTTCTTAGCAGGAATTACTTTTTTTAATTTAGAAAATAATGATTTAACCTGACCGACATTAGCCACGCCGATCGTATCGCCAATTGAAATTTCGTAAACACCTAAATCAAACATGCGCTTTGCGATTTTTACCACCTTCTTATCATCAACGGCCCCCTCAAATGGGCAACCAAAACAAGTTGAAAGGTATCCACGCACTTTAATTTTATTTTTCTTAGCTAAATCCATAACGGGTTTAAAGCGTTCGAAACTTTCATCAATTGAACAATTAATATTTTTTTGTGAAAAAGTTTCAGAGCAAGCGGCGAATATCGCGATTTCTTTAATCCCCGATTCGACAGCTTGATTCATTCCCACTTCGTTCGGAACTAAAACACTAGGAAATAATTTTTTATGCGCCCTAATGCGAGTGATCTCTTGCAAAACTTTTTGCGTTAATTCACCCGTGTGAGCCATTTGGGGAACCCACTTCGGAGAAACAAATGCGCCCACCTCAATATTCACGCTTCCTGCATCGATCAATTTCTTGAATAAATCAAATCGCTGTTCGACCGAAAGTTTTGAAGATTCGTTTTGCAAACCGTCACGTAAACCGACTTCGACAATGCGAACTGGCTTCATTTGGACTCAACCTTCAACTGCACGAGCAATGATCCTAAAGTGACTTGGTCATTGATTTGCGCATTTACTTTTTCAACGGTTGTGTCTAGATCTGATTTTAAAGTGTATTCCATCTTCATGGCTTCCATGACGATTAAGGCATCACCTTTTTTTACAGCCTGACCTTCTTTAACAAAAATTTTTGTGATCTTACCTGGCATCGGAGCTTTGATTTTATCTGGAGACTTTTCTTGGCCTTTGCTTTTTCCATGTGAACTTTGTGAAAGTTCGACAATATCAAAAGCAAAAATTTGTTCGTCGACTTTAAACCATATCTTTTTGTCGACAATTTCAGAGATCACTTTCTTTTCTTGGCCATTCACCATCAGAGTCGTTTCATTTTTCATTAAACACCTCTCCAGTGAGACATCCAAGGCGAACTTGCAGAAATTTGAGAATTAGCGTTTGCAGCCGAAGCCGCTACCAAGCCTTTTGTTTTTTTATGAATCTCTTGCGCCCATTTTTTTACAACACTGTCTTCGATTTTTGATTTCAAACCTTCAGCAAAATAAGTTTCGATAAATCTTGTCGTCATTTTGCCGGATTGAAATTCTTCATGACTTAAAATTTCGATCAAGTACGGAATATTGGTGTGAACACCAAACACCGTCGAATCTTTCAATGTGCGAATCATTTTTTGAATCGCACGCGGGCGGCTTTCATCCCAGACAATCACTTTAGCAATCATCGGATCGTAGAAAGAAGTAATTGTATCACCGGCGTCAAAACCGTACTCGTAGCGACGACGAGGTCCTTCAGGCCATTGAACTGTTCCAAGTAAACCTGTCGAAGGGACTCCATTCATATATGGATTTTCTGCATAAACGCGACACTCAATTGAATGCCCTTTCGGAATACGAATTTCATTAGGAGCAAAAATAAACTTACCTTGCGCCGTCAGAATTTGCATTTTCACAAGATCAATACCTAAAACTTCTTCAGTCACCGGATGTTCGACTTGCAAACGCGTATTTACTTCAAGCAAATAAAATTCTCCGTCTTGCAAAAGAAACTCAACTGTACCTGCGTTTTTGTATTTGCCTAAAGAGGCTATCGCACAAGCGGTTTCACCCATTTTTCGACGAAGTTCGTCTGTTAAAGACGGAGAAGTTGCTTCTTCGATAATTTTTTGATGGCGACGTTGTACCGAACACTCACGGTCAAATAAATGAACAACGTGGCCCGTACTGTCTCCGAAGATTTGAAACTCAATATGTTTTGCACGACCTAAATATTTTTCTAAGAAAACTTGGGCAGATCCAAATGCCGACAAGGCCTCACGCTGAGCTGATTCGATTAATTCTTTGGCGTCGCCTAAAGAATTAATTAACTTCATTCCGCGTCCACCGCCGCCAGCTGCCGCTTTCACGATAACTGGTAAGCCAATGCGTTCGACTTCTTTCAGTAAAAAATCGATCTCTTGATTTTCGCCTTGGTAACCCGGAATTAAAGGTAATCCCGCTTTTTGCGCCATATTTTTAAAAGAAACTTTATCGCCTAGCTTACGAATCGCATCCGAAGAAGGCCCGATAAACAATAAACCGGCTTTTTCACAATGTTCGGCGAAATCTGCATTTTCTGATAGAAATCCAAAACCTGGATGTATTGCATCGGCACCCGCAGCTAATGCCCCATTGATATTCGCTTCAATATTTAAGTAACTTTGTGCTGTCGGCGCAGGGCCGATACAAATTTTCTTTGTGGCCATACGATATGCGCGCGAATTGATGTCCACATCCGAATGCAATAGCACAGTTTCTAAGCCAAGCTCTTCACAAGCTCGAATGATGCGAACAGCAACTTCCCCACGATTAGCAATAGCAACACGACGTATAGTTCTCATGCATTTAGGTATATTATCCTTTTTTTTTAATGTCACTTTCTGTAATGTCAGGCTTATGAAAATTGGGCTTTATTTGGACGATGTGTCTCTACAAGTTTTAAGAAAAGGTATCTTTGTCAGCTGCGAGCCCAGACAAAGTATTCTGGAATTGGCTCCGGGCCTGATAGAAGAAAGAATGTCAGAAATCGGGCAGGTTTACTTGGTCGCTAACCTCAATAAAGAGACCCAGGGTAAAGCTATGTTGGTCGAGGCTTTTTTGACCTCGTATGGCCACCCCGATCCGCAACTCTTAGAATTGATGGGATTCCCCAATGATCCTGAAAAATTTCAAAAAGAGTATGGAGACTTCTATCGAAAGCAGTTTCCCGATGTAGAATTAACCGACGAAACTGAATTGTTTGTTTGTATCTACGAACCCGTTACCGACAGCTGATTTATTTTTTTTCGATAAACTTTTTAAGACGTGCCTGAGCTTCTGCGCTTACTCGCCTTTCACTGATTACCCGCGTAGTTAATCGCTCTTGATCGTCCCAAGAAGGTCTTTCAGTGATTTGATTCAATAGTTTTTTTGTCTCGCGCATAGCCTCTAAGCCATTACCCGAAAATTTTTTAATTTCATCCGCCCAAGTCTCGAACGTTGTTGGCACTTGATGCACCAAACCCATTCGTAAACCAGTATCTGTACCGAATACTTCGGCGCTTAACATCAAAGGTCTTGCAAACCCATCAGAAATTTTTCTAAACACAAAACTTGAAATCACTGCTGGTGCCAAACCTAGCTTGACCTCACTGAAGCAAAACTGCGTTTTAACTTCTGCGATAACATAATCACAGCACGCAGCCAAACCAAGAGCCCCACCATAAACTGCTCCGTGCAAGACCCCAATCACCGGAATCGGACACCGAACAATAGTATCGAACATGTCCCATAGTTTTTTAGAATCTTTTACGTTCTGTTCGAAATTGTAATTCACCATTTCTTTCATCCAGTTCAGATCAGCACCAGCACAGAACGCCGTGCCTTCACCTTTTAAAACGATGGCTTTTGTTTTATCATCAGATGCTAATTTAGAAAACGTCTCAGTAATCTCAGCAATCATTTCGGGATGAAATGCATTTTTAACTTCAGGTCGATTTAAAGACAGAATTTGAATTTCGGCATCATTTTTGAAATTTTCGATTTTTATATGTTTCACACTAACCGCATCCTAATTTTTTTAGTTTATTTTTTATCTTTGAATCTACAATCTTCTTGAAGAGCGATTGCAATTTCACTTTATTGACTGCAATACAAGATTCTTTTTCTAATGAGCACTTTTCTTCGGTGCAAGTAATTTCATTCTTAAAAAGCTCTATATACTCTTGACCAATTTTTACTTTTTCAATCAGAAGCATTCCTTCTTTTTTTTCTATAGCCAAAACTCTTCTATTTTTCAGTTGATTTGAAAATATTGGCTTTTTTGGATTCGGAAAAATATAAATGTCAAAATTAGAATAATTTCCATTTTGAGATTCTTTAGTACCGCATATTCCAATTATATTTTTACCATTAACTTCATGAAGCAAAACTGGCTTTTTCAGATTGGAGGATTTGTCTTTTTTTGGACAATCGAAAGTATCCGGGTTCGCCGGAGCTTTTGAAAAAGCGTTTAAACTAATGAAAAAAATGGCGATTAAAATATTCATTTTTCTGCCACTACATTCTAAAAACGCCCTGCATTTTTGGACCCCATTCGCGGTTCAAGCTTGCAGCAATACCTAAAGCTAATACTCGTCGAGTGTCTTTTGGATCAATAATTCCATCATCCCAAATACGAGCTGAAGAAAAAAAAGCCGAACTTTCATATTCATACTTTTCAAGCGTGGGTCGTTTAAATTCAGCTTGTTCTGCAGCAGACATCGACTGATTTTTTGAAGCCATTTGATCTAATTTTACAGTTAGCAAGACATTGGCAGCTTGTTCTCCACCCATAACGCTGATCCGTGCATTAGGCCACATCCACAACTGTCTTGGTTGATAAGCGCGACCACACATTCCATAATTGCCAGCTCCATAAGAACCACCAATCACGACAGTAAATTTTGGAACCCGGGCATTTGAAACCGCCATAACCATTTTTGCGCCGTGCTTTGCAATTCCTTCTTGTTCGTATTTTTTACCAACCATAAAACCTGTAATATTTTGCAAGAAAATCAAAGGCACTTCGCGCTGCTCACATAACTCAATAAAGTGAGCGGCTTTCTGAGCACTTTCGCTAAATAGAACTCCGTTATTTGCAATTATTCCGACAGGCATTCCCCAGATATGGGCAAAACCAACGACCAAAGTTTTTCCATAGGTCGGTTTGAATTCATGAAATTCAGAACCATCTACGATACGCGCAATGACCTCGCGCACATCAAACGGAATTTTTCCGTCAGCCGGCAAAACTCCGTAAAGCTCTTCTGCAGAATATAAAGGCTCAACTACAGGTTGTAATTTCAATTGTACAGATTTGCGTTTATTCAAATGCTTAACAACAGATCGGGTAATTTCTAATGCATGCTGATCATTTTCAGCAAAGTGATCCGTTACTCCTGAAATTTCACAGTGCGTGTACGCACCACCCAGATCTTGCGCATCTACCACTTCGCCTGTGGCCGCTTTTACTAACGGAGGCCCACCTAAAAAAATTGTTCCGTTGTCTTTAACGATGATGTTTTCATCACTCATCGATGGAACATAGGCCCCACCCGCTGTGCACGAACCCATTACAACTGATATTTGCGAAATACCCATCGCGCTCATGCGGGCTTGATTGTAAAAAATTCTACCAAAGTGATCACGATCAGGAAACACTTCTGATTGAAGCGGCAAATAGGCTCCGCCACTATCCACAAGATAAATACATGGCAGTCCGTTCTCCATAGCAATTTCTTGTGCACGAAGATGTTTCTTCACCGTCATAGGAAAGTAAGTTCCGCCTTTGACGGTTGCATCGTTAGCAACAATCACGCATTCAGTCCCTTCGATTACCCCAATTCCAGTCACTATGCCCGCACCAGGAGCTTGCCCTTCGTACATATCTTTTGCAGCTAAAGTAGAAAATTCTAAAAGCGCAGTTCCGGGATCGACTAAAAATTCGATTCGTTCGCGCGCCGTTAGTTTTCCACGAGATTTATGTTTCTTTACAGCGTCTTCTCCGCCTCCGGCCTGAACAAGTTCAACTTGTTGACGCCAAGCTTGTACCTGATTCAACAGGGCAGCTTTGTTTTGTTTAAATTCATTCGATTGCGTATTAACTAAACTTTCAAGAATCATTTTATTTCCTAAGCGATAAGATCTGTAGTTTGAATGCGTAATTTCAATTGGGCTTGATCAATATTTTTATTTCTAGAGCTCATTTTTTCTGAAGAATGAATGATGACATCAAACTCAATTGTTGCAATTTTATTTTTTTGAATCTGAACAAAAAAATCATCAAGATGACTGTTTGAAGCCTTTATTGTTAGATTCAAGTCACCTTTCCATTGATTTTTTTTCATCAAGTTTATTTCAGATCCCACAATTTGAAAAAAATGATCTGGCACCTGTCGTTGAATAAATACACGCGCCAATTCTAAAATGGCATTTGTAACTAGACCTTGGTGTATTTCAAACTGAGAATCAAAATTGGTTTTGCGTCCTGGAACAATGGCTTTTATTTCAAAATCTGAAATTTCGAACATACGAAATCCAGTGCCAAGCAATTCCGGAGAAAGCCAATCAAGCGTATAACTCAATGCGGGCTGCAAAGTCTTAGGACCTTTGACCTGGGCCCAAGTTTTAAATTCTTTTAATCGATCTGATAAAGTTTGTGTCCATTGAAGATTAATGGCGTCTAGATACTTCTTTTTCGAACTTTGTTTTTTGACTTTAGATGGGCCCATTTCTCTCCTTGCCTTGAAGAACGCTAGCATGATGAACTAGTATTTGTCACATCGACGTGATTCGTCAGGAGGCATTTTAATGGTACGCGTGCTGAGTTTTTTTATGTTTGTCGCAGCCTTTTTGTGGACCTGGTATCTGTTTAATTCAAGCAATTCGATCGGCGTTGATATTCATGCCGGTATTCAAAGCAAATTAGGCGTTCTAATTGAAGAAACCATCAAGAAAAGTAAACCCAATTCAACTGATTTTCAGCTTTTAAAAATCTACACCGAGAAAATTGATGATAATCGTATCAGCGCAAAATTCGCATTTCAATACGATGATCAGCTCGAAGCCGATGAAAAGACCACTCAAACTCTTCACGGAGAAGCAATTTTAAGCAAAGGCCTTTCTGAAAATCCCGAAATTCAAAAATGGATTATTCAGTCGGTTAAAACCAACGCGACCAACCTTGAGTTTCGCGAGGGTCTTGTTATTAGTTCAGATGGAAAAACAACTGAAGAAATTCAACCGGATGGCAAGAACAACTGATTGCTAAAGGCAAAACCCACCGATTTGAAACTCTTCGCACAAAAGACAAGGACCTTAGCGGATGAGCGAAAAACAATTTCTTTCTATCGATGAGAATGGAAATGTTTTTTTTGATCCCGAAACGCCTGCCGTCACGGACCCCAATCAGCTTGAAGAAATCTTCAATAATATGGTTTTAACCGAAGATTTTTCGTTAGAAACCGAATGCCACGATCAAAAATACTTAGTTGAATCCTTCGATCACCCGCTACACATTATCGCGATCCAACTTAAAGAAAATAAAATCTATCTTCAGACAAAACAAAATCATCTTTTCTTAGCCGACAAAACAAAATGGTCATTAGACGAATGGGATCGCTTCAACGGTTTAACGACATCTCGAGCTCCATTTATTTTAACCGAAAAAGCTCAGGATCAGCTTTTCAACTTAGTTGATTCTTACGATGACGAAGGTTTTGTGGCCGAAGGTGAATATATCGCAACTCCGCCGTATTACCTCGATACCACTGACATTGAAAAACCTCAGTACTGGGCCGACGTTTACAAAACAGAAAGCAATCCCGGCTGGAATTTGAATGAACCCGCGGAAGCCTTTAAAGATATGCTTCAACGAGTGAAATTGCCGAAATCTCGCATACTAGTTTTAGGAGCCGGAGAAGGTCACGATGCCGCCTTGTTTGCGCAAGCAGGTCACGTTGTCACCGCGGTTGATTTTTCAAAAGAAGGAATCCGTCGCGGAAAAGAAAAGTACGGACATATTTCGAATTTGCATTTCGAAGAAGCCAATATTTTTCATCTTCCACAACAGTGGAATCACTCGTTCGATGTCGTCATTGAACACACTTGCTATTGCGCCATACCACCTGATCAACGCAATGAACTGGTTCGTCTTTGGCGTCGTATGCTTCACGAAGAAGGCCAATTGATGGCTGTGTTCTACACTATGGAAAAACGTTCGGGCCCACCTTACGGAGCGACCGAATGGGAAGTTCGTAAGCGTCTACAAGATTATTTTCATTTTCTATTTTGGGGGCGCTGGCGCCAATCGATCGAGCGTCGCCAAGGTAAAGAACTTTTCGTTCTCGCAAAGAAAAAGTCTTAGACGGCCTGAGCGGCTTTAAGCAAAGTCTCTGATAAAGAGGTTTCTTTTACCATTCGTGACAACAACAAAGCACCTATTGCACGACTAATATATTGTAATGCTTTCGCTTTGCGTTCTTCTAAAGACAAACTTGAATCTAAATTTTCGACGATAATTTCAGCCCACTTTTCAATATAGTTTGCGACAATACGATCTGTCTTCGGAGTTCCCCTATGTAATTCGGCCGCAAGCGATGCTAATGCGCAACCACGTTCAGGAAAATCCCGATGCGGAATACTGCAATATCTTTTCAAAATCACTTCAGTTTTTTGAGCTCCTTGAATATTTTCAGTATCTTTCAATAAAAGCGAACGCATTTGTCGCAAAGTAAAATCCAGCATGTTTTCAAAAAGATCATCTTTTGATTTGAAGTGGGCATAGAAAGCGCCCGCAGTCAGACCAGCTTCAGACATAATTTGATCGATGCCGGTTGCTTTATACCCTTGCTTACGAAAAAGTCGCGATGCCACATTCAGAATTCTGACGCGTGATTCTTCTTTTTGAATCGTTTTTAAAGATTTTTTTGCAGAGGCTTGATTCACCCTAAGACCTCATCAATTCGATTTCGTAGCCAAGAGCGTGCCTCATCATTCATCGTATGCTTCAATCCGGCAAATCGATGAAATTTTCCATCTGGATTCTTGGTTTCAACGAATTTTAAAAAACTCTTTTCGGATAGATCACAAGGTATGACTTCATCTTCGGTGCCGTGTATAGCATCTAAAGGTATTGATAACTTTGTTGTGTAATCTTCTTCACGATAGGCAGCTCCAATTCCGAACAAATGCACGACGTTTTTTAAAAAAGGCAATACATGTGGAATGAAAAAACCACCTTGCGAAAATCCGATCAATATTTTTTTGCGATCTTGCAAACCCAGCTGCTTTATGAGGTGTACGACGGCCTTCGCCGAAATTTCTGGATGAATTAAAACTGAGTTTTTAGAAAAATCCGCAAAGTACCAAGCGAAAGCCTGCTTCCAAACTTCATCTTTTTTCTGCGGAACTGGAAAAAGACCATTAATTGCTAGAATTTCGTATTTAGAATCTAAATCTGGAAAAGCACGTCTTAAAATGCCCTTAGCTGAATCAGAATAGCCGTGAAAGAAGATTAACAAAGGCTTATCTTTACATGGATTGAGATGATGATAAGTTACTGGAATCTCTGAACTAATTGACATTTTTTTAGTTTCGATCTCATCCATTTTAAAACCCCATTGCCTTTTTCGTAAACATATATTACGATCGTAATATATGTTAGAAAACAAATCAACAACACCAGAACCGAATTTGGCAGCACCAGGCGCCGGAATTCCGTTTCCTCAAAAAATGATGATGCGCTACTTCGTACGCCCTTTCGTTGCGGGGCGTACTTCGTGGGAAACATCGACAGATAATTTTCATAAAATAAATAAAAAAATCCTGGCCTCAATTGAGGGCTTAACCAATTTACAATTGGCCACACGAATTTTAGTTCCGCCTCAAACCGGTTTAGAAGATAGCTCTCGTTATTGGTCAATTAAAATGGTCTTAGAACATTTATTAATTGTATCGGAACAAATGATGCAATTGATCCCATCACTTTCTGAAGGGGTCATACCAAATGAGATAGCTGACATCGCAAAGATGAAGCCTAAAAATGATTTAAGTTTAGAAGAAACTCTAACTCGATTTAAAAAACTGGTTTCATTCGACTTTGATAAAATGAATACCTCAGTTAAGAATCGCAAATCGAATTCAAAATTTTATCATCCTTGGTTCGGAAATATGAAAGCGCAACAGTGGTACTGGTTATTGTCGATGCACCATGGACTGCATTTAAAGCAAATCCGCGAGATAAAAAGTCGTCTTCCGTTGATATAAGAAGTATTCAAAAAAAGGTGGCGGGGATTTACGATAAGCCGAGTTCTGTTCTTCGCATTGGTTACCACGATCTCTTTGCGATTCGATAATCATTCCTCTAGGCGTTTTATTACTAAAACGCTCAAGCGATCTGACCCGGAAGTCTCAAGTGAGCCACTCTTAGAACCCCAACAACTTGCGCTGTTGGCATTCGCGCTTCCCTATTTGATCTTGCTTCACACAGAGTTTGGCTGTTTTCACTCCGCCGACTTCCCTGAAATCTCCCGTTCCCGATTTCAGGATCAATGCCTCGGATATTCTTTCTGTTCCACTGTTCCTAACCTTGCGGCCGAGGGCCGTTAGCCCTTGTGTTGCTCTATGAAGCTCGGACTTTCCTCCCCCAAAGTTACCCTTGGCGGCGATTATCTGTAAAACCCCTGCCAATTCTTGTAGCAAAATGCCAGACCTAAAGCAATCCGATATCTGAGACTTGCCATAACCTCTATGTGGATTTACTAATATTAGAGTCAAATTAAGGAGATATATGAAATTCGTCGTTGCTGCCCTTGTATTTATTTTAGCCCTTTCGATCACACCTAAAGTAGTTGCCACTGAAAACGGCGAAGCTTGCACAGCAGATAAAAAAGAAAACTGTGTTGAAAGCAAAACAGAACACAAGTCAGAACACAAATCTGAAAAAGCAGGACATGAATCAAAAGAAGATCATCATGAAAAATTAGGAAAAAAGATGAACTCTTTGTTTCCACAAAAAGAAAAAAATTCTTCAGTTGTTGGACGTCCGTCTATTGTGAAATTAACTTCTCCAAAATTTTTAGCAAAAGTTTCTGGCGCAACTACAAAGCTTGAGTGGACCGCAGTCGAAGGTGCAAATGTTTATCACGTGCAAGTTGCAACTGATCCTAACTTTAAATGGTTAGTAGCCAATGAGCATTCAGTTAAAGGAACTTCATTCGAAGCTACTCAACTTGAGGCCGACAAAAATTACTATTGGAGAGTGGCCGCAGTTAAAAGCGAAAACGATTCAATGTTCACAAAATCTCTATTTGTAAGTTCAGCATTCACGACACAAAAATAAGACAAAACCTAGGAGTCCGCCATGTCACGAGTAGATAACGAAATCATTTTTAAACACCTGACTTGGCGCTATGCTTGCAAAAAGTTTGATGCAGCAAAAAAAATCCGCGAAGCCGATTGGAATATTTTAGCAGAAACTCTTCGCCACTCAGCTTCTTCTTACGGCCTACAACCTTGGAAATTCATTGTGGTGCAAAACCCCGAATTACGTAACGAGCTTCGTAATTTGTCTTGGGGACAAAGCCCCGTAACAGATGCGTCTCATTTAGTGGTTTTAACCTACAAAGAGAAAATGGATGAAGAGCACATCACTCGCCACATTAACCAGACGGCGAAAGTTCAAGGTAGCGATCCCAAAAATCTTGATGGTTACAAAAATATGATGATCGGCGACTTAGTTAAAGGCCCTCGTTCACAAATTATTAATTTCTGGGCACAACGGCAATGCTACATCGCTATGGGCTCTTTCTTAACGACAGCATCTTTGATGGAAATCGACACTCTTCCAATGGAAGGTTTAGATCCAGCGGGTTACGATAAAGCTTTAGGTTTAGAAGGCACAGGTTACAAAACTGTGGCTGCTATCGCTTGCTGATACCGCGCTGACGACGACAAATATCAACACGCTAAAAAAGTTCGTTTTGATATGAACGACGTTGTGACTTACAAGTAATCACAGTCCCCGTATAAAATTTTGCATTTTTTTTGCCTCTTGTTGAGTGAGTTCATACCCAACCGGAGGCATTAACTTATTTCTTACCAAAAATTCAATACTAAATGAATTCTGCCTGGTTAATTCACCTCGAATTTTTCCGTCGTGGCAAACCGCACATTTTTTTAACTTTAAAACCTGGTTATCAAAATCATTTCGAGATCTAAAGGGAACTTCTAAATGAGCATCTTCGGCGACATGTCTTTCATCTTCAACCACAAGTCCATAGGATTTCATTTTATAATTCATGTAATTTATCTTCGCCCAATCGAAAGTATCAAAGGCTTTCGCCGTCGGATCTATTCTTAAAGTTCGAAGCCCGTTCGCGTGACAAATGAAGCAAGAAACTCGATTCGTCGTCTTTTGCGCGTACAATTCTTCCGACCAAACTAATGGGCCTGGCTTCACTTGCATAAAGTAAGCGGTCTTCGGAGTTTTTGTTTTATCAATAATAATTACGATTCGATCTTTCTTTTCGGGTGAAGGGTTCACTCCGAAGTGGCTTTGATTCATCATCCAAACATCTTTATCACCCAAATCAAACCAAGTGATTTCATTGAATACAGATTCGCCAGTCAAAGTTTTTGACTCGAATGACTTAATCAGAACTGGCTTATTTAGTAGGACAAGGCCTTGAGTTACACCCAAAGCCGTCGCTACGAATAATAATGCCAAACTACTCGCAATCAAAAGAGTCTTCATAATCACCTAACTGAATGGATGCATATGTAGAGTAAATTGGGATAAGCGGAGAAGTTGGTAAATCACATCCCGCTCTTCCGCAGAATCCGCCAGCTCTGCCGATTTTTTTCTGGGTGGCAACCTTCACAGTACCAACTTTATTTTCTTTTTCAAAAAGTTGATATTCGTAAGATTCAAGAGTAAACGGGGTTTTAAGTGCAAGCTCATAAGTTGCTTCATAGATTTTCAATTCACCTTTAACAGTTAAATGTACAATTGCTTTTTTCAAAGTAGTGTCATCAGCCTGAAAAATATAAAGTACTGAATTATCAATGTTTCCGCATGTGTACTTACTCACATAGTTTTCCTCAGCTTGCGCGCTGACGGCGAAAAACAAAGCTACTACCGCTAGTGTTTTTGTAAAAATATTTTTTTTCATTTTAATTTCCTCTCTTGATTGCATCGCAATCTTTAATTTTAAAAGTTTTCCACACGACATGTGTTGGTAACTCTGATGCTGTGCAAATTAGAAAAAAATTTAGTATTTGTATAATTCATAATTATCATTTATTTATGATTATAAATGAGTTTACTCAGCCCTTCCCTTGAAGCATTTTGGGCTGTAGTCCGAAAGGGTACAGTCCAAGATGCCTCGTACATTCTGGGAATCACACAAACCGGTGTGACTCAAAGAATTAGGTCTTTAGAAAAACAGTTGAAAACAACTCTTTTCACAAGATCTCGGAAAGGTATGAAGCTCACTGCTGAAGGAGAAGCTCTTCTTCAGTACGTTAAAAGTTCAATAGATATTGAGGGAATGGCCCTTTCAAAGATTCAAAGGGCAGCAAAAGATAGCATCATCGAAGTCGGCATCGCGGGATCATCAAGTATCCTAAGATCTCGGGTCATTCCCCTCTTAACCTCCCTAAAAAAAAGTTATCCTTTATTGCGTTTTCGTTTTGACTTGTCTGACGTTGATAGTAACGTGGATAAATTGAAAAGCGGCACCTGCGACTTTGCTTTGCTTGAACACCACCAGGTGACGCGCGAAATGGATTCTAAAATTATTAAGGCCGAAAGATATTGTCTTTATGGTCCTGCCTCATGGAAGAGGCGCTTACTTCCAGAAATTTTACAAAATGAATCGATCGTCGATTTCGACATAAACGATCGAATGACTTTATCATTTCTTGAAAAATACAAATTGAAAGCCAAAGCGACCAAAGAGCGTCACTACGCCAATAACACCGACGCAATTGCTTCGATGATTTCAAGTGGACTTGGTTATTCAGTTTTAGCAGATGAGTTCGCGAAGCCTTTGGTAAAGGCAGGCGAGATCGTAGATATCGCACCCGATTTTTTTCTAGATCACAAAGTGGCGCTGGCATGGTACCAGCGCACAGAAAAGCCTGACTATTTTCAAGCTATTATCAAATCGATTAATTAAGTTCGTATGAAAGTGGTAAACGCGTATCTTTCGCCGCCAACAAGCGCATAACTTCAGACAAGCTTGTTTGCAAAGAAGAATAATTCACGCCATAGCACTCAAGTTTAAGACCTTCTTGAGTTTGCAACACAAACATTTGGTAAGCAGGGTCAGTGTAAACCCGCGCTTCAGTAACCAAAGCTTTTTGACCCGAGTACACAATCGCAGACGCCGCTAAATTTGTAATCACACACTGACCATGCGACAAATTCGCCGGACCTGGCTTAAAACCCTCAGTACGATCTGCAAAAATAGAAGTATTTAGATACAAACGAGCACCTGGAACAATCAAGCTTTCAGCTCTTTGTGCGAAATTGTAGTTATAAGTTCTAGCCGTAGCACATTGTTCACGTAAGCTTTGCGCCGTATAGATTTTTTCACGCTTACAAGGACGAGCTTGGTGATATGTAATCAAACTTTCGCACAACGCCGTTGCTGATTTCGAAGACTCAACTGCTGCTGAATCATATTTCCAGTTTGATTGACCGCCTAATTTAGCGATGTTCTTGTTAGCGGCATCTAAAGCGGCTCTCCAGCTGTTTAATTTCGCGAATTCATCAGCAGAGCACTGACCAAGATTTCCTGGATCTACAGATTGGCCTGGATCTGGTTGAACCGGGATCGGATCCACAGAAGGCGGAGGATTAACCGGAGTCGTTGGTTCTGGATCAGGTTGAATTGCGCGAGGATCTGGGCGCAAACTCAATTTCTTTAAGTAGTTTTCAACCGGTTTACAACGCTCATCGATACGATAAGCATCGTAAGCACGAACCGTTGGATTATCAGGCTGAGTTACAACGCGAGTCGTTTTCTTACATGGCTTTTGACCGTGATAAAATTCAACTTGATCACATTTTTGAATAGCCGTTAAAGCCAATTTCACTACATTTTCAGAACGACGTCCGCCTGAAGCTTGAACCGCATCTTTAGCCGCAGCTAAATCGTTGCTCCAAGAAACTAAAGTTGCAAACTCATCAGTCGTACATTCACGCATGTCACGTGGATCGATTTGAACAGGCGGTTCTTCTTCAGCCGGACCACCAAGTTCACCTGGATTAGTCGGTTCAGATGGAGTCGCCGGCGCTTTCGCCTGCGGACTGACATTTGTTGATTTCGAACATCCTAAGATTGTTAGAACATAGGCTGTGGCAAAAACCACGAATACGGTCATCAAAGCTTGTTTATAACTTTTCACATGTCCCCCAAGAAATTAAAATAACCTGATGTGCTTACCACAGTCGTAAGCCTTTGAAATCTATCAAAATTTTTGACAGGTAATATTTTCTTGAGGTGACAATTTCAGTTTAATTAAAACGACTCAATAAAAAATTAAGACTTGCATACGGATTTTTTTAAATCTAAGAACTGAAATTTTTATATCAAAAAACGATCTTTCTTACTGCAAATTTGTTCTGTTTTTAGAAAAAAAATGGTTTTCTTCTGTTTCGATTTATTAAGTGTTTCAATAAAAACTGGGGGATCGAAACGCATGTCCATTAAAAAGCATCTTATTCTAACAACAGCCCTTTTGGGTTCTTCAATTGTTTTAGGAACTTTTTTTCAAAACTGTTCGAGTGGACTGAACTCAGCAGATTCATTTAGTAAATCCCGTAGCACTTCAAACGCTGTTGATAACACAGAAGATGCAGTAACACCTCCAACGGCTCCCGTGATTTTTAAAAATTTGACCGCCTGCGAACCCATTGCCGGAGGAAGAGATATTCAAGTGGGATCTAATAGCGGGCAAATACCTACCCTAGATCAAGTAGCTTGGGATCAATTGCGAGCAGGCGACACAGTTCGCATATTCTACTCTGCAACACCTTATCGTGGGCACATTTTATTAGCGGCCAACGGAACCGCGACGGCTCCGGTACGCGTCTGCGGAGTTAAAGGCCCAAACGGCGAAAGACCAATTATCAGTGGTCAAAATGCCGTTACACGTAGGGGGTTAAGCTACGTCGGAGACATTCAAGAATCACGAGCAGTTGTTTTAATCGATCGACTAGGTTCTCAACCTTGGGGTTCTGCATTTCCAACTTATATCCAAGTTGACGGTCTTGATATCCGCCAAGCGACCCCTTCTTATTCTTTTACAAATTCAAAAGGTGTTTCTCAGCCTTATGAATCATTTGGCGGCTGTATCTGGATTGAACGCGGTCAATACATTACGATAGCTGACAATATCATTTCGGATTGCACGAACGGAATTTTCAGCCGCTCGATCGATGCAGGCGCAGGCATGGCAACGATTACGCGAGACTTACGTATCGCTAGTAATTATATCTATGACAATGGCATAGATGGTTACGAACACAATCTGTACGTGCAGAGCTTACGCACAACATATGAATTCAATCGCATTGGTCCTACACGCGGCGGTGGAGCCGCCCTGAAAGATCGTTCGGTCGGAACTGTCATTCGCTATAACTACATTCAAGACGGATCACGCGCTCTGGATCTAGTCGAACCTGAAGACTGGACAGAAACCGCCGCCGCAAATTATCCAGCGCTGGCCGACACTTTAGTTTACGGTAACGTGATCAATAAGAACGCTGACTTAGGTTCATTCATTCATTACGGAGGTGACCACCCAGGTTCTGAAGCCAGCTTCCGTTCCGGTAAACTTTATTTTTATAACAATACGATTTACGCGACTGGTTCAACTGGGCCTTACGATGGAGCAATGATTTTTCAGCTTTCGACAACTAAACAAGTCGCCGAAATTTGGAATAACGTAATTACTGGTACACAAAATATTAAAATTGGATTGCGCGCGACCCAAGAGGTGGATTCCGGTTGGACATCGGGTGGCGATACACGCTTAGGTAAGAATTATATCAAAGACACCTGGAGCACCGTCGGTTACACCTACTCTTATGCAACAAACCCTGGCCCTATCACTGGTGTTGAAAATATTTTAAGTGGTACAGCAATTCTTTTGAACGCTACATCATTTCAGCCAGATGCGGTCTCTTTACTGATCGATGCGTCGATACCCAACCTAAGCGCCGTTTCAAACCATCCTGTTTTATATCAACCCGTTATAAGTTTTACTACATATCAGCCAACTTTCGGCCCCGTTTTACGCAAGATCAGCGGAACAGCGCTAGATCTCGGTGCAATTGAACGCTAAAATTTAAAAGATTTTTCTAATTCCACTGGTGCCATTACCTAGTTGTCGTATACCTTCTAGTTCATGATTCAAAATCGACTCGAAAAAAATCTTAAAAAACTACAAAGTTGGGGCGAAAAGCACAAAATCGAAGCTTATCGCCTTTATGATCGCGATATACCCGAGTTTCCATTTATCGTTGATCGCTACAAAGACCATTTCGTTGTTTACGATAAATCACAAAAAATCGATGAAGAGAAAAATCATCTGCCACTACTGATAGATGCTTTGAAAACCCTGTTTAAAATAAACGAAGAAAAAATCGTTATCAAAAGACGCCAAGTTCAAAAAGGAAACGATCAATACCAAAAGCTCTCTGAAAAAAACCAGAAAATGGTCGTTCTTGAAAATGGCGTGCCTTTATTAGTTAATCTTTATGACTATTTAGATACAGGGCTTTTTCTAGATCACCGTCCGATGCGCTACCAGATTTTAAAAAAAACCAAAGATCATAGATTTTTAAATCTTTTTTGCTATACGGCCTCGGTTTCGGTAATGGCAGCGGTCGGCGGAGCTCAAACCGTTAGTATCGATATGTCGAAAAACTACCTTGAATGGGGTAAAGAGAATTTTAAGCTTAATCAAATCGATCCAGCCAAACACACATTTATTGAAGAAGATGTTCTTCAATTTATCGAACAGGCCTCGAATTGGCCTGATTTTGCTGGAAGTTTCGATACGATTTTTCTGGATCCTCCAACTTTTTCAAATTCGAAAAGCATGAAATCTGACTTTGATGTCGAGCGAGACCAAGTTCATTTGGTGCAAAAGGTTGCAAAATTTTTAAAACCTGAAGGTGTGCTCTACTTTTCAAACAACAAAAGAGATTTTAAACTTTCGCCTGAATTACAGAGTCATTTCCGTCTGAAAGACATCAGCTCGTCTACAATTCCTATAGATTTTCACGACCAAAAAATTCACCGTTGCTTCGAGATTCGAAACAAATAAGGCCTTTTTCACTGCCCTTTTTAAAGGCTCTATAAATTCATTCGAGATTGCTTACAGTTTAATCACTGAAATTTTCCAAAAAATTTCTTGCCCCCAAGCCCCCCAGGCCCTATTTTGACCGCTAAAAAAAAGGAAAAAAGAAAATATGAAAGCATTGGGTCGTCACATCCTCGTTGAATTTTTAAATTGTAAAGCTGACGTTTTAAACGACGTTTCTGCGATTGAAAATGCAATGGTGGAAGCAGCTCGCATTGCGGGTGCTACTGTTATTAACTCGACATTTCACCATTTTTCTCCGTACGGAGTTTCAGGTGTTGTTGTTATTCAAGAAAGCCATTTAGCGATCCACACATGGCCTGAATACCGTTACGCTGCAGTCGACTTGTTTACTTGCGGTGACACAGTTGATCCTTGGGTTTCTTTTGAATTCTTAAAAAAAGCTTTTGATGCTTCTTACTCTGCTTTAGAAATGAATCGCGGATCAACTCACGTCATCAAACGTGGTGATGCTCTTCAAGTTAAACCCAATGATGCTGTTGATTACGATTACAAAAACGGACACAAAATCAATCGTAATGTTTGGTTTACAGATAAAGATGATAACCAAGCTTTATCTTTACGTTACACAGGCGAAGTTTTATTCGACGAACGCAATGAATTCCAACGCGTACGCATTTTAGATTCAATCTCTTACGGCAAAATGTTAGCGATCGACGATATGGTTATGTGTACCGAACGTGACGAATACCATTATCACGAAATGATAACTCATCCTGCGATGCAAGCTTTTGAATCTGTTGCCGGAACTGCGAAAAATATTTTAGTCATCGGCGGCGGAGACGGCGGAACAATTCGCGAACTTTGCAAATACCAAGGCATTGAAAAAGTAACGATGGTTGAAATCGATGAAGCCGTTGTACGCGCTTGTAAACAACATTTACCAACGATTGCTTCTGCATTCGGAAATCCAAAAGTAAATTTGATTATCGGCGACGGTATCAAATACGTAGCTGAAGCTAAGCCTGAATCTTACGATTTAATTATAGTTGACGGCTCAGATCCTGCGGGTCCGGCAGAAGGGCTTTTCTCTGCAAATTTTTATGACAACTGTAAAAAGGCATTGAAGCAAAATGGTATTTTGATCACCCAAGGTGAATCTCCGATGTTTCATTCTAAAACTTTCGTCGAGTTAAACCAATGTTTGAAAAAAGTTTTCAGCCCAACACAAGTTCACACTATGCTATTCCATGCGACAACATATCCATCTGGAATGTGGAGCCTTCAAATGGCGATTAAAGGTCAATACCACCCGGTTAAAGATTTTAAGAAGGATAAAGCCAAAACTTTCGTGTCGAGCGCAAAAGATCTGCGTTATTATAACGAAGATCTGCATACGGCAGCTTTTATGCTTCCAACATTTGTTCAAAAAATGTTAAATGATAACTAAACGAAAGGGGCTCAAAAGGCCCCTTTAATTTAGAAAAGGATAAATTATGTTTAAATTACCTCAATTACCTTATGCAAAGACGGCGTTAGCTCCGTTTTTAAACGAAGAACAAATGACGTTTCACTATGATAAGCATCACAAAGCTTACATCGACAACTTGAACAAGTTCATGGAAACAGACGCCTCTTTAAAAGGAAAATCTTTAGAAGAAATCGTTCTTTCTTCTTCAGGCGGAATCTTTAATAACGCCGCTCAAATCTGGAACCACACGTTTTACTGGTTTAATATGGCGCCACAAGGTCAAGGCGGACAACCAACAGGCCCGTTAATGGACGCCATCAAACGCGACTTCGGTAGCCTTGATGAGTTAAAAGCAAAATTCGTAGACGGCGGAGTTAAAACTTTCGGATCAGGCTGGATCTGGTTATGCACTGATGCTTCTGGCAAGCTTTCATTGGTTTCAACTTCAAATGCAGCAGTTCCATTCACAAACAACGGACCTACTCCATTATTAGTAGCTGATGTTTGGGAACACGCTTACTATGTTGATTACCGCAACTTACGTTTGAAATACTTAGAAACTTTCTGGAATCACATCAACTGGAATTTCGTTTCAGAAAATTTCGCGACTAAGAAAGTTCGCGACCTAACTAAATCAATGGTTTAATTGGGGTGCCAGGCCCTGTTTGGTCTAGCAAAGCGTTATAATTTCATAAACTTAAAGAGAGAGGCCAATAACCTCTCTCTTTTTTTATTCGGATGCCGAATCTTATTTGAATCCTCTATCAAATTAAATTATTTCGATCTCGTTCCGCGATTTGCAACTTAGAACAAGCATGAGAAAACGACTTTTTCGCGAGAACACAAAGTTCTTTCACATCAATTTAGATTTTTTGTGTCACCCGATATTTAAAGATCTAGATTGGATTTTCATCCAAAAACAAATCGAACCTTTATTGCAAGATTATAAAATTCAGCTTTATGCTCTTGTGATGCTGGATACCCATGTTCATATGCTTATTCAATCAGATGAGACTCAAGAAAACTTTTTCTGTGAACATCTCATGATGAACTTAAAAAAAAATCAAGATCACATAGAGTGCCACTGCGAACCCATTTTGAACTATCCTCAATTTTTAAACGCATATAAGTACATTTATCGCAATCCAATTGAAGCTGGCTTGGCTAGACAGGCAGAAGATTATCGCTATTCGACTCTGCAAACTTTATTAGGAAAAACCCAATCATATTGTTCTATCACCGATCATATGGGTCTAGTTCAAAATCCAATTCATCATTTAAATTGGATTAATAATAAAGATCAATTTAAGCACTCTAAGTTAAAACAATTTGGTTTAGAATCTTTATTTTTTTAAACGCCAATCTGATTCTTCTTTGACGAATTTCTTAAGAGCTTCTAGCTGAGACCTTGTTTCATTGTCGCTCCAATCAAGTTCGCTTCGAAAGATTTCAACGATTTCATCTAAAAACTGCAGCCCATGATTACGGTATCCCAACATTAAAGGCACTCGTCGAACATAAAAATCAACCAAGTTCAGACACATTGTATTTCGAATCGATTGAATAGCTTCAAGTTGCCAAACCGATAGATCATCGTCATTTTCTTCAATAATTTTATAAGCTTCCATTCCATAGCGCGAAGCCAAGAATTCTTCTTTTTCATTTTTAGCTTCATAGACAGCCTGTTCGTAGCTGTCTGGAGTCGTCCAATTATTCAATGGTCTATTTGTATCGCAACGATTTAATCCTAATCGCTTTTCGATCGGAAAAGATTTTAAAGCACGATCAACAATTTGTTCAGACATCAAACGATAAGTTGTGTACTTTCCACCAGCAACAAAAGTTAAACCCCTTGGGTCCGACATAATCGTATGCTCACGACTGGTTTTACCTTCGACATCCGATCCATCTTTAACTAAAGGTCTAACACCTACATAGGTCGATAAAATATCTTCTTCTGTAAGTTTAGCTCCAGGAAAGTATTCATTTGTCACACGTAAAAGATATGCAATATCATCTGCAGTAACAGTTGCCGTTTCGGGGGCTTCTTGAAAATCGGTATCTGTAGTTCCGATGATAATCATTTCATGACGAGGAATCGCAAAAACAATCCGAGAACTTTTCTGCGCAGCCATTACCACGGCAGAAGATAAATTAAGTCGATCTTTATGCAATGTTAAATGAACACCTTTTGTAGGCCGCAAAATCTTCTTCCAATCACTTACAAGTTTTTCTCCGACTAGATCTGTCCAAGGACCTACCGTAGAAATCACGTGAGCACATTTAATATCAAAAACTTTTTGAGAGTTTTTATCGCGAACTTGTACGGAAGAAATTTTATTCATCGAATAATTTGCCTTCACTACTTCGACATAATTGACAGCTGTAGCACCTGAATCATTTGCTGATCTCAATGTTTCATGAACTAAACGATCATCATCCATATAACCGTCCGAATAAATGAATGATCCAACTAGATCAGATCCTCTGACAATTGGCATTCGATTCAACGTTTCAATCTTATTTAACTTTTCGTGCATTTCGGGCGTTTGAAATACAGCCAATGCATCATACAAAATCATTCCTAAACCCATCAAAAATGGTCCTACACGGCTGTTTTCGAAAAGGGGTATCATAAATCTCAATGGGTGAACTAAATGCGGAGCGATTTCAAATAATTTAGCCCTTTCAGAAAGCGCTTCAAATACTAAATGAAATTCATAATTTTCAAGATAACGAATTCCGCCGTGAACAAGCTTACTTGAACGAGACGATGTGCCAAAAGCGAAATCGTTTGCTTCTACCAGGGCAACCTTCAAACCACGCATAGCCGCATCTCGAGCGACACCTGCACCCGTTATACCTCCGCCAATAATCAATAAATCAAAATTTTCATTTTGCATTTTCTTGATATTCTCTTGACGGGTTTGAAACGAAAATTCTTTCATGAATACCTATTTTGTAGTTTTTAAAGCAGAAGTTTTTCTTTCCCAATCCTGAAAGGGCAAAGGCTTCGTCAATTTTTCATTTTTTAGCTCGGAAGGTAACAGTACTCTTTGAAAATGCTTTTCGCGTGATAAGCGATAAGCGATATCAATCAATTCAGTTTTAACTTCACTATTAACAGCAAGAACATATTCGATCCACAAAGTTTGAGTCTGCTTATCAAGAAACAATAGGGCTTGACCTAGAAAAAATCCAGCCAACTTATTTTCAGCGTCAAAAGCAACAAAGCTCCAACCTAATTTTAAATAATGTTCTAAAGCTTCTTTTCGATAAGCGGAATCCCACACCATCATTTTATTTTCGAAAGATTCAGGATCTTCAGGAAAATTCATTTTGATCGCAAATTGATGAACGCTATCAACATCTTCCAGTTGAGCGATTCTATAAGTATATGTAGCCATATATTTCTATTTCACCTGAGAACAGGCCCGAAGCCAAGCAGAACAAGACCCCTCGGCAAACAATCTAGAACTCAGATGACACTGCTTCTTTTCTCGACTAAGATCTTAGCATGCACTACAAACCGTATCCCGATGCTTATTGGCAAAAAATTGAAACTGCTTTGAAAGAAGTTAAAGCACGTGGCGAACCTCTTTACGCTGCATTTGATGCAGACGGCACTTTGTGGGACACAGATTTAGGCGAAAATTTTTTTCAATATCAAATTGATCAAAACCAAGTCGAGCTTCCGAAAGATCCGTGGGATCATTACTACAATCTTAAAAAAGTAGATAATGACCCACGTTCGGCTTACATGTGGTTAGCACAGATCAACAAATCAAAACCTTTAGATCAAGTTAAAGCCTGGGCACAAGAAGCCTTCAATCTTGTTCAGCCAAATCCAATTTTTTCTGAACAACTTAAACTGATTCATTATTTAAAAAGCAACGGTGTACAAATTTACATAGTTACGGCTTCAATAAAATGGGCTGTCGAACCTGGCGCCAGAGCATTGGGGTTAACTGAAGACAACGTCATCGGAGTTGAAACAGAAGTTCAAAATGGGCTCGTGACAGATATACCAGTTTTACCAGTTACCTATCGCTTAGGAAAAACTGAAGCTTTGATGAAAAAAACAAATAAGCAAAGACCTTTTTTGTGCGCTGGAAATACAATCGGTGATCTAGAGTTACTTTTAAGCGCGACTCATATTCAATTGGCAGTCAGTGCGGCCTCACGTGACGATCGCATCTTTGGAAATGAACGTGAACTCTTGCAAAAGGCTGTCGAATTTAATTGGTTAGGACATAGATTTATATGACAAAAATTATCAAAGAAATCATTCGATTTGCAATTTTTTTAGCTTTTGTAGTCGGCGCACTGCTTGTAGGCAGACAATATTTTGGTTTGGGAAAAGGGTTTCAAAAAACTGATAAGCCATCCGAAGCGACTTTGGATCAAAAATCTTCAACATTGAAAGCCTACTTAACAAGTATCAAAAAACCTCAACGTATAGAATTTACGAACTTGTCTCAGCGTTTTGATAAACAAATTCAAAGTTTTAAACAGCTCAAAATTCCACAAGATAAGAATTCCGATTTCTATGTCTCTATTCAGTTTTTTACTGATGAGGGCGATAACACCGCACCACTCGTGGCGCAGATTCGCTTTATCGATATAAAATCTGGAAACACCACTAAAGAAGAAAGTATTAATTTAGAGTAATTGAAAACGGGTTTTTATAAACCCGTTCCTACGATTTTTTCGATTTCGTCGACTTCTTTTGGCACCCCAGAGGTTAGATTTTCAGATCCATTATGGGTCACCACAATATTGTCTTCGATTCGTACACCAATTCCACGAAGTTCTGCCGGCGCTGTTTTATCATCAGCCGGGATATACAAGCCTGGCTCGATTGTGAAACACATACCCTCTTCGATTGGACGAGGTTCATTGTTAATGACATACAAACCTGAATCATGAACATCCATACCTAACCAGTGACCGATTCCGTGTGGATAATACTTACGATGCTCGTTAGCTTTCATAGCATCTTCTTTACGACCGCTTAATAAACCTAGCTCAAACATTAAATCTGTTAATCTGCTGGCTCCCATTTCATGAAGATCTTTAAAAAAAACTCCAGGTTTTACGAAATCAATAAGCTCTTTTTGAATTTTCAAAACACCTTCGTAAACTTTTTTCTGAGCCACAGAGAATCTGCCATTCACAGGGAAAGTCCGAGTGATGTCTCCGGAATAGTAATTGTACTCGGTACCTGCATCAATCAAAAGTAAGTCGCCATTTTTACATTCTTGGTCGTTGAAGTTGTAATGCAAAGTCGTTGCACTTGCACCAGAAGCAATAATGTACGGATAGCCCACACGCGCAGAGTTTTTCATATGAAAAATATAAGACATCACGCCTTGAACTTGCCGTTCAGTCACGCCAGGCTTTGTAAACTTCATCGCAGCAACGTGAGCCTCAGCAGAAATTTCACAAGCACGACGTTGATTAGTTAAATCGTCTTGATCTTTTTTCAAACGATATTCACCTAAAAATGCATCAGCATCTTTAATTGTTAATAATCCATAACCCGTGCGCCCTTGAGCACGCTTCAATTGTGTTAGCACGCTTTGCATTTTGTGATCGGATTCAGGATTTTTGAAAAGCCGATAGTATACGGTTTCAAAACCTTTAAGTAATTCAACCGCTTTTGCATCGAAATCTTCAATTGGATAAACTTCATCGATCATGAATTCTTTTTTTGTCCCGGCTGGGCCAAAACGAAATCCGTCCCAAGTTTCTCGTTCGATATTTTTTTGGCGCACAAACATCACGGTCTCTGGAGTTTTACCAGGCCGTAACATTAAAAAACTTTCTGGTTCTTCGAATCCTGTTAAGTAATACATATTCGAGTCTTGACGATAAGAATGAAGAACATCGTCGTTTCGAACTTGCTCTGGATGAGCAGCAACAACTAAAGCTGCGTCACCGAGACCAGCTAAAACTTTTTTGCGACGTTTTTTAAAAATTTCAGGATTTTCTGTCGATTTTCTCATGATTGGATCCTATCTGGCTGCCTGCCCTGCAAAGCTTTACAGGCCGTACTTTTGCGCCAATTTCTTTAATTGATCATAGCTAAGTTCTGCACCTTTGGCTATGACATCCCGGCGTTTATCAAGATCTTTTATACCGTAATCGTCTAAATTGATGTTAATGACTTCGTCGACTCCGGCTGGCTTTTTAGCCATAAGAGCTGCTGATTCAACCCATAAAATATTGTCAGCTGACGTATAGTCATTTGTAAAAGAATGCATTTTTGTTTGAGCCAATACATTTATCAAAACTATACGATTCGCACCCGTCGATCGTAAATGCTGTGCTAGGCTTGGCACATCGGTCATAACCGCAACGCTTTGAGCAAATATTGGGGTGACAGAAGGTTGAGACACGCAGAACGGAGCCAACTGCTGAAGTTGGCCCCGATTTAATAGATAGTATGCTTGTTTATTAATATTCAGAGAGGGGCAAACAAAAGGTACTTTTAAGTCTGCAGTGTTCTTCTTTTCAAAAACAGCTTTCAAAAATACATCTGTCTTATTGAACTCTTTCAATTTTGACATTTCCCATTCAACTTCATTGGCAGATAAGTTTTGCGCATAAATTGCGGCAACAACCGATCCCCATTCAAATCCAGCTACCGAATGCACCGGCCACTTTAACTTTTGCAGTTCTTTTAAAAAACCAATGTGTCCCCAAGCTTTAGCTCCTCCACCAGAAAAAATAAATCCAAACTTCGGTAAAGCCTTATTTATTGGAATTTGTGTTGGAACAACAGGGGGCGTGGTCGTTTCATTCGTAGTTTGAACTTCTGTGTTGGAATTAGTAGAAACTTGGGACTCAACTTTAGGATTTTGAATTTCGTAAGTTGTTCCTTCATGCGCATTTTTTACTTGCACTTGTTTTTGCACACAACCTACTAAAAATAAAATATTTATAACTAAAATTTTAAAGTTCATTTTTTCCATATATAAAAAACTCCTGATTTCCATCTTTTCCGGCCAGGCCCGATTGAAAATAATCTAATACTTTGCCGAAAACTTTTTTAGCCTCTTCAGTCACAATATTCTGTACGATGCCATAAATTTTTTCATCTTTTACTATTCCATTTTTATCTAATGCGTTAGGCCCGGCCTCAAACTGAGGTTTAACCAAAAAAAGATATTTCCCCTCAGATTTTAAATAAGGCTTCAGAAAGCTCATGACCTTGATTAAAGAAATAAAAGAAACATCCGCTACAATTAAATCAAATCCGCCCTGTGGGACACTTTTTAAAAACTCAGTGCGATTGCCGAGCTCATTCACATGAAGTGATTCAAAAAATCGAACTTGTGGATGAGTTTTCAAAAGAGCGTGCAGCTGTTCTCTTCCCACATCGATACCAACAACTAATTGCGCCCTTTGTTGTAAAAGACAATCTGTGAATCCTCCGGTCGATTGTCCTACATCCAGTACATTGAAATTTTGAATACTTAAATTAAGATATTTTAACGCCGACTCAAGTTTTATACCACCACGAGAAACATATTTTTGCAGAACATTTTCATCAACACCGACCAAATCAAATTGATCTTCTTGAATTTCATGATTTGGTTTAAGCAAGATTCTTTTTTGAGATTTTTGCAAAATAAATACGTGGCCATTTTTAATAAGATCTTGAGCCTGGGTTCTTGAATTAACCAATTTCTTTTGAACAAGTAATAAATCCAATCTCATAAAGATCAGATATTCCGTTTTTGATTGGTTTCAATTAAATCTCGCAATAATTCAACGGCTTCAGATTTTGAGTTTAAAGTTTGCAAACTGCTTAAAGCTGCTTCTGAGTGCAGCTTGAGATGCTTTATGGTTTCGGTTTCGCCGATAACAGACACATAGTTTTTAAAATCTTGGGCATTGTCTGCAATATCTAAAAGATCGTCTTTTATTTGAAAGGCAATTCCTAAATGAAATGAAAATTCAGCAATCGCCTTCTGTTCAATTGAATTGGCTTGGGCGATTTGAGATGCACCAAGCGCGGCCGCTTGAATCAAGCAGCCCGTTTTCATCTCGTGAATTTGTTGCAGTTGCTGAAGTGTTACTGCTTTCGTGGCTTTCATATCTAAAACTTGACCTCCGACCATCCCAAATGAGCCAGCGCGGTCAGATAAAGTTTCAATAGCCTGAATACGAGCTTCAGCTGGAACAGATTTATCAGATGAAATCAAATGAAAGGCTTCTGTTAGTAAAGAGTCTCCAGCTAGCAATGCGATTTCTTCATTAAAAACCTTATGATTAGTCGGCAGTCCACGACGAAAATCATCATTATCCATACAAGGCAAATCGTCATGAATAAGTGAATACGTATGGATCATTTCAACAGCTATGCAGAAGTTTTTTATTTGCCTAAGGTCTTGTTGCCAAATTTGAAAAACGGTTGCAGCCAAGTAAGGTCGAAAACGCTTACCGCCCTGCTTGAAGCTGTATTCTTGGCTTTTAAAAAGAAGTTCGACAAAATTTTTCTGAGCAGCACTTTTTTCAAAGTACTCACCAACCCACGATTGAAAAACAATAGAAAAACTTTGCGCGTTCATAAATTAATTTATTCGTTTTCGCCCTTAAAATCTTCAGTAATGGCTTTTCCGTTAGCATCAAAACCAACAAGCTTTTTAACTTGAGCTTCCGCTTTTGTTAGTTCGCCGTGACAGTCACGTGACAGCTTTACGCCTTCTTCAAACAAAGTTAAAGACTCTTGCAAAGCCAAATCACCACGTTCCATTTTTTGTACGATCTCTTCTAGTCGAGATAATTTTTTTTCAAAATCCATTCGATCTCCCTATCCCTTTTTAGTACCAATTACGGTAGCAGTAAGGGTTCCATCTTTTAATTTAACTTCAATTTCATCATTTTGTTTAACATCAGCAACTGACTTGATAACTTGCTTATTATGACTTGTGATTGAATAACCACGATCAACAACATTCAGCGGACTTAAAGAACCCAAAAGGCTCATGCTGTTTTTTAGTCTGTATTCAGCTTGGCTCAACACTGTCTTCATCGCCGAACTCATGCGTAAATTAGTTTTTTCAAGTTTAGTTTTAAGCTGTTTCACAACTTCAACCGGAGAAACTAATTTCTTTTCAAGCAACTGAACATCTTTACCTTGGCCGGTTAAAAAAGCCTTCATCGCATTTTCTAAGCGGGTCACCAATTCATCATTACGAAAAGCATAATCTTGCAATTTCTTTTTTGGATCAATCAAACGCTTAGATGTTAAAACTAAATTTTGGGATTTAAATTTCAAAATTTTTTGAAGACTTGCTTTTAACATTCGATCTGCATGATCAAGCTTCTGAGAAATTTCTATCGAACTTTTAGCTACAAGTTCGGCCGCCGCAGATGGTGTTGGCGCGCGCAAATCTGCAACAAAATCACAGATAGTGAAATCAATTTCATGCCCCACCGCCGAAATTATCGGTATGTTGGCCACGGCAATCATACGAGCTAATTTTTCGTCGTTGAAACTCCATAAATCTTCCATTGAACCGCCGCCACGACCTATGATGATCACCTCAACAGGAAGCTTCAAGGCCTGCGCTAAAGCTTCACATAATGAAGTCGCCGCTTGCGGCCCCTGCACCAACGCAGGAACAATCGTAAGTCCAACATTTTTCGCGCGTCTATTCATAATATTCAAAATATCTTGAATAGCCGCCCCAGTCGGTGATGTAACGATCGCGACGTGCCTTGGATAAGATGGTATTGGCTTTTTACGAGATTGATCAAAAAGCCCTTCAAGCTTTAATTTATCTTTCAACTGCTCGAATTGTTTTTGCAAAGCACCCGCACCAACAGGCTCCATTGATTCACAAACAATTTGATAAGTTCCACGTGGTTCGTAAACGGTGATTCGGCCACGAACAATGACTTCAAGGCCATCATTCGGTTTGAATCTCAATTTTGAATTTGAACCACGAAACATGATTGCAGAAATTTGCGCTTTTGAATCCTTCAACGAAAAATAAAAATGACCTGAAGAGTGAGGTTTGAAATTTGAAATTTCGGCCTGCAACCAAACAACACCCAGCTGCCCTTCTAAAGTTTGACGAATATGTGAGTTAAGTTGCTCGACATTGTAAACAACTGAGTCTTTTTTATTAGTGTTTGTCGACAGAGATTCGTCTTGGAACATGATGGGACCTTAGCAGCCCATCATTTCAAGTCAATCAAGAAAACCACAAATTTTGCAATGACCAAAGACCACCTGCGTAGAGTGAAAATACGGCGATTTTTCGATGTTTTTCAAATGTCGCATATTGAGACGGCATCTCTTTCTTAGCAAGTTGCGTGAGATAAGGAACCTCAAGCACAAAATTCATAAGCAAGCCATAGAAAAACACCAAAAAAGGAAAATAAAAATCAAGTGTAGAAACGGTCCAAGTTGATGCGATTGTCGTAAAATCATTTACCATGCCCATTTTTCGGAACTTTTTTTGATTTCTGGAGTCCTGTTGCATAGACTTTTTTACGCAAATTAGATAACCTAGTTTTAGGGTTCGATAGACGTAAGACTCATCGAAAATAAACCTTACAAGCATATTTTTGGGGACTGTCCCTGACAATGGTGTGCAAGCTCACCTCGTAGTGAGAAGCCTAAAGTTGTTACCATGGTCACCCACCTTGCAAACCGAGGTTTACTTTCAGAGTTGTCTTCGAGCCTTTTTTATTTGTTTTAAGCGTCAATTTCTAGACTTAGATCCGTCAAAATTCACTCGAGTCGCCCCCCCTAAATTCCGATATATGCAGAGTGAGAATTGCTTTAAAACTGCATAAAATTTGCGGACTTATTTTATTTTTGACGGCCTGTTCTCCGTTGAAAAATTCTCAGTATCAACAGTATTCAACTCTTGTCGCTGAAACTCCCGAATGCTTACAAAATTATACATATACAAATTCGACAACAATCGCGGGCACGGCTTCATTTTTTAAACGAGGAATTAATCTTGTTCTAACAGGGGCGAATTTAACCAATTTGACCTTAGGAGATCCGCTTGTTGATTCTCTTCCGATTCGCTTTGCTGAGGTCGCAGTTTACAACTCAAAAAGTCAACTTGTTCAATGTGGAATTACAGATGATACCGGTCATCTCAAAGGAGTCGATGGAACTTCTGATCTTACAATTCCTGCTGTCGCTGACTATTACTCTATTCGCGTTTTAGCCCGCATGAATATCGAATTGTCTGCGCCTTTAACTTCACCCACTAAGCCTACTTTTTCTGCGCATGTTGCAGTTAAACAAGATATTTACACAAACGAAGTCCATTATATCAAAACAAGTATTTATTCGAATGGTCTAGATGCAGTCACTAATGCGACACTTCAAGCTTATGCACGGCAAACAGATTCACTGAAGGTTGAGGGTGGAGCTTTTAATATTTTGAATTCAATACTGACAACCTATCAATATATTCAAAACAACACTTCTGCCGTCGATACAACATGCTTAAATCCAAAATTAAACGTTTATTGGAAGTTGGGATTTAACCCCTATCAGTATTCTGATCCAAGTGGTGACCCTTCAACCATTGCAAATGGCTCTTATTACGTTCCTTCAGAAGAGAATCTTTACATAACAGGTGGTCGCCTTGGAGACATTAGTATCGACGTCACCAATCACTTCGATGATTATGTTATAATTCATGAACTGGGGCATCATATCGAAAATAAATGTGGTCGGCTGTTTTCACCAGGCGGGCCTCAT
>JACCDQ010040388.1_pt1 | contig 37792 bp, 40 predicted proteins | sample 7446031 | NCBI WGS metagenome assembly JACCDQ01 (sample SAMN15323442, study PRJNA562643) | freshwater metagenome | isolation source: river surface water | place: USA:Blue River Watershed | collected 2017-08-17 | reverse complement strand
GGACCGGAATTCAAGCCCTGATGGGGAGCCGAGTGGCCTCATGGGCCGCAAGGTGAATTCGAAACGGATTATGGCAGGAAAAAAGCCCGCAGACTGAATAATCTGCGGGCTTTCTTGAACTTAACGTTTGGCGTTGAATTAAGCCAGCTGTTGGTCAATAAAGGCTGTCAATTGGGCCTTGCTCATGGCGCCCACTTTGGTGGCTGCCAATTGGCCGCCCTTGAACACCATGAGGGTAGGGATACCACGGATGCCCAATTTGCCTGGGATGTCGCGGTTTTCGTCCACGTTCATTTTGGCAATTTGTAATTTGCCATCATAGGCCGTGGCAACTTCATCCAAGATGGGGGCAATCATTTTGCAAGGGCCGCACCATTCGGCCCAATAGTCCACCAACACAGGTTTGTCAGCTTGCAAAACGTCTGCTTCAAAGCTGGAGTCGGTGATGTGTTTGATCAAATCGCTGGCCATGGTTTTATTCCCTCTTTCAATTGGCGATAGAGCTACAGTTGGGGCATTGTGACAGAAACCAAGTGACCTTATGAAAACTCTCACCATTGATGTTGTGTCTGATGTTGTTTGCCCTTGGTGCTACATCGGTAAACGACGTCTAGAGCGTGCCTTGGCACTTTTGGCAATTCAACATCCGGATGTAGATCCCGAGGTGAATTGGCACACGTTTCAACTCAATCCAGACCTGTCACCCGAGGGTATGCCACGCGCGGAGTATGTGAGCAACAAGTTTGGGGGTGAAGCAACTGCCATTTATGACCGAGTGGCAGGGGTGGGAAAAGAGGTAGGTATTCCCTTCGCATTTGACAAAATCAGTCGCCAGCCCAACACCGTGGTGGCGCACAGCCTGATTGCGGTGGCAGAGCCTGGCATGCAGCAAGACGCGCTGGTGGAAGCCTTTTTCAAGGCCTATTTCTTAGAAGGCAAAGACTTGACCGAGGCTTCTGTGTTGATGGACATCGCTGAATCTGCAGGCATGGACCGTGCAGTGACTGAGCAACACCTGCAAAACTCAGCCTTGCACAGCCAAACCATTGACAGCGATAAAGCGGCGCGTGAAATGGGTATCACGGGTGTGCCGTTTTTTATCTTCAACCGTCAAGTGGGATTGTCAGGCGCGCACGAAGCTGAAACCTTGCTGCAGGGCATGGTGGAGGCGATGAACACCCTGACCAACGATTAATTTTTTTCGCTCATCGGTGGGGTGGCTGGCGGTGCAGCTGCGGCCACGCGGTAGATGAGGTGGTAGACCAAGCCTACAAACACGCTGCCACCCACCAGGTTGCCCAAAATCACGGGCACGAGGTTGCCAAACATGCCCGACACGCTCAGGGCGTTGCCTGCGGTGATGGGCTCAAAGTATTGAATGATGAGCGCGAGCTGCATGAAATACATATTGGCAATGCTGTGCTCAAACCCCGCAGCCACAAAGGCGGTGATGGGGAAAACAATGGCAATTACCTTCTCCATCACACTGCGCCCCGCCATGGCCATCCACACGGCCATGCACACCAGCACATTGCACAGCACGCCACGAAAGAAGGCTTCATGCATAGCCAAGTTTTGTTTGTTCAGTGCAATCTTCAGCACCGTTGTGCCAATCGCGCCGCCATTCGCATGCGTATGGCCGCTCAAATAGACCAGCAGTGCTAGGCCAGTTGTACCAACGAAATTGGCTGAACACACCCATAGCCAGTTGCGCAGTACTTCGCGGCTGGTGATTTGTCGATCCGCCCATGCCATGGCTAGCAAGTTATTGCCTGTGAACAACTCAGCCCCTGCAATGACAACCAAAATAAGGCCCAAGCAAAACACAAAGCCGCCCAAGAGCTGACTGACGGCAAAGCTCAGACTTGCATCAGATTTGACGATGACAAAGAACAAACCACCTAAACCGATGAATGCGCCTGCCAACAATCCAAGCATGACCAAGGGCAGGGTGGCCATGTGCGCTTTGGCAACGCCCACAGTTTCGACTTTGAGGGCAATTTCTTTGGGGGCATAGGCATCAGAGCCAAACAGTTCAGGCATGGTGTGTTTCGTGAATGTCGATTTGGCTAATTTACTACTTCAACTGGCAGAATCAACGCACTCTTTGTTTTTTCGGAGCCTATTGATGTCTGATACCTCCTCCAACATGGTTCGCGCTCTGGTGTTGCGTGAGCTAGAAGCGGGCAAACGCGACGATGGGTTGTGGCTGCAGGCCATGTCCGAATCCAAGATGGACAAAGCCAAAGCGCAGGTGCGCTATGTTGAGTTGCGAACGCAAGCCATGCAGGGCGATGTGAAGAGCTTGTTGCTCAAGCAAATTCGTGGGGCGGTGGCCAAAGACAGCGGTGGTTCTGGCGTTCGCTTAAGCAATGCAGGGTTGGCTGATTACCTAGCCGCTAAAACTACTTCTTCAGGGAATAAGTAGGGCGCAAGTTAGGAGGCAGCAGCAACACAGGGATGCACTTTTTGGGTTTGATCTGCGATTGCTTGAGCGATTCAAACAGTGTGGTTTGTGCAGAGGGCACGGGCAGCTTGAATTCTTCGTAAATCATGATTCGCGTGGTCGAAGCTTTACGTTGCAACAGCTGCGACGTCATCATGTGCAGGTAAGCGTCTTTGGCGGTGTCAGACATGGCATCCCACTCTTCGCGAAATGTTTTGACGTGGGCACGTAAAAACCTATCCAACTCTGCATCATCAATTTCGTGCTGAATGGTTTCACAGGCTTTGTTGATGAAGGGTTGGAGCGCGTCGGGCTCTTTGGCTGGGCTGGGCTCACTGGCTGAAGGGGACACGTTTTCCTTGAGGGGCGTGTCAGCAGTTTCAGCATGGATGGCTTGGGTGTTGGGCGCAGTTTGTGCAGCTTGTTCGGTTGCCGCTTGTGCATCAACTGCTGTTGCAGTGCTCGCCTCAGAGGCTGAGGGCATCTCTACGGGCGCGTCAACGCCTTCGGGCACATTGGGGGTGCTCGTTGCTGCTGGTGTTGATTCTTCAGCCATTACGGTTGTATCGGCATGGGGGCAGGCTTCTTGAGCGTTGTATTGAATTTTTTCAATATGAAGCGGCTCGAACCCGATCAACCTGCACAGGGCTGACGGCGGTGGCTTGGTTGCCCCATTGGCTGCGAATGTGGTTGAGCACATCCGCGATTTGTTGATTGTTCAGCGTGAACAAATAGGGTGGCATGCCGAAGGGGCGAGGGCGATCATGCGTGCTAGGCCCATAGCCGCCATACAAAGCCATTTGAATGAGGTTGTCGGGCTGCGCCAATACAACGGCAGGGTTGCCCGCCAGTGACGGGTAGCGCCCAGCTTTGCCTTCGCCTTTGTCACCGTGGCAGGTGGCGCAATGGTTGGCGTAAATGGTTTGTGCTGCAGGCGTAGAGCTAGCCAATGTGGCCGAGTGAATGGCTGCGATATGGCTGGGGGATGCCACGCGTGACTTTAGGTAAGTGGCAATGGCCAAACCATCGGCAACCGATAAATGCTGGCCCACATGCTGCACAAACTCGGCCATTGGGCCGCTCACACTGGCAGAGGTGTTTTGGCCTGCGCGTAGCAACTGTGCAATGTCCTGAGTGGTGCTGCGTGCGAGGGTGGTTTGTGTGGGGTCTACCAAGCTTGGGGCAACCCACATCTGCGATGACAAGAATCCGCCAGAGAGGTCGTCCACAGCAGGAAAACTGCCCAAAGCATTGCGTTGCCCATGACATGCAGCACAGTGTCCAGCGCTTTGAACCAAATAGGCACCTCGGTTCCACACTTCTGATTGTTGTTCGTCGGGTTTGAACGTCGTGGGCGAAAAGTGCAACGAGCGCCAGACCGCAATGACAGGTTGCGTGCCCAAAGGCCAGCTAAGTTGGTGCGTTGGGCTGGCCACATCCACAGGTTTGACGGACTTCAGCCAAGTAAACATGGCATGCATGTCCTGGGGCGTGAAGACGCTGGTGTGGTTGTAGGGAAATGCGGGCAGCAGCAAGCGACCATCGCGTGAGCGTCCCCAACGCAGGGCTGTTTCAAAGTCGGCGAATGTCCATGCACCAATGCCGTGAGTGGGTGAGGGCGTCAGGTTGCTGGTGAAAACAGGGCCAAACGGTGTGTCAATGCGTCGTCCGCCTGCGAGTGGTTCACCGCCGTTGCTGGTGTGACACGACACGCAGCCCCCGATACGAACGAGGTATTCGCCTTGCGCCATGGTTTGCGATGCGGGTGTGTTGACCGCTTCGGTGCGAATAGGCGTGCTGGGTGTCCCTAAAAAACGTCCCCAGTTGTCCCAAGTGACCCATGCGACTGCCAAGATGAGGCATGTCAGCGTAGGCTTGATCACCCATGAAATAAAGCTGGCCATATTTTTCATGGCTGACCCTTGTGGAGGTCGGGGGCACTGCCGCAGCGCAAATCTGCTGGTGCGCTTGTCACTTTGGCCGTATTCGGTGTCGTGGGCACTGACTGTGTGGCGAGCCATGCAGTCACAGCAGTGGCATCGTCGGGGGTCAGTCGTTTGGCGATGTCCGCCATGCAGTCTGGTGCAACTGTGCTGCGCTCGCCTTGTTTCCACGCTGAGAGTTGTGCACCTAAATAGGCTGCAGGCAGGCCCAGCAGGCTGGGGATGTGTGATGTGTGGCCCATCAGTTGGGTGCCGTGGCAGCTGGTGCACGCTGGTAATTTGCGAGACGCATCGCCTTCCAAGGCCAGTTGACGGCCTCTTTGCATCAATGTTTCGCTGAGATTAACAGGGGGTGACGCAGGTGGTGCGTATGGGATGTGCAGACCCGCAAAGTGGTTCGCCATTTCACGTTGATATTCAGGGGAGAGTGGCGCCATCATTCGGCGCATCATGGTGTAACGGCGTCGCCCCTGAGAGAAGTTTTCCATTTGGTTGTAGAGGTAGCCCGCTGGTTTTCCCGCCAAGCGTGGGTAGTAGCCATCTGGACCTGCACGACCTTGATCGCCATGACAAGCCTCGCAGGGCTTGACGCGTTCTGACATGTCCATCGCCGTGGCGACAGGATGCAACGCCAGCAAAGCGACGGCCCCCATCCACATCAGCAAAAGACGCTTGGTGTTTATCAAAGCTTGGCCTTAGTAGTTATGAGCGCGTTGAATTTGAACGCTGGTGTAGACCGCGATGGCCAGCAATATGGCGGCACCTGTGTTGTGTAACACGGCCAAGCTCAATGGCCATTGCAGCCAAACATTGCTGATGCCTAAAGCGACTTGGACCAGCACGGCCACCAACAACGCGACCCCCATTCTGTGTGTGTCCGCTTCACGGCAGAGGCGAATTGACAAAGCAACGCATGCAACCAAAACCACCAAAGCAAAGTTGCGATGCGTCCAATGAATGGCAGTCAAGGTTTGCAAGCTCAGCATTTGTCCATCGCTGGTTTGGCCAAGCTCGCGGTTGAATACAAAGGCGTGCGACCAGTCGAGGTCGTTGGGCATCCATTGCCCTTGGCACAACGGGTAATCAGCACAAGCCATGGCTGCGTAGTTGGTGCTGGTCCAGCCACCCAAAGCAATTTGTAAGAGGATGAGGGCAGTCACAAACCATGCCGCGGCTTTGAGGCCCGAGCTGCTGCTTTCAACCATGGCAATGTTTTGTTTCGCACGCATGCCAACCAATGTGGCGAGGATCAACATGCCCCCAAGCAAATGCAGGGTCACGATGACGGGCTTCAAAAGCCAAGTCACGGTCAGCATGCCAAGTGCCGCTTGAACACCAACCAAACCGACTAGAAACACATGCGGGATCACTGTGGCCCTGTGTCGCTTAGGCCAAATAGCCATGGCAGCGAGTGCGGCGATGACCAAGCCTAGCCCGCCCGCCAAGTAGCGATGGATCATTTCTTTCCATGCTTTGCCTGTTTCTACCGGCGCGTGGGGAAAGGCGGTTTCTGCATGGCTAATTTCAGTGTGACTGTCGGGAACGCCTAGCAGTTTGCCGTAGCAGCCAGGCCAATCGGGACAACCTAAGCCTGCATCTGACAGTCGAACATAGGCCCCCAAGCTGATAACACAAAGTGTTAAAACGATGGCAAATGTCAGTAAGTTATGGCGAACAGCGAGCAACTTTTGGGTCTCCTTGTTTTTTTCTAATGGTTTGTACTGCCTACGGCAAGCATCCTAATTGTTAATAATCTAGGTTGATTTAGATCAAACCCTGAAAGCGTAACAAATGATGAAGTTGATGGTCGGTGTCCTTGCAGCAGTCTTATTTAGCCCGATTTCCTCAGTTCATGCACAGCAAGGCGACGCCAAGGCGGGAAGTCTCAAAAATGCGCAATGCATTGGTTGTCATGGTATCAAGGGATATCACACCGGCTTTCCAGAGGTGTACAGGGTGCCCATGCTTTCTGGCCAAAGCGCCGCCTACATTGTGAGTGCATTGAACGATTACAAAACTGGTGCACGCAAACACCCTTCCATGGGGACGATGTCTTTGTCGCTCAGCGCGCAAGATATGGCTGACTTGGGTGCGTTTTATGAATCCACAGGTTTAACTGCTGAAACGCCAGCGCAACCCGTGGACACGGCCTTGGGTGCAAGCCTGATCGAAAAGGGCGGTTGCGCTGCATGTCATGGTCAGGGTTTGAGCAAGCCCATTGCGCCCAACTACCCCAAGATCGCAGGTCAATACGCAGACTATGTTTACGCTTCATTGCGCGCTTACAAAACAGAGAACAAGCCTCAAATTGGCCGCACCAACCCCATCATGGGCGGTGTGGTGAAGCAGTTTTCAGACAAAGAGCTCAAAGAAATTGCGCGTTATGTGGAGAGTCTGCCCACAACGATGCAAACCATTCAACCCAACCGTTTCCGCTAAGAGGTCGCCATGACTGAATTGCAGTTCACATTGGCGGCCCGTGAATGGTTGCTTGGCGCGTCGGTGGTGATGTTTGTCGTGGTGTTTGCCGCCATTTTGGCCTCCCATTGGCATCACCACAAACATGCAAATGAGCATTTTCATGCATCGACGTTTACCGAAATGGCTTGGTCTGTTGCACCGATGTTGATGGTGTTTGCGACTGGACTTGCAGGCATTTCTTCTGTTTTTAGCTTTTGAGCCGTTGGCCAGTTGAGTATTCAAAAAATTTATATAAGGACAAAGTTATGCGGGGCTTGAAAAAATGGATGGCAGGTGCGTTTGCTACGGTGCTGACGCACCCTGCATGGGCTGGCTATACCTGGAATTTCCCAGAACCAGTGACACCGATTGCGCGCGAAACGCTGCACGTGCACAACCTGTTCATGATCATTATCTTGATCATTTTCTTTGGTGTGTTGGCCTTGATGCTGTATTCGTTCTGGGCCCACCGTAAGTCTCAAGGTCATGTGGCAGCTAACTTCACGGCCCCGCGCTCAAGAAAACAATGGCTGTATGTGCTGGCCCCGTTTGCAGTGTTGCTGGTCATTGACTATGGTGTGTTTGGCATTCCCGCCTATCACGCGGTCAAGATGTATGAAGACTCCAAGAGCGATGCAGAGTTGGTCGTCAAAGTAACAGGCAGCCAATGGATGTGGCAATACGAATTCCCTGCGGAGGGTGTGAAATACACAAGCCGCATGACGACGCCCCGCGAACAGATCGACAACAAAGAAGCCAAAGGCGAAAACTATTTGCTCGAAGTGGATAACCCCTTGGTGTTGCCAGTCGGTAAAAAAGTGCGCTTCATCACCACATCGAATGACGTCATCCACAGCTGGTGGGTGCCTGCGTTTGGTGTCAAGCGTGATGCGGTGCCTGGCTTCTTGCGCGAATTTTGGGCTACGGTTGAAAAAACTGGCACTTACCGCGGTCAGTGTTCAGAGCTGTGTGGCAAAGAGCATGCGTACATGCCTGTGGTGGTGAATGTGGTGCCTGAAGAAGAATTCAAGGCCTGGATCGCAAGCCGCCAAAAGTCTGGCACTTAAAAACAATAAATCAGTCTCAAAGGAAAGTTCATGGCACACGATATGACGCACGATATGGCGCATGCAGGACATGATGCGCATTACCACCAAGGTGGCATTCGCCATTGGTTGCAGACCACCAACCACAAAGACATCGGCATCATGTACCTGATTTTTGGTATCACGATGTTGTTATTGGGCGGCGCCATGATTTTGGGTGTTCGCGCTGAGTTGTTTGTGCCAGGCTTGCAGCTGATGCAACCCGAGTTTTTCAATCAACTCATCACCTTGCATGGTTTGATCATGGTGTTCGGCTTTGCCATGCCTGTGGCAACTGGCTTGGCTAATTACATGTTGCCAATGGTGATTGGTGCACCCGATATGGCCTTGCCCCGTTTGAACAAATGGGGTTTTTGGATCTTGCCACCCGCTGCGGTGATGTTGACCTTGCCCTTCTTCTTAGGGCTTGCCAATATTGGCCCAGGTGCTGTTGATACAGGTTGGACCATGTATGCACCTTTGTCTTTGCAAAGCGGGTGGGGCATGGACTTCGCAATTTTCGCGGTTCACATGCTGGGTGTGTCTTCAATTTTGGGTTCGATCAACGTGATCGTGACCATCGTCAACATGCGCGCCCCTGGCATGACTTTCATGAAGATGCCTTTGTTTGCGCACGGCTTCTTGGTGACTGCGATTTTGTTGATCTCCATCATGCCCGTGTTCGCTGGTGGCGTGACCATGGTGTTGATGGACCGTCACTTCGGTACCCATTTCTTCAACGCCGCAGGTGGCGGTGACCCTGTTTTGTGGCAACACATTTTCTGGTTCATGGGCCATCCTGAGGTGTATGTGTTGTTGTTGCCTATCACGGGTGCAATCCCCCACGTTTTGAGCGCTTTCACACGCAAACCAACTTATGGTTACAAAGCACAGGTTTACAGCATGTGGACCATTGGCGCTTTGGCCTTCATTGTGTGGGCGCATCACATGTTTACCAGCGGTATGTCGGTGAATGCGCAGATGTATTTCATGTACAGCACGATGTTGATCTCATTGCCTTTGGCGGTGTTGTTCTTCTGTTGGATTGCCACGGTTTGGCGCGGTTCCCTCACGTTTGAGACACCCATGCTGTTCGCTTTGGGTTTCATCATCCTCTTCGGTTGGGGTGGTCTCACAGGTTTGGTGTTGGCCGATGCGGCTGCTGACCCTCAGTACCACAACGCTTATTTCATGGTGGCGCACTTCCACTATGCGCTTTATCCCACGACAGTGATGGGTTCAATGGCCGCTATTTATTACTGGCTGCCCAAGTGGACAGGCCACATGTTGGATGAAAAATTGGGCCGTATCCATTTTTGGATTGTCATGTTGGGTGTGAACCTCACATTCATCCCTCAGTTCTTGGTGGGCCTGTCGGGTATGCCACGTCGTATCCCAGACTATCCACTGATGTTTGCCGAGTGGAACAAGCTCTCCACTGTGGGCGCGTTCATTCTGGGCTTGTCTCATCTGCTCTTCATCTACATCGTGCTCAAGTGCATCCGTGAAGGTGAAAAGTCTGAAGACCGCAGCTGGGAAGGTGCAACTGGTTTGGAGTGGACTGTGCCGTCACCTGCGCCGTATCACACCTTCGAGACGCAACCCAAAATTGACTAAGCATGAGCAAGAGCCTACAGATGGACTCAGAGCATTCCGTTCCAGCTACGCCATCCGCTGAGGCGGATCATGCCAACGCACGTTTGGCGGTGAAGTTGGTCATGCTTGTGGTGGTGATCTTTTTGATCACGCTTTGGAAATTCCGCCCCATCTAACTATGTCCACCACTGAGCGTCGCGATCAGAAAAACATGCAACTTGCCTACCGTTTGGCGGGGGTTGCCGTGTTGTTTTCTGCCTTGGGCTTTGGCATGGTTCCGTTGTATGACGTCATTTGCAAATGGACGGGCATCAACGGTAAAACCAACACAGAGGCTGTGGCTGCGATCGCCAATACGCAGGTAGACACCTCGCGCTGGGTCACTGTTCAGTTCTTAAGCCACGCCATGCCTGGTTCAGGGCTGGCGTTTAAGCCAGAGCAATTTTCTATGCGCGTGCACCCAGGTCAGATGGTCTATACCCACTACGAGGTAGAGAACGTCACGGGGCAGCGCTTTGTGGGGCAAGCCATTCCGAGTGTGACGCCTGCCAACGGCGCGTCTTACCTTCAGAAAGTGGAGTGTTTTTGCTTTGACCAACAAACTTTTGCGCCCAACGAGGTGCGAACTTTGCCCGTCGTGTTTTACATCAGCAATGACATCGATCCTGGCCTTGGGACTTTGACCCTGTCGTACACCTTCTTTGAGGCGGTCAAAGAGCAAGCCAGTTTGCCAACGAATAACAACAGCCAATTGAAATTGTGAGGAAATCATGAGCCATACAACAGGAGCCGATGCGAAGGGGCATTACTTCGTCCCAGCCGCTAGCAACTATTCCACGACGTTGTCGATGGGCATTTTTATGATGGCTTTGGGTCTGATTCTCAAGGTCAACGCGGTACCCGAAGGTGCATGGGCCATGCCGATCGGTGCTGCCATGATTGTCTATGTGCTGTTTGGTTGGTTTGGTGAAATCATTCGTGAAAACCTGAACGGCAGCTACACCAAATGGGAAGATCGTTCATACCGCACGGGTATGGTGTGGTTCATTTTTTCAGAAGTGATGTTCTTTGCTTGCTTCTTCGGTGTGTTGTATTACGCACGCATGATTTCGTTGCCAGAGTTGGCGAGTTATGAAGACGCAATCAACCCATACAAAGGCTTCACGGCTGCTTGGCCTTCCAGTGGCCCGATGGGTGATCCTTTCGAAGCCATGGGGCCTTGGGGTATTCCAGCCATCAACACCTTGTTGTTGTTGACATCGGGTGCCACCTTGACCTGGGCGCATTGGGGCTTGATCAAAAACAATCGCTCACATTTGATTTGGGGTTTGATCTTGACGGTGTTGCTGGGTTCAGTCTTCTTGGGCTTCCAAGTGTATGAATATGTGCATGCCTACAGCGAGCTGGGCTTGACCCTAGGCGCAGGTATTTACGGTGCAACCTTCTTTATCTTGACTGGTTTCCATGGCATGCACGTGACGCTGGGTACGATCATGCTGATCGTCATTTTGGGTCGTTGCATGAAGGGCCATTTTTCAGAACACAACCACTTTGCCTTTGAAGCTGTTGCTTGGTATTGGCACTTTGTGGACGTGGTGTGGCTGATTTTGTTTGTCTTCGTGTACTGGCTCTGAGTCACGTCATCAGCGGCTCATCCTCTGAGGGGGATGAGCCCAAAATAAGCGTTGGCCAATAAGGCGATAAACAACCCGACAGACAGACCTACGCGTAGTGTTAAGGCTTTGACCACAGCATCGCTGCTGTTTGCTTTGTAGGTCAAACGGTAGAGCGCCGTGAAGAGGCTTCCTAGAATAAATAGCAGTACCAAAACGGTAAGGATTTTGCCCAGCATCGTGTGTTCTCCGTGAGACGTGATGTGTGGATTATCCTCACAATCATTCCCATGTACCCATTTCAATTTCGCTGGATACCCCTCATTGCCACGTGCGCGTTGATGGCCGTTTTCTTGCGTTTGGGGTGGTGGCAATGGACCAAGGCCGCTGATATCGAGCAACAGCTTCAAACACGCGTGAATCAGTCCATGGCTAATCCAATCTTGCTGGGCGGGCAAATGGTGGATCCCAAGGCCTTAGACGGGGTGTCTGTCGTGGTGTATGGCACGTTCGAGCCGCAAGGACAATTCTTTCTAGACAACCAGCAACATCAGGGGCGTCCTGGATTGCATGTCATCACGCCTTTGCACATCGAGGGCACGCCAATGCGTGTGTTGGTCAACCGTGGTTGGATAGGGTGGGGCAGTTCCCGTGCTGAACTGCCGCAAGTCGTTGTGCCAACGGGGCGTGTCGAAGTGCAGGGGCGCGCCGTTGTTCCCGTGGGTAAAGCCCCCGCTTTTGTGTCTGAATCGGTGGGCAACACCGAGGCCTTGCGCACGCGTATCCGTTTGGATGACATACAAGCCAACGCCAATTTTCCTGTGCAGCCCGTTGTGATTTGGGCCAATCCAACAGACGCCTCGGATGGTTTGGTCAAAGAGTGGCCCGAGGTGACAAACAAAGCGCCGATGCACAAAGGCTATGCGGCACAATGGTTCTTGATGGCGCTTTTGCTGCTGGCCTTTTTTCTGCGCAGCAGCTATCGCAAAGCAAACACTTAACGATTTATGACCGAGCCAAAATCTAACTCGACAGATGCGCCCTTGAGCATGGCCGTTCATTCATTGCCCGAGCCGCATTTGTCGAACTTGCAGCCATCAGGGCGAGGCAAGTTGTTCGCCATGTTTTTGGCGTGTTCGTTGCCAGTACTGTTGGCTATCTTTGTGTTCTTTGTGCTCAAGCCCAAAGGTGAAGCCAATTTTGGGCAGCTTATTCACCCCGCGCGTCCAGTGCCCGCCACATCACTGATGAATGCCCAAGGTCAGCTAGTAGCGTTGTCCCAACTCAAAGGCCAATGGTTGTTGGTGAGCGTAGGCTCAGGCGCCTGTGCGGCCGATTGCGCACAGCATTTGTTTATTCAACGCCAATTGCGCGAGATGCTGAACAAAGACAAAGATCGTGTCGATCGCGTCTGGTTGATCACCGATGACCAGCCCATTCCTTCAGACATCCAAGCCTTGCTGGCCGAGACCACGATTTTGCGTGCCACCGATGCTGTGTTGAAGTCATGGCTGGGTGAAATGCCTGTCGATGAAGCCAAGCAACAGTTGTTTGTGATTGACCCACAAGGCAATGCCATGTTGCGTATGCCTGCCGACATGCAAGGCAAGCAAGCCAGTGCAGCCAAGAACATGCTACAAAAATTACTGATGGCCAGCGTGGTGTGGGACAAGCCCGGGCGTTGATGGCAAAAAATACATGATGACTGCCAACGTTCTTCGCCAATACCATGCGCTGACCAAGCCGCGTGTGATTCAACTCATTGTGTTTTGTGCCCTCATTGGCATGGTGTTGGCCATTCCCGGTTGGCCAACCTTGGATGCTTGGATTCGCATCACTTGGGCATGCTTGGGTATTTGGCTGGTGGCAGGCGCTGCGGCTGCTTTCAACTGTTTGGTTGAAAAAACCCTAGACGCCAAAATGCGCCGCACCGCTTGGCGTCCCACTGCCAGGGGTGAACTGTCCGATGCACAAGCCTTGGGTTTTTCTGCGGCGCTGTGCTCGTTGGGTTCATTCATCTTGTATATGCTGGTGAACCCCTTGACCATGTGGCTGACGTTTGCCACCTTCATTGGTTATGCGGTGATCTACACCTTGGTGCTCAAACCCATGACACCGCAAAACATTGTGATTGGGGGTGCTTCAGGCGCTATGCCACCGCTCTTGGGTTGGGCGGCCATCACGGGCGAGGTGAGTTCGCAAGCCTTGATTTTGTTTTTGATCATTTTTCTTTGGACACCACCGCACTTTTGGTCGCTGGCGCTGTACCGCGTGGAAGACTATCGCAAATCAGGCTTGCCTATGTTGCCTGTGACGCACGGCAACCGTTTCACGCGTTTGCAAATTTTGCTCTACACGGTGTTGTTGATGGCTGCCTGCTTGATGCCTTTCGCCATTGGCATGAGTTCTTGGCTTTATCTGGCTGTTGCCTTGGTGTTGAGCGTTGGTTTTATTGGCTATGCCATTGCTTTGATGCGTCATTACTCAGATGAGTTGTCGCGCAAAACATTCCGTTTCTCGCTCATTCATCTGTCAGCGCTTTTTGCTGCGCTGTTGCTAGACCACTATCTGTTTTAAATCAGATAGGCGCATGTTTGTTGGCGACAGGCTGCGCCAAGAAAAGCGTCAAGGTGCAGGCAAAACTAATCGCCACCCAGAATACAAAGAAAGCCATGGTGTAGACGCCTTGTGGCGTGACACCCATGGCATGTTCTACGCTTGGAATGTCCATTGGGTTGAGCACGGAAAACACCAGCATTTCCATCAAAGCTGCGCCTAGTGCAGATGGCCAAGCGATTAAAAAGAAACGATGAAGTTTCATAAGCCCCCGTGTGAAATTGACACGCATCAGTCTAGGCGTAAGCAATGGGGGCTGGGTATAGGGTTTGCGAGCGCTTCGCACCGCCATCGTAGAACATCTAGCCCCAAACTTTTTGAATCTGTGAAACGATACTCGAGACTATTACCGTACATAAGTCCAGTCCACCCCCTCAAAAATGTCAACTTGCTGGACAGAAAATTACTTTACTTCGCACTCTCCCATTAATGCTAGCATATAGCCTTATTCATAAATACATGTGAGTTTTTGGTGTATTTGCTAAATTTTAATAGTATCTTATTAAGAGGCTTGATTGTTGGACTATGTGTGGCGTTTTCTTTAGCCGCCTGGTTAAGCGTTGCACGCATATTAATGATCAGCTATTACTGGCCGACTTCTAGCGTAGAAGACCTTTGGTCTGAACTCTCCAAGGCTTTGCTTATGGGCGTGCGCTTTGACCTAAAAGTAAGCGCTATAGCTTCATTGCTTTGTTCTATGCTTTTAGGGTTGAGTGAGCAATCTGCGCGGCGAACCATTTGGTTTTGGAGCGGGTTATTTGCTCTTTTAGCAGTTATTAATTTTTACTACTACGGGTTTTATAAGGTACCGATTGATAGTGTCATCTTTGGCATATTTGATGACGATACAGGAGCCGTGCTTCAAACCATTTGGAGTGATTTTCCCATTGCCCAAATATCATGTGTATTGATAGCTGCTTTATTGAGTGCAGGTTGGTTGGCGTGGGCTGTGGGGCAGCGAGTATGGCGTTTGTTCGCAGTCAGGTCATTATCTTTGAGTTACATGTGGTGGATACCCGCACTACTTGCTGTAACTTTATTGACTGGAAAGGGAACATTGAAGGGGATGGCTTTGCAACCCAGTCATCTAACTGTAACGAGCAAGCCATTTTTAAACGGATTCGTGCCCAATGGGGTAATTTCACTCTATTACGCATGGAGAAGTTATTCCAATTCGATAGATATTGGCACGGAGGACTCAGGGCTTGGTGAGTATCAATTTCAGACAATAGAACAAGCTGCACAAACTTTGGGTCTTGTGGTCGATAGTCATGAAGGTTTGCAGCGTCAGTTACGGGCTTCTGGCGTTAATGCTCCCAATGGTAAAAATTTAGTATTTTTCCAAATGGAGTCATGGAGTGCCGAGCCGTTTCGGTATCAGTCTGCCGAATGGGATATGCTGAGTGGCTTGAAGTCAAAGCTATCCACCGCATGGCTGTTTGAGAATTTTGATTCTGCTGGTAATGGGACAATTCAATCGCTCGAAGCGATCATGTATGGCACACCTATCTCTCCAGTTGCTCAGGGGCGATACCGTAACATCGGATTTGACTGGTCATTACCCGCCGTATTTAACAATGCTGGGTATGACACGCTGTTCATCACATCGGGTAAATCTGGTTGGCGGGAGTTAAATCGCGTCATGCCTGTGCAAGGGTTCAATGAAGTTGTAGATGCGGCAACTTTACAAGCCAAATATCCAGAAGCACAAGGTGGTATATGGGGCGTTTGGGATTCGTACATGATGCGCTACATTGAAGAAAGGCTAGCCGTTCAACCGTCAGAGCGGCCATTGTTTGTGTATGCAATGTCCACAACTAATCATGCCCCGTTTGAGATTCCAGCTGATTACCCAAAGATCGCCTTTGATGTACGGAAATGGCCTGGTGAAAATACTAATCCAAGCTTACTCGCTAACTTGCAGTCGTACCGCTACGCCAACGATGTACTTGCGGATTTTGTTGCTGCAAAGCAAACGCAGCCATGGGGCGCTCGTACTTTGATAGCTGCGACAGGTGACCACAATGTTCGCGCATTTGGAATGTATGCACAGCCTGAAAGAGAGGCACTGTTCTTGCAAGTGCCATTCGTCATTTGGGGTGTTGAGCAAATAAACTGCCCGCAAATGTTTCAGTTGCCAGCCAGTCACTTAGATATGTTTCCAACATTATTCCCACTATTAGGGATCCATAATGGATATTTGCTAACGGGGCGAAATTTAGCGGATTGTTCTTTCTTGAAGCAAGAGAATGAGGCTATGAGCGTTACATTTTTTAACAAATTTAGAACGACGCGCGCTATTTGGCAAGCAGGTGAGGCAGGTACATTGGCATGTCAGCCCGTAGGTAGTAAGTGTGATTGGCCAAAAAACCTCGATGCAAAGGCGAGAGCGCGTGTTGCCTTGTTTGACTGGAACGTCCGTCGCCACATCAACAAATCAAAATGAGATGCCTCACTTGCCACAACGAATCCATAGGTAACCAAATTCACCACCTTGGTATTCATCTCAAATCTCTAGACATATTCCATAGCGCAGTCTGACGCTGCTGCTCGAACTCATGGGGCTGAGTTGATCGAGATGCTTGTGACGTCTAACTCGATTCTAGAAACCCGATGTAATCGAAGATATCTGACTTGGAATTAGCCCTTGGGCTGTAAATCTGCTTTTTGACTTGCTCGCTTTTCAAGTTGCTGAAGAACGATTCAGCTAGGCGTTATCCCAACAATTGCCTCGACGACTCATGCTCGGACTCAATCGGTTGTCTTTGCACCAACGATTGAACTAGTCGCTACCAAATTGATTTCCCTGATTAAAACGGATGATCACCGACCCCTTGGGGCGTCTGCGCCATACCGCCATCATCAGCGCATCCAGAACCAAGCTAGTTTGCATGTGCGGCCCCATGCCCCAACCCACCCTGGCTTATGGCTGCGCACCGACTTGATTGCTGCAGATCGCATCAGCCTCCCACTTAGTTCTTGCTGAAGACCACTCCAGCTTCGCGCAAGTCATAGAAATACGTAGGCTGCCGCATATCCCATGCTTTGCACGTAGGACTCCCTGATCTTTACCATTAATAACTCGTTGGCTTTTGCCCTTAGTTAGAGCGGCTCATGCAACCACGCGTAGAAGCCACTGCGATTAATCTTGAGAACACGGCACATGCTGGTGAGTTTGAATTCGCATCGGTGAGCTTGAATAAACGCGTACTTCACTTGGACTGCTTTGCAAAGTACGCGGCGGCCTTTTTTAGAATGACTTTTGATGATGCGGGATTTGCCTGTCAGACGAAGAGGGGACTGAAGAGGCAGTAGCACACGGACGTAGAAGTGTCCATTTCTGCGGAAGATACCTGTCGTAGTTGCATGGCGTGTGCTGATAAGGTTTGACCAACGTGACACAGCTAGGTGACACGAATCAGCGATTGGCAGGCAGAGGATGTTGGCGAGGCCTTGTCTAGCCTCATTCAAGGCAAAAAAGGGTGACGGGCCCGACCCTCAGCACTGGCTCCACAGTTAGGGCTGCTTGGTTCCCCACCTGACCCGGTTGGCCGCTTCACCATGTGAGGAGGCCCGTCGAGATCTATTGTAGGTCACATAGAATGCTTGGCTTATGTCGTACCTCGTGCTCGCTCGCAAATATCGTCCCAAAACCTTCACGGAGATGGTGGGGCAAGAGCACGTCGTACAAGCGCTGACCAATGCGCTGATCACCCAGCGTTTGCACCATGCGTATTTGTTCACGGGCACCCGCGGTGTGGGCAAAACCACGGTCTCGCGCGTACTGGCCAAATCGCTCAATTGCCAAGGCGTAGACGGCACAGGAGGCATCACCGCCAACCCATGCGGTGTGTGCCAAGCCTGTACCGATATTGATGCGGGCCGCTTTGTGGACTACACCGAGTTGGACGCGGCCTCTAACCGAGGTGTGGACGAAGTGCAGAGCTTGCTAGAGCAAGCCGTGTACAAGCCTGTGCAAGGCCGCTTCAAAGTCTTCATGATTGACGAAGTGCACATGCTCACCAACACCGCGTTCAACGCGATGTTGAAGACGCTTGAAGAGCCGCCTGAGTATTTGAAATTTGTGCTCGCCACCACCGACCCGCAAAAAGTGCCGGTCACCGTGCTGTCGCGCTGCTTGCAGTTCAACCTGCGGCCCATGGCCCCTGAAACTGTGCTGGAACATTTGGGCCATGTGCTGGGTCAAGAAAACATTGCCTCTGAGCCACAAGCTTTGCGCCTGTTGGCCCGTGCCGCACGCGGCTCCATGCGCGACGCGCTGAGTTTGACCGACCAAGCCATTGCTTATGGCGGTGGGCAGCTACAAGAAACAGCCGTGCGCCAAATGCTGGGCAGCGCTGACCGCTCGCATGTGTTCCGCTTGATCGAAGCGTTGGCGCATGGCGACGGCAAGTCCGTGGTGGAAACCTCAGAAGCCTTGCGCCTCAATGGCCTGAGCGCAGCCGCCACGCTAGAGGACATGTCGATGGTCTTGCAGCGCATGGCCGTGTTGCAAGCCGTGCCCGACATGGCAGAAGCGGATGCCTCAGACCCCGAAGCCGCCGAGATGGCACGCTTGGCTGGCGTGATGCCCCCTGATGAAACCCAGCTGCTCTACAGCTTGAGTTTGCATGGCCGCCAAGAGCTAGGGTTGGCCCCAGATGAATACGCAGCACTGACGATGGTGCTGTTGCGCTTGTTGGCGTTCAAGCCACAAGCTGCAACTTCTGCTTCGGCCCCGGCTGAAAAAAAAACTCTAATTAATCCCCAACGCGTTGCAACTGCACCGGTTGCTGCGGTGCCAATGCCTCAGGCTTCGGTTCAAGTGTCGGCACCTGTGCAGCCCGCATTGCCGCAAACACCACCGCAAACATCGTCGCCAGTTGCAGCCCAACAGCAACCCGAGCCACAGCCCGCAGCCCCCGTGCAAGCCTTGCCAGTGCGGGACATGCAGCCGCGAGAAGTCGCACCTTGGGAAGATGATCCGAGCTACGACCCCGACGGCGCAGACAGCCCCAGCTACGACCACGACTCAGACGCTGCCGTGGTGGCCATCCCAGTGCGCCAACAAGCCGAGCCCAGCGCCGTGCTTGAACCGTCACTGCCCACCACCGAAGTGCCGCACATCGTGGCCACGCCCGAAGGTGAGTTTTGGCACAAGTTGGTGATGGACATGTCTGCCGCCGAAACCATCAACGCTTTGGTGCGTGAGCTGGGCTTGCAGTCGCAATTGGTGGCACGAGACACCGACACTTGGATGCTGCGTGTTGAGCGTGAATCGCTCAACAGCACCACCAGCCGCGAGCGTTTGCAAAAAGCACTTGAAATAGCGGGTTACCCCGTGCGACTGACTGTGGAAGTGGGCCGCGTACAAGACAGCCCCGCCAAACGCAATGCCGCAGCAGCCGCGCAGCGCCAAGCAGGGGCAGAGGCCATCATCCTCAACGACCCCTATGTTCAGAGCTTGATGCGAGACTACGGCGCCAAAATCGTGCCTGGCAGTATCAAGCCGCTGTAGCTCCGACCGTTTTAGTTTTTATTAGTTTGTAAAAGGGAAAAAACATGTTCAACAAAGGACAACTCTCGGGCCTGATGAAGCAAGCCCAAGCCATGCAAGAAAACCTGAAAAAAGCACAAGATGAATTGGCGTTCATCGAAGTGACTGGCGAATCAGGTTCAGGCTTGGTCAAGGTCTTGATGACGTGCAAGCACGAGGTCAAACGCATCACCATCGACCCCAGCCTGTTGGCCGATGACAAAGACATGCTTGAAGACTTGGTGGCTGCCGCCTTCAACGACGCAGTGCGCAAAGCCGCTGAGACCAGTGAAGCCAAGATGAGCAAGCTCACTGCTGGCTTGCCACCTGGCCTGAAACTGCCGTTCTAAATGAGCGACACGTCCGTGCTGGAAGGCCTGATTCAGGCCTTGCGCCGCTTGCCTGGTGTGGGGGTGAAATCGGCATCGCGCATGGCTTACCACTTGCTACAGCATGACCGCGAGGGGGCTGAGATCATTTCTCAAGCGCTGCACCAAGCCGCTGCCCAAGTGCAGCACTGCGAACGCTGCCACACCTTCACCACCCAACCCGTGTGCGACACCTGCTTGGACGAGGGGCGCGATACCACCCGTTTGTGCGTGGTTGAAACCCCCGCCGATCAATCGGCGGTCGAGCGCACAGCGGCTTACAAAGGTCTGTACTTTGTGCTCATGGGGCGCATCAGTCCCTTGGATGGGTTTGGCCCCAAAGATATTGGGTTGCAAAAGCTGATGGCGCGTGCCAGCGATGGCGTGGTGAAAGAAGTCATCTTGGCCACCAACTTCACCGCCGAGGGTGAAGCCACAGCCCATGTGCTGGGCGAAGCACTCAAGAAGCGCGGCGTACAAGTCACACGCCTAGCCCGCGGCGTGCCTGTGGGCAGTGAGTTGGAATATGTGGATTTGGGCACCATCGCCCACGCTTTGGTAGACAGGCGCGATGCTTGACGCATGGAAGGCTTAGAGCCTTCCGTTTTCGCAGCGTTATTTCTTGGCGACCTTGGTGTCGCCTTTTTTATCGCCTTTGCCAGACGCTTGCTTTTTACCTGAGCCTTTGCTGTCTTTGGCGGATGCCAGCTTGGTGCCTTTTTTGTTCTTGTTGCTTTTAGCTGCCGCTTTACGTTTGGCCACAGCTTCGGGCGACAAGTCGAGGTGACCGTTGTCTGCCACTTGGGCAGTCACATCGCCCAGCATGTTGGCGCTGCGCGGCACCAACAAGGCCGAGCCTGCTTTGATGAGCATGCGAGGTGGGATGTTGTTCACCGTACGGAAGTCGGCTTCGCTCATGTTCACGCGTTTGGCTGCGTCGGCCACTTTCATGGTGGCGGGGGCGACCCATGCCGTCCACGTGGCCATGCGGGCGAGGGTAGAGGCTTCGTAGTTGCGTTGGAACACTTCGGCGTTGTCCCATGGCAGCAAGATGTTGGGCGAGCCAGCCGCCAGCAGCACTGGGCGGTGAGCGGAAGGGTTGAGCGCCTTGAAGTCTTGTTCAGAGATGTCAGCCAGTTTGGCGGCTACGCTCACATCCATGTCGCGTGGCAGTGGCACGCTTTGGAAGTACGGGTGGTTGGGGATGCTGGGTAGCACCACGCCGTATTGCGGTGGGTTGCCCACGATGTTTTTCATGGCCTGCAGCTTGGGCACGTACATGCGCGTTTCCATGGGCATGTTCAAGTCGGTGTAGCCCGTTGGCAAACCTGCGCGTTTGTTGCGTGCAATGGCTTTGCCTACATTGCCTTCGCCCCAGTTGTAGGCAGCCAAAGCCAAGTGCCAGTCACCAAACATTTTGTGCAGGCGTTCAAGGTAGTCCAGCGCGGCGCGGGTAGAGGCTTGCACATCGCGACGGTCGTCGCGAAAAGCATTTTGTTTCAAATCGAAGCTTTTGCCTGTTTTGGGCATGAACTGCCACATGCCGCTGGCGCGCGCGCTCGACACCGCTTGCGGATTGAATGCGCTTTCAATGAAAGGCAGCAAGGCCAATTCGGTGGGCATCTTGCGGGCTTCAAGCTCTTCGACAATGTGATACAGATACTTGTTTGAACGCTCGGTCATGCGCTGCAGATAGTCAGGCTTAGAGGCGTACCACTGGGTTCTGTCGTTGGCCAATTCGTTTTCGAGGTTGGGCATTTGGTAGCCCTTGCGAATCCGCTCCCACAAATCGTTGGGTAAGTCGAGTTTGGCCACGCCATCGCGTTTAACAGTGCCTTTGGCGATGGGGCTTAATCCGCTTGTGTCGGTGGTTTGTTCCGGCAGGGTGAGGTTGGCACAGCCCGTCAGCAGGGCAAGGCTAAGGCTAAAAACAGCGAGTAGAAATCTCATTTGAAATCGTTCTTCCATTCGCGAAGGGCTGCAAAGACAGCCACGTCGTCGGTTTGTTCGAGCGCTGAGAGTCCAGCGTGCTGTGCAACAGCGTGTCGCACATCGGTGTGTCGAGCCCGTAAAAACGGGTTGATTTGCAATTCCAAGCCAAGCTGGGCGGGTAAGGTGGGAACACCTTGAGCCCTGAGTTGTTGGCAGTGTGCTGCGTAGGTTTGCAAGTCGGTATTGCTAGGTTCTACGGCGAGCGCAAATCGCAAGTTAGACAGAGTGTACTCGTGGGCGCAGCACACCCGTGTGGATGCTGGCAGTGAAGCCAAAAGATCTAATGAGGCCAGCATTTGCGCGGGCGTGCCTTCAAATATGCGACCACAGCCGCCAGAGAACAAGGTGTCGCCACAAAACAGCACTGGGCTTTGTGGGGCGTTGGGTAGTACATAGGCGACATGACCCGCTGTGTGGCCTGGCACATCCAGCACTTGCACGGTTTGGCCGAGCAGCTCAAACGTATCGCCGTGCATGACGGGCGTGAAGGGCGCAGGCACCTCCTCACGCGCGGGGCCAAACACTTGGGCGCCAGTGGCCAGGTGCAGTTCATGCACGCCGCCCACATGGTCGGCATGGTGGTGGGTCACTAGAATGGCGGCAAGCTTGAGCCCGTGTTGGTGCAGTGCCTGCAACACAGGCGCGGCGTCACCAGGGTCGACCACCACGGCCATCAGGTCTTGTTGCCACAACCACAAGTAGTTGTCAGAGAACGCGGGCAGTGCAATTAGCTTCATGTCATCCACACCTTTAAAAAACGATAGTTTGCCTGACTGGCTGGCCTCACCCGCAGGCCAGTATTTGTGTGCGTGGGAGCAAACCTATTTGGACCGTGCGGTGGCTGATGTATTTGGCTTTCACGCCCTGCAACTGGGTTTTCCTGCGCTTGACGGTTTACAAGCCAATCGCATGCCGCACCGCTGGCTGGCCACCGATGCGCCCCCCGAGCCTTGGCCATTGGGACGTGATCTGATTTTGACCAACTACGAAGCTTTGCCGTTTCCCAGTGCCAGCTTGGACTTGTTGGTGCTACCCCACACCTTAGAGTTGAGCTACGACCCACATGCCGCGTTGCGGGAGGTGGAGCGCGTCTTGGTGCCAGAAGGCCGCGTGGTGATTTGCGGTTTCAACCCCAACAGCCTGTGGGGCTTGAGCAAAAGTTGCAAACGTGGCTTTTCACAAGTGGGCGATTTCATTGGTCAGCGTCGCTTGCGTGATTGGCTTCAATTGTTGAGCTTTGAGGTGGAGTCCACCAGTTTTGGTTGTTATCGGCCAGCTGTCAAAACCGAGCGTTGGTTACAGCGCTGGGATTGGATGGACGAGGCGGGGGTGCGGTGGTGGCCCATTTTGGGTTCGGTCTACGGCATGGTGGCGGTGAAACGGGTACAAGGCATGCGGCTGCTGTCACCCGCATGGAAAAAAGCAAGCCCACGGGCTGCGGCGGTCGTGACGTCAGCCTCCAGCGCGGCCAACAACACAGCGGTGCATGCGGTGGCAAGCCCTGCATCCAAAGGAATGGAATGAACACGGTTGAGATTTACACAGACGGCGCTTGCAAGGGCAACCCAGGTCCAGGTGGCTGGGGGGCATTGCTGCGCTCACCCTCTGGCCAAGAAAAAGAACTGTTTGGCGGCGAGTTAGAAACCACCAACAACCGCATGGAGCTGTTGGCTGTGATCGAGGCGTTGCGTGCCTTGAAGCGTCCCTGCAAGGTGGCTTTGTATTTGGACAGCGAATACGTGCGCAAAGGCATCACCGAGTGGATTCATGGCTGGAAAGCTCGTGGCTGGCGCACCGCCGCCAAGCAGCCAGTGAAAAATGCCGACCTCTGGCAGCAACTTGATGAACTGACCCACCAAGGTGATCACGACATCGCATGGCACTGGGTCAAGGGCCATGCAGGCCATGTAGACAACGAGCGCGCTGATGGCTTGGCCAATCGGGGGGTGGAGCTGGCGCTGTCGGGTCAGTGACCCTGATTCAGCCAATTGCACTGGTACATTGCAGACTGATTTGTATAAAACCGTAAAGAATTTGACCCATGGCTTTTAAAAAAATGCATACCGTTGTGGCTGTCGTTGGCATTGTGGGTGCCTCGACCTTGGCTTGGTGGTTGCAATCGCCTAAATCAGACGCTGGTGGTCCTGCAGGCGCTCGCCCGATGGGGGTGGAAATTGCACAAGTCAAAAAGATGACGTTGCGTGATGATGCAGAAGCGGTGGGTACTTTACGGTCTGCACAAAACATCATGTTGCGTCCCGAAGTCGCTGGCCGTGTGTTGGCGTTGGGTTTTGCCGATGGTGCGCGTGTGCGTGCTGGCCAAGTGCTGGTGCAAATGGATGACACGTTGCAGCGCGCCGAAGTGCAGCAGTCCCTAGCTCAGATGTCAATTGCCAAAGCCAACCACAAACGCAACCAAGAGCTGGTGGCGCAAAACTTTGTATCGCAGCGATCACTCGAAGAAAGCAGCGCTGCTTTGCAAGTGGCCGATGCTCAGTTGGGCTTGTCTTGCGCACGCTTAGAGCGCATGCGTTTGATTGCCCCATTCAACGGTGTGGTTGGTATACGCAACGTGAACGTGGGTGACTACGTCAAAGATGGTGCGGATTTGATCAACCTCGAAAACATTGGCAGTCTGTATGTGGACTACCGCTTGCCTGAGCGCTACCAAACCAAGGTGATGCCAGGGCAGCTGATTGAGGTGAAGTTGGACGCATTCAGTGGTCGCATGTTCAAAGCCCAAGTGGAAGCGGTGGACCCGTTGATTGATGCCAATGGTCGCTCCATTGGGGTGCGTGCCGTGTTGGCCAATACCGCAGGTGAGCCCGTGGCCGCAGGGGGCAACAAGGGCGCTCAGGCACCCAAGCAGGTGGCTTCTGCCGCAAATTTCCCTGCCTCGGCAGCGACAGCAACGGTTGCTGTCAACTCAACCAATCGCGGTGCGGTGTTGCCTTCGCCGCAGAGCTTGGGTTGCCCCGCCAATACCTTTGACCGCACGCGCACCAGTGCAGGTGGTGAGCAAAACGGGCCTTTGCGTCCAGGGATGTTTGCGCGTGTGACCGCGGTGTTTGCCGTCAAACCCAATGCCTTGGTGGTACCTGAAGAGGCCATCGTGCCACAGGGGGGCAAACAGTTCGTCATCAAGGCCGTTGCCCCTCACGAGTTGCCTGCGCCTGCCGCCAGTGCAGCCAGTGCTACAGCCAGCGCGCCCGCTTTGCCGCCTGATACCAAGTTTGTGTCTCAGCGTGTCGAGGTGAAGCTGGGCATCCGTCGTGGTGGCCAAGTCGAAATTACGGACGGTTTGGCCGAAGGTGACACTGTTGTGGTGGCTGGTCAACAGCGTTTGCAAAAAGATGGTTCGCCATTGCGCGTGGTTGAGCTGGGCCGTGGGCCAGTCAACGCGGCGTCTGGTGCAGCTTCGGCCGCTTCTGCTGCAAACAGCGCCAACCTTGCAGCGAGTGCCAGCAGTCAGGCCATTGCTGCTTCAGCGGCGGCTAGCCGCTAAACGGAAGTCAAAAAGCCTATATGCAGTTGCCAGAGATTTCCATACGCCGCCCGGTGTTCGCCACCGTGTTGTCGCTGCTCATCGTGTTGGTGGGCGTGGTGTCGTTCACACGATTGAACGTGCGTGAGTACCCAAAGATCGACAACCCCGTGGTGACAGTCGAGACCAAATACACCGGCGCTTCTAGTGCAGTAGTTGAGTCGCAAGTGACCAAGGTGCTGGAAGATTCACTCTCTGGCATCGAAGGCGTGGATGTGATCACCTCCATCAGCCGTCAAGAGCAAAGCCAAATCACGGTGAACTTTGTGCTTTCGCGGGACGCCGATTCAGCGGCCGCGGATGTGCGTGACAAGGTGAGTCGTGTGCGTCAACGTTTGCCACAGGGCATTGATGAACCTGTGATTGCCAAGGTTGAAGCCGATGCTTTTCCTGTGATTTGGCTGTCGTTCAGTGCAGACACGCTGAATGTGTTGCAGCTGACCGACTACGCCAACCGCATTGCCAAGCCCATGCTGCAAACAGCACCTGGCGCATCGGATGTGCGGGTGTACGGCGAGCGCAAATACGCCATGCGCATTTGGTTAGACCCCGACCGTTTGTCTGCCTATAAGCTGACCACGCAGGATGTTGAGGATGCATTACGCCGCTCCAATGTGGAGGTACCCGCAGGCCGCATCGAAAGCAAGCTGCGCGAGTTCAACGTCAGCACATCCACCGATCTGCGTACGCCACAAGAGTTCACGGCGGTGGTCATCAAGTCGGTCAATGGCATTCAGGTGCGCATTGGGGATGTGGCCCGTGTGGAACAAGGACCGCAAGCTGAGCGCACAGCCACACGTTTGAATGGGAAAGAAGCCATCACTTTGGGCGTGATTCGTAACGCCACGGCCAATCCGCTCGACCTGAGCGCAGCCGTGCGCAGCATGATCCCCAAGATCAAAGAGAACTTACCGCCAGGTGTCGAGATTGAAGTCGCCAACGACAACTCGGTGTTCATTGATCGCTCCATCAAAGCGGTGTACCAAACCATTGTGGAAGCTGCTATTTTGGTGGCTTTGGTGATCTTTGTGTTCTTGCGCACCTTGCGTGCGTCCATCATTCCGCTGGTGACCATTCCCGTGTGTCTGGTGGGTACGTTTGCTTTGATGGCCATGTTTGGTTTTACGGTGAACACGCTCACCATGTTGGCCTTGGTGCTGGCCATTGGTTTGGTGGTGGACGATGCCATCGTGGTGCTGGAAAACATTTACCGCCACATCGAAGAAGGCATGTCGCCGTTTCATGCAGCGATCAAGGGTGCCAAAGAGGTCGGTTTTGCCGTTGTGGCCATGACCATGACCTTAGCGGCGGTGTACGCACCTTTGGCCTTCACGCCTGGGCGCACAGGCAAGTTGTTTGCCGAGTTCGCATTGGCCTTGGCTGGCTCGGTGGTGGTGTCAGGCTTTGTCGCGTTGACGTTGACGCCCATGATGTGTTCCATCATGCTCAAACACAATAGCAACCCGAGTTGGTTTGATCGCACGATGGAACATCACCTCGTGCGAATGTCAGCTGCTTATGGCCGAGTGCTGCAATGGACCTTGTCACGCGGCATTGTGTTTGGCCGTGAGATGTCGCGTCGTTGGCTGGTGGTCGGGATCATGGTGTTGGCAGGCATTGGTACATGGACGCTGCTAAAAACCACCAAGAGCGAATTGGCACCCATTGAGGACCGAGGTGTGATTTTGACGGTCATCAACGGGCCTGATGGTGCAACCATGGACTACACCACGCGTTACACCTTGGCCCTCGAAAAAATGGCCGAAAAATACCCTGAATTTGACCGAATTTTCACAGTGGTAGGCAATCCCACGGTGGCTCAAGGCAACGTGTTTTATCGTGCCAAGCCTTGGGAAGAGCGCAAGAGAAGCACACTCGAAATTGCTCGCGACATGACACCTGCGGTCTCAGGCTTGCCAGGCGTGAGCGCATTTCCCATCACGCCGCCATCGTTGGGACAACCGTTTCGTGAGCGTCCACTCAACTTCGTGATCTTGACTTCAGACAGCTACCAAAACTTGGCCCAAGTGGTGCGAAGCTTTCAGGAAGAAATCGCCAAGAATCCGGGCATCGTGAGCGTGGACACCGATTTGCGATTGAACAAGCCTGAAATCAGCATGGAGGTTGATCGAGAACGCGCAGCCGATATGGGGGTGTCGGTGGAACAAATTGCCCGCGCGGTTGAAACCATGATGGGGGGGCGCCAAGTCACCCGTTACAAGCGAGAGGGTGATCAATACGATGTCATCGTGCAAACGGCTGCCACCGAGCGTGACACCCCTGATGACATTGAGCGCGTGTTTGTGCGCGGCAAGGGCGACGCCATGATTCCCTTGTCTGCCTTGATCACAACAAAAGAGGTGGTGGTGCCGCGTGAGCTGAACCACTTTAGCCAACGTCGCAGTGCCTCGATCAGTGCCAACTTGGCTCCCAATTACTCGTTGGGCGAAGCCATTACCTTCATGAATGCGACAGCGCAAAAAGTACTCAAACCTGGTTACTCTACCGACCTGAATGGGACGTCACGTGAATTCGTCAAATCGTCGGGCTCATTGGTGGTGGTGTTTGTGCTGGCGCTGCTCTTCATCTTCTTGGTATTGGCGGCACAGTTTGAAAGTTTTGTGGACCCGCTCGTCATCATGCTGTCGGTGCCGTTGTCGATGGTGGGGGCGTTGCTGGCTTTGCAATTCAGCGGCGGCACGCTCAATGTGTTCAGTCAAATTGGCTTGATCACCTTGGTGGGGCTGATCACCAAGCATGGCATCTTGATTGTGGAGTTTGCCAACCAGCTGCGTGAAGAGGGCATGGAACTGTTTGCTGCGGTGACACAGTCGGCCACATTGCGTTTGCGCCCGATTTTGATGACCACGGGTGCGATGGTGTTGGGTGCGATTCCGTTGGCCTTAGCCAGCGGCGCTGGCGCTGAAAGCCGCAAGCAAATTGGCTGGGTGATTGTGGGCGGCATGAGCTTGGGTACTTTGCTCACCATCTTTGTGGTGCCCACTATGTACACCTTGCTGGCACGCAACAAAGTACCAGGGGCGATCACCATCCGCCATGAAGATGAGGATGTAGGCGCTTGATTTCTAGGTAATAGTCAAGTGCCAATTTTTCGGATTGAACCTGACTATTTATAAAAAGCGGATTTGAAGATTCAACTTAAAATAAAGTTGATTTTTGTGTTCATAAATTTCACCAAAGTTATGTCTGGTACTGCTTGCAGTATCTAGTTTTGTATTTTGAAGTAAATAATCTTCAAACTCATTCCTGTTGTAAATGTGATAACAAAGAATTTCCCCATTATTTTTCACAACTAAGTATCCACCTGTTGCGTCGATTTGCCCTTCCCACACTCTAGATGGCGTCATTCCTAATGCAATGTCCGTGAGTAAGCGCTTGACTTTGTATAAATAAAAAGGGTGCCTATTTGTGAGGTTAAATTCCAAAGGATTTCTTTCAGAAATCTCTGTTATTAAATCTGATAATTTAGAATAATTTGTTGTGAAAAATAATATTAAGATCTCTGAAATTATCTTGGGTAAAGCGCTATCAATTAGGGTAAGGTTGTTTTCAAAAACAATACTCTCAGTGGATTTGTAATTGAGACTAACCTTTAGCTGGCTTAGCTTTTTAAGTCTATCTTTTATTTTGCTCTTAGAGTTTATTGAATTAATTTCTGAAATGTCTGTTTGCGTTAGCTTTGATTTGTCTATTTGATAGATGAAATTTGTTGTTCTTCCAGCATTTAACAAAGTGGCAGCGCTTCCAAGTTGAGATTTGATACTAAATCCAAGTTCGGGATTTGTTCCTGTTCGTGGGTCGTGGATAATAATCCTAATATCACTTTTAACTGTTGATTTAGCTTTAACAGAGTGGCTGCCGAACGAATTTATAAAGTTCTCAATTATTGGAATTGAAAATGAAGATTGCGTTTTCTTTTTTAATTCATTTAGTAAAAAGCAGGCGTTTTCATGGAACTCTGCTATAGGGATTCTTATTGTTGATTTTCCATTATTAACTAACACCAAACTATCCATGTAGCTAAACTCAAACGTTCCATGGGTTTCGTCTCGGAGAATTTTGATAACAGGAAATATTAGATTCTCTATTTTATTGAGATTGCTGTCGCCAGCAAAAATTTGCTTCTCAGAAATCACCTTTAATAGTGTGTATATTTCACTCCATTCGCCTTTGTTAGCTGTTAACATTTTATTTTTTCAAAATAAGTTTAATAATTTTTTCTGCGGTTGCTTGAATTGCAGGTACAGCGACAGAATTGCCAAATTGTTTGTATGCAGATGCATCGGAAACGGGAATCAGGAAATTGTCAGGAAAACCTTGCAATCTAGCCCATTCACGCGGGGTCATCTTTCGAACGCCTTCCCGGTTTACTTCGCCTTTAATATTGGTGGTTGGTGTGAAATTTGTAATTCTGTGATCGATGACTAAATTTCTTTCTCTACCCATGCCTCCGACTACAATAGCATTGCTAATTCCATTGTCAGGAATAATGGCGTAACCAAATCCATTTCCTTTGCTTTCATGCCTCGCCTTGTGATTTTTTAGAGTATTGAGATATTGCTTTGAAAGATAATATTTTGTTGGAGGAGCTTTACTTTCTTTTATGTCGGAGAAACTTGTTTTAATGTTTAAGGGTTTTGGGTATTTAAAATTTGTAACTCCCGTGTCTTTGTGAAAGCCGATAATATAAATTCGCTCTCTGTTTTGCGGGACTCCGTAATCTTTGGCGTTAATTATTTCTGGTTCGGGTACAAAGTAGTCGAGATCATTTCTCAATACATTTAAAATAGTTGCAAGAGTTTTTCCGCTATTATGATTTCTAAGTCCCTTTACATTTTCTAGAAAGATCGCTTTAGGTTGTTTGCGTTTGATAATCTCAGCAACATCGAAGAATAGCGTGCCTCTTGTATCTTCAAAGCCCCCCCTTTTTCCAGCAATTGAAAATGCTTGGCAGGGGAATCCAGCACACAAGATGTCAAAATCATTTGGTATGTATGATTTTATGTCCTCTTTGGTAATATCTCCGAAAGGTGTTTCTCCGAAATTGGCTTTGTATGTTTTTTGTGCTTCTTTATCCCATTCGCTTGTAAATACACATTTACCACCTAAGTTTTGTAAGGCAAGACGAAAGCCACCAATGCCTGCAAATAGATCGATAAATTTGAATTTTGGTTTTTCTATCGATGGGAAAGGAGTTTGATGCGAGTCAAAGAAACTGTATTGCAATGCGTCTTCAGCAACTTTAAATGTTATTCGCTTGCTTGGATACTTGTCCTTTAGAATATCTTTTGCAAATTTCACTGCAGCTTTTTTATAAGAGGAGCCTGCATCTTGTTTTAAGTTGTGTAAATAATGTGTAAGCACAGCATTAATATTGCAGTTGACATCAAAATTTTCGATGTCAATCTTTGATATTTCAATGCTCTGAATTGATGGATTTTTTTTTGAATTCATTTTGACTTGCTTCGGTTGCTTACACTTGATCGTGAATTAACCAAGGTGCTGATTACATTTTTTTAGTTAGTCATTTTCAATGTATTTAAATTGTGCCCTCAAACATCATCACATCCACTTCGTCGCCCACGGCGACATTGCCTTGCGCGTGATGCAACACGATGAGGCCATTGCCATGCACCATCGAGCTCAGCACGCCTGAGCCTTGGTTGCCAGTGGTGCGCACTTGCAGCGTGCCGTCTGGTGCGCTGCTGACAAACCCACGTTGGTATTCGGTGCGACCCGCTTTCTTGCGCATGGGCTCTAAGCTTTTGGCGCGCAACAGGGGCGCGGTTTGAGCACTGCTGCCCATCATGCGCAGCAGCGCGGGTCGTACAAAGGCGAGGAAGGTCACCATCACCGCCACGGGGTTGCCAGGCAGGCCAAACAACACCGATTGGCCGATGCGACCCACCGCCATCGGGCGACCAGGGCGCATGGCGATTTTCCAAAAGGCCACATCGCCAAGCTTTTTCATCATGGCTTTGGTGAAGTCGGCTTCGCCCACGCTCACGCCACCGCTGGTGATGATGGCGTCGGCATCTTTGGCGGCTTTGGCAAAGGCAGCTTCTAGCAAAGCAGGGTCGTCACGCACCACGCCCATGTCGATCACTTCGCAGCCCATGCGGGTGAGCAGGCCAAACACGGTGTAGCGGTTGCTGTCGTACACCGCGCCTTCGCGGGGTGTTTCGCCCAAGCTCAGCACTTCATCGCCAGTAGAGAAGTAGGCCACGCGCAAACGTCGGTGCACGCGCACATCAGGCAGCCCCAAGCTGGCGACCAAGCCTAAGGCGGCAGGCGTGAGGTGCTGGCCTGCCTTCAATGCGGGCTGGCCTTGCATGAGGTCTTCGCCCAACAGGCGGCGGTTGTCGCCTGCTTTCAAAATATTGGGCGCAATGGTGATGGTGGTCACATCGTGCGTGCTATCAATTTGGCAAAACTCTTGCGGAACCACGGTGTCTAACCCATCGGGCAGGATGGCGCCCGTCATGATCTTGAGGCATTCGCCTGCGTTGACCTTGCCTTGCCACGCCTTGCCAGCCAGCGCTGTGCCCACCACACGCAAGGCGAGGGGTTGATCGGGTCGCAGTTGTGCGGCATTGAAAGCAAAGCCATCCATGGCCGAGTTGTTGTGGGCGGGCACGCTGATTGGCGACACCACGTCTTGCGCCAATACGCGTCCTAGCGCGTCCATCAAAAACACATCTTGCGATTCTTTGGCTGATAAGGGCTGTACCAGCTCGCGCAAAAATGCGTGGACTTGGTCTACGCTCAAAGCTTGAGGGTCGTAGCCTTGTAGGGCGGCGGCAATGTCGTCAATGCTTTTCATGGCGCGGCGTTTTCGAGGGCTTGCAATTCGGTCAAGGTGTTGATGTTGGCAAACGCCAATGGGTCATCGCCCTCGGCGTCAAAGGGGACCACCACGGTTTTGTGTTGTGCGGTCCATGCATCAATCTTGCGGCCACCACTGTGGGTGAATTTGACCAAGCTTTCAGACAGCTCAATCTTCATGAGACAAAACACGGGCTGTGTGCGAACTTGGGTTTGGCCGTGTTCATCGGTTTCGGGGGCGGCAGCCATGGCAATGTCGGCGTCTTCGCGGACCAAGGCTTCGGCCAAGCGTTTGGCCAAATCGAGTGGCAAACGAGGGGTGTCACAGGGGACAGTCAGCACAAAAGGAGTTTCGGCCCGCTCTAAACCCACCAGAAAGCCAGACAAGGGGCCAGCAAAGTCAGCCGAGGCATCGGGCCAGACCGCCGCGCCAAAGGACTCATACGCTGAGAGGTTGCGGTTGGCGTTGACCATCACGCTTTCGACTTGAGGGCCTAAGCGCATGAGGGTGTGCAGCGCCAGCGGAATGCCGTTGAAGTTTTGCAAGCCTTTGTCCACGCCGCCCATGCGGCTGCCTCGGCCACCGGCCAAGATGAGGCCGGTGATGTCTTGTGGGGCGATGGTGTGTGTCATGTGGTGTTTCGTGGGGTGGGTGCTTAGCCGCCGATGTAGCTCATTTCCACGCGGCGCAAACTGGATGAACCATCGGGGGTGCTGTCGGCGGGCATGGAGGCACGAAGTTCTGAATAGCGGTCATCGCGTTTGTGCCAGATGTGACCGATGGCAGAGGCAATGTCTGCATCAGAGGCTTGCGATCCGCGCATGAGACTGCGCAAGTCGTAGCCCTGTGTGGCAAACAAACAGAGGTAGAGCTTGCCCTCGGTGGAAAGGCGGGCGCGGTTGCAATCGCGGCAAAACGCTTGGGTGACGCTGCTGATCACACCGACTTCGCCCAGTGCGGGGTCAAACACGCCTGCTGCGTTGGCATAGCCCCAGCGCTGGGCGGTTTCACCTGGTGCACTCGCTTCTAAAGGGACGAGCGGAAATTCTTGTTGGATGTGTTGGATGACTTGCGCCGAAGGCAGCACATCGTCCATGCGCCAGCCATTCGTGGCACCCACGTCCATGTACTCGATGAAGCGCAGCGTGATGCCGCTGCCACGGAAATGGCGCGCCATGGGCAAAATTTGGTCAACGTTGGTCGTGCGCTTGACCACCATGTTGACTTTGAGGCCCGTCAAGTTGCCATTGGCGTCTAGCCCTAAGCCTGCATCTTTGGCGGCGGCTATCCCGTCGAGCACATCGGCCACAGGAAAGTCCACATCGTTCATGGCGCGGAATACCGCATCGTCCAAGCCGTCTAGGCTAACTGTGACACGGTTGAGCCCAGCGTCTTTGAGCGACTTGGCTTTGCGTGCCAACAGCGAGCCATTGGTGGTGAGGGTGAGGTCCAGCGGCGTACCGTCTGGTGTTTGGATGTTGGCCAGTTGGTCGACCAAGATCTCAAGGTTCTTGCGCAACAGGGGCTCGCCACCTGTGAGGCGAATTTTGCGTACGCCGTGAGCCACAAATACCTTGGCAAGGCGTGTAATTTCTTCAAAGTTCAGCAAATCGCCGTGCGGGAGGTAGGCGTAGTCTTTGTTGAACACCTCTTTGGGCATGCAGTAGTTGCACCGAAAGTTGCAGCGGTCGGTCACGCTGATGCGCAGATCGTGCAAGGGCCGGCCCAAGCTGTCGCTCAATAGGCCAGTGGCCGCGATGGGTTGCGCGGGGAGTGTGGCAGCAAGGGCACGCAGCCGTTGGTCGACAAGGGGGATCACACGTTCAGACATGCGTTTGATTTTGCCTGAGTCACGAATCCCCTAAGCCTTGATGTAGATCAGTGCGACACGCCCATAAACGGGGCAAAGTACAGGCATTGATATTGATAGGAGGAAACCCATGAAAGCTTTGATCGACCTTTTTTCCACGGACTACGGCTTGATGAGTGTGGGGGTGATTGCGTTTGTGATCGTCATGGCGGTGTATTTTTTACGTGTTTTCATGGGTTTGATGGACGAAACAGGCAAAAGTACCCACAAATAAAGGTCCCAAAGACAGCACAGAGTCGCAAGCCCCGTGAAAGTAAAATCGGGGCTAATCCTCTGTGTTTCTTTTTTTCACTTTTATAACAAGACACCATGTCCCTGAATCAAGTCACCCCCGGTAGCAAAGTTCCTGAAGCCTTCAACGTGATCATCGAAATCCCGATGAACTCAGACCCCGTGAAGTACGAAGTCGACAAAGAGTCTGGCGCTCTGTTCGTGGACCGCTTCATGGGTACGGCCATGCATTACCCCACCAACTACGGTTATGTGCCACAAACCATCGCTGGCGATGGCGACCCTGTGGACGTGTTGGTGATGACACCTTTCCCATTGCCACCAGGCGTGGTGGTGCCTTGCCGCGCATTGGGTATCTTGTTGATGGAAGACGAAGGCGGCGTGGACGGCAAGGTGTTGGCCGTGCCAACCGAAAAAATCTTGGCCCGTTACAGCAACATCAAGTCTTTGGCTGACATCCATGAATTGCAATTGCAGCAAATTGCCCACTTCTTCGAGCACTACAAAGACCTCGAAAAAGGCAAATGGGTCAAGGTCAAAGGCTGGGAAGGCATTGAGTCTGCCCACAAAGAAATTTTGGATGGCATTGCCAACTACAAGAAGTAATTCTTCGTTGCATCCCTCAAAAGCCCGCTGCCAGCGGGCTTTTTTATGGCTGCTTGAATGGGCTGCGCTCGGCCAAGTGATCGAGGTAGTTATTCACACCCGCTGATTCCCGTTCCAAGTATCGCTCGACGGCATCGGCAAACGCGGGGTGAGCCAACCAGTGGGCGCTGTAGGTGGTCACGGGCATGAGGGCGCGGGCCATTTTGTGCTCGCCTTGGGCGCCGCCTTCAAAGCGCTGCACGCCGTTGGCGATGCACCAGTTCAGGGGTTGGTAGTAGCAGGCTTCAAAGTGCAGACAGTCCACGCGTTCTAGCGCGCCCCAATAGCGGCCATAGGCGACAGCGTTGGATGTGCCAAGTCCTTGTACTGCGATCAGGCTGCTGGCGATTGGGTGGCCGTCGCGCTCGGCCACGAACAGCACCCAGTTGTGAGGCATGTCGTGTTGCATCTGCCCAAAGAAGTGGCGGCTGAGGTAGGGCGCATTGCCATGTTCAAGGTAGGTGCGCTCGTAGCATTGGTAGAAAAAATCCCAATCTGACGTGCTGATGTCCATGCCTGCGGTGGTGCGAAACGTCACGCCTGAATCAGCCACGCGACGGCGTTCTTGCTTGATCTTTTTGCGTTTCTCTTGGGATAGGCTGGCTAAGAAAGACGCGAAGCTGTCAAAGCGATGGCCTTGCAGGTCAGCGTTGTGCCAATGGAATTGCACGGTTTGGCGCTGCATCAAACCAAGTGCATCACACGCAGCGCGGTCTTCGGGGCTGGTGAAGAGTATGTGCAAAGAGGACAGCTGGTGCTGCTTGGCCACATCCAGCATGGCCTTGAGCAATGCTTGGCGTGCTGTGGCATCCACCGCCAGCAAGCGACTGCCAGGCACTGGGGTAAATGGCACGGCGCAAGTGGCTTTGGGGAAGTAGTGCAGGCCATGATCTGCATAAGCGTTGGCCCAAGCCCAGTCGAACACGTATTCGCCGTAGGAGTGGTTTTTGATGTACAGCGCCCCCGCAGCTGCCAAGGTGTCGTTTCGCCAAAGCGTGACAAATTGTGGCGTCCAGCCAGTATCTGGCGTGGCGCTGCCGCTGCTGTGCAAGGCTGCGAGGTAGGCATGCTGCATGAAGGGCGAGGGCGCGTCTTGCTGGGCCAGCAAAGCATCCCATGCGTTGGCAGGGATATCAAGCGGGCTCGCGTGGACGCGGATGACATAATCCATTTGCTTTTTTAGACCTGTTTTACTTTGGACACGTGCCTGCTGCCATGACTCTCAAAATTTGTGTTGCTCAATTGAATTTCGTGGTGGGCGACATGGCGGGTAACGCCCAGAAAATCATCGACTGCGCTTCCGCCGCGTATGCAAACGGCGCACGTTTGGTGTTAACGCCCGAGTTGTCTTTGTGCGGCTATGCCGCCGAAGATTTATTTCTGCGCCCCTCATTCATTCAGGCGTGTGATGATGCCTTGAAAACGGTGTCCACCGCTTTGAGCGGGTTAAAGGGTTTGCATGTGGTGGTGGGCCATCCGTCGGGTGGCGATGAGCGCACGCGCTCGGTGTCGGTGCAGCACCGCTTCAACATGGCGAGTGTGGTGTGTGAAGGGCACGTGGTGGCGTCATATGCCAAGCGCGAGCTGCCCAACTACCAAGTGTTTGATGAACGCCGCTACTTTGTGGCGGGTGACCAACCCTGTGTGTTTGCGGTCGAAGGCACAAAGGTGGGCTTGCTGATTTGTGAAGACGCTTGGTTTGACCAGCCTGCATTGGATGCCAAAGCCGCTGGTGCGGATTTGTTGGCCGTGATCAACGCGTCGCCGTTTCATGTGGGCAAAGGCGATGAGCGCGAGCAGGCCATGCGTGGCCGCGTGCAAGCCACGGGCTTGCCTTTGATTTATGCGCATTTGGTAGGTGGCCAAGACGAGGTGGTGTTTGAAGGCCGATCGTTTGCGCTCAACGCCGATGGCGCATTGGCGGCACGCGCACCGAGTTTTGAAGTGGCTGCGTTCACAGTGGACGCGAGGCATGAGAAGACACCACCGACTAGCAACAGCGGCTCCGTAGGAGTTCGCCTGTCGGGCGAGGTGGCCGAAGATGGTTCGCTAGAAGCCGACTTGTGGCATGCCCTGGTGTTGGGCGTGCGTGATTACATAGGTAAAAACGGGTTCCCTGGCGCTTTGTTGGGGCTGTCTGGTGGCATCGACTCGGCCTTGGTGCTGGCCATTGCCGTGGATGCGCTAGGTGCTGACAAGGTGCGCACGGTGATGATGCCCTCGCCCTATACCGCCGAAATCAGTTGGGTCGATGCACGCGACATGGCGCAGCGCTTGGGTGTGCGTTATGACGAGGTGTCCATCGTGCCGGAGTTTGAAGCTTTTTTAGGCTCGCTCAAGGCTGACTTTGAAGGCACGCAACTCGACACCACCGAGGAAAACATCCAAGCCCGCATTCGCGGCACGCTTTTGATGGCTTTGTCGAATAAGTTTGGTTCCATCGTGCTGACTACGGGTAACAAGAGCGAAATGGCGACCGGTTATTGCACTTTGTACGGCGATATGGCCGGTGGCTTTGCCGTCATCAAAGACGTGGCCAAGACCTTGGTGTTCAAGCTGGCGCGTTGGCGCAATGCCCACGACCCTTACGGCACAGGTATTGAGCCGATTCCTGAGCGCATCATCACGCGCCCCCCCAGTGCCGAACTGCGCCCCGACCAAACCGACCAAGACAGCTTGCCAGCCTATGAGGTGCTGGACGAGATCGTGTCTCGTTACATGGAAAACGACCAAAGCTCGGAAGAAATCATTGCCGCAGGCTTTGAACGCGCCGAGGTGGAGAAGGTGACGCGCCTGATTCGTCTCAATGAGTACAAACGCCGCCAATCTCCAGTGGGAATTCGCGTGACCCATCGCAGTTTTGGCAAGGATTGGCGTTATCCTATAACCAATAAGTTTCGCGCCTGACCACAGGCCTTTTCATTGAACCCCAAGGACTCGAACCATGAAGCAAATCACAGCCGTTATCAAACCATTCAAACTCGAAGAAGTGCGCGAAGC
>JACCDQ011638435.1_pt1 | contig 37805 bp, 52 predicted proteins | sample 7446031 | NCBI WGS metagenome assembly JACCDQ01 (sample SAMN15323442, study PRJNA562643) | freshwater metagenome | isolation source: river surface water | place: USA:Blue River Watershed | collected 2017-08-17 | reverse complement strand
TCCAGGAAATCAACAACCAAAAATTTGTTGCTGATGACGCGGCGCCCTCATTTGACCAAATGGGCAAAAGTGAACAGAACGCAAACGCAGTAAACAACACGGGGGTGTTTTGATGGACGTGCCTGCCGAGTATCTGACGCCAGCTGAACTGGTGTCTCGGTATAAGCAAACGATCACGATCCGCACGCTGGCCAATTGGCGCAGCACCGGCGAGGGTCCGCGTTATACGAAGATCGGCGGCCGGGTTCTGTATCCCCTGGACGCTGTGAAGTCCTGGGAAGAATCCAGAACCCTGGGTGCAAAGGCGGGATAAATCTGCAACAGCACCCGTAACAGCACCCGTGGCGCTTTTTTGCGCTGCGGGTGTTTTCGTTTTAAGTGCTTGATTTTGTTGGTGGTGAGCCCGTCGGGGATCGAACCCGAGACCCTCTGATTAAAAGTCAGAAATTGGCACTTCCTGCGGCTTCACGGTGTATCACGCCGCCACCTGCTAAACCATCGAAAAATGTGGACTTTCCGGGATCTCTGGCTGTAAACCATTGGCAGGCCAGATGCCTGGCTGCAAACCTCAACAGCACCCGTAACGGCACCCGTATGACACCAGCAGAAATCACCCGCGCCATGAAATCCTGCCAGGCCGAAACCGTCCTACGCGACAGCACCGGCGAACGCGGCAGCGGCGTCCTGATGCTCGTCATCAGGCGATACATCACCGGCGTCACCGCCATGTGGACCGGCATGTGGCAGCAGGACGGCAAACGCCGGAAGCTGCAGCTGGGCCGGTATCCAGACATGTCGCTGGCCGACGCCAGGGCGCTGTTCAATGCCAGGGTGCGCGATAACTTGTCCGCCGGCCGTAACCCTGCCGCCATGGCCGTGGCGGCCCAGCAGCCGACCGTCCAGCGCCTGTTCGACGCATACTGTGACCGGATGGCCGCCGACGGGAAATCCAGCGCGGTGGAAGTCCGGCGCTGCCTGAAGTTCGCGGCCGACCACTTGGGGCCTGGCAAGCTGGCCGGCGACGTCCACGCCAGCGACGTGTCGGCCTACCTGGCCACGATCTACGGGCGGGGCGCCAAGGTGGCCGCCGACCGCGTGCGGTCCTACCTGTCGGCAGCGTTCAATTTCGGCATGAAGTCGTCCAACGATTACCGGGCCGAACTGCGCCAGGACTGGGGCATCCAGGTGAACCCGGTGGCCGCCATCCAGAAGGACACCGGCGCCAGTGTGCCGCGCGACCGGGCGCTGTCGGCGAAGGAACTGGCCACGTTCTGGCATGCGCTCGAGCGTGGCGGGTTCGCGCTCGAGACCCGCGCGGCCCTGCGGCTGATGATCTGCTGCGGCCAGCGGCTGCGCGAAACCCTGCGGATGGAAGCGCACGAAGTCGATCTGGACGCCCGCGTCTGGCACATTCCTGCGCCCAAGACCAAAGGCGGGCGCCACCCGCACGCGGTGCCGCTGCCGTCGCTGGCGGTAGGCGTGATCCGCGAACTGCTGAAGGTCCACCGCACGGGGCTGCTGATGCCCATCCAGGACCACTCGGTGACCACGGCCGTGATGCGCTGGCTGGAAGATGCACCGCTGGCCCACTTCCAGGTGCGCGACCTGCGCCGGACATGGAAGTCGCGCGCGGCCGATGCGGGCCTGGACCGGTTCACCCGCGACCTGATCCAGCAGCACGCCAAGACCGACACCGGCAGCCGCCACTATGATCGGGCGGACTATCTGCCGCTGGTGACCGACGCCATGAAGAAATGGGACCGGTGGCTGGTGTCAGTTGTTGCGCAGGACCCGCTGCGCGCGCTCCCGAAGCTGGGCGCAGTCGATGCACAGGTCCAGGCGTAGCTTCTGCCTGGCCGGCGGGATGGGTTCCTCGCACTCCACGCAGAACTCGGGCTGCGGGCCTTTGGGTTCCTTGCGCAGGGCCGCCAGGGTGCGCTCCAGGCTTTCCAGCATGGCGTCGTTGGCGATGTCCACTTCATCCATTACAGGGCGGCCCTCCACAGGAACACCTGGGCGAATGCGTAGCCGGCCCACATGCCGGCGCCGTTGACGTTGCCCTTGATGAACTGGTCCACGGCCACCACGGCGTAGGCCAGGCCGGTGGCGCCGATCAGCCAATGGCTCATAGGTCCCCCACGTCGATCAGTTCGCCACGGAATTCGATGATGTCCTGGTCGAACTTGTGGACCACCTCGGGCCACAGCAGCTGGCCGTTCACGAACGTCAGCACGGCGAACCCGCTGCGCCAGTTCGTCGGGTTCTGCTCCAGGTAGTCCGCGAACTGCGGGCCGGCCGGATCTGCCAGGGTGCCGGTGTCCACGCCGTAGCGGGTGCCGTTGTAGTCCGACCACGGCGTGACCTTCAGGCTGTGCAGGTGACCGGTCACGATGGACTTGCCGCTGGACACCGTGCCCTGGTGGGTCGCGTGGATGCCGTTCTTGTAGCGGTGCTTGACGATCACGCTGTCGGTCGGCCAGCACGCCCAGGCGGTCTCCCACTTGGGGAAATGGTCCGACAGCTTGGTGCCGTGGACGTTGGCGAACTCAGGCGCGGAATTGGCCAGGCGGCTGGCGAACCGGGCGTCGTGGTTGCCCATGGTCCAGATCAGCCTGGCGCGGCCGGCCAGGTCCTCGATCTCGCCCAGGGCCATCTCGCAGGCTTTCAGTTCCTCGATCACGCTGGGCGTCTGCTGCCACAGGATGCGCGGGTGCCGGCTGATGGACGCGCCGTCGAATGCGTCGCCGTTGTTGATGATCGCCTTGGGCTTGAACTGGTCGATGGCCCACAGCAGGCCCTTGAACGCCGTGGTGCGGATGCCTGGCCAGAAATGCGCGTCGCTGAAGATCAGGACCGTGCCGTTCTCGATGCCCAGGCGGATGGCGTCGCGGTGGTGATGGCCGGTGTGCAGGTTTTGGTATTTCGCGGCGCGGAAGTCGTCGGCGGCCAGCTTGATGCCGTGCTTGATCTCAATGGCGCGGCGGCGGCGCTTGACGCCACGCAGGTCTATGCTCAGGACCTCGGCCACCTTTTGGGCGGACTTGTGGGCATTCCAAAGTTCGATGAACTCGTTGTCGGAAACGGTAGGCGCAACCATATCACTCCAGGGTTAGAACGCGCTCCAGCACGTTAATGACGCGGTGTTCTGCCGCCTCCAGCTGCTCGTCGCTGGTCCGGTGATCTGCGGCACTCAGGACCAGGTCGTGCAGAAGGATGTGCAGCAGTTCGTGCAGCGCTGTCCGTTCCAGCGACTTCTCGGTGATCTTCTCGCCGCCCCAGTCGCCCAGGCGGTAGACGGCCAGGCGGGCGCCCTCGTTGAACTCGACTGACGCCATGGCGTTCTTGGCCGGCCTCTCGCCACGCTCGATTCGCCAGTCGCCAAGCGACAGCACGGTCTGCCAGTGCTGGACATACTTGTCGAACAGCAGCGCCTGCTCGGCGCTGGGCGTGTTTTTCATAAATAGACGGCTTCAGCCTTCCGACGTTTGACCAGACCGGGCAATTCCCGGCCGCCTGCCTTGGTCCAGCGCATCAGCTGCTCACGCGCTGCGGGCCAGTTCTGCTCGTTGATCTTGCGGCGCAGGGTGCTGATCTGCAGGTTCCCGACGCCCAGGTTATAAGCAAAGTCCACGATGGCGTTCAGCTTGCCAGGGTCGCGTGACGCCAGCGTGACCAGGACCGGGCACAGCCTGGCCACGCCTGGCAGGTAGGTGCTGAACAGTTCGTGCATCAGGATTTCGCGGGCCTGGGCCTCGCTGACCGGCGCATCCTGCAGCGTCACCTTGCGGCCGCCGGGGTAGTAGGTGCTGCCGTAGCCGATGGTCGGCACGCCGGCCGGGCACAGGTAGGGCTTGCTGCGGAACCCTTCGAACCGCTGGCACAGTTCTGCTGCGATGGCCAGGTTGACGCTCATGCCAGGCCGCGCTTGCTCAGGGTGCGGTCCAGGAACCAGTAGTTCGTGATGCCGGCCAGCAGCGCCATGAAGTCGGCGGTCAGCACCAGGTTCACGATCTGCACCGGGTCGCGCGTCACCTGCCAGGTGACCCACAGCAGCAGCAGGAACGCCGCCGAATACAGGGTCCAGGCCCAGTAGGTCAGGATGGGGCGCACGGCTGCGCTGATCTTGGCCGCCCAGCCGCCGGCAGCTGCTGCCATGTTGGCCTGGCTGTCGATGGCCGCCTGGAAGGCCGCCAGGACGCCGGCGTCGTTGTCGGCCTGGTGCTGGGCGCCGATCTCGGCCAGGCGCTGGTCGCCTCGGTGGCGCTCCAGTTCGCAGCGCTGCTTGAACATGTCCAGTTCGTGCTTGCGCTCGTCCTTGCGGTCGGCCCACTTCAGGACCTCGGGCGCCAAACGCAGAAGGCCGCCGATCAGTCCGCCCAGGACACCACCACCCAGCAGTTCGATCATTTTGGGACCCATCCAAACCATGTGGCCAGCTTGGCGATGGTGGCGCCAACAGCGGCCGCGATGCCTCCGACCAGCATCAGGGTTTTCCAGCCACCGCGCGCCTCGGATAGCGTGCGGTTGATTTCCACCAGCGTTTCATTCATGGCCTGCATGTCACGGTGCAGCTGCTTGACCTGCTGTTGAAGGCCCTCAATCTGCGCGTCGTGTCGGCCAAGGTCATGGTGAATGCTGGGGTTTTCCATGATGCTGTCTGAATGTTCGTTAATCAGTGCCGCCGACAGCCTGGTCGTGGCCTTCAGGCGGCTGCTGTGCCACCTGCTGGTTGATTTTATCAAACGTGGCTTTGGCAACCTTCAGCGGCAGTTCGCCAAGACCGGCGGCGATGACCGCCAGGTCCTGCTCGTCCAGTGTCAGAACGAACGTCACGAAATGATCGCTTTCAGTTCGTCCGGCGTGGCCGCTTGGTCGATGGCCGCCTGCATGTCGGCATACTTGTCGCGCACGGCCTGGCGGGCCGCCTCGGCTGCCTTGGCCTCGGCCGGGATGGTGGCCTTGACGTCCAGCGGCGCGAATTCCTCGGCGCGCTTGGCGCGGCGCACGTCGTGGGCGATGTTCTTGGCTTTCTCGATGTTGATGCGGATCATGGCTTAGGCTCCATATTCCCAGGCGTTGCGGAACGTGCGGTCGGCCGGGATGTCCGACACGTCAACGATGCGGTAGTCCACGCCGGCGGGCACGTCCTTGCGGGCGATTTCCTCGATGCTCAGGCCGCAGTCGGGCGCCGGGATGATGATTGCCACGCCGCCGTCGGGCGTGGGGTAGATGATGCGTTTGTCTTGCATGGTGTGGTCCTCTTAGTAGCCAATGGCGATGTAGCGGCAGCCGTAGGTGTCATTGGTCCGCGTGAACCCAGTCGTGGTCAGCGTGGCCAGGTGGAAATGCGCGTGCGAAATGTTGCTACTGGCGGTGTTGCTGGAATTGGTGGTGACCACGCAATTCAAAACAGCAGTAGGGAACGCAATGGGGAACGTGACCGCCGTGTTGGCTGCGCCAATTCCCCACTGAATAATCAGTCCGCCTGGCAGTTTTTGGTAGCCGCTGGACGCCTCCAGGTTTGCGAACTGGTCCACGCCAGCGGTGGTTTGAATGTTGTTGACTTTGAGTGTGCTCACACATCGGCCCTGCCTTTCTGATTATCGGAAGATGGCGATAAACGCCGACGTTACATCTGCAAGTGCGGAACTGTTGAAGGTCGAAACCCGGACAGACGAATTGCTGTAGGAACCGACGTTCACAAAACCAGAACTTGCGACGCCGCGTTCTGTCGATACGTTGATGCAGTAGTTTGAATCGGAAATCGCTGATGTGAAGTTGGCAGTGTAGTCGCCGGTTCCGTTGTCAGTGATGCTGCTGACGTTGAAAGCCGCACGAATGGCCACAGTGCCCGTGCCGTTGAAATTCACCCAGGCCTTGGCGCTGCCATCGACCACGGTGGCCACAGGCACGGACTTGCTGCCAGCGGCGTTCTGCAGGGTGTCGAATTTTGCGATGCTCATGGTTGGCCTTCAGCGGAAAATTGACACGCAGACAAACTCAAAATCGGTGGCTGTTGGGCTGGCGCCTTGGTAAATGCCAGCAAGCCGATACGTCGTCGTGGTTGGTGCGGCAAATGTGCAGCAATAGCCGCTTCCTGCTCCGCTGGTGCCGACGCTTACGCCGGCTGAATAGTTCGCATCTGGCATGGCTGTCGTGAAATTCACCGTGTAGACGCCAACACCATTGTCGGTGATGCTTGACACGTTGCCGCTGCCGCGAATGGCCACGGTGCCGGTGCCGTTGAAGTTCACCCAGGCGCGCGCCAGGTAGCGCTCGACGCCATCAGTGCCTTGGACTGCGTTGACTTTGAGAATGCTCATTTAGATCACCACCCAGGTGCTGCCGGACGGCACCGTGACGGTGACGCCGGACGCGATTGTAACGGGACCGGCCGACATAGCGTTCTTGCCGGATGTGATGCTGTAGCTGGTCGTGACGGTCTGGCCGTTCTCATAGAAGATGTCGTCAGACCCGCCGCCGGTGGCGCCGCCGCCGATGCTGCCCCAGGCGCTGCCGTTGTAGCCCTCGAACTTGTTGTCGGTGGTGTTGAACCGCAGCATGCCGGACACCGGCGTCGGGCGCTGGGCCGTGGTGCCCTTGTTCAGCACGGCCGCGCCGGTGCTGCTGAATGTCACCTGGCCGGTGGCGGTCAGCGCTGCTGCGGTCACCGTGCCGGTGAACGTGGGCGACGCCAGCTTCGCGTAGCCCTGGCCGATCACGAAGGCCGTGGTGGCCAGCTGGGTGGTGTTGGTGTCCACGGCCGCAGTCGGCGCGGCCGGCGTGCCGGTGAACGTCGGGCTGGCAATGTTGGCCTTCAGGGCGTCGGCTGTGTCCACGTATTGCTTGGTGGCGGCCTGCAGGGCGCTTGCAGGATCTGCTGCCAGCGTCACAGTGCTGCTGAACGTGGCTGCGCCGGTCACCGCCAGGGTGGTGGCGACCGACAGGGCAGGGAAGGTGAAGCTGGACACAGCGTCCACCCAGATGCTGCCGTTCCACTTCTCAAAGCGGCCGGTGGACGTGTTCAGGCGCTTGGCGTTGGTCGGCAGGTTCGTGGGCGATGCGCCCTCAAACCACAGCGCGACCTCGACGTCGCGGTCCTTCACCTCGGTGACGAAATTGGTGTAGCTGCTGGTAAGTGTTGGATTGGCCCAGTTTGCCATTTAGACCCCCTTGGCCGACCAGCTGACGCCGCCGCTGACGCGGTTGCCGGCTGTGTCGAACAATAGAACTTTGAAACTCGTTGGATTTGGAACGTCAACGAAATCATAAACCGCAATGCGCGCCGCTGTGCCCGATGGCGTCACGGTAATGCTGTCAACATCAATGAAACTCACATTAAAGTTCACGGTTGTGCCACCGCTGTCTGCGGCATTGGCCGTGGCAGTGCCAGCGTCGTTCTTCAGCTTGACGTCCATGCGCACGTTCATGCCGGTGATGGTGATGAAGTCGTCATTCCCGCTGCCGGCGAAGTCGAATCGGACCTTCACATAGCGGAAGTCCGTGGCGAACACCGACGACAGGCCAGCGTAGTTGGTCCACGGGTCGGTGGTCAGCTTGCGCACGCTGATGGTGGGTGTGACGGTGACCGTGCCGGCGCTCGTCACATAGGACAGCGTGACGCCGATCTTGGTGCTGGCCAGGACGGACCCGTAGTCGATGATTTCCTCGTAGTAGCCGCTGGTCGGCGCCGGCATGGCGTAGACCGGGAACCCGGCGTTGATCTGGTCCTGTGGCGTCGTCCAGCCTCGGCTGGTGAAGTGACTCTGCCAGGTCTCGCTGGTGTCTGCCGGGGCCAGGTAGGCGCCATCCATGGCCGCCATGTTCGACTTGGTGCCGCTGAACGTGCTGTTCTGGTTCAGCTTCAGCTGGTAGTCCGGCGGCTGGCTCACCAAGGCGCTGACGGGCGTCGGCGTGCCCACGTTGCCAGCCAGGTCCACGGCGGCCACCCAGTAGGTGAACGTGCCGGCGACGGTCTCAAAAATCGCGCTGAACAAGCCGGCCACGGTTCCGATCTCGGTGGCGCCGGCCCAGGTGGAACCACGGCGCACCAGGTAGTGGCGGATGGTCAGCGACGCGCTCGATGCGGTCCAGCGCAGCAGCACGTTGTTGTCGATCACCTCTTGCGTCAGGCTCACCGCGGTGGGCGCCGACAGCGTGACCGTGATGGATGCCGCGGTCGTGCTGTAGTTTCCGGTGGTGTCCAGCGCCTTCACCAGGTAGGTTTGGGTTCCTGGCGGGATGTAGCCCAGGGTGTAGACGGTGGCCTTGACCTGGCCGATGACGGTGGCCGTGGACCAGTTGGTGCCCTGGCGGATCTCGTAGACATCCAGATCCAGGTCGGCCACCTTGTCCCAGGTCAGCGTAACGCCGATGTCCTTGTCGATGCTGGACGCCAGGTTCACCACGTTGGCCGGCGGCGCGGTCTTGCCCAGCGCCGTGATGGTGGCTTCGGCATAGCTGGCCGACTGCTTGCCTGTCGGGCCGATGGAATAGACCCGCACCACGAACGTGCCAGGGGTGATGTCCAGCAGGTCGTAGTCGCTGATGCTGGTGATGGCCTCGCTGAAGTTGCCGCCGTCCTTGCTCCACTGCACGCGGTAGGTGCTGGCGCCCTGGACGTTGCTCCAGCCGATGTTCACCATGGCCCGAACCTCGGCCTGGTAGGTGTAAAGGTTCTCGGCGGCCACCAGGTCCGTCGGCGCAGCCGGCACAGGCGTCAGTTCGGTGATGTCGCGCGGCTGCAGCACCAGGCCGTTCTCCACCGCGTCGTATTTGTCCGGGTCGTGCCGCAGCGCTGTGATCTCCACGATGCCCTGGTCCTGCTCGACAGCACTGAGCACGCGGAAGGTTTGCGCCTCGACGCTGCTGGCCGACATGATCCACTGGGCACCAGGCTGCGGGGCTGCGCTGATCGGCGCCGCCAGGTTCACGGTGTTGCCGCTGGCGCTGGCGACCTGCCCCTGGGCCACGGTGCCGTCGGGCAGCATGGCGTAGATTGTCCAGCTGGCGGCGCCAAGCGTGACAGGGGCGTCCAGGGTGATGGCTGACGTGGTGGCGCTGCGGACGCGGCCGCCAAGACGCACGCCGGCGCGCGATGCGTCGGCCACCTTGATGATCTGGCCAGGCTTGGCCACTGCGCCCTCAATGCCGGTGCGGAACGTCACGGTCTCGGACTCGTAGCGCTCGGAATACAGCAGCCAGCGGCCCACGCGCGCGGCCTGGCCGCGACTGGTGCAGCCGGTGGCCACGATCTCGGTCTGGACCACGCCAAAGCGGGCGATGGCGTCCTGGTCCTCGACGTATTCCACCTTCTGCTTGTAAAGGTCGGCCGGGTCGTTCCAGCTGACTAGGGCCACGGTGTGCCGGGCCTTGGCGCTGCTGCCGGAATAGGTGAACAGGCCGTCCACCACGTTCGACTGCGTAAACAGGGCCACCGGGTCGCTGGGTGCGTCCTGGGATAGCGTCAGGCTGCCGGACGCCCAGTAGACCATCGACCGAAAACAGGACGCCAGGTCCTGGACCACCTTGTAGGCCTCGGCGCGGCTCTGCAGGTAGATGTTGCAGGTGAATCGCGGCTCGGTGCCGCCGAACCCGTCGTCCACCAGTTCGTCGCAGTATTGACCGATGGAATACAGCGCCCACTTGTCCACCTGGGCGGGGTCAACAAAACCGCCCAGGCCGTAGCGCGGATTGGTCACCAGGTCATAGAAACACCAGGCTGGATTGTCGGTCCACGCGGTCTTGAACGTGCCGTTCCAGGTGCCGGTGTAGGCCCTGGTGACGGGGTTGTAGTTGATGGGCACCTGGACCCGGCGCAGCTTCAGGTCATAGGCTCGGCGCGGGATGCCGCTGAAGGATGACGCATCGAACTTTAGGGCCACCAGCGCGCTGTTGGGGTAGCGCAGCTTGGCGTCGATGATCTCGGTGTAGCCGTCCCAGTAGGTCTTGTTCTGGATCTTTGGGTCGGTCGTGTCGTCCGTCAGGCGGCGCACGCGAATGTCCCACGGGCCAGAACCCGACAGCTGGACGCGATAGCTGCGCTGGTATTTGCTCTGCGCCTTGCCGCTGATGACATCGTAGGGCGACCCGGTGGCCGCCGCTGCCGCAATGATAGGCGGCAGGTTGGTGCCAACCGTAGCGATGACCCGGATGTCGTATTGACCAGCTGGCAGCGTCGGCGTGTAGAAGGTGGCTTCGGTGTTGTTCTCACCGATGACGCGGCGAATGTCCGTGGTGATCCAGGTGCTGGCCGACGATGCCTTGTATTGCACCACATGGATGCTTTCGTCGAACCCAGGCTGGGATGTCACCTCGTCAATGGCCACATTGCCCCATTGCACGGTCAGGGACATGCCATAGACGTTCGAACTGATAGACCTGAACGTGCCGGCGCTGATGTTATTCGTTTCTCTCAGATGCTGCCGGGAAATGATCTGCGGGACGAACCCACCGCCATTGGTCTGGACGTCGATGGCGATGCTGACGGATGTGCCCTTGAGGTCGCCATCCTTCTGCTGCTGATACAGCGCCGGCAGGGAAACCGTGACCCGCACAGCGTCCACATCAGGATTGGAAATCGTGCGCGTGACCGACGCGGATTTCTTGACCTCCAGGCCGACCACGCTTTCGGCCTCGACCGACGGGAAACCAGAAATGTGGCTTTGATCGTTGCTCCCGGACCGGGTTTCGTAGGTGACGTTCTGGAAGTTGTAGGACCCGTTCGGGTTCTGCAGCGGGGTGTCGTCCAGATAGATGGACTTGGCGCCATCCACCAAGCCCTCGATCTCGCCTTCGGACACCAGGTCCAGGATGCGGCCATAGGCGCGCGAACGCAGTGTCGTCATACCTCGATGTCCTCCACGTTGACGCCGGCGCTGATGATGGCGCTGCCCACGATCATGCGGCCGTAGCCAAGCGGAACCGGCTGGCCCTGCGTGGTGGTGTTGACCGCGCCGTTGAACACGTAAGAATTGTCCTCTTTCTTTTCCTCGTCCTTCTTCGTCGGCGCCAGCAGCTGCGACACGCCATTCAGGGCCAGCGACACGCCGACGCCGAACGCGATCTGGCCAACGACACCGGTCAGCAGGGCCGACCCGCCCAGGAAAATGAACGGGTTAAACGTGGCCGCGAAGATCAGCGCGGCGCCCAGCAGGATCTTGCCCAGAGCGCCACCGGCACCGACCACCACCGGCACGATGGCGATGCGCTGGCCGGCGGGGGTGTGCAGTTCGTCCTCACCGACTTCCTCGCGCATGTTCAGCACGCGATAGCCGATGTTGCGCTCAGTTGACGAAGAAACGAACGCGGCGAAGTCCTTAAAGTTGGCGCACAGCGCGCGCACCGCCTCGGCTGGCGACTTGACGTCCAGCTGATGGCGGCGGCCGTATCGCTTGCCCAGTTCACCCAGCAGAATGATGGTTCTCATGTCTCAGCACATGCGTTGTTCGTTGGCGCCAGAACTCGCTGTAGATGTCGCGGCATGACAGGCGGTTCTGGACGTGGTGGATGATGCGATTATCGCCCAGGTAAACAGCCCCATGGTTCGGCACCGGGCTGGCCACGCGCATCAGGATGACGTCGCCTTCATCCATGTCCGCCGGGGCGATCTCACGGAACCCGGCGCGCGGGAAACCGTCCAGGTAAAGGTCGCCGCCACGCAGCCACCACTCGTCCTGGCGGTAGAAGTCGGGCAGGGCGATGCCACGCTCCTGCGCGAACCAGTCGCGGATCAGGCTGTAGCAGTCCAGCACGCTGTGCGACCACTCGCGGCCCACCAGGGGCGCCTGGTAGCCGGTCGGCTCCATGTAGTGCCACTGGCCGCCTGGCACGCTGACGATGTGCCACGGCAGGCCTGTGGCCTCGCAGGACACCAGGTCGGCCTGGGACGGGCTGGCTGGCCCGTTGGGGTGCGAATGCACCACCGCCATGATGTCGCCCAGGGCGTCGGCCTCGGCGTAGTCGGCCGGGTCCATGATGAACTGATCGGTGCCGATGGCCATGTTGCGGCAGGGCCGGTAACGTTCGCGGCCCTTGATGATGACCACCAGGCCGCAGGCCTCGCGTGGCATTTCGGCAATGGCGTGCTGGATGGCCTCGTCGCGCCAGGTCATCGGGTCAGGCCGGCCGCTGGGAAGCTGCCGAACGGCAGCGGGCTGTTGGTGCCAAAGCGCGCCTCGCAGCTGCTCAGGCGCTTGGCGCAGACGTCCAGGCCAGCGCTGCCGACCGGCTGGTCGGTGGCGTCGAAGTAGTTGGTGCCGGTGTAGCCGCATTCCGTGCCGCGATAGCGCCAGGTGCAGACGTTCTGGATGATCTGCCGGCGGGGCAGCTGCACGCCGGCCACGTCGAACACGGCGGCCAGTTCAAACTCCACCAGGTCGCGGGTCTCGGTGACCTTGCGGTCAATGAAGAAAACGTCGTCGGCGAATTCCGCCGTCGGGTCTGCTGTGGGGTTTTGGCTCCATGTCGTGCCAACTGGCTGGTAATCAGTGGCCGCGCTTCCTTGTTCTAGTTGCGCGCCCCACGCGAACAAAGTGGAACTGGACGGCATGGACAGACCAAAGCCGATGGCAGTGCCGCTTGCGCTCCAGCCGCCGACAGGGCCGGAACTTGTGAAGGTGAACCGCTGCCACTCAGAAGTGACCGTCAAACTGCCGCTTACCTGGGTGTTGAAAAACAAATCCGAAACCCGCAGAACAGCTGTGCCCGTGCCGGAAGCCGTGCGCAGCCAGATCGAAACGGTGTAGGTTTTGCCCACGTTCCCACCAGCGCCGACGACGAAAGACTGGGTCAGGTCGGCATAGTTGCCCGTTGGTGATGTGTTGCGGGCCAGGGTGTCGCCTGTCTGGCTTCCGTCTGGGGCAATGACGGTGTTTGGCGTGACTGTGATGACGCCGTTTTTCGCCCATCCGGCGTTGTCGATCTGCTCTGAACTGGTCAGCAAATTGCGCCGCGCCGGGAAGTTCACCGCGTCCAGGTATTTCGCCAGCGTGCGCTTGCGGGTGACCTTGGCGCCCAGCAGGTCGTCGTAGGTCAGCACCAGCAGGGTGATGGCGCCGGTGATGTTGGCCACCTGCAGCTTGGGGCGTGGCAGCTGGCCGTTGCCGGACAGGTCGAACCCGGACGCCTGCACCGGGAACGCCGTGTAGGTGTTGCCCTGCCAGACCAGGTTCTGCCGCAGGCCGTTGGTGCCGGCGTGGAACCGCAGCAGGTCACCGCCAAACGCGGTGGCGTCCAGCTCGAACAGTTCGATGATGGCGCTGGGTTCCAGCTTCTGGATCTCGCTGGTGATGGCTTGCGGTGTGGTCATGGCTCATAGACCCGGATGAACTGGGCGCTGACGCTGTTCAGGTTGTTGCGCGACACCACCCGCGACCACTCGGCGCACTTCACGCGGATGGAAGTGGCCTCGGTGGGCGGCGTCCAGTCGAACGCCTCGACGCCAGCGCGCGCGGCCAGGAACGTCAGGATCGCCGCCGTTTCGCTGTCGTCGCGGTTGTCGAACTGCAGGTCCCAGGTGTCGTTCCGGGCGTTGATGCCGTCGGCCTGGCGCTGCTCGTAGCCGTCGCCAAAGCTGGCCACGCGCACGCGCGGCTTATAGACCGCCTTGGCGCCGAAATCTGGTGTCCAGGTAAATGTTGCCATGCTTATGCTGCCAGCAGCCCACCGGGCCGTTTTTGGTTAATCAGTTCGGCCTTGACCGCGCCGGCGATGACGCGGCCCAGGTCGCCGGCTCCCTTGTCGTCCTTGACCTGCGACTGGCCGGATTCGACGTTCACGTTCACCACCACGCTGGTGCTGCCACCGCCTTCGCCCTTCATGGTCACCGGGATGGTGCGGCCATCGGGCAGGGGCACGTAGGCCTCGGGCATTTTGCCTTCACCGAACACCGCGACCTGCGGGCTGGTGGCGATGCCGCCGTTGGCGTAGGTTTTCAGCGGCAGCGGGCCGCTGCTGGTCATGATGCCACCGTCCGCAAAACCAAAACCGAACGCTGACATCAGCGGCTTGACGATGGCCTGGCGCACCGCGATGCGGGCGATGTCGGCCAGGATGGATCGCGCCAGGTCGCCAAACGTGGACTTGCCGGTTGTCACGAACGTGACCAGGGCGTCCTCCATGCCCTGGAACGCTCGACCGAATGCGTCCTCGGTGGCCTTGGCCACGTTGTTCAGTTCGGCCGCGTAGGACTTGATGGCGCGCTTGGCGCCGGTCTCGTAAAGCTGGTCTGCGCCGGCGTTGATCCTGCGCTGATTCTCCGACGCCTGGAATGCGGCATCGGCCACGTCCCTGTATGCGGCAGCTGTCTCGGGCAGCATGCCGCGGATGGCATCGCGCACGCTGCGCTCATGCTCCAGTTTGCGCACGCGCGCGTCGTATTCGTCGGTGGTCATGTTGACCGCCTGGGCCTCCAGCTGCAGCATGGCCAGTTCGTCGGCCTTGCTGTCCTTCAGCTTGCCGACGGCATCCCACTCGGAAGTCAGCCGCTGGCTGCGCGCTTTGGCTGCGTCCTCGTCGGCCTTGGCGGCTTCCTTGACGTTCTTGTCATACTCCTGGCGCATCTCGATAAGGTTGGCCAGGCGCAGCAGTTCGGCCTTCTGCGCGCTGGTCAGGTCCTTGTAGCGCTCGGTCTGGAACAGCCGCAGCAGTTCCTCGGATTTCGTCATCTCGCCGGTCTTGGCCAGCTGCTCGTTCATCTGCTGCAGCAGCTTGTCGTATTCGCTTTCCTTGCCGGCGCCAAAGTCGAACTTGAAACCTGTGGCAGGCTTTGGGCCAGCGATTGGTTTGACGGCGTTCTTTTGCTTCTCGATGGCGCCGGTGACGGCGTTCAGCACCTGGCTGCCGTCCATGTTCCACAGCTTCGCGTAACGCTGGTTGGCGTCGGCCACCACCTGGTTGCGCTCGTTCAGCGCCTGCTTTAGCGCCTCGACGCCACCGTGGCGGAACAGGGCGGTCGGGCCGTCCTTCAGGAACGTGCCGGCCAGGGTGATGTCGGCCCACACGGCCTGGAAGCTGCCGATCAGCGCGTAGATCGCCTGGGCGGCCACGCGGGCGACGTCCACTAGGATTGCGATTCCCTTGGCGGCCACCGTGGCCCAGTCCGACAGGGCTGTGCTGCCAGACAGGTCGTCGGACTTGGACTTGGCGTCAATGATGCCCAGCACAAAACCGTTCAGCACCGGCATCAGTTCTTGGGCCAGACTCAGGCCCAGCGCGGTGGCCATGCGGCGCAGCTTGGACATGTTGTCGTTGAACTCGTCGGCGGCCTGGGCCATCGACCCGGTGAACAGGGCGCCCATGGCCTCCAGTTCGGTCCTGGCGTCGCGGATGGCGCCGCCGCCTGCGTTCAGCAGGGGCACCAGGTCGGCGGCCGACTTGCCAAACACCTGCTGCGCGGCGGCGGTTTTCTGCCAGCCATCCTCCATGGTGGACAGGCGGTCCGCGATGCGGGCCATGGCCTCGGTCGTGGTGATGGTGCCGTTCTTCAGGTCGGCCTGGCTGATGCCGAACTGCTTGAATGTGGCGATGGCGTCCTTGCTGCCGCCGGCGGCGTCGGCCATGTTCTTGGCCAGCTTGCCCAGCGCGCCAGACACGGCGTCCAGGTTGCTGCCGTTCAGTTCTGCTGCGTAGCCCAGCGCGTCCAGGTCCTCGACCGCAATGCCGGTTTTCTGGCGCAGGTCGTTCAGCTTGTCGCCCATGTCGATGGCGCTCTTAATCATGCCGACGAACCCGGCGACCACGGCGGTGCCCGCCAGGCCGGCCAGGGCGCCCTTGAGCATGCCAAAGCGGTTGGACACGCCGTCCACGCTGTCCTTCATGCGGTCCATGGACGTGCGCAGCTGGTCCACAGCCTGCTGGCCTGTGACGCCGGCCGTGATCTTCAGGGCGACATTCATGTCCATGGTTCAGTCCTTGCGCGTGTTCAGGACCTGCAGCGCGGCGATTTCCATGGCTTGCAGGTCGTTCATCATTTCGGCCTTGTTGGCCACATGATGAATTTTAAATAGGAACTCTGCCGACTGGTAGTTCAGACCGACGAAACCTCCCGGTATTACCTGCCACTGCGTCTGCAGCCGCATGAACATCACCACGGTTTCCGCGTTTTCCTCCCAGACACCGAACTCGGACCCGTCCTTGCCGGTGCCAATGGACTCGATGATCTCGGTGGGCGCACCGAACGCGGCCAGGTCGGCCGCGCTGTCATCCTGAACGCCGCCACTTGCCCAGTGCTTGGCGGCGTCGGTCAGTTTTTTCGCTTGGCTCCAGCGATGGACCCGAACATGGCCATGACGATGGCGCTGGCCACCAGCGGGATGTCCAGCAGCTGGTCGCGCGCGGCCTCGCTGTAGGGCACCGGGCCGGTCTCGTCGGTGATGCCGGTCCAGCCGGTGATGACCTCGCGCGCCAGGTCGCCATCGGTGATGGTGCCCTTCTCGATGGCGTCGCGGATCTCGTTCAGGCGCGTCTGCGTCAGGCGCTTGAACTCGATGTCGAACGTGGCCTTCTCGACGCGGCCGCCGTCGGACGGGAATTCGACCGTGACGGGCCATGTGTAGGTGGGGTTCTGGACGATCTTGAACATGGGGTTCTCCTAAGAAAAAACCCGCCACGGTGGGCGGGTAGTGGCGGGCGGATTCTATCTCACTTGACGACGATGCTGAATTCGTCGTTGCCTGCCGTGCTGGGCACCAGCTGGAACGGTGCCTGCAGCATGTGGATGCCGTTCAGGTCCTGGTAGGTCGGGTTGTTGACCTTGGCGCGGCTGGACGAAATCTGCACGCGGTTGCCGGCGGCGGTGCCGTGCGTGATGTCCAGCGTGCCCAGGGTCGTGCCCAGGGCCAGGCTCCAGTAGTCCTTCTGGGCGACGGTCGGGGCCTCAAACACCACAGTGCCGCTGGCCTGGCGGTCCAGCATCTGGACGTCCTCGGCGCCGATCAGCGTGCGGTAGTTGATCTGGTTGTTCAGGTTCACGTTCAGCGACTGCAGGGCGCCGCTGTAGCTGTAGAAGCTGAACCCGGTGGTGTTGTCGTTGTTGGCCGCCAGCGGGGTCTGGAACGCGGTGTAGGTGACCGCAGGGGCCGCCGTATCGGTGGGGGCGTTGTAAAGGCCGGTGAACGTGAACTTGAACACCGGGATCTGGCCGACCTGGATGTCCATCTCGACGTTGCCACGCGCGCCGGTGATTTTGTGCAGCACGCCGTCCACGTTGTAGTAGATCGTGACGCTGCCGAAGCTGGCCGACACCGGGGCATAGGTCACCGACACGCCAGCCGACGTGGTGGCGGCCATGCCGCAGGCCAGCAGCAGCGGGCCGTAGGCGGGCGCGGTGCCAGCGGTGCCGGCGCCGGCCATCTCGACCTCAAAGTCCACCGTGACGTAGCTGGACGCCAGCAGCTGCTCGGACGCGCCCAGGTAGGGGCGCACCAGGTCGCGGCTGACCAGTTCGGCGTTCAGCGGGGTGATGTTCAGGTTGCGCACCAGGATGGCGTTGGCAGTGCCCGTGGGCGTGCTGTCGGTGCCGTAGGTGGTTTCCGTCTTGGCCAGGATGGTGCGCTTGCGGGTAAGAAGGGGCATGATGAACCTCGCGTGGTTTGGCTGATTTTAACTCAGCGAATTGAGTGCTGTGCGGTATGTGACCGCGAATTCTGCCGACACCACGCCGGCAGGCTGGTCTGCCTCGATGCTTTCGAACGACACCGTGGTCGGCAGCATGTCGATGACATAGCCGCCCAGTGTGGCGTCGCCCATCAGCTTGGAATGCACGTCAACGATCACCGCGTCCGCCAGCTGGTCCGGCACCTCGCCGCGAACGATGACCGCCACCCGCACGGTCATGTTCCACTGCAGCGTCCCCAGGGTGTCCTGGGTCGCGCTGTCGCTGACAGGCTCCACCACGATGGCCGGCGCCTCGCCACGCGCCAAAGGAACGACCCGGCTGCGGTAAATGCGCGAACCGACGCCAGCGGTGCCGGCCAGGGCCGTCACGATTCGCTGCAGGATGGTTTCGCGCTTGCTGGGCATATCAAACCCTCGACAGGTAAACGATGCTGAACTTGCCGTCGTCCTGGGCGCGCACTTCGCGCACCGTGTAGGCCGCGCCGTCCACGGTCAGGGCGTCCCCATAGCCAAGGCCAGGAAACGCGCTCGACTTGACGGTCAGCGCGTAGTCGGTCGTGATGACCATGCCGCCTGCGATCACCTCGCTGGGCATGTCCAGAACGCCGGTGGCCACCGTCACGCCATTGGTGACGGCGACACCGAAGTCCAGCAGGAATGCGTCCAGGTTCTCACTTAGCGACACGGCTGCGGCCCTTGCGTTTTGGGGTGTCCGTCGAAACGATGGCCACCGCGTCCTTGGTCTCCAGCACGTCGGGCTGCGGCTCTGCGCCGTCCAGGGCGACCGCCTTGCCCAGTTGGATCAGCAGGCGCGCGTCGGCTTCCGGCAGGTCGTGGACCTCGCCAGCCAGGACGAACTGCTTTGCTGCGACTGTGGTTCTGGTGATCTTGACTTGCATGTTAAAAAACGGGCCGGGTGTTTAGGCCGGCCCGTTCCTCATTGCCTGATTAGGCGATGCCGGCGTTGCCGTAGCAGAAGCTGACCGCGTTGCGGACGGCGATGTCGCAGTCCTGCAGGGCGATCACGCGGACCGTGCCGCTGGTGGCGCCAGCGTAGGGGTCCACGGTCAGGTCCAGGCCAGACCAGAAACCGATCATCAGGTCGGCGAAGTTGCCGAAGAACACGTCGCCGGCGGTCACCTGGTTGGACACCTCGGTGGCGTAGCCGTTGATGCTGTTGCCGGGTTCCCAGATGGTCATGCCGGTGCCAGCGAACTTCTCGGTGGACTTGGCGGCGCCGCGCTGGGCCGGGTTCAGCAGGTAGCGCATGGTGCCCACGTCGGCGTTGTCCACGGCCACTTCGGATTCCATCGCCACCAGTTCAGCGAACGTCGGGTTCGTGGCCGCGAAGTCCTTGGTGTTGATGCCCGACTGCAGCTTCAGGCCGGTCGGCTGGTTCGACGCGCCGGTGCCATACAGGGCGGCGGTGTCGATGGCCAGGGCGATCACTGCGGCCAGGTCGCGGCGCACCATGTTCTCGACGTCCAGGCTCGACTGAAGGATCAGGCGGCGGCTGAAGTCGGTGAAGGCGCCCACGGTGCGGGGCGTCATGGTGACCTGGCCCACGGTCTGCTGGCTCTCGGTCGGCGCGCCGGATTCGGCCACCCAGTAGGCGGTCGCGGCACCGGTCTGCTTCGGGATGGCGATGTTGCCCACCAGGCCGTTCATCACGGTGGCGCCAGCACGCTGGACGACCGAACGGTTGCGCAGCAGGTCGATGAAGCTGGCAGCCAGCAGGTCGGTGGCGACCAGGTTGCCGCCGGCGGTGGCGGTGCCAGCCGTCAGGTCACGCTTGGCGCGCAGGACTTCGCCAGGCACGAAGATGCCACGGGCGGCCTTGCCGGCAGCCTTGGAAGCGGCTTCCGACACCTCGCGCTCAAATGCGGCTTCTTCCCAGGCCTTCTTGTCGGCCGGGTTGGCCAGGGCGTTCAGGGCGCGCAGCACGCTGAACGAACGCACTTCTTTGTCGGTCAGGCCGACGTCGGCTTCTTTGCCGGTCAGGGGTTTCTGGTCCACTTTGATTTCCTCCAGGAAAGCGGCGCGGGCGGCGTCCAGGGCGGTGCCGTCGCTGATGAGTTTGCGGGAAAGATCGGGTGCGTTGAAACGCTGGCCCAGTGCCTCAATGGCGGCGATGCGCGAACGCTCGGCTTCGGCAGCCTGCGTGGCCACCACCTGCACGTCCACGGGTGCGGATTGCTCGGTCATGGTTGGTTCCTCGATGGTGATTTCCGCAGGCTGTGCGGATTCCTCTTGAATGCGATGCACTACGACATCGCGCTCGTCTCTGGCCTCGGCCCGGCCAATGCCCACAGTGTGGTCAGCCGGAACCGTAACCATAGACACCTCAAACGGCTCCCACCGGGTCGCCGTGTATGTGGACTTGCCGTTCTTGACGGCCTCCACCATTTCGTTGATGCGGTAGCCGAACGACACGTTGCGCAGGATGCCATCCTCGACCATCGACATGATTTCCTCGGCGCGCGCCGTCTTGGCAAAGCGCACGCGGGCGTGGCCGCGCTTGTCGTCACCGATCCAGGCCTTCTCGACCACGCCGATGATCTCGTCCATGTCGTGATTGAACAGCAGCGGGGCGCCGTCGTTCAGGCGGGTCAGATCCGCAGCGCCGGACTTGTGCGACAGCACCTCGTCACCAAACCAGCGCTCGACCGCCAGTTCGCTGGAAAACGGGAATTCGACCGTGCGCGATCCGGCATCGACCGTGATGGCCTCGTCGGTTTGAATCGCTCTGGTCAGCTGCGGCAGTTGAAACCGCTTCTGTTCGTCTTGCATAGGGTCCCCAGGTTTTCCGGATTGTCCGCTGATGAAATTATAACGCCAAGTCGGCAAAGCGTGAAAAACGCTGACTTACAGGGCCAGCAGCAGCGCGATGTCCTCGTCGGATGGGTTCTGCACGCCACGGCCACGCACGCGACCACGCACTAGGCGCGAATGCGCGCAGGCCACCCGCGCGACCACGTTGCGCTGGCCGAATGCCTCGACGCGGCCAGCTGTGGCCAAAGCCTCGACAGGCAGCACGCGGGCCTTGGCATCCCTCTTCGTGACAAAACGCGGCGCATAGTCCACCACGCGGATGCCAGGCTTGGCAGATCCGTCGTTCGCGGTGACCTGTCCAGCTGCAGCCCGCGCCTCGGCTCCGGCCAAGCTGACGGTGGCCGTCAGCGTGATGCCGACCACGCCGGTGGTGATAGTGACCTGGGTTCCGGTGGCGGTAATGTTGGCCTGGCCTGATGCCGCAGCAGTGCCAGCGGTGGTGGATGCTTGGGCGCCAGCCACGCCAGCGACGGCCGCGCCTGTGCCCAGCGCGATTACGGTGCCGACGGATGCGGTCGCCTCGGTTCCGGTGACCGTAACCAGGCCGGTGCCCGACACCGCCACCACGCCAGCCGATGTGGTCGCGTCGGCTCCAGTCACGGACGCCACGGCTGACCCGGTGCCAATGGCGACGACAGTGCCGGCAGATGCTGCCGCCTGCGCGCCGCCGGTGGCCGTGTTGGCCTGGCCGGACGCGCTGCTCGTGCCAGGTGCGGATGTCGCCTCGCTGCCCAGCACCTGGCCCGTGGCGCCGCCAAGGCCTTGCACACTCGCCGCCTGGCTGGCGACCTGGGTGCCTGTGACCGTCGCCGTGGCATCGACGTTGCCGCCCGTGGCAGTAGCCGTGACCGTCCCAGCCGATGCTGTTGCCTCGGCGCCGGTGACGGTAGCGGTCGCGTTGCCGCCGATGACCACGCCGGTGATGCGAGAAATCGACAGGTAGTTCGGGTTTGTGCCGGTGAACGACAGGCCGGTGTTATTGCCACCGTCCACGCTGTTGGCGCCGACGTTCCAGGCGCTCGGCTTTTGCAATGTGACCTGGGTGGTGCTGCTGGACCCAATGGTGACCAGCGCACCAGCGCTGCCACTCACATTGAAGTTCGTGAACGTCTGCGTCGATCCAGCAGTAAATGTGATCGGATAAGCGACCGTTCTGGTGCTGGTCAGGGTTCCGAATGTGTTGGAACCCTGGATCGTCACCGTGCTGGTATTGGTCGCCGCGCCGATAACGACAGTTCCGAACGTCTGGTTTCCGCCGTTGAAGGTAACCGTCGATCCCGGCACCAGGTTCACCGTGGAACTCGTCGCGTTGAACGTCAGCCCGGTTGCGGCCAGGTTGAACTGCGCCGCCAATGGCCCCACTGAAATCGTGCTGGACCGCAGCTCAACCGTTCTGGTGGATGTGCCAACTGAACTGAAAATCCGCGCGGTGACCGAATAGCCGGCTGTGTCAAAGGTGCCGGCGTTGACAGTAAACGTGGACGATGTGGCAAACGCATCGCCAAGGGTGACGGTTTCGCCTGGCGCGTTGATGGTGGTGGTGCCGCCACGCGACTTTCCGTTTGATGTCAGCGTGCCCGTGCCAATTATGGACAGCTGGCCGGTCCAGGTGATGGTCATCCCGGCGCCGTATGTGAAGCTGCCGCCGACATTCAGCGCGCTGGTGCCAGCCCAGGTGCCAGTGAAACCTGTGCAGTTGACTGACTTTGCGCCGTTGTTTGCGCTGATCGTTACAGTGCCGGTTCCAGAATTCGCATCGAAAAATACGTCATCGACAGACGTCGGAACGGACGCGCCACCAGACCCGCCGGACGTGGCAGACCAGTTGGTCGTGTTCAGCGTGTTCCAGTTGCCTGTCCCACCGACCCAGTAACGGTTTGCCATTTATTCGGCCTCGGGTTCTGCCGGCGTTTGAAGTAAGTCCAGCCAGTTCTGCAGGCGCTGCATCTTCATCTGCTCCAGCGCATCATCGCCTGGCAGCGGTTCGCCATCGACAAAATGAAGTGCATCACGGAACACGCCGTATTCCGTGACGAACTCAAAATCGACCTTCATGGCGAATTACGCGATGCGGACCAGGCTCGATGCGCCAGCTGCCGGCAGGTCCACGGTGAACGTGCCGTTGGTGCTGGTGACGTCGGCGCCAAAGTCGAACACGGCCACGGCCTTGTTGCCCTTGCTGGCGTTGTAGATCAGGCAGCCGCGCGCCGTGATGGTGCTGCTGGCCCAGCTGGGGTCGCTGAACGTCAGGTAGGCCGTGCCGCTGGCCAGGCCGGTTGACAGGCCCGTCAGGGTAGCGCCGCCGGCGGTGTAGCCGGTGCCGCTGGCCTCGTTGGTGGTGCTGTAGGCCGTGGTCGTGGCGCCCAGGGTGGCGGCCGACGTGAACAGGGCCAGCTTGTAGGTGTCGGCGTTGCTGTGAACGCCCTCCAGGATTTCCTGCTTGTAGGAATTGCAGATGGCGGTGGTGATCGGCATGGTTTAACCCTCGGTTCCGGTGTTGGTGATTTTGCCCTGGTCGCACTTCACCAGGCTGATGGCTTTGCGTTTGCCCTCGATGACGGCCTCGGCCCCAGTGACCATGCCGTCGGCGTTGCGCACGATTTTAATGTCGCGCTTGCGCTCGATGACCTCGGTGTCGGTTTTCAGCGTGATGTTCAGCGGCGCGGTCTGCACCGTGATATTCATGTCGCGCTGCGGCTCAGCCGGCGCAGGCTCTGCTGCGGCGGCGTCGGCCTGGTTGGCGCCCTTGTTGTCCACGGCACCAGGGTCGGTGTCGAACACCAGGTCCATGTCCTGGGCCATCTGCAGTTCGCGCTGGCGCTGCTGCATGACGTCCTCGATGTCGCCGCCCTGCTGGGCGATGACGTCGGACAGGGTGGTGAAACCGCTGCGCACCGCGTCCTTGTAGGCGGCCATCTCCTTGGCCGGGTCCACCCACTGCCAGCCGCGCGGAATCCAGCGCACCGCGCGGAACGGCTCGGGGTTGGCCTCGTAGCCGTTCAGCTGCAGTTCGCCCGACAGGACCGCCAGGTCCAGCCATTCCTCGAACACCGGGCGGTGAAAGTTCTCGACCAGCCAGCCCTGCAGGACGCGCCAGTTGTCGCGGTCGTCCAGCAGCGCCAGGCGGCCGCTGCTGTAGTTCGCCTGGCTGTAGTCGCGCGACAGGGTGGCGTAGCTGACGCCCAGGCCGGCGGCCAGCGAATGCAGCATGGCGCGCACGAACGGCTCATACTGGCCGCCAGGTCGGTTGGGCTTGCTGTCCTGGAACGTCTCGCCAGGCAGCAGGCGCTGGATCAGGCCAGGCTCGAAGTTCGCCACGTCCACGCTGTCCTGCTGGCCGTCCTTCATGACGTCATCCTCGGGCGACGTGATGAAACCCATGCGGCAGGCCTCGGCGCGGGCCGCAATGACCTCGGCCTCGGTGTAGCCCTGCAGGTGGTGCATCTTCATGATGGCCGACGCGATCCACGGCACGCCACGGGTCTGGCCTGGGCGCTCCTGCTTGAACAGGTGGATGACGTCATCGGCCGGCACGCGGATGGTCTTGTTGCTGACCGCGCCGGCGCCGAACGGATAGTCGCCAGGGTGTTCGCTCTTGAAGTGATAGGCCACCGCACGGCCCCAGCTGTCGCGCTCGACGCCCATGCGGATCTCGTTGCCGTTCTTGGCCATGTCGTTCAGGTCGATGTCCAGGCGGTCTGCCTCGATGACCTCCAGGGCGAACGGCACACGGCCGCCACCGAAGGCCTGGCGGATCTTGCGCACGAAGATCTCGCCGTCGCTCGGCATGGCGTCCAGCAGCTGGCGCTCAATGTCGCTGAACGACAGCACGCCAGCGGTGTGGCAGTGCTGCTTGCGCTTCCACTTCTCCCAGGCCGCCTCGACCGCGGAATTCGTCGTGTCGTCCATGCGGTTGCCGCGTCGCATCTTGACGCTGGCCTGCATCTTGACGCCTTGGCCCACCACGTTGTTGGTGATGGCGCGCTGGGCGCTGCGGGCGTAGTCGTTGTTGCGCACCAGGTCGCGCGACCGGTCGCGCAGGCGCTTCAGGTCCTTGCGGATCTCGGCGTCCATGCTGGTGCTGGACGTGATCCAGTCGGCCACCAGGCGGTTATACATGGCGCCTTGAAACCCACGGCGACGCGCGGGCGCAGGCGGTGCCTTGCGCTTGAAGAAATCCAGAATTCCCATGTCAGAACCTCACGTAAACGGCGCGGCCGCTGTTCATGCCCTTGGCCATGCGGTCGGCGCGGGCCTCGCGCGCCACGTCAGCCTTCAGCTTGGTTTCCAGCGCGATCAGGTCGGCCATCGGGATCTTCTTCAGGGACCGATTGCCGATGCTGTATTCCTGCACGCTGCCGCCCGTGATCCGCGCGCGCATCTCGGCGCGCACAGCGTCCAGGTCGATCTGCGACTGGGTGCGGCCGTCGTAGGTGTTGCCGCTGGCCGGGATGTTCGCCTTGGTCTCCAGCGTGCCGGTGCCCAGGGTGTAGCGCTCGCCGTCCTTGGTGACCGCGATCTGCCAGTAGTGGCCGTTGACGTGCAGGCCGGCCGACTGCGCCGCCGTGATCGTGAAGTTCCACCCGCCGACACCATCGGCCACGCCGGTGATGTTCAGGGCGTCGTTCCCGGTCGCGTGGCGCAGGGCGAACGTGGCCGTCCAGCCAGCGGCGCTGCTGTAGTCTGCAGTCGCCGGCTCGTTCCACTTTACAGTGTCGCCGGCATAGATGATGGCTGGGACGTTCATGTTCTCACCAGTTTGCGATGAAGTTGCCGCGCCTTATTTTACCTTGGGCGGGCTTATTCTGTGCCACAGGTGCGTTTTCAGGCTCTGTTTTTGGCGTGATGTTCAGTGATTTCTCGAACTGGTCCCAGATCGTCCGCCGGCTGAACCGGGTGTATAGCCACTGCAGGGCGGCGTAGTTGTAGACCATCACGTCCAGCGCCTCGTTGCGCGCGCCCGACTTCTTGACCCATTCACGCACGGGAAAACCCTTAACGTAGCGCGTGACCTGCTTTTCAGCGGTCAATTGGTCGAAATAGTCGCTGGGTAGCTCGGCGTGGAAGTGCAGATAGCCTGGCCCTGGCTCGTTCAGCTTCAGCCTGGCGAAGATCGTGGACTTGATGGTGTCCGAACCCACCGGGTAGACCTCGGCGCCCGACTTGATCGTCCGGCCCTTCCAGTTCAGGTCCACCTTGGTGGGCTTCCCGATGGGCGGCTTGCCGCGCTGGCTCTGGCCCTTGATGGCAAACACGTTGTGCTGGCGCCGGTCGCGGCAGTAGGCGTAGACCTCGCTGGTAAAGTGACCGCCGCTGTCGATGGCCGTGGCCATGACCTTGACCGGCTGCGCCAGTTCATGCGCCACGGGTTTCAGGATGATCTCGTCCAGCTGCTGCCAGACCTTGGGCTGCGCCGGGTCGCCGTAGATCTCCATGTGGTCGATGACCCAGCCTTCCTCGTCGCGGCCCCAGCCCACCAGCTTGACCGCCAGGCGGTTGTCCTGGACGTCCACGGCTGCCGTCACCACCAGGGCGCGTGCAGGGGCGACGCCTGCGGTGTAGAACTCCACCCGGTTCTTCAGGTCGTCGGCGCCCAGCTTGGTGGCGTATTCTTCCTCCCAGGTTTCGCCCAGCACCGTGTTCACGAACGTCTTGAGCAATGCCGCGTCGCCCTTGGCCTGCTGGAACTCGGCCACGATCTCGGCCCAGGACTTCCAGCCCAAGGGCGAATACAGGCTGTTGATGTGGAACCCGACGGTCTTGCCGTCGCCCGTCGCCGTCGCGCGCCACTCGCCGCCGGCCAGCATCTCGGTCTTGTGCCGTTCCTCGATCAGCGTGCCGCAGGACTCGCAGGCATAGGCCGCCGTCTCGGGGTCGTCGTCCGTCCACTTCAGCTGCGCCCAGCGCAGATGCTGCTTGTGGCCACAGTGCGGGCACGCCACGAAATAGCGCCGCTGGTCGCTGCGCATGAACTCACGCTCGATGCGCGACACGTCCTTGATGGTCGGCGTGCTGCACATGTAGACCTTGCGCCTGGCGAACGTCGTGGTGCGCTTCTCCGCCAGCTGGATGGGGTCGCCTTCGCCGTCCACGTCCAGCGGGTAGGCGTCGATCTCGTCCAGGAACAGGTAGCGGATCGGCATGGACCGCAGGCCGGCCGCGCTGTTCGCGCCCGTGATAATCAGCACGCCGCCGTCGAACTCCTTGGCCATCATGCTGTTGGACGCATCGCGGCTGGTGTTGTTGGCAATGCGCTGCTTCAGGATCGGGGTTTCCTCAATCATGGGCGCCAGGCGCTGCTTGCTGAACCGCTTGGCCGTGTCCACGGTCGGCTGCACCATCAGCATCGGGCCAGGCGCGTGGTGGATCACGTAGCCCAGCCAGTTGTTGCCGGTCTCGGACTTGCCGATCTGCGCGCCGGCCATCAGCACCACCCGCTGCGCGGGGCTGCTGGGCGACAGTTCGTCCATCACCTCGCCCAGGTAGGGTGTGCGGTCGGTCCGCCACGGTCCAGGCTCTGCTGATGCTTTCTGCGACAGCATGCGGTTGGCATCGGCCCAGGTGCTGACGGTGTAGTCGGGATCTGGTCGCAGGCCGTCCGCAAAGGCCTGGCGGTAGGTCAGGGCGCCGTCGTTCATTCTAGTTTCAGGTCCTCCAGCGCGCGGCGGATCTCCTGCACCAGGCGCTGGTGGACCTTGAATTGGTTGGTTTCGGCGGCCAGTTCACCAGCCACCCGGTCGGGTAGGTTCAGCAGCGCGTCGCGCACAATGCGCGCCACCCGGAACGCCTCGCGGCGCACCGCGTCGGCCTCGACCAGCTTGCCCTCGCGCTGCTCCAGTTCCAGCTGCGCTAGGCGCGCCTTGAACCGTTCATGCTGGGCGCGGGCCTCGGCGTAGGTGATGGGCTGGCCGTCCTCGGCCTCGATGTCGTCCGGCTCGGCTGCCGGGCGGTTCGCTAGGTGGGCAGGTGCGCCCTGGCCGCTGTCGGTGTTGGCCGACCATTCGGCGTCGGCCTTCACCGGGTCCACGTCGTAGCGGCCGGACTCGCGGCGCGTGACGGACTCGACCAGGCGGCCCTCGTGGATGGCCTTCATGACCGCCTGCAGGCTCACGCCACGGTGTTTTGCGTAGGCTGTAGGGGCGACCATGGTCAACTACCTTGGAAACAGCCCACTAGCGAAATGTCGCGCGGGCGAACTACGCACGACAATCCCCCCCCAGGAGGGACCCGCGAAATTTTCTGTTGTGTGCGCGCGACAGTGTGCATGGTGTGGGTGTGCATTGGGCCGCGATTGTAACGCCGATCACCTGGCCGTGCGCATCGCATAGTCCCAGGCCTTGCGCAGCTCTGCCTCGAACTGTGCGTTGACCACGCGCCCACCGATGGCTGTCATGTCAAAGCGCTTCTTGTATTGGGGTTGATTGGCAAACACCATCAGCGCCTCGACGCGCTTGTTGTTGTTGACCCGTGCGTAGATGCCATAGCCACGCGATGCGTTCTGCCCTGCGCCCTTGGGCTTGCCGATGAAGTATCGGCCTGCCTTGCCGCTGGTGTTCAGGTTGGCGCTGATGCTCTTGATGGTGGCCAGGCTCACGCCACCGTATGCGTTCTTGCGGATGCGTGCGGTGGGCACCATGTGCTGCAGGCCGGACTGCTCGTCGGCCTCGCCTTCACCAGCAAAGCGTTTCTCGAAACCCTTGACCCGTCGGCCACCGCCTTGCACCTGGAACTTCAGGTAGCGGGCCTGCTTGTCCTTAGCGAACACCAGGGCCTGCAGCTTGTCCTTGCGTGCGGGCAGGAATGCGAACGCATTGCGCGTGAACGGGGTGGGCCGGTCGAACGCTGTTGGCGTCGCCTCGCCCATGGCCTTGCGCACATGCTTGGCTGTCTCGGTCAGGGCCTTGGCGATGGTGAACGGGGCTTGCCTGCTGGTGAACTGCTCCAGCTTGGGCATGACCTGGGCGATGGTGGATTGGACGCTGATTTCCATGGTTTGATGATAACGGCTCGGCTGGTCCAGCGTGTGGGGCTTTCCGTGAAGGATTGTGATGTCCGGCTTATGTTGCCAATGTTGGATACGCGTGCGCGATAAATAAAAACGCGTGTAAAAATGATGATGATGATGGAATGCTTATTTGTCTTTCGCACACGTCCAACATTGGCAACATAAGGGGTCGTATGTTGCCAATGTTGTATGGTTAGCGGCCTTGCATGGCTGCGATCTGCTGCCGAACACGATCACGCAATTCCGCCTCCATGGCCGCCTTGGCCTTGAAGATGTCATGCACGCGGGTGTTCACAGCCCAGGTGTGCGTGCCCTTGCGGGTGCGTCGTTCGTCGTCCATGGCGATGACCCAGCCCATGTCCTCCAGGGTCTGCATAACGCGCACCTGGCGCCATTGGTCCAGGCCTCGCCACTGCTTGTAGGCCTGCATGATGTCGCGCTGGGTGATGGCCTGCAACTGCTTGGACAGGATGTGGCCAGCGATCCAGCGGGCATGCTCTAGGTCCGACGCAGCGCCCAGGATGTCGGTGTAGTAGGCCAGGGCGTGCGGCAGCAAGAACTTGCGCATCAGCAGGTCCACCTTAGCGGCCGTGGCGCCGGACACCTCCATGCTGCATGGGTGCTGGCTCACGCGGTGGCATTCGATGGCGTGGAATAGCAGCGTCAGGCGGGCGAACAGGCCGGACCACTTGCCCAGGTGCGAGACCAGGCCGCCTGGCAGCGTGCCGAACTCCATCAGGTCGGCAGTGTAGGCGTTCAGGTCCTCGCGGATGGCATGGGCCTGCTCGGACATGGTGACGGGCCGCTGGCCAGGTTGGACGGCGTGCAGGTGGTCCACCAGGTCGCGGAAGCGGTTGTGGGCGGCCGTGTCCTCCTGGCGGTCGTGTTCCTTGGCGTTGCGGCCGATCACGATCATGAAACGCTGCATCAGGCCGTCGTCGGTCATGTTCTGCGCGATGCGCCGGATGGCGTCGGGCTGAATGCCGCCGATCATGGACACCGACCAGTTGGGGATGCTCAGGGTGCCTCGCATCACGCGGTCCACCACCCGGCCGCCGCCGTTGTAGGCCTCCAGCCAGTGTGCGCGGTCCTTGCCGCCGGCCTTGCCGCCGCTGTAGGCGTCCATGCTGCCAAACCAGCCAGACAGTTCGTCCTGCAGGCACAGGATGCCGCGCGGGTTATCCTTCAGGACCTCGGACAGCGCCTCGACGGTGGTGTCCTGGACCACCAGGCGCTGCAGCATGGGCTGCTCGGGTGCGGTGACCACATCGCCGGTTTTCTTGGCTTCCTTCTTGGCGTCCTTGTAGGCCTCCAAGTCGGCGGCGTGCTGGGCCAGGATCTTCTTGTTGTCCTCGGCCAGGTCGGCGTTGATCTTGCGCACGCGGCTGATGGCCTTGGAAATGCTGGGCGACTTCTTAATGGACGGGTTACCGACCACTGCGCACCACAGGCGGGCGGACTCGCGCCAGCCGGTCTCGTGCCGCTTGACCTGCAGCTGCACGCCGTCGTGCAGGGCTGCTGCACAGGCCACCAGGGCGGGGATGGCGATCATGGCCGGCTCGACTCCCACCAGTTCGCCCTGGTCGAACGCGTAGTCGGCGATGGTTTGCGGCAGCATCTCGCGCTGGATGGGTGGCACCGGAAACTCGGCAAACAGGTCGATGGGGTCGGGCTGTGGCGCGTTGTCATTGGCGACAATGGCCGGCCGCACAGGCTCCAGAATCTCGCCGGTTTCCGGGTCCACCTGGACGGGGCTGGCCACGGGCGCCTGGCGCTGCCGGGTCATTCCCAGTTCGTCGGCTGCGGCTTTGGCGGCTTTCTTCATGTCGCCGCCGTGGTCGTAGTAGGTCAGCAGGTCGAACGGCGCCACGGGCTGGCCGGACTCGTCGCTGCACAGCGGATCGCTGGCGTGGTGGATGTAGCACTTGTTGGCCTCGGGCCAGACGATGACGCCAGGAAGGCCGGTGGTGCTGTGCGGTGACAGCCAGCGCTTGCCCTGCTTGCGGTAGCCGTAGCGGCTCAGGTGGTCCTCGATGCCGTGGGCGGTGTTGTAGGCGTCGATCACGCTGTCGCCGCGTGGCTCTGGTGCGGGCTTGCGTGCCGGCTGGGTGGGTTTCTCGGCCCATGGGCACACGGCCTGGAACTGCGGTTTCAGGGCGTCCCAGTGCTGCCACATCTGCAGCAGGAAGTCGGGCGGGGTGGGCAGGCCGTCGTTGGCTTTGGGCTTGGTCAGCCAGACATAGGGCTGCTGGGTGTCCGGGTGGATGCTCGGCGGCAGCACGTCCTGGCGCTGCTGGGTGTCGGCTGCGCGGATCTCCCAAACAGTGAAGCGGCCACGGCTGCCGTCGCGCTTCGGCCAGGTCAGGGAATGGTATTGCAGGTTCAGGCCATCGGGCACGCGGAACATCACCCGGAACCCGCCAGGGCTGCCTTGGATGGTCGGGTATTGCAGCAGGGCGTCCAGGTCCCAGCCAAATTCCTCGAATATCAGCCGGGTGGCGTCGATGTCGTCCACGTCGAAGCTGCATAGGCGCGATGGGCCAAGTGCGGCGCCCATGTTCCAGTCGGGGTGCTGCTCATAGTAGGCGCGGGCCTGGTCGGGGTCGGTGATGACGTCGTTGCCCCAGTTCTCGGTCAGCGGGCGCTTGGTTCGCGGTGGCAGCGGCACGATGGCCATGCCGAACTGTCGAACGTAGCTGGCAGCGTAGTCTGCGATGGTTGGTGTCATGCTGTGGCTTCTTTCTTGACCTGCTCCGCCATCTGCCGAATCAGGACCTGGACCGCGCCAGGGACGCGAGTGTAACCCTTGCGCCAGTTGATGACAGTCTGGTCGCTGACACAGCAAAGGCGCTGGACGTCATGGTTTTTTAGGCCTGCGACGCGCTGCAGGCGGCAGAACTCATGCGATGTCATTGCGTGCTTTCTTGGCGGCCTGGCGGGCTTCCTGCTCGGCCATCTTGTAGCCGGCGAAGAATGCCATCTCCAGGGCCTCCTTGCGGCTCAGTTGCTTGCTGTCCATCAGGTAGCCGTATTTGTTCTCGGCGCGGCGTGTCCATTCGATGGCCTTGGTGCGGGCGCTGATCTTCATGGGTTTTCTCCTTGATGTCGCGGGCGGGCTGATAGTGTGTAGGCATCCCAACAGGTTGCACCTTGCAAGTGCCGCATCGAATGACGCGCTCCACTGTGTTTTTGTGTGATGCGTTACAGGTCTTGCATGGGTTCATGAGTTCTTCTGGTTCAGCTTGGCTTCGATGGCGCGGGCAAAGTCCAGCCAGTCGGCGCTCATGCAGCCGCAGTTGCAGGCAATTTCGCCGCGCTCCTCCTCCGTCAGCCCCACCCATGGCTTGCGCTCTGCCTTCATCATGGCGATGGTCATGGCTTGGTCGGCTGCGACTGCTTCCCAGTCCACCGGCTCCTGCTTTGCCAGTATCTCCAAAGCCTCGGCCCTGCCATCCTCAACACCCTGCCGGTAGTTCACCCAATCGGGCTTAAACGGCTCCTGCTGTGCTGGCTGTTCTAGCGCTTGGCGCAAGGCGGTGATAACCTCCGGGCACCAGACAGTGATTGCCTCAACGGTTCCGTCATTGCTGTCCGTGCAACCACCTTGTAGTTGTTCCAGCGCCTCCAGCGCCATGCGTGCTGCTTTCTCAAGATCGGTCATGCCTGTGCCTCCAGTATCTTGCGGGCACCGCCTGCGCGGACCACGCGGTGAACGTATGCGATTGCGCGCTCCAGCTGGGCCACGGTGATGGCGTCCAGCTGGGCGTCGTGGATCTCCATGGCCAGGTTGATGGCCTGCAGTTCTGTGGCGCGGAAGATGAACCGGTCGCCCAGGCCGACGCCACGCAGGGCCATGTCGCGCAGGGCGTCCTGGCCGGCGCGAATCTCGCCGGCGTATTCGGCGCCCACGCCCTGGACCACCATGGCCTCGGCAATGTTCAGGGCCGCGATCAGCACGTCGATGTCGTCACGGTTGCCGTTGCCCTTGCAGACCTCGGCCAGGGCGCCGTGGTTGCGGATGCGCAGGGTGGCCACCTCGGACTTCAGCGATGCCAGCGGCTTAATGCTGGTCAGCACGTAGTCCAGGGCGTCCACGCGCACGCCCTTGGGGCGGTATTTGCTGCGCTTACGCATGGGCCAGCACTCCCACCAGGGCGACGCTGAACATCAGCGCCAGGCAGATCAGCATCCAGATTGCCAAGCGGCGCAGCTGCAGGCGCCAGATGCTGGGCGGCAGGGGGTTCTTGTCCGGGAATCGGCGGTGCACTTTGCTCATGCTTGCTCCCGGCTGATGACGAACTGCTTGCGCGGGTCTGCGCCGGTGCCGGCCGTGTTGCGGGTGGCTGCCACGGACATGCGGAACTCGGGCGAATTGGTGATGCGGCTGGCCTGGCCGCGCCAGTTGAACGGGCTGTCGGATGCGGGCTTGGCCTGCACTGGCTTGCGGGCTTTCTTGGCGCGGTGCTTGGCGTAGCGCACCGGGTCGGCCTTCAGCTTGGCCCAGGCGCGTTTCTGCTTCTCGGTCTCGTCCAGGGGCGGCGGCTTGGGTGCGTCGATGCCCTGGCCGGTCTTGTAGATGGCCACCGGGTAGAACTGGCCGATGCCCTCGCGGGTCCAGCCGCTGATGTGCATGCGGCCGGTCTCGTGCAAGTGGATCAGGTAGGACAGCGTGGTGCGCCGGGTCATGCCGGTGATGATCTCCAGTTCCTGGCGGGTGCGGCCCAGCTTGCAGGCGGCCAGGATGATGTCGATCTTGTCCAGGGCCTTCTTGCGCACGAATGACATGCCGTTGGTGCGGGTGGTCATACGGTTCCCTTCGACTTCAGGGTCCGCAGGCATTGCACCTCGGCGCGCTCCCGGAATTCCTCGGCCGCGCGGTCGATGAACGGCTGGCTGCTGAACCGGCTGGTGTTGAACGCATCCATGACCAGGGCTTCTGCGATCTTGTTGCCTTGGGCGGTCTCCAGCATGCGGGTGACGCTGGCGCCACTCTGGCGGGCGCGCATGATGCTCTCGGCCAGTTCACCGATGGATGCGCACAGGCTGTTAACGGTGGCGGCGTGCGCGGTGGCTGCGACGAACAGCAGGGCGCCGATGGTGTGCTTGACGATGCTCATGCCATCACCTCGCCGGTGCGGTAGTGGACGCGGCGGTCGGCCTGCAGGCTGGGCAGGTTGTAGGCGTCCATGGCGCCAGGCCGGCCGTTGTAGGGGCGCAGTTCGGCGCCGTTGTAGGCCACGCGGCTGCCGGCGTTGACCAGGGTGCGGCTGGCGGCCTTGATGAAATGGTTGTCCTTCCAGCGCTGCTTGTTGGCGGTCATCAGGGCGTTGCGGCCCTTGGGCTGGATCTCGAACTCGTCGTCGTGGTTCTTGGTCACCATGTGCAGCTTGCGCAGTGCGTCGAACGCCTCGGGCGTCTCATGCGTGCCCAGCTGCAGCAGGTCGCGCTTGGTCATGGGGCCGAAGTCGCGGATGGTCTGCAGAACCCACCATTGGGCGCTGCCGTGTTTGATTTGGGTCGGGGTGGTCATAGTGGTGCGTCGGGAAGTTGGGCGTGTTGCTTGCGCTGGTAGGCGCGTTCTTGGGCGGGCGTCCACGGCACAGGGCCGGTGGGCGGTGGGAACGGCCAAGTCACGCGGACAGGCCGATGAACAGGGCGGTGGCCAGGCCGACGCCGATGGCGATGGCCAGCATGACGCCGGCGACACGCTCCCAGGTGCTGGTGCGGTAGGCCATCGGGCGGATGCTGGCGTAGCCGGTGGTGAACTGGCAGTCCGCCAGGGTGCGCGGGGTGGTGGTGTGGCTGTGTTTCATGATTTCCTTTCGTTGGTGGATAGGGTGGGGCCGGTGGCCCCAGTGTTCAGATTGCCTGCAGTGCGTTTTCGCTGAAGGCCATTTCACCGCGACCTGCTTTGCCGCTGATTACGTCGTAGGGTTTGACTTGAACAAGTTGTTCGCCTGCGATGGTGCGATAGCCCAGCACGATAAAGTGGCCTGCGCGCTTGCCTTTGACGATTTGGTTGATGTTGAACATGTTGCGGTCCTTTCGTTGGTGGTCAGCACCGTGCTGTCCATGTCCGCAATTATGCCAAGAATTTTGGGTTTCCGATTAGGACAAACCCTAATATTTATTTGTCGCGTCGCGTTATCGCCACAGCGTCACCTGGTGACCTTGCGATGCCAGCGAACCCGCCGGCCTTCAGCACCTGGGCGATGAAGTTCAGCTGGTGCTGTGTGGCCTTGCCGGTGGGCGTCTTGACCTCGACGGCCGTGAAAACTGCGACCGTCTTGCCCACCATGTCCGGGGTGACCACCACCGGCGTCCAGCCGATCAGGTCGCTGCCGCCGGGATTGCAGACGCCGTATTGGATTGGGCGCCCTGTCTTGGGGTCCATGTAGGCGCCGATGTTGTTACGGAAGGCCACCACGCCAGCGCGGGACAGCGCCAGGCGTATCTGTTGCTGGATGGCGGCTTCGGACATTAGATCAGCGGTTTGATCTTGTAGCGTCCTGTGCTTCCCGTGAACAGGAAGCGCAGCGCCCTGTATGCAGATTGTCCGACACCAACGCCGAACCCTCTGCACATCTTGAAAGCGCCAATGGTGCCTTTAATGCGTGTCATTTGCGCTCCAACTCGATCAGCTTGTCCAGGTAGTGCCTGGCCTTCTCCAAATCGGCCACGCCGCCCTTGTCACGCCAGCGGCTGACATACTTGACCACGTTGCCCTCGAAGTAGCCCAGGCCGTTGCTGGCGATGTAGTCCCAGGGCTGAATGGCTTGGCCCTTGTAGTGATCGCCACCGACCTGGCGCGCGTTGGCATTCTCGGCCACCAGCTGCTCGGCGTAGGCGTTGCTCTTGCACCAGATGGCGTGTCGGCCATCTGGGCCACCGCAGTTGCTGCAGTAGTTGCTCATGCATGTTCCTTGTAGTGACGAACCATTGCGTGCGCCTGTTTGTGATGCGCCGCACATAGCCAGACAACCATCAGCGGCTGGTCGTAATCAGCATGATGCGCTTGCGGTTTTTGATCGCAATCTGGCAAGGCGCAAACTGGCCACGGAACGATGCGTCCTGAGCGAACGGCATTGCCTAGCAACGCCTGCGCCTTGCGTCTATCTGGATGCGTTGATTTCCATCTCGTGATGACACGCCTTGCGTTGTTTTTGCGAACGCTGGTGTTTGCGCGCATCCGGTCGTATGCCAACACCTTTTCACGGCCAGCGCCATGCCGGTGTTCATGTGCATCTTGTTTTGTGCATTCCTTGCACTTGTTTAAATGGCCATCGGCCATTGCTTTATGTCTGTAAAAGTCTGTAATCGGCTTTGTGCATCCGCACTTGAAACATTGCTTCATGTTGAACCTTACATGATGAACCTTGAGGATTGCGGCAGCAGGTGGTTCAGGCCTGTTTTCGGTGGCGATCCTAGCCGCGCTCAGATTTTACCGGGGTTTTTTGTGGTTTACCGGAACCACTCAGTTAAAAGGGATGTCGTCGTCCATCGCAGGATGCTGACGCTGCGGCGCGCTTTGGCGCGGTGCCGGGGCGCTCTGCTGCTGGGTGTTGTCGCGCGGTTCGAACAGGCTGCAGATGATGCGGTCCTTGCCTTCCTCGCGGGGCACGGCCGCCAGGTTAATCATCGGGTCCAGCAGGATGAACGGGCCGTTGTCGCCTTGCATGACGCTGCCGATGTTCTGGTAGCGGTTCTTGGTCTGGCCGGTAGCTCGGTCCTGGTAGCTGCCGGTCTTGACCGCGATGTCGTATTTCTTGGTGATTGCCATGGAATGGTCCTCAATGTTGATGAAAAGAAAGCGGCACCTTACGGGTGCCAGTCGGCTGACGCGCGGGGCCGAAAGGAGACACAGCCACCGTCAGCTGCCGGTGTTTTGCGCCACCTCCGGCTGGGCGTTTCCTCTGCGGGCGTGCCAAACTCGTTCGACAGTTGCGCGCAATTGTAGCCAGGCCTTCTCGCCGCGTTTGTCGCGGATGACCAACAGGTAGTCGCGGCGCTTGTTCAGCGTGGGCAGGTCGCAGACGTGCCTGGCCTCGCATTCGTGGCGCCAGGCCTCGGACCAGGTGCAGGTGATGGTGCCGTCCACCAGGGTGGTGCGCGGGTGGTCGCAGTTTGGGCAGGTCATAGGTGGATGCCCTTCAGCCTGGCCATCTGGTAGACCCAGCCCATGGCGTAGTTCCGTTCCTTGGCGATGGCGATCAGGTCGTGGTAGGTGCGCGCGCGGCCGACTTCCTGGCGCTTGGCGCGCTTGACCTCGCGCAGTTCCTCCAGGTCGCCGGCCTGCTGCTGCAGCTTGCGTTCCTTGACCGGGTGGACGTTGCCGCAGTTGGGGCAGACGGGCGCAGGGCTGTGGACGAAATAGCATCGCTCGCACTGACGGACCGGCTCGGCCTCGTCACCAGGTGCGCGGGCGCGTTTCTTGGCGCCGTCCAGGCTGTATTCGCGCGGCTCGGTCGGCAGGCCGTGGGTGAATGCGTTGCCAGCGTGGTCCAGCACGATCAGGTCCTGCTTGCCCGGATGCGTGCGCAGGCCACGGCCGACGCTCTGCAGGTATTTGACCAGGCTCTTGGTGGGCGCCAGCATGATGATGCAGCCGATGGCTGGCGCGTCCACGCCGGCCACCCACAGGGCGCAATTGCAGACCACATCCAGGTCGCCGGCGTTCAGGCCGTGCAGGGCCTGGTCGCGTTCCTCGGGCTTGCTGTCGCCGCTGATGGCCATGGCGCGATAGCCGGCCTGGTGGAAGGCCTCGGCGGTGGCCTTGGCGTGGGCGATGTTGGTGCAGAACGCCACGGCGGGCCGGCCGTGCGCCAGGCGCCGGTAGTGGTCCACCGCGTCGCCGGTGATGCTGGGGCGGTTCATGGCCTTGGCCAGGTCGCCCTGGGCGTAGTCGCCAGCGATGGTGCGCACGCCAGCCAGGTCGGGCCTGGTGGGCGCGTAGTAACGCACGGGCGCCAGCAGGCCTTCTGCGATCAGTTCAGCGGTGCCGCAGGTGGGCACGATGATGTCGGCCACCTCGCGCATGCCACGGCCGTCCAGGCGCACGGGCGTGGCCGTCAGCAGCAGCAGGCGCGGGTTGCCGCAGTCCTGCACCACCTTGCGGTAGGTCTCGGCCACGGCCAGATGCGCCTCGTCGATCACGATCAAGTCGGGCTTGCGATAGCGGCCCAGGCGCCGCACCGCGGTCTGGACCATCACCACCTGGACGGCCGCGGCGGGGTTCTCGGGCTTGCTGTCGCCGCTGATGGCCATGGCGCGATAGCCGGCCTGGTGGAACGCCTGGGCGGTGGCCTTGGCGTGGGCGATGTTGGTGCAGAACGCCACGGCTGGCCGGCCGTGC